>Ga0206836_10047_pt1 | contig 37781 bp, 28 predicted proteins | sample Alteio_BWOrgCont_28_FD_152871 | JGI IMG/M metagenome (GOLD analysis project Ga0206836, IMG submission 152871) | Enriched cells from forest soil in Barre Woods Harvard Forest LTER site, Petersham, Massachusetts, United States -... | ecosystem: Environmental > Terrestrial > Soil > Temperate forest >...
TGACGTCGTTGACCACGAGGAAGCCGGCGATGACCTCGTGGGCGCGATCGCGCGGCACGTGACGACATCGGCGGCCGATGACGAAGCCGAGCTCTCCTTCGTAGTCGAGCGCGGTCGAGACTCGCGGCAGATGGATCGGATCGTGCGGGCCGGTGACGCACGTCGATTGCTTGTTGAAGAAGAGCGGGAACTTGGGCTTCTCCATCTTGGACTCGGCGATATGGTCGGCGTAGTTGAGTCCGATGGCGAGGAACTCCGGCGGATGCATCACGGGGGCCTCGAACTTGACCTGCGCGACGGCGAGATGATGAGCGTTGCCTTGCGCGGCCTTGCGGGCGCGGTCGAGGGCGGAGGGACCGGCGGCGAGAAAGGCCGCCATCTCGCGCGGCAGTTCGGGCGCCGCGGCCGCCAGATCGATCACTGAATCGCCGGCGACAACGCCGATGCGGGTGGTGCCGCCATGCGTGAAGGTCGTTAGTTTCATCGCATCTCCTGAGGGGTTTGCTTCTGCGCAGCGCGCAGAGTCTCCAAGTGTAGTGTGCTCGTTATGCCTGGGGCTCTACACAGATTCTTATTTGTGCGCGGCTTGCAGATTCTTAACTGAAACGCAGCTCGCCGAATCCTCAATTTAAACTCACCTCGCGGAGTCCTTACCTCGAACGCAGCTCGCGGACTCGTTAATTTGAACGCACCTCGCAGACTCGTTAGCTCGCTTCGCCTGCGGCTCCGCTAGTGTGCTCGTTACGCTCCGCTTCACTAGTGAGCTCGCTGCGCCTTCGGCTTCGCTAGTCCTGCGGCTTCGCTAGTGCGCGGGTTATTCGCCGAGGCGGGCGAGGCTGGCGCGATTGAAGCCCTTGTCCGCGTCGTAGCGGGTCAACTCCGACTGAGGCTTGCCGGCGTGATAGCCGCGCGCCAGTTCGTCGGGATCGAAGTCCACGCCGATCGGGTTTTTCTCGAACTGGGGGCTGCGCATGAAGTCGTGCATCGCCTGTACGTCATCGTAGTTGTCGATCTGGAGTTCGACTTTGCCGCCGTCGGGGTCGCGATAGTACATCGAGGTGGTAATGCCGTGATTGATGGTGACGACCGGCGTGATGCCGGCGGCCTTGAGCCGTTCGTAGGTGGCGACCAGATCGCCCAAGCTGCTGTACGAGTAGGCGAGATGATCGAGTCCGGCCGCATGCGGCGGGCGCTCGGTGATGCCGGGAAAGGCGGCGATCGCGATGCGATGGTGTTCGTCGTCGTAGGTCATGAAGGCGAGGAAGTTATTTTCGTAGGCGATCTTCGCGTTGAGCAGGGTCCGATACCAATCGACCATTTCCTTGAAGCGGGTGGTGCGCAGTACGGCGTGGGCGAATTTGGCCGGAGTGATGGGCTGGGCCGCGCTGACGTTTTTGGGCTGTGCCGCCATTGACGTTCCTCCTGAGAGATTTCGCGGAGCCGGGTGCAAGCTCCATGCGTCGTCCGATTGTGGCGACGATAGCAAACTTCGGTCGGAAATCGCGAACGTCGCATCGGGCCGAAGCTGGCAAGGCTGGCTGTCGGCAGGAAACGGAGGGGGCGACGCGGCGAAAGAAGGAATTACTTGAACGGAATGGACTTCAGACTCGGTTGAGTATATAAATGATTAAAATATTTTATTGATTATTTTACTCAATCTATTTAGATTAAAACTTTATGGACGCGAATGAATTCACAGAAGACATGCCGGGGAAATTGGTACCGACCTTCGGTCCGCCTGATATGCAAACTGCTTTCGTACCGGACCCATTGCCACCCAAATGGCAGTGGCCAGACCGTTTGTGGCGATTGCTACTCGATGCCAGAATTTGTCTCTCAAGTCTCGATGGAACGGGAAAACATCTTCCTAATCCGGAGATCTTAATTTGGCCACTACAGCGCCGAGAGGCGCAGCTCTCGTCGCGACTGGAAGGAACCATAACGAACCCGCAGCAACAGGCGTTATTCGAGGCTGACCCCAAGTACCCTATTTCAGCGAGCGATCCTAGCAACGCATATCAAGAAGTCTTCAATTACAGGCGAGCCCTGAGGCTTAGGCTTGACGGCACAAATAATTTACCTCTATCGCTTCGATTGATCAGAGAACTTCACGCAGTTTTGATGGATGGCGTTAGGGGATCCAATCAAAAGCCAGGAGAGTTTAGAGCTATTCAAAACCAGATCGGCAGGCCCGCTAGATTTGTGCCTCCGCCGCCTCGATATTTGGCCGAGACTCTAGATGCTTTTGAGAAGTTCCTTCATCAAGAAGATTTCACAGACCCGTTGGTAAGAGCGTTTCTGGCACATTATCAATTTGAAGCCATTCATCCCTTCGGAGATGGTAACGGACGCGTTGGCCGGCTGCTGCTTTCTCTGATGATTGCCGAATGGTGCGGTCTCTCGAGTCAATGGCTTTACATGAGTGCTTTCTTCGAAAAAAACAAAAGAAATTACATGGATCTCCTCCTGGGGGTTAGTACCCACGGGGCTTGGGATTTGTGGATACAGTTCTGCTTAGAGGGCGTGATATTTCAGGCAAGGGACACCGAGAAGCGTTGCGACAGGCTCTTGGCCGTTCACCGGAATTTTCATAATCGGTTACACGGCGGAAGCGTCAGATTATCCAAGTTGGTGGACAGCTTATTTGAGAGTCCAGTTATTTCGGTCACGACCTATCGGAAGAAATTCGAAGTTTCATATCCGACGGCACGATCGGATCTAAAGAAACTACATGGACTAGGAATCTTGGAACCTCTAGAGATGGAAGTGATAACCTATTATTGCCCGAGTATTTATGGAATCACCTACGATGAAATGCAGGAAATCTGAACAATAACGAATCGTTTCACTTGAGTGTGACTTCATGGGGGTGTTTCCCCCTTCGGCCAAATAGAGGCGCGATTTCGGATCGTTGCTTTTTAGAAAATTTGGCCGCCCTCGCTTTCCGGTCATCAGTCCTGCCGTGTCCTGATTGCCTCATTCATTGATGAAAGCGGGCGGGCGGGGGTTTGCCTTGCGATACGGGCGACGCAGTTGCTACAGCACGGAGTGAGTCGAACGCACGCGGCGAGCGAACGGCGTGAGGATTGAAAAAATTTGCCTGACGGTGCCGATAAATTCTGCGGCTTGGAGGATTAAAGATGGCGGCTGGACCCAGACACGTACTCGACGGCATCAAGGCGCTCGACTTCACGCAATTCGTCGCGGGGCCGACGGTGACCAAGCTGATGGCCGAGATGGGTGCGGAGGTGATCAAGGTCGAAGTCGGGCCGGACGGCGATCGCTGCCGCTCGGTCTCGTACATGAAGAACAATCGGAGCGGCTACTTCGTGCAGCAGAATCGCGGCAAGCTGAGCCTGTGCCTCGACGTGCGCCGGCCGGAGGCGAAGGAGATACTGCGCGGGCTGATTGCGAAGGTTGACGTGATGGTGGAGAACTTCGCGCCGGGCGTGATCGGGCGGATGGGCTTCGATTACGAGAGTGTCAAGAAAATCAATCCGAAGATAATCATGTGTTCGGTGTCGACCTTCGGCCAGACCGGGCCGCTGTCGAACGATCCGGGCTACGATTTCGTCGGGCAGGCGTATGCCGGGGTAACATCGCTCAGCGGCGAGCCGGACGGACCGCCCTACCCTCCGATGCTGGCGCTGGGCGACGTCTCGACGGGAGTGCATGCGCTGGCGGCAGTGGCGTGCGCACTATTTTATCGCGACCGCACGGGAGTGGGCCAATATATCGATATCTCGTTGCTGGACGCGTATTTCCATTACCACGACTGGGGCGTGCAGACGATCAGCGCGTGCGCGGGGGCGAAGAAAGCGGTGCGCACCGGGCAACATTATTCGTCGCTGTGCCCGGCCGGCATGTTCAAGGGCAAGGATACCTACATCTTTATTTTCGCGTGGCTCGACCATCATTGGGTGAAGCTGTGCGAGATGATGGGCCGGCCGGAACTCGGGCAGGACCCGCGGTTCGTCAGCAACGACGCGCGGCTGGCGAATATCAGGGAAGTAATCGCGGCGATCGAAGAGTGGCTCGCGCGGATGCCGAGCGACGACGCGACGGTGGAGGCATTGCGTGCGGCGCGGATCCCGTCGGCGCCGGTGCTTTCGCTGGAGCAAGCGATGGCGCATCCGCATCTGCGGGAGCGCAAGACGGTGCGCAAGATTCACGATCGTATCATGGGCGACTTCGAGGTGCCGGGGTTTCCGCTGCGCTTTTCCGAGTTTCCGGAGCTGCTCGACCTGGAAGCGCCGCTGCTGGGCGAACATAACGGACGCGTCCTGTCGAACTACCTGGGCTATGCGCCGGGCGATATCGATCGGCTCGAACGCGACGGGGTGCTGATCAGCCAGCCGCGGTGAGTGGTACCAGGGACTCCGTGAAATGGCTCACTGGATGAGGCGGCCTGAACGCGAGCACGCCGAGCTGGTCTGCATCTACAGGAATCTCGATGAGATCCTGGTGCATATGGCGCAGGACTTTCTCCGCGATGCGGGAATCGACGCCTTCATTTTCGACGCCGAAACCTCTCGAATGCTGGGAATTGTAAGAGGCCGCGCAGCGGTGCCGCCGCGTCTCATGGTCTATGCGGATCGCGCGGAAGAAGCCCGCAAGGTGCTGAAGGCGCTGAAATTCAGATGAATCTGCGCTCGAGCCAGTGAAGGGCTACGGTTGGCGAGGCGCGCGGAAGACGGTACGGCGCATAGGAACTATGGGCAGTTCGCGAGGCGCATCAGCTCGCGGACACCGTCGGGCGTGGCGACCTTCGGCTCCCATCCGAGGGCTTCGCGCGTGGCGGTGAGATCGGCGAGCGTATCGCGCGCGTCGCCAGGCCGCCGCGCAACGTGAACGACGGGGCCGCCGACGATAGCGGCGATCTGGTTGACGCTGAAACTCTCGCCGTTGCCGACATTGAGGGCGCGCCCGTCAGCGACGCCGGCATCCATCGCCGCAATGTTGGCGCGGACCGTGTCGCGGACGTGAGTGAAATCGCGCGTCTGCGTGCCGTCGCCGTGAATCGTCAGCGGGCGGCCGGCGATCTTGTCGCGAATGAAAACTCCGATCACAGTGACGTAAGCGCCCGCCGTCGCCATCCGGGGGCCATAGACGTTGAAGTAGCGCAGGGTCAACGCCTCGATGCCGAAGAGCCGATGAAACATGCGCGTGTACTGTTCGCCGGCGAGCTTTTGCAGAGCGTAGGGATTGAGCGGATTCGGAATCATCGATTCGCGCAGCGGCAGCGTCGGCTGGTCCCCATAGACGGAGGACGACCCCGAATAAATGAAGCGGCGCACGCCGGCGTCGCGCGCAGCAATGAGCGCGTTGAGCGTGCCAACGACGTTGGTCAGATGAGTCTCGACCGGCTTTTCAATCGAGAGCATCACGCGCGGCAACGCCGCCATGTGAAAGACACAATCGACGCCGGCGAAAGCCGGCCGAATCGAATCGATCTCGCGCACGTCAGCAACAATCACCTCGGCCTTGGGATTGACGTTCTCGCGCGGGCCGGCAACGAAGTTGTCGAGCACACGAACGCGCAGGCCCTGTTCAATCAACGCGTCGGCGAGATGCGAACCGATAAAGCCCGCGCCTCCGGTAACCAGCGCGAGGCGCGGCGTAGCGCGACTTTCGGAGGGAGACATCGAAGGGAATGTTACAGGGCGCGTTTGCAAAGCGCGATACGCGGGAGGAGGAAGAGGGGAAGATGGGGGACGTGGATGAGGAGCGCAGAACTTAAAGTTTTTTAAGAGAACTGAAACCTCATTGAGGTTTCAGACTTCCCATTGGGCAAGATACGGGCTACGCCCTGGAAAAAATTACTGAAGGTCACACCTAACTCGTTAGCTCGGCTCGCAAGCTTTGCTACGGGCCGGTGAGCAGGAAATCTCGCAAAGAGCCCGCATGGGAAACGGGTCGCAATCAAAAATTAGACATGACTTAGCCGCGGGTCGAGCATCGCGAACGTCCAACGGTGAAAAAAGTGAAAGAACTAGAAGGACATGCCGAAGCCGCCGCCGCCGAAGCTGAAACCGCTGCCGCCGCCAAAGCCCATTCCGGGCGGCCCAAAGCCGGGCGGCCCCATCATCTGCTGCTGTTGCTGCATCTCGACAGCGTGACGATCGCGCTCGGCCACCTGATTTTCGAGCTTGATATTTTCGTAACGCTGATACGCCGCTTCGTCGCCGTGGAAGATGCATTTGCAGACATCGGGATCGGCCATCCAATAGTGCCGGACGCCCTTGGCGTCGTCGTAGTAGCCGAGCTTGAGCGCGGGCAGCGTCTTCAGGCGAGTGTCCTGATCGGCAGTGGTCGCAGGGAGCTCGCTGAAGCCGGCCGCCTGTAACATCGGATCGATTTCCTGCGCCTGCTGTTGCGGGGTTTTCGAATCGCCAAAAGGATTGAGCGAGCCGCCCGAGGTCGCACATCCCGCGGCTAGCGCAAAACAGATCGCAATCGCGAGACGCCAGCGCATCCCCGGTGTCCCGCGCGGACATATCGCTCGCATACTGATCTGACGGCGGGCGGTCACCGACTTTCGATCACTTACCTTACTCTCGACCCGACCGCCGTACACGCTGTCCTCGTGAATGCTCGCTCCGCGTCGACGCCGCGATTGAACGCCTGTATTTCAGGCTGACATTTCCCTCGGAGGGCCGCAACTCGGAAACTTCGCGATGGGTGGGTAGAGAGGGGGAGGTGGTCGAGGAACAAAGAACTTATGGTTTTTTAAGAGAACTGAAACCTCACCGAGGTTTCAGACTTCCCGTTGGGCAAGCAAGGTAAATGACTTGCACACTTCCTCCGATGACGCCTCTCGTCTGTGCGTACGCGAAATCACGCGAGACTTAGCCGCGAATCGAGCATCGCGAGCGTCAGCAAGTGAAAAGATCAGACGGCGGTGTAGCCGCCGTCGACGACGTATTCTGCGCCGGTGACGAAGGAGGCTTCGTCGGTGGCGAGGAACAGGACGACGTAGCCGACCTCTTCGGGGCGGGCCGCACGCTTGAGCGGGGCGAGCATCGCAATGGCGTCGAGTTCCTTATCGTCGAAAATATCAACCATCGGGGTTTTGATGACGCCGGGATGGACGGAGTTGACGCGGATATTGAACGGCGCGAATTCGACCGCGGCGGTTTTGGTGAGGAGTCGCACGGCGCCCTTGCTGGCGTGATAGGCGGCGGAACCGCCGGAGCCGATCAAGCCGTAGATGGAGGAGATGTTGACGATCGAACCGCTGCCGCGCTTTTTCATCGCGGGCGCGGCAATCTTGGTGCCGAGCCATACGCCCTTTTGATTGACGTTGATGATCGCGTCCCATTCCTCCTCGCTGGTATCGCTGATGCCCTTGGTATTGAGGATGCCGGCGTTGTTGACGAGGATATCGAGGCCGCCGAATTCACGTTCGCAGGCGTCAACGGCGGCGCGCCAATCGGCGGCGCGGGTAACGTCGAGATGAATCGGCAGGGTGACGCGGGAGCCGGCGGCGCGGTTGACCTCGTCGGCGAGGGTGCGTGCTTCGCCGTCGAGGACGTCGCCGATCACGACACGGGCGCCCTCGTTGACGAACATCCGGGTTTCAGCGGCGCCCTGACCGCGCGCACCACCTGAAATCAAAGCGACTTTTCCCTTGAGACGATCCATCGGCGTATTCCTCCAGCGCGCGAGCGCGCGCACTAATTGCTGAGGGCAGTATGTAACAGTTTCGAGGCCCCGCCGACTACCGGCAAGCGGGATCGATTCAGCGTGAGTATGGGTATCGCGAGGGCGTCATTTCGAAGCGGGCGAATTGGCGGATGGAGGCGACGCGGTATCGGTGGACGCGGCGTGAGCGTTCGCGGCCGATGGCGGCTTGCCGGAATCGTCGAGCAACTGGCGAATGCGCTCGCCGAGGAGGGTGCCCGCGACGCGATGACCCTCGACATTCCAATGGCCGGTGCCGGGGATAGTGTTGGAGAATCCGTGCAGATAGACCCGATGCGCCTGCGCATACACCTGCATCGGCTGGGGCAGGTTGAGCACGGCGAACCCATCTTTTTCGCCAAGGTCGCGAAGGTGGTCGTCGGAATAGAAGAGATTTTTGGAATTAACCATCTTCATATATTTGGCGCGGAAGACGGGACTGGGGTCGTCCTGGATTCCGGTGGGTATGGTGGCGACGAGAAAGAGCGCACCGCGGGCGGTGACCTCACGATTCATCAGGGCGATCTGGTCGTCGGTGACGCTCCAGGCCTCACGCCAGACGTCGTCGATCGGCGGCCCATAGACCAAATCGCTTAGGCCGAGCTCGACTCCATGCGGAAGCGCTTTGGCAGGAGCATGGGGTTTGGTGACGCCGCGGAGGCCGCCGTGCAGCAGGTCGTTCAATTTGCTGTGGCCGCTGCCGAGGAGGTTGAGCACCTGCGAGTGGCGCGACTCAAACCGCATCATGCAGTTCGTGCGGAACCACCACGAGTCCTCGAACGGACCGCCGAGCACCAGTTGGCCGTTGCGGTGGACGAAGAAGGGGCGGCACTTATCGCCCTCGAGGATGACGGAATTGTTGCGGACGTCGTTGCCGTTGAAGAAGGCGAGCACGACGACATCGGGGGAATAGCGCCAGACCCAATGGCGCAGAATTTCCAGCTCCTGCGTGGTGCCGTAGCCGTCGCAGCCGAAGTTCATCACTTCGACGTTGGTGAAGAGGCGCTGCGGGCGGCCCTCGCCGCCGACGGCAAAGGGACATTGCGCCTGCAGATCGCGTTGGGCGACGGCGCAGAAGGTATCCTCGAAGGGGACGTGCTGAGCCTCGGTGAAGGAATCGCCGAGGACCGCGACACGGAGCGTCCCGGGCGGTTTCTCGACGGCGTACTCGGGACCGCGAAAGCCGTCGCTATTGGCCTCGATCAGCGCGTTGCCCTCGTGGGTTTGCCAGCCGTACGCGCCCGGCTTGATTTTCCATCCGGTGTGACGGTCGTAGGTGTAGAATTCGGCGGGCGCGAGATCGAACATCCGCACGGCGATCTCGGCGACGACGAAGGCGACGAGGATTCCGGCGAGCACGAGGCCGAGCCGTTGCATCAGAGCTTTCAGCATCGGGGCTGCACCATGCGAGCGCGGGTCGTGTGGACCGGCATCGCCGGCGGTCGCCGCCCGGACGCGCCGGGCTCGATTGTCGATGACATCAACTTTAAAGGACTCAACTGTTTAGAAAAGCGTGTAGATAAAAGGCGCGACGGCAGAAAACTGCGCGAGCGCGATGAGCAGGCTCAGCAGGACGAGAGTCCCGATGAGCGGAATCAGCCAGTATTTCTTGCGCTCGCGCGCAAACCCCCACAGATCCTTAAGCAAGTCGAGCATTAGAATGGACGCTCCATGTCCTTGTCCGGGCGGCGGCGCGAGGGCACGCGGTAGGAGGTGCTGGCGGGATCGAGCTTACGCGCCATCCGATCGCGCCCCATCAAGCGCATCACGAGGCCGACTGGCACGATCGCGACGGCGAAGAGCAGCGTCAGGATTACGCGCGTATTGACCCATCCGAGCGCGAGTCCGAGCCGGGTCCAGACCCGATGAAGGTAGCTGAGCGCGGCGGGCCAGATCAAAGCGGTGAGCCAGAGGACGACGGCGAGAATCCAGGGCCATCGGGGAGTCGCGTGATGGCGCAGGAGTGGTATCAGGCCGAAGAAAGCGGCGAACATCGCACCGAGGACGAGGCCGAAGATGCGCAGGTCTTTAGTGCTGACCTGCGGCTGGCCCGCAGTGACCTGTTCAGAATGCTCGCGAACCATCGGCTGGTTGGCGCTCATCTGCGCGGGGCGCACGCCACTCTGCTCCCCGTGCGCGCTGACTTTGGCCCGGTCCGCAGAGGCCGGGGCGACATCGCCACGATCACTCATCAATCGAGCTCGAACTGTTGACGCCATGATTCGTCGCGCGGACGTTGCGGCTGATCAGTTTTCGCGATCAGGTACTCGCCCACCACCAGGAAGTCCATTTCGGTGCGCATGAAACATCGATAGGCGTCTTCGGGGGTACAGACGATAGGCTCGCCGCGCACGTTGAAGGAGGTGTTGACGATCACACCGCATCCGGTGAGAGCCTCGAAGCGGCGAATCAATTCGTGATAGCGCGGATTGGTCTCGCGATGCACGGTCTGGATGCGCGCGGAGTAGTCCACGTGAGTCACAGCGGGGATGGTGGAGCGCGGGACGTTGAGTTTTTCGATACCGAAGAGGCGCTCCTGATCGGGCGTCATCGGGGTGCGCAGATGCTCGCGTACGGGGGCGACCAGCGCCATGTAGGGGCTCGGCCGATCGAGCTCGAAGTAGTCGCCGACACGTTCGTAGAGCACGGACGGGGCGAACGGCCTGAACGACTCGCGATACTTGATCTTGAGGTTCATCACCGACTGCATCCGCGTATCACGCGCATCGCCGATGATGGAGCGCGCGCCGAGCGCTCGCGGACCGAACTCCATGCGGCCGTCGAACCATCCGACGACGGCGCCGTGGCTCATCGCATTGGCGACGCGATCGAGCAGTTCGTCGTCATCCTCGAAATGATCGTAGATAGCGCCGGCGGTATCGAGCGCGCGGCGGATTTCGTCAGTGTCGAAGCGCGGGCCGAGGAAGGTCCCGCGCATTTGATCGGCGTGGCCGGCACCGGTCGCGAGGCGCGCGCCGCCATTATAGAGATGCCATCCGGCGAGCGCGGCGCCCAACGCGCCACCGGCGTCGCCGGCGGCCGACTGGACCCAGATATCGCGAAAAATTCCTTCGCGCACAATTTTCCCGTTGGCGACGCAATTGAGCGCGACACCACCGGCGAGACACAGGTAGTCGGCGTCGAGTTCCTTGTGTGCGGTGCGGGCCAGGCGGAGGACAATTTCCTCGGTCACGGCCTGGATTGAACTCGCGAGGTCCATTTCACGCTGGGTCAAGGGCGACTCGGGCTGACGCGGCGGCGCACCGAAGAGATCGTCGAACTTGCCGCTCGTCATGGTCAAGCCGGTCGCATAATTGAAGTAGTCGCTATTGAGGCGAAAGGTGCCGTCGGGTTTGAGGTCAACCAGATGATCGAGAATCAGGCTCGCATATTTGGGTTCGCCATAGGGCGCCAGACCCATCAGCTTGTATTCGCCCGAGTTGACCTTGAAGCCGGTGTAATAGGTGAACGCCGAGTAGAGCAGCCCGAGCGAATGGGGAAAATCGATCTCCCACTGGGCGGTCAGCCGATTACCCTCGCCCAGCCATAAAGAGGTCGTGGCCCATTCGCCGACGCCGTCGAGGCACAGCACCGCGGCGCGATCGAAGGGGCTCGGAAAAAATGCCGAGGCGGCGTGCGCCTGATGATGCTCGGTGAAGAGCAGCGGCGGCAATTCGGCCGGCGAGCATCCGCCGAGCGCGGTCAATTCGCGCTTGAGCAACGACTTGAGGTTGAGCTTTTCCTTGAGCCACAACGGCATCGAGGTGAGAAACGACTTCAGGCCCTTGGGGGCGAAGCCGAGGTAGGTCTCGAGCATGCGCTCGAACTTGATCCAGGGCTTGTCGTAAAAGACGACGCGGTCGATTTGGGCGAGACCGACGGCGGCCTCGCGCAGGCAATAAGCGATCGCATGGCGAGGGAAGCCGGCATCGTGCTTTTTGCGGGAGAAACGCTCTTCCTGCGCCGCCGCGACGATCCTGCCGTCTTCGACCAGTGCCGCAGCACTATCGTGGTAATATGCGGAAATTCCGAGAATCTTCATCGAATGCGGCGATTTTATAGCATACGTGAGGCAAATGCTCGCGACCCGGCGTTCCCGGCGGCATCAAAATGCGGATTTCGAGAGCGGTCGCGGAACGATGCGCATTGCGCGGACGGCCTCGCACCCTTAGATTAGAGGTGTAGCCGTAACGAACCGACGGATCCGCGGGATAGTCGCACGATGGGGGCGAACTGGGCTCGACGGAGTCACGAAGGTTTTGGTCGCATGCCGGGGTGCTGTTGGCCCGTAAAACAAACAGTACTGCGAAATTTACCCGCAGATAATAACGGTTACGCTCTGGCGGCCTAAGGGCCGCTAGCGTCTCGCCGCTGTTCGCCCATGACAGCGGGTCGAGGCGTCATTTAGTGGGCTAGGGTGCCGTAGTCTACCGATTGGACGGTGGCCCGAAACTACAATCGGCTGGCTGCGCGCCAGCCTGTCCGTGGGCGGTCGCGCGGCGAGCTCCAGTTTGCGGACTAAGCGTGTAGTGGCCATTTCCGGAGGGTCTTCGGACGGGGGTTCAATTCCCCCCGCCTCCACCATCTTTCGTGGTCCGGCCTGAGTAAAATCTGGCGTGGCGAACCGGGGTGCAAACATGCCCGCTAGGCGAGACTACAGTGCAGTCGGGCCATTCTTCATCTATCTGATTCTCTCCTGTCTATTTTTCGGACGTGGTCTCGTCGGCCATCTCTCGGACCGTTATGTGGGAATCGGGACCGACCCCGGATTGTTCATTTTCTTTTTCGAATGGTGGCGGTACGTTTTCACGCATCACGTAAATCCGTTCTTCACTTATCTGCAATGGGCGCCGAGCGGGGCCAACCTGGCCTGGGCGACGTGTATTCCACTGTTCGGAGTCTGCGCGATCCCGCTCACCACCACCCTCGGTCCAATAGCTACCTTCAATCTGATGGTGCTGCTGTGTCCGGCGCTGGCCGCATGGACTGCATTTCTGCTTTGCCGCTACTTAAGCTCGTCATTCTGGGCCGCGCTGATGGGCGGTTATGCGTTCGGATTTTCGCCTTACATGCTGGCGCACCTGCTGGGACATTTGACGGTACTGATGATGTTTCCGGCGCCATTGATGGTACTGGTGACACTGCGGCGGCTGAACGAGGAAATCAGCGCGCGCAAGTTCGCGATCACGTTGACCATATTGATAGTAGTACTGTTCCTGTGCTGGCCAGAGGCGGTGGCTACATCGACTCTATTCGGCGGTACGGCGCTAGCGATCGCAATGTGGACCGCGCCGGAATGGCGGGCACGTCTGCGAGGTCTGGTTGCTCCGCTTTTATGCGCGTATGTCGCGAGTGCGATTATGCTTAGCCCGTATCTGTATTACTTCTTCGCATTCGGCCAGCCGGCCTTTCCGGGTGGGTTGCGGCAATTCGTTACCGTTTATCCTTCAAATTTTCTAATCCCGGCAACCACTACGCTGGTTGGAACAATCAGTCTGGTCCACGAAATGTCGCATGGAAGTAACATTTACGAGACCGGAGCATACATCGCGTTGCCGATGCTTTTCATTCTGGTGGCTTTCACACGGTCACATTGGTCCGATTGGGATATGCGACTTTTAGTACTGCTTCTGGTGGTTGTCTCAATTGCCTCGCTAGGTTCCGCTTTAAGTATTCCGGCGCTTCGACCAATTCCGCTCCCGTGGGCAATCGTGGAGCATTTTCCGCTGATGGATAAAGCATTGCCCGCCCGATTCTCGGGCTATTCCTTTCTCATTCTGGCTATCATCCTGGCGCTCTGGCTGAGCGATGACTCGATTCATAAGACTCTTCGACTCGGCGGAGCTGGCGCCGTGGTTTTGTTCACACTGCCAAACCTAAGCGCATCCTATTGGACGACGCCGGTGGACGCCCCTGCATTTTTCGCCACGCAGTTATACACACGCTACTTTGCACCAAACGATAATGTGCTGATCCTCCCGTACGGTGGTTTCGCCAATGGAAACATCTGGCAAGCCATGAATGGGTTTCACTTTCGCGTGGCGGGAGGATACTTAGGCCAGCCGCCAATTCCTAGTGAATATCTGCGGTACTTTCCGACAGTTTATGGCTTTTTCACCTTGGCCGACTTCCCTTACTCCGACGAGATGCTTAAGGCCTTTCTGGTACAACAGAAAGTAAGCGCGATCGTCGTTGCTGACGAAGGTGCACACCTGTGGATAAAGAACAATGATACCGGGCCGCAGTTCCCTCAACGTACCGAATTCACTGCGGACGAAAGGGCAGTAATTGGTGCACTGTTTGGATCGTTAGGTGTTACACCGATTCATGTTGGCGGCGTCTCGTTCTATAAAGTTCCGCTGGAGCGACTCGATGCTTTCAAGAATGTGGACCCGCGCGTCCTCGAAAAGCGAATGGTAGCCAAACAACTCGATATACTTATAAGTGCCGCGAAAAGGTTTCTTGCTGATGGCAACCCGCCTTCAGATCTGAATCCAATCGAAGCCCAAAGATTGAAACTACTTCCTCCCGACTGGGCCACTGGGGTCGGAGCGCTCGATCCTCGAGCTGCCCTGGTGAATGGCTTGGTGCTCTCGTCGGTTGACGGAACCGATGTATTGGTCGGCGTGATGGGAGCGCGAGACACTGTTGAAGCCCTCGCGCCTATCTACAAGCCTTTCGCAAAAAAGGTCGAGGTTTCGGCACTCATGCCGCTAGCGATATGGGCGGAGAGTACACGATGGATGCTGTTGTTGGATTTCGATCCAGCTCGTCTCGGCTTAGCGGTGAAACGAGTGCCTCAGAGCTGAATTCCAACGGTGGTAAAGCAAGACTCAGCAAGCGCCATTGGTCTCGGAGTTCGCAGAGTTTATGCGCGCGTGGCAATAGAGGATTCAATTGAGTTTCGCTGAATCCTTTCCGGCCGTCTTAAGGCGCCAAGGATAGTACGCCAGACTGTGGATTGTGCGATGAAGCAGAACAACACGGCCAACAGCACCGACACGATCCACCACCAGGTTAGCTCGCGAATGATCCAGCAAATGTAGATGGCCGCCGATCCCCCGAATGGGTCCGTAGAACCGCCGGAAAGAACGGCGACGATTCGCAGGATCGTCAGACCCCATAAGGCGAGCATCACGGCAACGACGGTGCCGCGGAACACCGCGCGCAGACCATGAGATGCTTTCGCCGTCGAGAGTGCCAACAGGCCGGGAAGAACAAATAGGAAATGGATGCCGCGATAGCCGTCATTCTCGCTCGCAAAGAAACACGCGCAGATCAAGGTAGAACCTATGACCAGGAAGCCGCTCTCGGGCGGTGTCAACGAGGCGAAGGCGGATCTGAAGTTGGTGTTCCACGACAACTTGAGTGCGACGCTGACTGCCGCTAACACCAGCAGGCAAAGGACCCCGACGATGAAAGCAGCGTCACGCACACTTTGCAGGACGAACGCATTCTGGACGCCAACATCTTTGAGCAGCCACTGCAGGGCTCTACCTAGACCGAAAGGAAGTTCACGGTAGCCGAAGCCAACAGAAAAGATAGGAATAAGCGGCAGATTCTTCACCATCTCTCGTAACTCGCCCTGGAAATACCATACGAAAGCGGTCAACAGTACGAACGCGACAACGCAGAGCGCGATGAAATGTGCCATGCGCTCTCGAAGGAAAAGTATGAAGAGGACCAATGGATAGAATTTGAGCAGGCCAGCGAGTGTGATGAGACTATAACCGACCAGTCTGACTGGAAAGCTGCGAACGCAGCACCAGCCCGCGCATACGATCAACAGGAACATGACCACATCCATGTTGGCTCGTTCCAGCGCAAAGACCGGCATACTCGAGAAGGTAGCAAGGATAACGATGATCAGGCCGATTGGCCGGCGTGGCGGCGGTAACAACGCGAGTGACATGAAGAAGGCCGCATCGAGTGCGAGGCCCATCCAGTTCGACCAGGTCTTCGGTAGAAAGGTGGCGCGGAGGAAAAGCGGGGAATAGGCGAGAACGCGATGGAGCGGATCGCATGGCGCCGAAACGAAGACATCGACGCCGTGCTTCCAGCAATCGATCACAGCGGGAATCTGCTGCGCATCGATAAACGGCACGCGGTAGGGGTGCAGCATCACAATCGTCAGGACGTGAAAGTACACTGCCGGTGCGTAGCGGTAGCCAACAGCGGCGAGAGCTAGCGCCGATAAGCCGAGCACTGGCACCAGCCAGCGAATCCGATTCATGTTTGAAGGTCCTTCGCCCTGCTGGTTCGCCATGTGGCTTCGCATTACTTCGATCAAGACCTATACTAGCCGACGAAATCGGGAGCCTCTATAGGAGGGCGCGATTGAGAGTTGGTCATGTTGCGGGGTGTGAAAGCAGGCAACCATCGTCTTTTAAACAGAGCCCGCTATGCGCACTGTACGCGCTTATAGAGGCCCGCGGTTTTGACGATTATCCGGAGCTATTGCAAATGACCTCAGCACCGCGACTCGTACTTGCGATCGTATGCCCGGTTTACAATGAGGAGCTGGTAGTACCGCTTTTCTTCGAGCGCATTTTACCAGTGATGGAACGTCTGACGGAGCGCTTCGAGGTTAGACTGGTGTTCCTCAACAACGCCTCGACCGATCGGACGCTGGAGCGAATCGAGGCGGTGAGGATCAAGTGGCCGGCGACCTTTGTGATCTCGATGAGCCGCAATGTGGGGTACCAGGCTTCGGTGGAATGCGGGTTGCGCAACATCGACGCGGATCTGTTCGTGATTATCGATGCAGATTGCGAGGATCCGCCGGAAATGATCCCGCAGTTCGTTGAGAAACACGAGCAGGGCTTCGACATTGCTTACGGGGAGCGCGTCGATCGACCGGAACCGCCCCTGATAAAATCTGGCCGCAAGTTCTTCTATCGGCTCCTCCAAAGAGTGGCCGACGAGGAGATTATCCTGGATATGGCGGAGTTCTCACTGTTCACCAGAGAGGTTCGCGACGCGATCGTCGACGATCGGTCGTCATTCCCGTTTTTGCGAGCTTCGATCGGGCGGGTTGGGTTTCGCCGCGCGGCGATTCCATTTTCCCGCCAACGGCGTATCGCGGGAACCACTCATTACAATTTAATGGGCATGTCGATCTTCGCGGTGGCGGGACTCCTATCGGCCTCGACACTGCTATTGCGGCTACCTATCTACATTCTACCGTTCTGGATTTTGACTCTGTGCGTACTCGGCGTGTGGTCGGTCAAAGCACACTCGGTGTGGGCGGGCCTGGCAGCGCTGATCGTATTCGCGACCTACATTGGGGCGTCGGTTGCGTTCACGGCATTGTACGTAGCGCGCGCCTATAAGAACGGATTGCAACGTCCGAACGCGGTGATCGATCGCAAGCGGAGTAACTTGCCGCCGCGGTTAAGCGATGAGCTATGACGATACGCGCCTGCACGATTTGCGGCGCGGATGACTTGCGGCTGCATTACCCTCGCGCCGATGACTACATTACGGGTGATCGGTTCGCGATTTGGCGCTGCGCCGCATGTGGAAGCGGGCGGACGTTACCCTCGCCAGCCGATCTCGGGAAATACTATCCTGCCCAATATCGGCAATATAATTCGCTGGTCACGCGGATACTGGCGATGCTGTACCGGCGACGGGTCGGGCGTTGGGTAAGGCAATTCCCTGCACCGGGCGCGGTGTTCGAGATGGGCTGCGGCAGCGGCTTGATGCTGGATACGTTGCGACGATTAGGCTGGCGCGTTGCCGGCAGCGAGCGGACCGAAGCGGCGGCACAGATCGCGCGTGAGCAGTTCGACTTGCCGGTAGTAGTGGGCGGGGTGAATGCTATCGACCCGTCCGAACGCTTCGATCTGCTTCTGCTGAACCAGGTGCTGGAGCATCTGGAAGATCCAGCGCCGACGCTGAAGGCCTTGGCGGGAATCCTCAAGCCCGAGGGCAAGTTGATTATCGGGGTGCCGAACTTCGATAGCTGGCAATCGATATTCGGCGGCAATACCTGGTTTCACCTCGATGTCCCGCGCCACCTCCACCACTTCTCGCTGCCCTCACTTGCGGTGTTGGTGGGCCAGCAGGGCCTGGAGATTCAGAGCGTCGCCTATGCTTCTCCGGAACACGACCCATACGGATGGGTGCAAAGTGCGCTCAACCGGATCGATCGCCGACCGAACCGGTTGACGCGATTGCTCATGCGGATCGATCCAACGGACGCAATCAATCTGCTCCATTTGGCGGTGGGGTGCGTCCTCGGGCTGGTGGCGATTCCCCTTTCTATGGTGAGCTGGATTGCGCGCCGCGGAGCAATAATCGAAGTCATCTGTGTGAGGCGGCAGACCCGCTAAGTTGCGAACGCCACCAACTCACAGTATCTGCGAGGCCTCTCGCGAGGTTGAATTCGGGAACGAAGGCGAGTTGATTGCTCAGCAATGCAGTTGACGCGGCTAACCGCGGTGGCTCGTCTGGTGGGGTTGGGCGGGCGCCGAGGCACACCAGATCGTGACGCCCGGTTAGCTCGGCGATCGTGGCGATTACTGTGCGAACAGGTGTGCAGTTTCCCGAGGCGACGTTGATCGCGCCCTGATGGTTGCTGTCGAGAATTGTTACCAACGCGCGGGCAGCGTCGGCGACGTGCATGAAGTCGCGTTCCGCACCGCCATCGCCACAAAGAGCTGACCGGCCCTCCAGCAGGGCGCACGTGACGTATGGAATCAGGCGTGCGCGATGCTCATGAGGCCCGTAGAGCATGAACAGCCGCGCCCATGCTATCGAGTTCCCAGCGCGTTCGCCCGCCCGTGTAATAAGTTGGTGGAGTGCGCACTTGGCAGTGCCGTAGAGCGTCGCAGGACGCAGCGGTGTGGCGACTTCATCAAGTACTTCGCGGCTCCAGTCGTACTCGGCGAAGGTACCGGCGAAGATCGCGCGTTGTCCGCCATGTTCGAAGAACGCCCGGTAAAGGCGCAGGCTGATTGCTACCCACTCGAGATTGGTCGATGAAGACCAGAACGCGCCCGGCGTTACGTCCCATGCGAGGTGCATCAGATGAGTTGGTGCGATCGCGCGGATCACACGCCGCATCCGATAGTCATCGGCCAGATCGATAGTATGTTGAAACAGATCGACCGGTGGTTGTTTAAAGGGGTGGCGACCGACCGCGTGAATTTCATAGCCACGCGCTTGTAATTCGCCAATCGTATGGCGGCCGATAAATCCCGAAGCGCCGGTCAACAATACGCGCTTGGCCGCCTTCATCGGACGAAATCAGGATAGCTGGCATCGCGAGGTGACATGATCGGATCGGGGAGCGGCCACGCGATGGCGAAGACGGGGTCGTTCCAGCGCACGCCGCGCTCGCGGTCGGCTAGATAAGGCGTAGTCATCTGATAAGAGATCTCGGTGTTGTCGCACAGGCTTTGGAAGCCGTGGGCGAAGCCGGGCGGGATATAGACGGCCCTCCCGTTGGTCTCGCTGAGCTCGAACGCCTGCCATTGGCAGTAGGTTGGAGCCCGACGTCGCAGATCGACCATAACATCGAAAATTTTGCCGCGCGTGCAGCGGACAAGTTTCCCTTCAACCGCTGGTTCGGCCTGGTAGTGCAGGCCGCGCAGCGTGCCCTGCTTGCGGTTGAAGGAGATACTGGATTGCACGAAGGTTTCAGGAAGTCCGTGGCCGGCGAATTCGCTCTGGCAGAAGCTCCGGGCGAAGAAGCCACGCTCATCTGCCACAGGTTCGAGATCGATCACCCAAGCGGGTTTGAGGGCGGTTTCGGTAAAGATCACGGCAGAATCTGGAGGGTTGGAATTGGCACTACGAAGGCCCCGCCCCAGGCACGGATCGCAGCCATCTGCTCCATTATTTCGTCGCGCAGATTCCACGGCAAGATCAGGACGTAATCGGGTTTGGCTTCGAGCAGACAATCGGGATGACGGATTGGGATAAGGCTGCCGGGCAACAACAAGCCTTGTTTGTGGGGACTGCGATCGACCGTGAAGGGGATTAAATCACTGCGAACGCCGCAGTAGTTCAGCAAGGTATTCCCTTTTGCCGGCGCGCCGTAAGCCAGGATTTTTTTGCCAGCTCGTCGCGCACCGACGAGAAACTCGAGCAGCGCGCGTTTGGTGTCGATGACCTTCGCGGCAAAATGACGATAGGTTTTCGCGACGTTGAATCCCGCGTCTATTTCGCGTTGGCGCAAGGCCGCAACTGCGGGCGAGGCGGCTGCTGCTGCGTGATTGGCGTGGCGCACATAGATGCGGAGCGAGCCGCCGTGGGTCGGCAGTTCTTCAACATCGAATACCGCGAGGCCGTGGTGGGCGAAGATTCGTTCGACCACGAGGAACGAGAAGTACGAAAGATGTTCGTGATAAATCGTGTCGAACTGGTTCTCGGCGATCAGCCGTTCCAGATGCGGAAACTCGACAGTGATGAGGCCGGCGGGCGCGAGCAGAATCTTCAACGCCGCGACGAAATCATTGAGGTCCGGCACGTGGGCCAGTACGTTGTTCGCGATGATCAGGTCGGGCGTATGGCCTGCAGCGCGCAGGCGTTCAGCGGTGGCCCGGCCGAAAAAGGCGATCTCGGTGGGAATGCCTTTTGCGATTGCGACGGCTGCAACATTGGCGGCGGGTTCAATTCCGAAGACAGGGATTTGTGCGCGATGGAAAAATTGCAGCAGGTATCCGTCATTGCTGGCGATTTCAATTACCTCTGAGGACGGTCCGAGGCCATATCGCGCTATCATCGAGACCGCGTACGTTTCGGCATGGCGTAGCCAGCTTTCGGCGTAGGATGAAAAATAGAGGTAGTCGCTAAAAATACGCTCGGGGCTTTCGAATGCAGCTACTTGGACCAGATGGCATTCGCCGCAAACGTAGGCGTGGAGCGGATAGTACTTCTCCATCGCGGTTGCACGATCGGGCTGTAGGAATGCATTCGAGAGCGGGGACATGCCGAGATCGACGAAGGTTTCGCTGAGCGGCTGGTTACAGAAACGACAGGCGCCGGCACTCATTCGAGCCCCTTTGATAGAGCTTCGTAGCGCTCGATCTGAGTATCTACCAGGACTTCGGCGGGTTCTCCGGCGTGGAAGCTGCGGTACCAATCGATAGTCCATGACAGAGCTTCCGCGAGCGGCAAGCGTGGAGCCCAGCCGAGGGCGGCTCGCGCCATCGACGCATCGATCGCGAGGCGATCGGCTTCGTGTACGGCGGGCGCCTCCGACGCGATCCATCGGGCTGGCGAGCCCCATCGCGCGATGATTGCTTCGACGATTTCAGCTACCGAAGGTAGGTGATCGGTGGTCGGGCCGAAATTCCAGGCGCGCGCAAAGGTGGCGTCGCCGCTGTACAGGTGTTCGGCGAGAATCAGGTAGCCGTTGAGCGGGTCGAGCACGTGCTGCCACGGGCGGGTCGCATGTGGGTTGCGGATTTCGATCGGCCGCCCAGCCACAAGGGCTGCCATGCAATCCGGAATAAGGCGATCGGGCGCCCAGTCGCCGCCGCCGATGACGTTGCCGGCGCGCGCTGACGCCAGCATCACCCTGCCGTCGTTAGAGAAGTACGATTGGCGCCAGGCTGCGGTTGCCAGCTCGGCGCAGGCTTTGCTCGCACTATACGGGTCCGCACCTCCCAGCGTGTCGCTCTCTCGATAGGGCCGCGATGATTCGTTGTTCTCGTAACATTTGTCGCTGGTGACCACGACGACCGCGCGTACTGAGGGCGTTTTGCGGACCGCCTCGAGGACATTGAGCGTGCCCATGACGTTCGTCGCAAAGGTCTCCGCCGGCTCGCGGTAGGAGCGCCTGACCAAAGACTGCGCAGCCAGATGGAAGACGATCTCGGGCCCGAAATTGGCGATCGTCTCTTGCAAACCCGGCGCGTCGCGAATGTCCACGTGGCAGGTTTCGACGCGCTGCTCGATGTGAGTGAGAGTACAGAGACTAGGTTCCGTATCGGGCGGCAGAGCGATCCCGCATGTGCGGGCGCCGAGATGTTCCAGCCACGCGCACAGCCAGCTACCCTTGAACCCTGTATGTCCGGTGACGACGACACGCTTGCCGTGCCAGAAGCCCGCGTTCGGCATCATGCCTTGATCCAGGGCGGGCTGCCTGTTGCCCAGAGGTCATCGAGTACGCGCTTGTCGCGTAGCGTGTCCATCGGCTGCCAGAAGCCGTCATGTTCGTACGCCATCAGCTGATCGCGATCTGCGAGCGATTCCAACGGTTCCTTCTCCCATACCGTAGAGTCGCCTTTGATGGTGTCGAGCGCGTTCGGCGTTAGAACGAAGAAGCCGCCGTTAATCCAATCGCTGCCGCCTTGCGGTTTTTCCTGGAAACTCCGGACTGCCCTATCTTCGATTTTGAGCGCGCCGAAGCGGGCTGGCGGACGGACAGCAGTGACCGTTGCGGCGCGTCCGTGGCTCTCATGAAAGGCGATGAGCCGGCTTATATCCACAGTTGAAACTGCATCGCCATAGGTCATGCAAAAGGGGTCCGAGCCTAGATGCTGGCGAATTCGCTTGAGGCGGCCACCGGTCATCGTGTCGATGCCGGTATCGATTAGCGTCACAACCCACGGCTCTGCGGCACGGCGATGGATGGTCGTAATATCGCGGCCAAGGTCGATAGTGAGATCGGCGCGATGCAGGTGGTAGTTCGAAAAATATTCCTTGATGAGGTGTCCCTTATACCCGAGGCAGATGATGAATTCGTTGATGCCGTGCGCCGAATACATCTTCATGATATGCCACAAAATTGGACGACCGCCGATTTCGATCATCGGTTTCGGGCGAAGCTCAGTCTCTTCGGCGAGGCGAGTACCCAGACCACCCGCCAATATCACAGCCTGTCTGACCATTCGTTACCGTGGCTAACTGGTGTCTCGAGGGCGCGCGTCAGGTCCTCGACTCCCCCGGGGACGCGGGCAGGGGCCATGTTGAGTATCTTTCGCGGGGGTACTTCTTTCAAGACAGGATCTGATCTTCGCTCGAAGGCGCTGACAGGTCCTGAGTTCCCTGGGCAATTAGAATCTTCCGTCGTCACCGAAATTCTCTAATAAATTCAAGCCTTTCTGTGCCGAACGTGCCAAGGGCGTTCCGCTTTTTTCACCGATTTGAATAAATCCCCCGCGGCCTCGTCAAATTAATTGAGAGCCAAAAGAAACACAGCTCAATTGCAACCTCCTCCCTTGCAATTGACTGGTTGAAAAAGCGGACATTAAGGAGACTCCCCCCTCCTTCAATCGTCCGCTTTTCCTTTTTGCGCTCTCGGTTCAATCGGCTTACCGCGCTGATTCGCTACCAAGCGCTCGAAACGAGCTAAGCGCCTTTGAAATTGGCCGGACGCTTTTGCAGAAAGGCACGCACGCCCTCTTTGAAGTCCGCGGTGGAACCGGCCTTGCGCTGCATCTGCCGCTCCAGATTCAACTGTTCTTCGTAGGTATTGTCGGGGCTTTCCCAATAGAGCCGGCGAATGAGTCCCAACGCGATAGTGGGTCCGGCCGCCAACTCGCGCCCCATCTCAAGAGCTTTGCTGAGCAGTTCGTCGTCGGCAAAAACCCGATTCACGAGCCCCCATTCCAACGCCTTGTCGGCGGGCAATTTTTCGCCGAGCAGGGAGAGTTCGATCGCTCGCGCCTTGCCAATCAATCGCGGCAGAAGCCAGGTCGAACCGCCATCCGGCACCAGGCCTATACGGCGAAAGGCCTGTAGGAAGTAGGCCGAGCGGGCGCACAAGACGAGGTCGCCCATCAGCGCGAAGCTCATGCCGACGCCCGCGGCCGCACCATTAACCGCGGTGATCAGCGGCACCGGCAGCTCTCGCAGACGGCGCAGGAACGGATGAAAAACCGTCTCCAGCAGCATCCCGGCATCGACGCGGTCGCCCGCTCCCGCTGTCGGTTGCAAATTCGCTCCCGCGCAGAAGCCTCGACCCTCGCCCGTAATGACCACGCAGCGAACTTCACCGTGGCGTCGATCGACCTCGTCCAACGCTTTCATCAGCCCGCCAACCATCTCGGGCGATACGGCGTTCATCACCTCGGGATGGTTGAGCTTGAGGATGCCGACCTGCCCGTCGATCTCGAGTTTTGCTCTTTCAAATTCCATATCTAAAAGTCCTTTGAATCAGATTTATTGTAAAGTAGGTTATGCCGATACTGCTGCGCGGCATCAACAGCGGCAGCAACTTCAACTTTCAACATACCTAATACCTACGATCCCTTCGGCAATTTCACCGTGAGCGGCGAGCCAACTTCCGGTAAGGCTATGAGTACACTTGGTCCGGGATGGAGTTCGATCCGACCGGGCTATACCACGCCGGTGCGCGCTTCTATAATCCTGAACTGCAGCGCTTTATCAGCGAGGACTCCGAGCGCGGCAAGGGCAATCTGTTCGACTATACCGGCAACAATCCGGTGAGCGGCAGCGACCTCAGCGGCATGGATGATTGCTTTGGCGATTGCCCCGATCCGCCTATCATTGGAAATTGGTGGGGTGCCGGTGGATGGGAACGCCGACCAATGGCTTAGATGCGGCCAGCTTGGATATTTTTCACTCTTCAGCATTTGACAAAGCGCAACCTATTGGATTACGTGATGCTTTTAAGTAGACAAATTGATTGTCCACTATTGCCCCAACGTATTGGGCATCCAGTCGATGCGGTATAGTCTCGCATTTTCTTACGACAGGCCTGTACAAAATAGGGTCGAAATGAACTGCTTATTATTCCAGTTATACGTTGCCCTATGGTCTCTTCTAATGGGTATTTTCCTACCTTTTTTTGGCTTTGGTAGACTGGGTCATTTTATAAACTTCTTTTGGTCTGTCATATACGGCTTAGGTCTCCTACTGTGCGAGGTGGCATTCGAAAGCGAAAGGCGATTAATCGTAAGCCTTGGTGGTTTAGTATGGCCATTGCTTGTGAGTTCTTCGCTCTTTTGGGCTGCCGGCAAAGTTCTGGGAACGCGCGAGTTTGCCGCAGCGACGAGCTTATGTGGTGGTTATCTTCCTTACGGGATTTATCGTTAACTTGACCCGTCAGTTCGACTATCTTGATTTTCTGCCGACCTATCGGAAGTTGATGTTTGTTGCTTGGTAGTGCCGATCACCGGTGGCCTACCTTACAGCGGGGGGTTATAGCAGCACTCGACGCCGGCCAAATAGCAGCTCTTGCTGGTCCATTCGTGCCGATACTCTTCGAAGCAGGCTATCTTATGTACTCCAAAGCCGTACTAACATTCGCGTTGGTTGCTATGTTGCAGGGTAGTTCGAATGCAAAGCCAATCACTTCCTATGATGCGCCGTACGTCTGTAATTATGCGAAGATATATCATCTCACGGCAGGACACTATGTCAACGTACGGTCCGGTCCCAGCCCTCAGTCTCCTATAATCGATAAACTTGAAGCAGGGACTGTAGTGTATACCTGCGACGCTCAAGGGGATTGGGACAAAGTCTTTTATAGGGCGGCCAATGGCTCATGTGGCATGGAGTCCTCGGACGGCCTAGATGTTCGCAAAACCGCTCACTGCAAAACTGGCTGGATCATTGACAAATGGATTGATATCCTTTCAGGCTGAACGAATCCTCATGGCGATGCGTGAGTGCGATGCTGGGCGGCATCAACAGCGGCAGCAGCTTCAACTTTCAATATACCTAATACCTACGATCCCTTCGGCAATTTCAGCGCGAGCGGCGAGCCACCTTATTGATCTGACTGATCCTGCGTATGAGGCTTTGACGGGACAAATACCAGGCAAACCTTTTTGGATCTCAGCGGATTCCATGCACATCGAAGCGCTCGCTTTTCGCGAGGGATCGAGGTCATCGACTTCGCTCCGCAGTCATTCATCAATCGTACACGTCGGCGCCGGACTTATCAGAGTTATCGTGGTCGCGCCATTGTCCTCGTTCCGACAAATGCCTTATTAGAGCGAGTACCTCCTCATGTTTCGACAAGCACTTAGGCTTCTTATCGCAATTCGCGATCATATTTAGTCCGTGCATTTCACAAGCTCACGAAGATTCCCGTTTCGCGCCTTTTGCTCTCTCGCTTCCGCCTTTCAGTCTTAAGCCCAATGAACTTGTCATTTCTTTTAACTGCAAGACCAATGGAGCTATTTTGCGGATATCGACGCCGTATCTTTGGAAAATTAAAATTGAGAATGGAGATCAAGGTGTCGCAAGGCTTACTGCTGACGTATATGTAGGGGATTTCGCATTCGCCAATCGTGAGCTCAGTTATTTTAATAATTTCTTGATAGTGGGGCAAAATAAAGAATAAGCAAGAAACTTCTTTCAGTAGCGTACCTTTTTACATAACCATCGAATTGTCCATCGGCACTCAAGACAATTTCGACAATCCGAAGATTCTGAAATTCACGACGAGCCAGTTGATACTCAAGCCAGTCAAGCCTGAATTCTCAATAGATGAATTAACGCCCATTAGTAGTGGGCAGGTAAGAAAGAGGGGGTGGACCCCGGAATTTAAGACAGCTGCCTGAGGTAAATCCCGCTCTCTATTAAAATGCCCGGCCGGGAAGCGGGCCAGGAGGTAGCCGGACTAATACGACACTGAGGTGATCGTCAGCTTGCCGAATGACGTGAAATACTTCACCCCACGCCGGCGATTCGCGATATGATGATTAGAGATGCGTAAATAGATTAATAGGTCCTATAACTCAAAAATACTAGCTATGGCTTCAAACCAGCGGATTGCGATTTTGTCGCCTATTTTAGGTGGCGGCATGGGACATCCGCGGTCGCACCCGCTTTGCGGGTTCCATTCCCTCTCCACCCGATTCCGGTAGCGAGGTGCGAGAGCCGGTCGATCTTAACTTTCGAATTCTGCATCCAAACCGGTCTTGAATATATTTCGAAGGGCTTCGTCAAACTTGATGAGAGCCAGAACTGACAGTTCGATTGCGACCTCCTCCCTCGTAATCGACTAGTTGAAAAAGCGGGCATTAAAGGAGACTCCCCCCTCCTTAAAGTGTCCGCTTTTTCTTCCCCCCCCAAAAGAGAGGCGGCCCCGAAGAGCCGCCCTGCCATTTCGTCCCTGCATTCGATGCGAATCAGGTGCAGTCCATGTATCTCAGATGCGAATCGACCGTGACCACGTATCAAGTGCGAATCAGGCGTGGCCGTGGCGCAGGAGCTTGCCCGGGGTTTCGCCAGTGCAGGCGCCTTCGTTGAAGGTCTCCACGCCGTTGACGATAATCGAGCGATAGCCCTTCGGGCGCTGCACCCGGCGCCACTCACCGCCCGGCAGATCATGCACGATTTCGCCGACCCATTCGGGCTCGATACCGAGGCCGTTCAGGTCATACACGACGACGTCGGCCGCCGCGCCTTCGCGAAGCACGCCGCGATCGCGGAAGCCGGCCGCATGTGCGGGTAGCGCCGACATGCGATAGTGCGCCTCTTCGAGCGTAATCCGCTGTTCGTCGCGGACCATCCAGCGCAGGAAGTCGGTGGTGAAAGCGCCGCCGGTAAAGAACTTGGTGTGAGCGCCGCCATCGGAGACGCCCGGAAAAGTGAACTGCGAAGTGTTGATAATCTCCGCCATGAACTCGGGGTTGAAGCCGCGGTTGGGGCCGAGGAACTCGGCCTTAAGATTGGTCGCGACGGCGAGGTCGAGCATCACAGCGATCGGATTCTTGCCCTCTTCCAGACCGATTTGGCCGAGCGACTTGCCTACATACTTTTCGAGCGGCTCGATGTTCTCGACCCACTGCACGATGAGATGCTTGGGATGTCCGCCGACTCCGCCCTGGACCACCTTGAAGTTGGCATCGGCATTGTCGTTGGCGTGGATGACCGCGGCGCGCAACTTGGGATCCTGCATTTTGGCGAGTTTTTCTTCATTGGTGCCCGTCGTCAGCACCCGCCATTCGGGCAGAGTATCGTAGAGATTCCAGTCTTCGAGCGAGAACGCGAAACCGCTGCGCAGCGTTGCACCCTGTCCAAAGATCGAACGGCCTTTGGCCCGGTTGCGCTCGATCCAACGGAGGCTGCGGCGATGGATCTCGGGGTTATTGCGGGCCGGCGCTACCGCCTGAAAGAGGATCGGGCGGCGCGCCTCATCGGCCAGCCGCTCGACAAAATCCAAATCGTGACGGGCATCGCCGGTGCCCTGGGTGATCTCCATGAAGCCTTCGTCACGCCGGCGCAACACGCGCGCGAGATTGAAGATATCCTCATCGCACATCGTATCGGTGACCATCGGCGAACCGTCGAAGTCAGCCTGCGCCGAGTTGGGGCCGAGCCGCTGAATCGAAAAGCCGCAGAGACCCGCATCCATGCCTTCGTCGAGCAATCGAGCCATTTCGACGCGTTCGGCCTCGGTCGCCGGGCGGGTCTTGGCTGCTTCGAGCCCCATCACGTAGGTCATCAACGAGGCGGTCGGCATGTACTGGATGCAGTTGATGCCCTTGGGTGAACGGTCGAGCGAATCCATGTACTCGGGGATCGTCTCCCAGTCCCAGTTCATGCCCGCCTTCATCGACGCGTACGGAATCGCCTCGGTGCGCGTCATCGTGAGCATTGAGCGGTCGCGGAATTCCGGCCTGCATGGTGCGAAACCGAAGCCGCAATTTCCCAGCACCAGCGACGTGACCCCGTGCCATCCCGAGATGGTGCAGTAGGGATCCCAGCGAATCTGCGCATCGTAATGGGTGTGCAGATCGACGAAGCCGGGCGCGACAATCAGCCCGTTCGCATCGATTACTTTTTTGGCGAAGCCCGGCGCGCGTCCGCCCATTTGTGCGACTTTGCCGTCCTTGATCCAGACATCGCCGCGATAGCGCGGAACGCGCGTGCCATCGACGATCGTGCCGCCCTTAATATGAATGTCGAAATCTGCCATTTCGGTTTCCCCAATTCTTCGATGCGGTCGGTAATGGTTGCTTGCAAATCTGTCGTTCTTATCTCGTCCGATATTAATCCGACTAATTCAACATGCAAGAGTTAAGCATGATTCGATCCCCCTCGCCCTTTGGATATCGAAGCAGGGTAGTGTTTTTTGGATGCACGCCCCGTTCACAGAGCGGAACGGCTTTGGCAAACTGGATGGGTAATCGAAATCCGGCAAAGTATGACGGTTAGGCCCGAAGTCATGAGCGCGAAGAGGATCTCCAGTTGGAAACGGATAGTGACTATAAGAGTTCGCTGAAACGCCCGGGCGAGGGCTCGGCGATCGAGGAACTTTTACGCTGGCTCACAAGGTCGCTTGCGGTGTTTGCGCTGCTGACCACCTTTGCGCTCCTATGCGTGGGCGCAACGCCGCTGCTGACTTCCTTACCGGCGCTCACCGCGGGGGTGGCGTTCGAATGCTGGACGCTACTTAAGCGACTGCCGCTCTCGGCGCTGCCGCTATTGCTCGCGGGTACTTCCTATCTGGTGTTGCAAGCGATACTGCGTCCGCCACCGCTCGAATTGCTGAAGCGGACAATGCTCGGAATTGCGTTCCTGCTCTGGGGAGTGGTCCAACTCATGCCCGCGAGCGATCTCGCGACCGAGTTGGGCAACGTAGTTATCGCTCTTTATGTGATCGACCTTGGGCTGATTATATGGACCGACTTGGAAAAGAATCAGCCGCGGCTGGTTCCCTGACCTAGCTATGGCTTGGGAGGAGTGCGATTCCAATCTGACGTAGGTGACTAGCCGGTGTAATCCCGGTGAGTCGTTTCCGATTTATCCTGTAGCTTAATTTTCATAGTCGGAAAGGAGTGTCGGCAGAGCCCTATGGTACAGGGCCCTGCCGACTTAGTGCAGCCGCCAGCGAAACCTTAATCAGAACGGCGGCAGCGGCGGCGCGGTCGTCGCCTCGACGTGACCATGACCTGCCGCGTCCGCGATCAGCTCGAACGCGTACGCCATCCCCACCAGCTTGTCATCGTCCCAGGCACGGCCCATCAACTGGATGTTGATCGGCTGTCCGTCGTCGTTGTAGCCCACCGGAAAGATCACGGTCGGGATGCCGTTGGACGCCGACGGCGTGTCGATGCGGCCGAAGCTCGCAAGGCTGCCACCGCCGTCGTTGAGGCTGGTGTCGCTGAGCAGACCCGGATAGACCACCGCGTCCACGCCTAGTCCGTCGGCTCCAGCCGTATCCATCCAGGTTTTCGCCGTGGCCTGACGTCCCCTTAGATAATCGCGCCAGGTCTGGATCTGAGCCGCCGTCAGCCGCGTGGACGGTGTCGCCGAGCAAGTGCTCGCAGCCGCGCGCACATATGGGACCTTTTTCTGCGAGCAATTCACGTCAACCGGGGTGTTGATCGCAAACCCCTGGGTCACCAGCTCGGGATGACTATCGATATACATCCACCAGCCTTCGGAAACGCGATCAAAGCTCGGCGATGCGGGTGAGGGCGGCGAATCGGTACCGCCAACGGCAACGCCGATCGGGACGATCGTTGCGCCGGCGTCGCCGAAATACTGCAGCGCCGCCTTTTCGGCGTCGGTGACGTTGCTCGTCCCGAACGGGTCGACCCACGCCGACGCGACGAAGCCAATCCGCTTGCCCTTAAGGGCCTGCGGGTCCAGCACGGAACGCCAGTCCGCAGGGGTGTGGCGGCCGGGCGCCGACGTTTCCGGATCGGCCGGATCGGTCGCCACGACCACATTGAGCATGTCGGCCAGATCGGGAACCGATCGCGCCATCACGCCGCCGAAGTCGGTGAGCCAGGTCAGCGGCATAATGCCGGTGCCGCTCTCGAGGCCGTTGGTGCCGCGCAATGCCACCAGGCTTGCGGCGCTCGACGGTCCGTAGAGGGAGTCACCCGTCTGCGATCCCATTGCACCGGCTGCGAGGCTCGCCGCCAACGCGCTCGCGGGGCCGCCGCTCGACGCGATCGAGGTCTTCGACAGGTTGAACACGTTCCACACCTGACCCCATGCGTCGTTCGAGTAATTGCCGCTGGTGGCATATTCCTCCAGCGCCCCCTTGCCGATGATCACGGCACCCGCCGCGCGCAGCCGGGCGATTTGGAAAGCATCGTGCGCGGGGCGAAAGCCGGCGAACGTCATGCTGCCGTTGGTCGTCGCCATGTCGTAAGTGTCGTACAGGTTCTTGACCACGATCGGAATGCCCAGCAGTGCCCCCGACGCGCCGCGTCTGCGCGCGGTGTCAGCGGCCCGCGCCTGCTGGATCGCGTTGCTCGCGACGACTTCGTATGAGTGGAAGCCGAACTGCCCGGTGTCATACGCCGCGATACGATCGAGATAGGCCTGCGTGATCTCTTGCGAGGTCGTGATGCCCCTCTCCATATCCGACCGCAACTGCTGGATGGTCCTCCCGACTACATCGTAGCGCACGAGACTCGTGCCCTTCTTTTCCGGTGGCGACGGCGCCTGGACCACCTGCAAGGTCTTCAGGTTGCGCAAGGTCGGCGTGCAGGCGCCGTAGTTGAAGCCGTTAGCCGTCAGTGCATCAACACTGAAGTTATCAATTGAGCAAATCTGGGCTACCGAAAGGTCGCCGATCTCTGGCGCCCCCGCGAGTTCAGTCGCAGTGGCTTCGACGGACGCGCGCGTGCTGGCAATTGACGTCGAGTTGACCCGCGCGCCGAGCACGATGAAGTGCAGGAGCGATCGGGTTGCACCCGGCTTGATCGTTATCGTGTTAATGTAGGCTTGGAAGTTTCCCTCGTGGCCAACATACGAGAGCGGGTTATTGAAGGTATCGACCAGCCAGTTGCCGGCGAACGTCATAGCGCCTTTGAAGGGAACACTGGAGGTGCTCGGCGTACCTATAACTGTCACCTGCGGGCCGCCGACCAAGGTCGAACTAGCAGCCGGCGTCGCAACGTCCACCCACGCATCGGCCGGAGTGACGGTCGTGTCGCCGCTCGAGGTATTGACGATCGTGCTGAACCTGCTGCCCGAGGCGCCCATCCCCGACTGTCCGCCGAATGCCACTTTGATCGTCACCGGAAAGAGAGTCGTATTGGTGAAGCTGTCGAGCCATCGGCCCCAGTCGGCGCCAGTGTTGATGTAAACCGATCGCGAGATCTTGATTCCGCCGAGGGTGACCGATTGCGTCGTCGTGAAGCGGCTGACGCCGTCGAACTTCAAGCCGAAGCCGCGCATCATCTCGCCGTCGTAGCGCATCTCGATGAAGCCCGGTTGCAAGAAACTTGGCTCAGCAAAGCCTAGTTCGGGAAAGCTGGGCAAGGGAAAACCTAGTCCATGCCCCTGTGGCACCAGGACCTTGATTCCGCCGAAACCGTTGATCGAAGTGCTGAAGGTCGGCGACTGGCCCGCACCGATCTGCGTCGCTCTTATGCTTCCGGTATCAACCACCGGCAGCGTCGCATCCTGGATGCCCCAGAACGTGCCGTTCGCATCGGCGACGTAGTCGAAGGCATGAGCGCGACCAGCGATAGCAAGACTCAGGAGTGAGAGTGAGAGCGCGGTGGTTACGGAGTTAAAGGTGATCAGTCGTTTGAGTACACGGCGGAGTCTGAACATTCTCTCCCCTTGCTAATGTTAGAGCGCACACTAAGGCTCCACGATCCTGTCGTCACCGTCTGGTGTGGAAATACAACCAGCAGCGGCGGCAAGGATTGGCGGCTTTGCCCGCAGCAAGTCGTGGGCCAGCGCTTTTTAGTAGCGTGGCGAGAATCAAAAAATGCAGTTTTATTGGGAATTCAGTGCGTTCTGAAAAATCAACGTAGTAGTCGTGATGCCTTACATTTGACCATCTGCTATGGGTGTAGCCTATTCAGGCAGCATAGGGCGACCTGATGAGCACCAGCGCATCTTTGTGCAAGGGCTCGACGGCCTACTTGGACTAACCCATAGTCGGAGTGCAGGAACCTTTCATTAGCTTCGTAGTAATCCCGAGTAGCTATGGCCTAAGCATGACGCTCTTACTCAACCCTTCTGTCAGTCGCGAGGGCCAGTAATGCGGGGTTAGTGAAATCGCGCGAACATTAACGGGCGCTGTGTGTTTAATGGTTTCTTCGACATGGCAACATCATGTCTTGATATGGGAAGTACTAGGTCGTCCGATGGATACAATATCCATCTAGCGACCTAACCAACGAGGGTCGTCAACGAATGAAGCTATCACTTCATCCGGAAGACAAGACCCAGCCACTTATCGCGCATGGCTTCAATCAAGAAGCCCCTCTTATAGGACAGGTACGAATTTGTTCCAGGTTATCTGCAGCGCCCTATAAGTAGGAGCATTGCAAAACGTATGGATTCGAACACTGCTAAATGCGACGTCACACCGGGTGACTTACTCGATCAAGAAGAGCGCCTCACGAAAAGACATCAGGCGCCCGGCTGTTACCGAGCGCCTGATGATTGGTTCAGGTAAAGCGCGCGATCAGCGCCGCTGCCGTCAAGCCGCCCTGGCGACAGCCTTGGCCGGGCTCAGTTGGCATTCGACGAATTTGCCGTCCTTCATTATGACGTCCAGGTTTCCGCGATCCTGTAGCACCGCGATGTCCTTCACCGGATCGCCGTTGACTACCAGCAGGTCGGCGAGCTTGCCCGCTTCGATAGTCCCAAGATCGTCCTTCATTCCGAGCAACTCGGCGCCATTGCGCGTCGCCCAGCCGATCACGTCGAGGGCCGGGATGCCGGCCCCTTTGACGTACGCCTCGAGTTCCTTCGCGTAGTCTCCGTGCGGCATCGCCGAGGTGCCGAAATCGTCGCCGATCAGCAACTTGACGCCAGCCGCATGCGCCTGCGGCACCGTGCGGTACGAATGCTCGAGACCGCGCTCCATCTCGTCCACACCTGGAAATGCGGCCTTCCCGGTACGCCGCTTCTGCTCGACCATCAGGTATGGAAAGTAAAGGCTCGGCGCGACGAAGGTGCCCTGCTGCACCATGCCTTCGATGCATTCCTCGTCCATCATGTCGCCGTGATCGATCACGTCGAGTTTGGCCTCCAGCGCCGCGAGAATCCCGCGCTTGGAAATAATGTGTCCGCGGATTTTCTTGCCGCGCTCGTGAGCGGTATCGGCGGCGGACTTCATCTCGTCGAGCGTCATCGTCATGACGTCGGCAGGCCACGCTAACCCGTGCCCGCCGGTCGGATACAGCTTGATAATCTCGACGCCCTGCTTGATTTCGTCGCGCACCGCTTTGCGGAACTCGTCCGGCCCGTCACAGATGAGCCCGAGCCCTTCCATCTGCAATTTCCACCAGCTCGGATGAAAATCGACCGAGTCGCCGGTCGTAACCACGTCGCGTCCGCAGGGCATGAAGCGCGGTCCTTGAATCAGGCCCTTGTTGATCGCGCGCTTGAGCGTGACATCGATATTGTGTAGCGTGCCCGCGCCCACCGCGCCGGTGAAACCGGAGCGCAACAGCAACTCGGCATTCTTTGCGGCGATCAACGTGAGCATCGTCGGCGGATGCTTCATGTCGAGGTCGAAAAGCGTGTCGATATTGTCGTAGGCGACGTGGTAGTGGCACTGGACCATCCCCGGCATCAGCGAGCGGCCTGCCAGGTCATAGACGACGTCGTTGGCCGTAGGTTTGGGCGCGTCGCCGTTGGTACCTATGGCGGTGATGCGCTGGCCCTCGACCACCACGGTTGCGTTCTTCTTCGGTGCGTTGCGGCCGTCAATCAGGTTTGCGCGGCGGAAAAAGGTCCGTCCCATGGCACTGCCTCCGTGTCCCCGGCATTCAGGAATTTTGTGCGTAGCTATCGAAGTTTATCCGGCAAGCACCGCGCGGATGTCAAACCTTCGCGATGGTCCTCGCATACCGCGCTGGGCCTTTGGCGCAGTGTGCAAAAATCGCCGAAATGGGATATACGCAATCGTTAGAAGTTGATCTGGAAGTCGGCCCGCCGGCCTTCACCATCTCGCCGGCCGGTCTGCCGAATCTGGCAATCACAACCGTCGCCCAAGTGCGTAGCTCATTCGGCTGCGTGAAATAGTGGAACCGTAACGAAGTGAACGACTGAAATAAGGAGTAAACCGATGCCTTACGCTGATAACAAAGGAACCAAAATTTTCTATGACACCTACGGGCAGGGCACGCCCATCGTGTTCCTCCATCCGTGGACTACGAATGGCTACATCTGGTACTACCAGGTTTTCCCCTTCGCGCGGACCAACCAGGTAATCGTCGTGGACCATCGCGGTCACGGCCGCTCCGACAAGCCCAAGACCGGGTACTCGATCCAGGAACACGCCAGCGACGTCGCGGCAGTGCTCGACGCGGCCAAAGTGGACAAGGCAGTTCTCGTCGGCAACTCGATCGGCGGGATGATCGCGATGCAGTTTAACCTCGATCACCCTGACCGCGTTCTCGGCAACCTGATCCTGAGTTCGGGCACCGGACTCGGCGAAGGCATGCCCAAGGAAGCCGCCGCGGCTTTTGCGAACGACTTCGCCGGAACCTTCGGCGCGTTGCTGGAAGGCGCCGTCTCGGCCAAGTCCAAGCGCGAACGTCCCGAAATTCTCGAAGTGATGAAATCGCATGCCACCGTCGAATCAAACTTCCCCAAGCACGTCTTCGATGCGTCGATGGCCGATCCCAACGGAGTGTTCGGCTGGAATATCAAGAGCAAGCTATCGAGCATCCGCAAGCCCACGCTGATCATCGCCGGCGAGGAAGACAACGCCACCAATGTCGCGGCGAACAAGGTTCTCGCCGATAACATCCCGGGCGCGAAACTCGTTGTGGTCAAGGATGTCGGTCATTTCCATCAACTGGAAAAGCCGCTCGAATTCAACGCGACGTTGAAGGAATTTATCGGCACCTTGCGCTAACTTTCACCCCGTTGGAGCGCGGCGCCGGTCCGCGCTCCAATTCCAGCCGCCACTACTATCCTGAATTCAGACAAGCCAGCCTTTTCCGACACGCGACAAAAGCTGCGAGTTAAGCTGTACTGCCGTTCGTAGTAACCCGCGATGCCGGTCCCGGCGTCTGTCAGATCGCTCATTTTTCTGCCGAAACGAACCCGATCGAAGACTCTTCGCCAACCTTTCGCCAACCAGTGCGCAGTGGTTCCCGTTGCCTGATTCCTCCCGCTATTTCGCCCAGCCCTTCTCATATGGGGCAGCCATGCGCCCGATCGCGCGCAAATGCTGGAACTTCCATTCACCGTTGACCTTCACGTAATCGTCTTCATAGCGCGCGGCCAGCCACAACGCGCGATTGCCCTTGCGAAACGTGAACGGCCCCATGAAATACCAGTTGCCCTTCGCCCGATTCTCCTGCACTTCGATAACGGGGTTCATCACGTTATGCTGCGAGAAACTGATCCGCTCCTTGAAGCCCTCGAACAGCGCCCGGATGGCGGCGTGTCCCTGGTGACGCCCGATGTCGGCGCCCTCCCAAATGCCATCCTCGACGAACAACGTCGTAATCTTGTCGGGATTGTGGTCGTCATCGCAGATGGCGCAATAACGCGCCTTCAACTGCTTGATCGCTTCGATGTCCTCGCGCAACGTGATGCGCTTTTCGAGTTCCGCTATATCCATGACGATAGCCTCCAAGACCTGATGAGATCGGCCTGCCTTTGGTGACCGCCGATCTCCGTTTCCGTTCATGTCTGCCGTTTCAGTTCGTCTCTGCAGGTGCCGTATGAATACGCTCGGCGTTAATGCGCGCCGTCCCTCTACCGCGCCTCAACTCCGTATAGCCGAGCGCAAGCGCCGCATACCAGCGATTCGTCGCGGAATAAGGGGAATACTCGCTGCGGCCGCACCCATTCGGAGCCTGTGCGCACTCGCGACCCCATCTGTGATGATTCGGCAGCCGCAGCGGCATCCATTTGCGAACCTTTGCGGCGCGGCGGCCGCGTCCATCGCGAGCATTTGCGCAGTCGCGACAGATTGTGCGTCCGGTGTTCGTTGCGCTATACGGCTTCTCCACCGTGACTCGCGATTGCGGGAAGACCCGTCGAGTCGGTCGAGCGTCGCGGTATGGCGTCGGATTGATTCACGCGCCATCATCGTTGTAACCCGGTAACCCATCAGGATCATCCAACGGTCGCAATGTCCGCCAGTAGTTTAACGCAGGTCCAGACCACGCAGCCGCACGGACCGGCCACCCATAAATGGCTGGTCGCGATCGCAGTGATGCTCGGGACCACGCTCGAAGTCCTGGACACCTCCATCATCAATGTCGCGTTGCCGCACATGCAGGGGACGTTCTCCGCGAGCGTCGATGAAATCGCGTGGGTCTTGACCAGTTACCTGGTCGCGAACGGCGTCATGATTCCGATGACGGGATGGATCTCCTCACGCTTCGGGCGTAAACGCTATTTCCTGCTTTCGGTGTTCGTTTTCGTCGTCGCATCGGCGCTGTGCGGAGCCGCCCGATCGCTCGATCAGATGGTCGTGTTCCGGCTTCTGCAAGGCGCCGCCGGAGCCGCAATGATTCCGTCGTCGCAAGCCATTTTGATGGAGACTTTTCCGCCGCACGAACAGCAGATGGGCATGGCGGTGTGGGGAATGGGCCTGATGGTCGCGCCCATCCTCGGGCCGACCCTGGGCGGCTGGATTACCGACAATTGGAATTGGCGGTGGAATTTCTACATCAACCTTCCGCTCGGCGCGATCGCCTTTTCGATGGTCTGGGTCTTCGTCCACGATCCTCCGTACATGCGCGAACGCCGCGCGCGCGGCGGCCGGGTGGATTTCCTCGGGATGCTCTCCCTGGTCGTCAGCCTCGGCCTTTTGCAAATCGTGCTGGATCGCGGTCAACGGGCCGATTGGTTCGCCGCGCCGTGGGTGGTGTTCGCAACCACCGCGTCCGCTCTTTGCTTTCTGGTCCTCGTTTACCGGGAGTTACACTTCAGCGATCCAATCGTTGACCTGCGGATACTGAAACAGCGGTCGTTCACGATCGCGGTCATCGTCATCATCGGAATGAGCTTTGTGCTGTTTGGCAGCCTGCTCCTGAACCCGGTCTTCCTGCAGGAATTGATGGGTTACAACGCGTGGAAGGCGGGATTGGTGCAAGCGCCGCGCGGACTCGGATCGATGACCTCGATGATGCTGATCGGCCAATTGGCCCGCACCCGAGTCGATACGCGCAAATTCATTGGTATCGGCTTTACTCTCATTTCGATCTCGCTGTGGGCGATGTCGGGCTGGAATTTGCAAGTTGGCATGTGGGCCGTAGTATGGC
>Ga0206836_10050_pt1 | contig 37318 bp, 30 predicted proteins | sample Alteio_BWOrgCont_28_FD_152871 | JGI IMG/M metagenome (GOLD analysis project Ga0206836, IMG submission 152871) | Enriched cells from forest soil in Barre Woods Harvard Forest LTER site, Petersham, Massachusetts, United States -... | ecosystem: Environmental > Terrestrial > Soil > Temperate forest >...
GATTTTGGCGAATATGGCCGGATACCTGATCGTCGGCGCGGGCGGACCTTGCGGCAGGCGTGCATCACGCTCGAATGATCGCGAGCGAAGGCAATCCCGATACGTGGAAACGACGGCGGCGCAGACATCTCGAGGATGCCGTCGCGGTCAACCGGAGGCGATCGGCGAGCGGCGACCTCGCGGCTGAGGTACATCGCAATCTGGCGAGCACTCGCGATGGGCTGCACGCGAGTGGACGAGAGCATCTGGGGCACGGTCAGATTGAAGGCGCGCGCGACCGTCCGTTGGACCTCGCGAATCGATATGCTGCGAGCGGCGTTGGCTGAAATCATCGATCTTTCTCCTTCAATTGAGGTGCCGCAGGGCACTCCAGTAAGCACTTGAGCGCCCCCCTGTCGCGTCCGCGCCCGCGCTCAAGCGGCACAGTCGCGAGCGCCAATTTTGCGGCGGTCACCTTGGTGCAGCGATAAGAAAATGGCGCTAGCGCTGCGGCTGCGATTGGCTTCGATTCGCATTTTTCAGTGTGCGAGCGAGCTACCTTCATGGATTGGGCGCTGCGAATGCATAGATTGGCCCTGCGAATGGGCGCTAGCCGCGAGTGCCGCCAGTCGGCAGATCCGAGACCAGGTCGGTGGTCAGTTCCTGTTTGATTACTTCACGGATCGGGCGCGCGATTGCCGTCCGGAGATCGGGTTTTGGACCGGGAATCAAGTCGATGGGTTGCGGCTTCGATTTGACGACGGTTGGGGAATTGAGTGAAGTAGTCATCGATTCGTCCCGAGCCATCGAAGCTGAGGCGGTAGTGGAGCGCGTCTTGCGTATTACCAAAGAAGCCACGGTTTCTATCGGATCGAGTATTTGTAATTTTAGCTCAGGCATTCATTAACTTCTTTCAGCCTATCAAAGCTGCAATGCTCACCTTAATAGCCAATTAAAACTTAAATCAGCCATGTTTCAATTAGTTCAGATTAGATTTACTTGCCAAATAACTTTCGACTGCGTTGGGCTATCTATGAGCTCGCTAAGCTGCTATGAGTATCCCAAACGGCTCTGAATATATCCCACAGTAGGAGAATCATGTCAACTACACTGGTAGATGAGGAATTCCGGCGGCGCCTGCGTTTGATCATGCAGCAGTTCGGGTCGGTCGCCGATCTCGCGCGCGCTGTAGGCGTCTCGGATAACGCGATCTACAAGTGGGTTTCCGGCCGCGGGCAGCCGAGCATGATGAGCCTGGTGAATTTGTCCAAGGCGGCAGGCGTCTCGGTCGAATGGCTGGCGACCGGGCGTGGCGCTCCGACCAAGGCGCGGAGCGAGGTTCAGCCAACTGAAGTCTCCGACGACGGCGGTACAGCTCGGCCAGTGCTGCGGCTGCCGGTCGGCCGGGCGGCGATTCAGAATCAGCAAATTGTGGATTATCTGAGCTTCCGGCCGGATTGGTTGCAGCGCGTGCTCAACCTGGATTTGCGCGGTACCGCGCTGGTTGAGGTGATTGGCGATTCGATGTCGCCGACGGCTGACGAAGGCGACGTGGTGCTGATCGATACGCGCGAAACGCGCTTTCGCCACGACGGCGTCTATGTGCTGCGCACCGGCAGCGATCTCGCGGTCAAGCGGCTACAACGGCAGCCCGACGGCTCGATCCTGATTCGCAGCGATAATCCCGCCTATGAGTCGTACCCGGTCAGGGCCGAGGAGGTCAGCGTGCTGGGCCGGGCGCTATGGGTCGGCGGGCGCCTGTAAAGGGAGCCGGGGTCAGGAGGGGGCTTCGGGTGGAGAAGGAAGAAGGTGGACGTAGCGAAGAGGACAGGATGCGTGGAATGTGCGGATAGTGAGGAGCCGGAAGCGCCGGAATAGGGGAGGTTGTTGAAGAACTCAAAATTATGATTTTTCACTGAAACCTCACGAGGTTTCAGACTTCCCATTGGTAAGAGAGTGTGCTTGTGATAAGGGCTAACGAGTCCGCGAGTCACGCAACGCCCCATGATACGCGAATCCTATGTCGATTTTCTTTGGTCGCAAAACGCAAGGAGCCCCACTACGGTTGTGCGGCTGCATCGACCAGTAAGTTGGTGGTGGAAGCTTCGCGCGCCGAATCTCAAATTCAGTTTGAAAGGTCGGATCGAAAGATTCGACCTTTCTCTTTTCTGTATCGATCGTCTACAACCAATTCATGCTCGCAAGAGAAAAGAAGCGCGCCATATGGTCAATGGTGATTGGCCTGATCGGCACTGCCATGGTTGCTCTGTGGGGGGAATGGCAAGCTCGGAGCGACGATCGGCAAGCGCGAGTTCTCATCGCCAAATGTGAAGCAACAGCCGCGCGAAAACCAGCGTTGCCGAAAGGTGCCGTCGAGGTCTGCGATCCCAGCACATTGACGTTGGACCCTGACGAATTCACGGGCGGTTTGAAAGTGATCGCAGATATCCAAAGGGACGCTTCGGGATGGCGCGGGAGTGTATTCTTTTGGTCTCTAGGCGTTTTTGCCGTCTTCTGCGTCCCGCTCGTCTGGTATCTCGTCCTTGATCGTATTCGCGAAATTAGTGCGGCGGTATCTGGCAGGGACCAAAGACCATAACAATGGATTCCTCGCGGCCTGTCACGTTCCGGCCACTCGAGTATATTATTGGCCTCTCGAGGTTTCAGATTAACCATTTCGTACGAAGGCGAGCGAACTGAAAGTGCGCCAATGACGCGCGATCGGAGACTTCACTAATAAGGAGTGAATTGGGACGAGAGAGGGGCAGAGTTGCTGGACGAGGAATGATTGAGAGTTCGCGAAACGATGCGATAAATTTTGAGAGTTCGCGATGCGTGAGTGATCAAGTCAAGTCGGAGCACGCTTATTGGTGAGCGCGAGTAAACCTCCAGACGAGGGGGGATAAGCGCATGAGGATAGGGATGAACGCGGAAGGATCTGATCGAGTGGGAATAAGCTTAGGGGGGAGCGGGAAGAAGCGTGAGTTGGAGGAGGCCGGTTGAGCCTGCGCGGGTCATCGTACCGGCGGCCCAACCATCGTTGTGGTAGAAGCCCTGTTCGAAGCGCCACAGCATTGTTAGCTCCGCTCCGGATGGCTTTTTCCATCTCAGCCGGTAGTAAAGATTGCGTTTCCATGAGGCCGCGGCGCCCGTCATGAAATTGAGTTCGAAGGGCGTGGGCCAACTGATTACGCTGCGACTGACAACGAGTGAAACGTCGTCACCGGGATCGGGGACGAATTGAAACTCGCCGGTCCGCACCGGCATCCGGCGGGTGCATGAGCCGAGCGTGAAGCGCCGGCCGCCGCTTGACAGAAACACGCGATTCGCGGAGTCGCAGTCCACATGCACTTCGATGGGTCGGGCATCGGGAGACAAGCTGAGCGAGAGGTCGCCGATCCATAAGGTGTCGAGGCTATAGGCGAGCGGACTTACCGGCAGCGAAGACAAGGGGGCTGTATAGAATCGATCGACAATCAATGAGAGCGGGCGCGCACCGAAGACCCACGCGATTGCGACAGCGATCAGGACCACGACGGACTTTATTATGATCGCTCGCATACGGGAATCGTCCCAGAATCTGCGACCAGGGTTTTAATCTCGATCCGCTCGCCGCACGCTTCGCGAGGATGCCGATGACCAGGGCGCGCGGAGCGAATTGGAATCCAGCGCATCTGGCCCTATCGACGAGAGTTAGGTCCTCCTTAGTTCGCAAGCGGGCCAAGTTACCCAGAAGGGAAGTCTGAAGCCGAGATGAGGTTTCAGCAAGCGTTTAGAAATTGCAGCGATGGTTCATGTTGCTAGGTGGGCGCGCGCGCCTACTTCGCCGAAGGGGGACCGTCGCCGAATTTGCCGTGGCGGCCGGCGCCGGCGGCGAAGCGGCGTGCCCCTGCGACGGTCTCGCCGGAGCGGATGGTCGCGATGCCGTGGCGATACTCGTTGCGAATCGCGTCGGCGAGGTCGAGCGGTGCCTGCTCGTACGCCGAGAGCCGGTCCGATCGCATGCAGAGCTGCGGGAAGGCGGCGAGGCGGGCCGCGAGTTCGCGGGCCTCAGTCAGCGCAGCGCCCGGTTCGGTCAAACGGTTCGCGAGTCCCATGCGAAAGGCCTCCTCGCCGGAGACGCCGCGCCCGGTCAGGATCATATCGAGCGCGTGACTCATCCCGATCAGACGCGGCAGTCGGACGGTGCCGCCGTCGATCAGCGGCACGCCGAAACGGCGGCAATAGACGCCGAAAACGGCGTCGCGCGCGGCCACGCGCAGGTCGCACCACAAGGCAAGTTCGAGGCCGCCTGCGACCGCATGACCCTCGACCGCCGCGATGACCGGTTTGCCGAGCAGCATGCGGGTACATCCCAGCGGCCCGTCACCGTCGGGAAGGACGCGGTTACCGCGATAGGTGGCGACGGCCTTCAAATCGGCGCCGGCACAGAAGACCCCGTCGGCACCGGTCAGGATGGCTACGCTTAGCGCAGGGTCGGCGTCGAAACGGCGAAAGGCGGCGGCAAGGGCGTCGGCGGTAGGGCGATCGACGGCGTTGCGCGCGGCGGGGCGGTTAATGGTAACGGTCGCAACTGGACCATCGATAGCGAAGATGACTGAGTCCATCGGGAAGCCTCCAGGCTAGCTACACCATCTGACGCTTTACTATGGCGATTTGGGACGGTCAAATATGCTCGTTGCTAACTCTCAGCTAGTGTTACCGTCACAAATAGTTGACAGATATAAGCGCCTTCGGTAGCGTCTCAAAAATCGCGTCGCACGTGCAATAAATCGCGCTAGTGAGCCTCAATGCTCCTATGCTCGTTGTCTGTTGCTCAAGCGACCGCGTTCCGGGATGGGGTCGCGCTCACACGCTTCTGGGTTACTGGTGGCGTTGTGAAGGAGGAGGGGACGACCCCATCCCTCTCGTCACGCAAAAGTCTTTGCAAAGTGCCGCCAAAGTAAAGCGACGGTTGCTGCCCATATCATAAGCGGTGCGCGGAAGCCTCGCGATTCGCTTGCCGTCGCGACATGCTTGGCGCGAGAATCGGCCCGCGGGACGACGCTTACGTTGCACGACGTCGCGCGGCCCGACGGCGACGCGTCGCCTGGAGGAAGGAATGGCCTACAGCACGGTACTCTACGAAAGAACGGATCGTATCGCGAAAATCACGCTCAACCGGCCGAAATATCGCAACGCACAATCGACGGCGCTGTTGAAAGAACTCGATCGCGCCTTCGCCGAAGCTGCGGCAGATGGCGACGTGCGGGTGGTGATATTGGCGGGGGCCGGTGACCATTTTTCGTCCGGTCACGACCTCGGCACGCCTGACGAACGGGACGACCAGGCGAGTTATCTGAACACGCGCGGCACCAGCAACCGCCATTGGAAATCGTGGGAGGTGTTTCTCGACAATACGCTGCGCTGGCGCGACCTGCCCAAGGCGACGATCGCGCAGGTGCAAGGGTACTGCATCTTCGGCGGGTATATGTTCGCGTCGGCGATGGACCTGATCGTGGCGGCGGACGACGCGATGTTCCTGCCCTCGCTCACGCAGTATTTTTCGGCGCCGTGGGATATCGGAGTGCGCAAGTCGAAGGAGATACTTTTTCAGAGCCGCTTTATCGATGCGCGCGAGGCCGAGCGAATCGGCCTGGTGAACCAGGTGGTGCCGCGCGCAGAGCTGGAAAGTGCGACGATGGCGCTGGCGACGAAAATTGCGGAGAGCGATGAGTACCAGTTGCGGATGGTAAAGTTCGCGGTCAACCAGGCGCAGGACGCGATGGGCTTTCGGACGTCGGTGCGCAATGCCCATTCGCATCATTTTCTCGCGCGGATGCCGGCGTATATCAAGATGGATCAGGGCGGAGAGACGAAGCTGCGGCGGCTGCCCGGAGTGGAGCAGGCGATCAAGAAGATCGCGGGCGAGAAGTAGATCGCACCTGAATCAGATCGAGCATAAATCTCTACTTTAAGTTTATGGGAGAAAACGCGAAATGAGCACAGTCGAAAACAAGAAGCTGATCCAGGATGCGTTTACGGCGTGGGCGCGCGGCGACGGGATGGCGTTCTTCAACCTGTTGGCGCCGAACGTGCGTTGGACGGTAATCGGCAGCACGCCGGTTTCGCGCACCTATGACAGCCGCGACGCATTTGTGGAGGGGGCGGTGAAGCCGCTAACCGCCAAGCTGGCGGGACCGATCGTGCCGACGGTGCGCGATATCATCGCGGAGGGCGACAAGGTGGCGTTGCAGTGGGAAGGCCGATCGTCGGGGAAGAACGGCACGATTTATCATCAGACTTATTGCTGGGTGATGCGGTTGGTGGACGGCAAGGTGCATGAAGGCACCGCGTACCTGGATACGGAGCTAATCACGCAACTCTGGCAGTAACGTTCGCCGCACGGGACGTTCGAGATCGAAGAGGAAGGGCCGCAGATGCTCGTGCAGCATCTGCGGCCCTTGTTCATTCGGAGTGAGTTAATCGTCAGTCGGCGTGGCCGTTGCGCACCAACTGGCCCGGAGTAGCGCCGGTGCACTTACCCTCGGCGAAGGTCTCCTGACCGTTGACGATGATCGAGCGGTAGCCGTATGCGCGCTGCACCCGACGCCATTCGCCGCCCGGAAAATCATGGACGACCTCGCCGACCCAGTCGGGATCGACGTCGAGACCTTTGAGATCGTAAACCACAACGTCGGCATGCGCACCCTCGCGCAGGGTGCCGCGATTCTTGAAGCCGGCGGCGTGGGCGGGCAGCGCCGAGAGGCGATAGTGCGCCTCTTCGAGCGTGATCTTCTGCTCGTCGCGGACCAGCCAGCGCAGGAAGTCGGTGGTGAAGGCGCCGCCGGTGAAGAACTTGGTGTGCGCGCCGCCATCGGAAACGCCGGGGAAGGTGAAGGGCGAATCGTTGATGATCTCGGCCATATAGTCGGCGTTGATGCCGCGGTTGGGGCCGAGGAACTCCGCCTTCAGATTGGTCGCGATGGAGAGATCGAGCATCACTTCGATGGGATGCTTGCCCATTTCGGCGCCGATTTGGCCGAGCGACTTGCCGACGTACTTCTCAAGTTCTTCGTGATTATCGACCCACTGCAGGATGAGATGCTTGGGCGCACCGCCGACGCCGGCTTGCAGCGCCTTGAGCCTGCGGTCGGCCTCTTCGGTCTCACGAAGCACTGCCTGGCGCAATTCGGGATCGCGCATCTTGGCGATCTTCTCTTCGGTGGTGCCGGTGGTAAGAGCGCGCCATGCCGGGCTGGCGTCGTAGAGATTCCAGTGTTCGAGCGTAAAGGCGAAACCACTGCGGACGGTCGCACCCTGGCCGTAGATCGGAAGACCCTTCTCACGGCATCGCGCGATCCAGCGCAGGCTGCGCCGGTGAATCTCGGGATCGGTGCGGGTCGGGACAACGGCCTGGAAGAGGATCGGGCGCTGCGCGATGCCGGCAAGCTCCTCGATGAAGCGGAGGTCGCGGCGGACATCATCGGTGCCCTGCGTGATCTCCATGAAGCCTTCGTCGCGGGCGCGCAGCACGCGGGCGAGGTTGAAGATGTCCTCGTCGCACATAGTGTCGGTGACCATCGGCGAGCCGTCGAAGTCGGCCTGGATGGAATCCTTGCCGAGGCGCTGGATCGAGAAACCGCAGAGGCCGGCGTCCATGCCCTCGTCGAGCAGGCGCGCCATCTCGGCCCGTTCCTTTTCGGTCGCGACGCGGGTCTTGGCGGCTTCCAGGCCCATCACGTACGTCATCAGCGAGGCGGTCGGCATGTACTGGATGCAGTTGACGCCCTTGGGTACGCGATCGAGCGAATCCATGTACTGCGGAATGGTCTCCCAATCCCAGGTCATCCCTTCCTTCATCGCGCTGTAGGGGATCGCCTCGGTGCGGGTCATCGTGAGCATCGAGCGCTCGCGGAATTCGGGCTTGCAGGGCGCGAAGCCAAAGCCGCAATTGCCGAGCACCAGCGAGGTTACGCCGTGCCATCCCGAGATGGTGCAGTAGGGGTCCCAGCGGATCTGGGCATCGTAATGCGTATGCAGATCGACGAAACCTGGTGCGACAATCAGCCCGTCGGCATCGATGGTCTTCTTGGCGAAGCCCGGGGCGCGGCCGCCGATCTGGGCGACCTTGCCGTCGCGAATCCAGATGTCGCCGCGGTAGCGCGGGGCGCGGGTTCCGTCAACGACGGTGCCGCCCTTGATGTGAATGTCGTAATCGGCCATTTAGAGTTCCCTCCTAAGTGGTAAGGACTTGGGCAGACCGCCAACTCCGGGTCCAATCCCAGCAGCTTGGATTTGATACCCTGTTATATCATCGCGGCGACGAAAGACAAGCTAATCCGACCCGCGCGCTGTAGTAATAGCGCCTGATATGGCTGCCGAGATTATTCGCCGGCGAGATCAACTTTTGACCGGCCGAACGAGGCTCCGCGGCTAGACCAGATAGAAGCGGGTGCCGCAGATATCGATCTGATCGTCGGCCTTCCGTAGACCGCGCCGCTCGGCCGCATCGAGTATTCGTTGGCGATCGGCAACGACGACGTCGATGCCGCCAAGACCCTCGCCACGACCATCGCTCGCCTCGACGAAACGGATAGCGGCATTGTCGAGGGGAAGTTCGATACGGCCATGAGTATCGTTGCGCAGCGGTAGATCCGCAATCTTGCTCCAGCGGTCGGCCAATCCGCACGGGTCGGCCGACTGCATTTCAACCGCGGTGTACGCGGTCACGACTTCGGTGCGGCGCGCGGAGGTCCATCCAGCACCGCCCGCCGGCATCCAATTGCCCTCGGGCTCGCCCTTGGCGTCCCAATCGATTTCGAAAAATGCGCCACCCGTGTCCGCCGGATGAAGCTGCATCGCATGGAAGCCCTTGGACTCGTGCTCCCAGGCGACTCGAATATTAAGCGCGGCCGCGCGTTCCTTGCGGGCGAGTTGGGTCGCATGGGAGTCGCATTGGCAGATGACCATGTAGCCGCCGTCGCCTTTGCGGCGCTTCAGGTAACGCCCTGCGGCAGTATTTTCCTTAACGGGCGCAACTACTTCGATAAAGTTGTTGCCAACGGGAAAGAGCGAATTCTCGAGACCGAAGACCGCCACGTCCGGATCCTTGAAGCAGACTTCGAGTCCGAGCACTGCCTTGAAATCCTCAATCGCGGGCGCGAGCTTTTCGGCCACCAGGCAAATTTGGCGAAGGCGTATCGACATGGCTTTCTCCGTTAGCGTGAGTTGCGGCATTATTTCGCGGCGTTATGGGTGTGTTGATTGAAGGCACAATAGTCTCATCAGATGCGACTTAGCCAGACCTGAGCTAGCCGGCAGGCGACGACTTCGGATGCGGGTAGAACGGCGTCAATTTTGGTTTGACCGATCTCCGATGATAGTACATCTTGGGTCGCATCCTCGCTTATGGAAGGCGCTTGATCGACTACATCATGCCTATCGAAGTGGCGGTAATTGGCGGCGGTTGTGCAGCGATCACTGCCGCATTTGAGTTGACGCGGCCGCAACATCAAGGGAAATTTCACGTTACGATTTATCAGCTTGGCTGGCGCCTTGGCGGCAAGGGCGCTTCAGGCCGTGGGCCGGCCGATCGCATTGAGGAGCACGGCCTCCACATCTGGATGGGCTTCTATGAGAATGCGTTCCGCCTACTGCGCGAATGCTACGCCGAATTGAACCGGGATCCGCGCAAATGTCGCATGGCGGATTGGCGCGACGCGTTCACGGCGGCGCCATTGGTTGGCGTAATGGATCGATCGCCGCGCCGTGGGTGGATTCCGTGGCTCGCGCTATTTCCCCCGGCTGAAGGACTTCCGGGCGATCCACTGACTAATCACAATCCGTTCAGTATCACCGCCTACCTGGGCCGGCTTGCAACGATGTTGCGCATCACGCTCGCGAGCGCGCAGATGCTTCAGCACAATCATGCGGCGGGCGGCGACGCGCAAACGAGCCTCGATCCGTTTTCATCGATAGGAAGTGGCGAAGGCGCGAGTTCGGCAACAATAGATGAGATCGCCGCGACGATCGCGCGCTTGCTCAAGTATGGCCTGGTCGCAACGATCGCCGGCCTCAGCGAAGCCGTGGCATTACTCGAAGTAGTATTGCGGGCATTACCAAGTTACTCGACTGAGATAATCATCAATCTGCTCGGTACAGTGAGTGCGGCAGCCCGCGGCCAAATCGAGCCGCTCATCGAAAACGATGACGAATTGCGGCGGCTGTGGGAAGTAATAGATCTGACACTGGCCGTGATGACCGGAATCGTGCGCTTTGGTCTGACGACCGATCCGCGGGGCTTCGATGCTATAGATGATTATGAATTGCGCGATTGGCTGCGGCTCAACGGAGCCTCAGAAAGATCGCTCAACTCAGCAGTCATTCGCGGGATCTACGACCTTGCGTTTGCCTATCAGGATGCGGACCCGCAGCGCCCCTTCCAAGCGGCGGGACTGGCAGTGCGCGGATCGCTGCGAATGTTCTTTACTTTTCGCGGCGCATTCTTCTGGCGAATGCAGGCCGCGATGGGCGACGTGGTATTCGCACCGTTCTACGAAGTACTCAAACGGCGCGGTGTGACTTTCGAGTTCTTTCATCGGCTCGAAAATTTACGACTCGCCGATCTTTCAACGCTCGCGCCTGGTGAACGTCCGTACGTCGAGTCACTGGAGTTCGACGTGCAGGCAATGACTAATGACGGCACGGAGTATCGGCCGTTGATCGATGTCCGCAGCTTACCCTGCTGGCCCTCGCGGCCAGACTACGCCCAGCTTGCGGACGGCGAAATTTTCGAGCGTGAAGGCAGGGATTTCGAATCGCACTGGGACCGCCGCAAGGTTGCTTCGCGAACCCTGCGCGTCGGCCAGGACTTTGATTTTGTCGTTCTGGGCGTGGGGCTCGGAGCGATTCCTCACGTCGCTCGCGATCTCGTTGACCGCGATCAACGATGGCGTGACCTGGTCAATCATGTCCCGACCGTAGCTACTCAGGCGTTTCAAATCTGGATGCGTGAGGATATGGCAACCCTCGGATGGCATCATCGGCAAACTGCGGTCTCGGCCTTTACTCATCCATTCGATACGTGGGCGGATATGCGACATCTGATTTCGGAGGAAAGCTGGCCGCGAGCGCCCCGGGCGATTGCCTATTTCTGTAGCGCTTTACCGGACGCAAAAACGACTGAAGCGGCAAACGAAAAATCGACGCCCGATAACCCATTGAAGATGCGCGAAGCGGTGCGCCGAGGTGCGATCAACTTTCTCAATCGCGATGTCAAGCATCTATGGCCCGCAGCGGTACTGCCGAATGGCGGCTTTAGATGGGACTTGTTAGTTGACACAAATGAATCAGCTGTCAATTCTGCGCAAGCGGACGCGGCAACGGCGAATTCAGGCGCAGCTTCAGAGGGCCAGTCAGAGTCACGATTTGATAATCAATTTTGGACGGCGAACGTGAATCCGTCCGACCGCTATGTACAGTCACCACCGAAAACCACACGCTTTCGTATTTCGCCACTGGACAATACCTACGACAATCTTACTATTGCCGGCGACTGGACTGCTTGCGGCCTGAACGTTGGCTGTGTCGAAGCGGCCGTGATGTCGGGACGGCTTGCGGCACATGCGCTGGCGAAATCGCCAGCGCTCGAAGATATAGTCGGTTATGACCACCCGTAGTATAACCATCGTCGTGACTGGCTAGTCGAAAGACGATGACGGCGGAGGGGGTGTAAACAATGAGTGATCGTCCGCGCATCCGTCGGGAGGATCCGGATCGTGCCGCGCCGGTGCGAGACTGGGCGAACCTGTTCCGAAGCGCCGCATCCTCATCGACGCCGTCCACCATCGGCTCGGTTAAGCGAGGACCGATGGATGAAATGACGGTCGCTGGTGCGGCAAATGGACCCGCGTGGGCGAGCAATCCGACGGAGCCGGGCTCCATTAGCGAGGAAGCACAAATCGCGATTGAAAACGCCTACCGCGTAGTTGACGAACACTTACAAGAGGGCCGGCGAGCAGCGCATTCGCGGAGGGACGATGCTCGCATGTCCGCTCCAGGAGCCTTCCCGGCGGCATCAGCCAATGCGGCCGGGATTGGACTTACCGCTGAGAATATCCAGGCGATGGTGGCGGAAAGCCTCCGGTTCTATTCGACGCTCGCTCCGCTATGGACCACCGTTTTCAATTCTATTGCGACGGCCGCCACTGCGGCGAGCGCACCAGACGCGGGTCTTGCAGCGGCACCATTGGCGCGTCCGCCAATGCCGGGTAACACCACCACGATGGTTGCAGAGCCGATTATTGTTGAGCTGGCTTCCACGCGTATGACGCGCGTGACAATCGACCTAGTCCCAAACGTGAACCCGACGAAATTGGCAACGAGTGGGTTGCACTCAATCGTTCCCGATTGTCCGTCGATCAAGGATCTTACGTTTATTGTAGATAGTCACTCGAATCGTCCAGTTGTGCGCATTCGGGTGCCTGATGATCAACCAGTGGGTAGCTACAATGGGGTCATTGTGGACGCTGCTTCAGGCGACCCGCGCGGGACCATCGCACTCCGCATAGAATCGTAGTGGGTAGTGCTGACACTACACTAACTGGATAACTCCCAGATGAGCACGACTGCGACTTCGGCGTTAGTACCTGAGATATTGAATGAATATGGCGCTCTTACGCGGGCGAAGTTGCGCGAATACATGCCGACGTGCGAACCCCGCCGCCATCTTTACGATTTGGTCTCTGACTATCCGCTGCGCGGCGGAAAAATGATGCGCCCGAGTTTGTGCATAGCGACGGCGCGCGCGTTTGGCGCCAGTGTCGACGACGCGCTGGATACTGCAGCTGCGATCGAACTATTACACAATGCGCTGCTGATTCATGACGACATTGAAGATGGCAGCGAGCAGCGCCGCGGCCGTCCCACGCTGCATGTCGAGCACGGGATTCCGCTCGCGCTCAATGCCGGCGATACCCTCGCGCTGGTTGCCCTGCGCCCGCTAATCGTCAACCGAAATCGTCTGGGCGGCGAGGTGGCCATGAAAATCATGGAGGAATCCGAACGCATGGCGCTGGCAAGTGCCGAAGGCCAGGCCTTGGAACTGGGTTGGCGCAAGGACAATGTACTCGATCTCGATGAAGCCGATTATCTCAGGATGGTGCTCAAGAAGACTTGCTGGCTCGCGACGATTTTTCCGCTCCGGGCGGGAGCTTTGATTGGTACTCGCGGTGCCGCCGATCTCGATTCCTTCATGCGCTTTGGATTTTTTCTCGGCGCTACCTTTCAGATTCAAGACGATCTGCTCAACCTGGTTGCCGATCGAAAGTACGGCAAAGAGCGCGATGGTGATCTGTGGGAAGGCAAGCGCACGTTGATGCTAATTCGATTATTTCGCGAATTACCGCCGGCCGATCGCGATCGCATGACGACGATCATGCTCGCGAACCGGACCGAGAGAATGGCTGAAGATGTCGCGTGGATACGCGCTCAGATGGATCGCCACGGCTGTATCGACTACGCGCGTCGTCACGCCCATTGGCTCGCGGGTGTGGCCTTGCACGAATACTCAGTTGCGTTTTCACGACTACCTGATTCGCGCGACAAGCGCTTCATCGAACAAATGGTAACTTGGGTGGTCGAACGGAATTAGAATCACGCGCCGTATCGACAGGGTATTCAGCCGGATCAGTCAGGGCCACAAGGGGATTGGGGAGGATCGTATGGCTGGTAAGGAATTGCCCAAATACAACACGGCGATCGCAGAGATGTTGCGGTGGCCTTCCGATATCGAGATGAGATTTCCGCGCGTCGGAATGCGATTCTATCCGCTGCGCGCTGACATTATGCAGTTGCAGCGAGTTTGCGATGCGTATCTAAATTTTGCCCACGAATCTGATCGGCCGCCGCATTACTTCAAACCGGCGGCGCCTTTCGTGCTGATGCAGACCGTGAATTACGATCGGCTCGAAATCGAAAAGGTTGGGTGGCTGACACAGCACGAAGCGATCTTCAGCATTCCGCTCGAGTGGTACGAACTTCGAAACGGCGACTGGGTATTCAAAGACTGGGCGATGACCTATCCGTTCATTTATCTCGATCATCCTATTTCGATCTGGATGGGTCGTGAAATGTATGGTTGGCCAAAGGTGCCAGTGCGCATGCCACGGCTCTTTCCGCTACGCAACCCGCCTGACCCGCAAGGGCGAGTCGAATTCAATCTGGCTACACATTCCTCCAGTCGCGAAAATCAGCCAGAGCCATTTCGACCGTTTATTGAAATTCGCCAGGATGCGGACGGGCTTTCGCCGGTGCCCGGGAGCATCAGTGATGCGTACGAGACGTTGCCGCGAGCGATCACCGGAGGACTAGTAGCGGCGACCACCGTGGTTCAGGGGCTTTCCAACTTTTTTCTAAGACGCTCCGATAAGGACGAATCCGCTGCGTATCCTGCAATGATCGGGACGGGGTTTAACTATATAAGCAAGTGGCTTCGCGAACTATGGACGATCATGGTTCCTGGCCTAGCGTCCAGCAAACAGAAGTTCACTCCGTCGCCGTTCATGCGCAACAACATAGTATTGAAGCAGTTTCGCGATGCGCACGAAGTAACCGCCGCGTGCTATCAGGCGCTGGTAAAATCGGAAATATCGATCGACGAAATAATAGACGCCGGATTGCTATTCAATCCGCTCTCGGGCGATACCAGCGGCGGAGTCACGGTGCGTCTGCATCGCTACGAAACCCAATCCATCGTTGAGACGCTCGGACTCACGCCGGCAGCGGTTACACTCGAGCACGGGCGATCGGTGACGAGCCTCAAGCCCTTTTGTCCCTTCTGGTGGAACCTCAATCTCAGCTACGGTCATGCTGAGACGCTCAGTTGGCGATCGCTAACCACAGGCTTTTCTTCGACTGAGGATCAGGGTCCGTTCGCTCACAAAAAAAATAAGTATGTAGTGATTGGTAGCGGCGCGCGTGAAGAGATTGCCGGGGTGGAGACCTTTCCGCACTTCACGATGCGAGTGCTCCCGTTAAAGGCTAATCAATCAGTGCTCGCTGAGTTGTGTGACGAACTATTCGCTGACACCCCCTATTCTTTCACGCCAGTGTCACCGTACGTGCTCATGATCGCGGACCAATTCGCAGAGATGGGAGCAGAGACCGCACCCGGAGAACATTGGGCGGATAGTGAATTGACTTTCGCGATAGTAGCTCGTTGCAAGAGCATTAAACCTGACGCAGAAGCGCGACTGACTATTTTGCCGCTCATTACGTTTGCTGGCAGCGAGTGGAATGCCATCTCGCGACGCGAGGTCAATGGACGATTTACCCTAGCGTCTGACTTCGTAGCGCCGCACCCGCATGGGATGCAGGAACTGCCTCCAACTGAGAATGCCACGGTGCGTAAACTGTTCAGTCTACGGACATCGATTTGCCCAACATTGGACGAGGACGAGCAGACCCGGCGGTGGACGCTGATTGAATTGGCCGAGGGCTGGAGCGCATCGGAGAATCGAAAAGGGGAAGACCGAACAATCGAGGAATGGCTGCAGGAGCTTGGCCTGAGGGCGATGGCGCAAACCCGTCGTTTTCAGAGCATCGCGCACAAACAATTCAGAGATGCGACCGATGCAAATCGCGCGTGCTACCAGGCGCTGGTGGCGCTGGAGCGGGAATTTTCGGAGCCGTCCAAAATCGAATGGATTCGAGAACAAATCGAAATCACGATTCATCAGTTCGACTCGATGCAGATCGCGAAGAAATTCGGTCTGGAGGGCAGCCGCGAAAAAACCGATCGGAACGGACGCCGATGCCTCGTATTTCAACCAGTTATGCCTTTTTGGGTGCGCGGCGGGATGAAACAAAGCCTCGGCACCAATCTCTGTTGGCGTGCCGGTACGATGGATTGGCAACACGACGGAGACGCCCAATAAACAGGTTGCGTTCGCGAAGTTCCGATAGATTGTCAGCAATAGTCAATTTGACGATACCATGCGATCGCGTCCGTCAAGGTTTGTGAGAGCGGACGCGGCACGATGCCGAGTGTCATTTGGACGGGGTCGGGATCGAATGGCTGATGTAGCATCGTGAGCATTGGCGCGAGCGCCGGTAGCGGTGGGGAAAGGCCGATCGCGCCGAGAGCGATTTCACTCCAGTACGTGGCGATTGCGCCCAACCCGATCGGAGCGACAATGCGCGGCGGACTGGTCCCGCCGATCTCGCAAATCCAGGTGTAGAGCGCCTCAATCGAGAGATTGTGTCCGGCCAGCAAGGTTGGTTGGCCGTAATGCCGATGCTCGAGGACTGCGGCGAGTCCTATCGCCACGTCGCGAACATCGATCACGTTAACCGTGTGGGTAACGGATACTGGCGACTCGCCGCTTAGCAATCGCGGTACGAAGCACAACTCGCGCGCTTTTATATCCCATGGTCCGATACATAGGGTTGGGTTGACGATAACCGCGGGAAGTCCCGTGCGTGCGGCCTCCAGGAGGTCCGCCTCGATTCGTTGCTTTACTGCAAAATATGGATGGAGCCGGCGAATCCATTCGCGCTGCAATCGTTCGAAGCCGGAGGAATGATCCGGCAGCGTGGCGAACGAACCGACGTAAGCCAGGCGCGCGCGCTGCCGGCGGACCGAGTCGATGATCGAGCGTGTGCGGGTCGTCGCATACTCCAAACCGGCCGCTACATTCTCACTCGAGGGCATCAGGAGGGATGGGTAGGGCGCCGCGGCATCGACGACCACGTCATGGCCGACGATCCAGCGATCGAGCTGGCCCGGCGTGTCAATGTCGCCCGCAGAATAACGGACGTTGAGGCCGATAAGATTTAGGGGCGGTTCAGGCCGGCGGCCTGCAGCGGTGACTTCGTAGCCACGATCGATCAACTCGCGCGTGATGGCGTTACCTAGATGCCCGGCGGCACCGATTACCAGCGCTTTCACGGCCAACGCCGGTCAGATCTCCGGGCCCGTAGAGATCCGGGATCCGGCTCGGCCATGTGATCGTTTGCGCGGTATTCCATTGAGTACCTCACTCGCCCGCCGCGAACCCGCATGGTAGCCTCGCGGGCGGGAGTTGCACCAGTTATTGCGTAAGGAGTCATTCGAGGCGCCAAGCAGCGCAAGGGAAACGGATGCCGGCGATCATTTGTCGACATTGCAGCAAGAGTAATCTTCCGGAAAAGCGCTTTTGTGTCGAATGCGGCGAGCGCCTTGCACGCTCCTGCGCATCGTGCGGCGAACCGATCGCGGCGGGCGAAAAATTTTGCGGTAATTGCGGGGTGCGCCTGAAGCCAGAGTCGCCGCGTCGCGAACATGACGCGGCGGTCAACTCGCAGCCAGCCGGCGAGCGTCGCCATCTAACGGTGCTCTTTGCCGATCTGGTTGGTTCAACTCAACTCGCTACGCGCCTCGATCCCGAGGAATATCACTTAATAGTTCAAGCCTACCATCAGGCGGTCGAGCGCGTGGTCACGCGTTTCGACGGTTATGTGGCCCAGTACCAGGGCGATGGGATCGTCGCGTATTTCGGATGGCCGCGCGCTCACGGTGACGACGCGGAACGGGCGGTGCGCGCTGGTCTCGAGATCATCGAAGGAATCAAATCGATCAACCGCGGTTTGCCCGAGGGCGGACAGATTGCCGTGCGGGTCGGCATCGATACCGGGCCCGTAATGGTGGGTCATCTTGGGGGCGGTGAACGGCGCGAAATCACGGCGATTGGCGAGACGCCGAATATCGCGGCCCGCGCCCAGACTGCGGCGCCCTCCGGTTGCCTAGCGATTACGACGGCGACCAGTCAGTTGGTCGCTGGTCTCTTCGCGGTCGAATCATTGGGGGAGCATAATTTCAAAGGCGTCGCGCATGCGATTGAGCTCTTCCGCGTGCTCCGGGCTTCCGGCATGCGCAGTCGGCTCCACGCTGCGCATACGCTCACGCCGTTCATTGCCCGTGAACACGAACTGCATACATTGGGTGAATGGTGGAATCTGGCCGAGAAGGGAGAAGGCCAGGTCGTGTTGATTCGCGGAGAACCGGGAATCGGCAAGTCGCGTCTGGTGCGGCAGTTTCGTGAGACTTTGGCGGGACACCCGCATAGCTGGCTCGAGAGTTTCTGTTCGTCGTTCGAGCTCAACACGCCCTTCTCATCGACGATCAATTTGCTGCAAGCGTCGTTCATATGGACCGCTAACAATTCGCCGTCGGAGCGGTTCGATGCGCTCGAGCAAAGCATGAGTGACGCCGGACTCAAGGTGGAAGAGGCGGTGCCGTTGCTCGCAGAATTGCTCAACCTACCGCTGCCGGATCGCTACCAGCCGTTGTTGTCGCCGCCTGAGCAGAGACGCCGGCGGCTGATTTCGGTTCTTGTGCAATGGACTTCAGCGCTGGCCCGCCTGCAGCCAATGGTACTGGTACTGGAAGATCTTCAGTGGGCCGATCCTTCGACTCTCGAATTGCAGCAGATGCTGGTGGAGCAAAGCGCGACGATGCCGCTGATGGTGATCTACACGGCCCGGCCCGAGTTCAACGCGCCCTGGCCGCCGCGCACCCATCATTCGCACCAGATGCTCGCGCGCCTCAGCGGTCGGCATACGCGCGAGATGGCGCGGTTGGCGGTGGCGCGTGCTGCGATGACCGATCGCACGCTCGATCTGGTGGTCGAGCGCACCGACGGCGTGCCGTTGTTCGTCGAAGAATTGGCGCGTGTTGTCGCCGATGCGAACGGCACAGAGGCGGGCGATCAGCAGATTCCTGCGACCCTTGCCGATTCACTGATGGCGCGAATCGATCGACTGGGCGCGGCGAAAGAGATCATCCAGATTGCGGCCGTGATTGGACGCGGATTCTCCTATGAGTTGTTGCGCGAAATCGCAGGAAAGCCCGAAGCTGCGCTGAGCGCGGCACTCGATCGAGTGATCGAAGCGGAACTTATCAGTGTCAATGGCATCGCATCCGAAGCGACTTATCTCTTCAAGCACGTGATGGTGCGTGACACCGCTTACGGTTCGCTGCTCAAGTCACGCCGCCGCGAGTTGCATCGCGCGGTCGCGCACGCCTTGAGCGAGAAGTTCGCGGCGAGGGCCGAAGCCGAGCCGGAAGTTCTCGCTTATCATCTGACCGAGGCCGGAGCGGGCGATCGCGCCGCGCTCGCTTGGCAGCGCGCAGCCGATCGATCGGCCGCGCGCGGCGCCTTTGCCGAGGCCGCCAGTCAGTACTCGCGCGCGGTCGAAGTGTTGATGACGACGCCCGAATCCGACGCGCGCAACGAACGCGAGCTGGCGCTGCTAATCTCGCTGGGCTCGGTCCTGACGACCACTAAGGGCCTGGCTTCGCGCGAGGTCGAGCAGGTCTTTCGGCGTGCGCGCGAATTGGATCTCGGCCGTGGGCATGGGCGCAAGGCCGCGATACTTGGTTTGTGGCAGACCTATCTCACTCGCGGCGAGCTTGCGGCGGCCCAGCCGCTGGCGGAGGAAAGGCTGGCGATTGCCGAGCGCGAGGGCGCGCCATTGTCGCTGTGCTGGGGTCATTTCGCGTTGGGGGTGACGCTTCTCCATCGCGGGATGTTGTCTCTGAGCCTGACTCATTTGCGCGCGGCGGTGGAGCAGTCGCACAACCGCGACTCGGCCTCACGACCCTTCGATGCCGGCGTGCTCGCGATGAGCTATCTCGCGGTCGCTCTGATGTTGGCGGGATTTCCCGATCAGGCACGAGAAGTATCGATCCGTACCATGCGGACTGCAGAGCAGCTCGCGAAGCCCTCGAATATCGCCTTCTGCGCGATCAACGTAGCTGCGATGCATCAGTTGTCGTTCAACCCACAAGCGGCGCTCGCGGTGGCCGGAGCGGCGGCAGAACTCGGCCGTGCGCATGGCGTTACTCAGCTAGCCTCCGCGCTCGACGTCTATAGTGGCTGGGCGGTGGGAGCGAGTGGCAACCCCCGCGAGGGTGCGGATCGAATTCGCCGCGGAATCGCGGGATGGCTCGCAGACGGAGGACGGCTCCCCCATGCCTGGTACCTTTCGCTGCTCGGCTGGAGCTACGCGCTGGATAGTCGCTTCGAAGCAGCAGGGGAGACGATGGAAGACGCGACCGCCGCGATTGGCGAGCTCCACATGGAGGAGCCAATCGTCGCCTGGACGCGCGCGGATATATTGCGTATGGCTCGTGCCGAGACGGCCGCTCAGGAAACCGCCTGGCGCCTGGCGATTGATTCCGCGCGCGCGAAGGAGATGCGAATCTTCGAGCTGCGATCAACCGTCGGCCTGGCGCGGTTGCTAAACGGCCGGGGGCAACGAGCTGAGGCGCTCGAGTTACTTGTGCCGATTCACGATTCCTTCACCGAGGGCGCAGACACCTTCGATCTAATCGAGGCAAAACGCCTGCTGACCGAACTCTCCCTCTGACCGAGCTGCGAGGCATTTTCTTTGTCCGCTTTTCGCGGGACGCATGGACTTCGCCGGCGTGAGCAAATCGTCAAGCGGCTAGTCGGAAATTACAAATATGGGTTTTGTGGTGCTGGAAGGATGGTAGTAAGCTCGCGCCAAGATCGGGCACGGAATTCGTCGTGGACGAAGACGCAACGGAGGGCGGGCAAATGAATCAGATCAACACCGAGCGCGAGCAACGCTTTGTCGATTTGGCGGCGACGTTGGCCGACGATTTCGCCGAACGCTCCGCCCGCCACGACGAAGAAGGCTCGTTTCCGCATGAGAATTACGCTCGGATGCGGGAGAGCGGCTATACCATTCTTACGATTCCGGAAAAGTTCGGCGGCCTCGGCGCAAGCATGCTCGAGCGATTGAAGGCGCAGGAGCGGCTTGCGATGGGCTGCGGACCTACGGCGCTCGCAATCAATATGCACTTTAACGTGCTGGGGTTGTTGATCGACCTCGAGCGCAAGTTCCACGCGCCGAACGTCACCGCGATGCTGAATCGAATCGCGAAGGAGCGGCTGATCGTCGGCGGATCAGGATCGGAGCCGGACAACGCGGTCATCAATTTGCGCCCGCGCACCACGGCGCGACGCGAGAACGGCGGCTGGGCGATCAACGGCCGCAAGATTTTCGGCACGCAGAGTATCGCGCTCGACTTGTTCTTCAGCGAGGCGACGTGGGAAGACGCGCCGCAAGGTGAGACCATCATCACGTTCTTTATCCCGCCGCGCGAGACGCCGGGACTGGTCTTCAAGGACGACTGGAACACGATGGGGATGCGGGCGACCGAATCCCGCAGCTCGGAATACAAGGAAGCCTTCGTGCCGGAGGCGTCGGTAGTACTGCAACGCGGGGTCTCGAAGAGCGGACGGGTCACGAAAGTGTTCGCCAAGGCGCCCTTTGCGATCGGCGCGGTCTACATCGGCATCGCGGCGGCGGCGCGCAATTTCGTGGTGGACTTCATGCGCGATCGGCCGCGGTTCCCCTTGAAACACCCGATGAGCCATCTGCCGAGCGTGTACAACAAGATCGGCGAGATGGACATGCTGATCGAAGGGGCGCGAGCGGTGATGTGGAAGGCCGCCGACGAGATGAATCGCGACGAGCCAGTGAGCTGGTCGCGCAAGGCGGTGGCGGCGCGGATGATAGCGATCGAAAATTCAGTGAAAGCGGTGGACCTCGCGTTGCGCGCTGCTGGAGGGGCGTCGTACTTCAAGCGACTGCCTTTGGAGCGTTTGTATCGTGACGCGCGCGCGGGTTTGTACCACCCATTCGATACCGACGAAAGCCTAGAATTTCTGGGCAAGAGTGCGTTCGGCTTACCGATGATGGACGGCGAGAGCTGAGCGCCGACGCCAGTGCTCGAATCCGCAGTTCCCACGACAGCATAAGGGGTCGCGGGACTTGTCGATTGGTCTGGATTCGTGAAATAAACAGTAAGAACGGGTGAGTTGTACCCTCGCCGGTAGCGGGACGGCGCAGGGGCGACATCACATCCTTGCCGGCCGCCTATCCTCCAATTCCCGCCAGCCAAGGAGGAGTTATGAGTTACGATCTGGTTATCAAAAATGGAACCGTCATCGACGGGTCCGGGATGCCTCGTTTTCGCGCTGACGTTGGAATTGCAGGCGGGAAAATCGCGTCGATCGGAAAGATTAGCGAGCATGCGAAGGAGACTATCGACGCCGACGGTCACGTCGTGACGCCGGGAATCATCGACGCGCACACGCATATGGATGCGCAGGTGTTCTGGGATCCAATGGGGACCTGCTCGTGCTGGCACGGAATTACTTCCGTGGTGATGGGAAATTGCGGCTTCTCGCTGGCGCCGTGCGCTGAAAAAGACAAGCTGATGGTGATGCGCAACCTGGAGCGCGCCGAGGACATCGCGCCCGAGGCGATGGAAGCGGGGATCAAGTGGTCATGGGAGACTTTTCCGCAGTACCTCGACGCGGTCGATCGCACGCCTAAAGGAATCAACTACACGGCCTACATTGGGCACTCGGCGCTGCGCACCTTTGTGATGGGTGAACGCGCGTTCGAGCATGAAGCGACCGGCGACGAAATCGAAGGGATGAAGCGTGAGTTGCGCTCGGCGATTCGCGCTGGCGCGATCGGCTTTACGACCTCGCGCACGCGCAATCATCAGACGCCCGACGGTCATCCGGTGGCGAGCCGCCTCGCGAACTGGAGCGAAGTGCGTGAGTTGGTCGGAGTTATGGGCGAGGAGAATGCAGGCGTCTTCGAGATTGCCGGCGAAGACACGGGCCTCGCGCCGGATCGCGTCAAGGATTACCTCGATCGGCTGAAGGCGTTGGCGGTCGATACTCGCGTCCCGGTGACCTACGGGATGTTCAGCCAGCGCAAGGCGCCGGACTATTGGCGTCAATATTTCAAGCTCGCCGATGAGACTGCCGATGCGGGCGGACGCATGTTCATTCAGGTCCACAGCCGCTCGCTAAACGTCGTGCTTTCATTCGAGACGACGATGCCGTTTGACAAGCTGCCGGTATGGCGCGACATCCGCAAGCTCCGTCTGGCGGAACAGGCCGCGGCGCTCCGTAATCCGGAAATCCGCGCCAAGCTGGTCGCCGCGGTGCATGATCAACCGCGCGAGGATGGCCGGCGAGCTGTCGGACCTGAGCCGCGTCGCGCCAACTTCAAATGGCTGTTCGTGATGGACCAGGCGAGCCCGCCGCATCGCTCAATCGCGGAGATTGCGGAGGAACTCAACAAAGACCCGGTCGAGGTGATTATCGATCTGGCGCTCGCGAAAGACCTGAAGCAGTTCTTTCTGCAGCCGCTCGCAAATGAGAATCAGGATCACGTGCTCGAAATGATGCGCAATCCGCGTTCGGTCGTGACGTTCTCGGATTCCGGCGCGCACGTTTCACAAATCATGGATTCTTCGCTGCAGAGTCATCTGCTCAGCTACTGGGTGCGAGAGAAGCAGGCGCTGACGCTCGAACAGGCGATCAGGATGTTGACCTTTGTACCCGCGTCGCATTGGGGATTGACCGGGCGCGGCTTGCTGCGCGAGGGGATGGCGGCGGACGTGATCGTGTTCGATGCAGACAAGATTGCGCCGATGATGCCGAAACTCGAGTACGATCTGCCGGCCGGTGCACGGCGTCTCAAGCAGAAGGCCGCTGGGCTCATGGCGACGGTCGTCAACGGCGAGGTCGTGCTGCGCAACAACGAACCCACCGGGAATCTACCCGGACGGTTATTGCGCGGACCCTTGGCGCGCGGATAGTCGCAACGCTAGACGATCTGATTATCCGGCCGAGCATGAGCCTTGGAATAAGGTGAGCGCTCGGCCGGATCTCTTTCTAAGCATCGGAAGGATAAATAAATGGCGAGTGAAGAGCTGGCGAAAGTAATCGCGATGATCAAGTCCGTCCCGCGCGATCCGACCGCGTCCGTTGAGCGGATGCGCGGTGCGATGGAAAAGGTGAGCGAGCACGTCGCGCGCGACGTGAAGTGCGAGGCCGTCAGTGCGGGCGGCGTGCCGGCGGAATGGATCGTTCCGCCGAATGCGGCAAACGACCGCGTCATTCTGTATCTACATGGCGGCGGCTATGTGATGGGGTCCATCAATACGCATCGTGCGATGATCGCGCGCATAGCGCGGGCCTCCGAAGCGAAGGCGCTGGCACTGAACTATCGCATGGCGCCGGAAGATCCTTTTCCAACCGCGGTCGATGACGCGACGGCGGCGTACCGCTGGCTGTTAGCTCAGGGCTACAAGCCGGGGAAGATCGTCATCTCCGGAGACTCGGCCGGCGGTGGATTAACCTTAGCGACCTTGCTGGCGCTGCGTGACGCGGGCACTCCGCTGCCGGCCGCGGCGGTTCCAATTTCGCCTTGGGCGGATCTTGAAGGTACCGGTGCTTCGATTGAGACTCGTGCCGCTGCCGATCCGATGGTCGATAAGGCTGGGCTTCTGCGCATGGCACAAATGTATGCCGGCGATTCCGATCCGAAGAATCCTCTGATTTCTCCAATTTATGCGGACTATAAGGGTCTGCCGCCAATGCTGATCCAGGTCGGCGACGCCGAGATTCTGTTGGACGATTCGACCCGAGTGGCGGAACGCGCGAGGGCGGCGGGGGTTAAGGTAGAACTCGAAGCGTGGCCCGAAATGTTCCACGTATGGCACGTGTTTGCGAAAATACTGCCTGAGGGGCAGCAGGCGATCGATCGCATTGGCGAATACGTTCGCGCGCACGCCTAGCTCCCGGATCAACGAGGCCGCCCCCAGGGGCCCCCTCAGCAATCTGCGTTCAGGAGACGCGGCACCTTCGCTCGTAGCGACGGGTGCCGCGTTCTTTTTTGGGACGTCACCGCTAATCCGAAGGTCGCAAGGTTAGCGGCTCTTATGTTATCGATGCATCTGAGCATCTTTCGATCATCTCGATGAACGAGCTTTATCAGGATTGGAACCGCTTGCTGGCGGAAATAATCAGCGCGGAGGGCCGCGTCGATTATGTTCGCTTGGCGGAACGTCGTGAGACTCTTGACCGGGTGATCGATGAGTTTGCGGCCGTGAGTCCGGAGGCGACGCCGGCCTTATTTGCGAGCGAAGAGCATCAACTCGCCTACTGGCTCAATGCCTACAATGCGTTCACCCTTCACGCGATCATGGCGGAATATCCGATCACATCGGTCTGGAAGACGCGTGACGGCCAGTTCTTTCAGCGCCGGCGGCATCTTGCCGGCGGCAAGCTGGTCAGTCTGGACGATATCGAGCATACGATCCTGCGATCGCGATTCGCCGAGCCCCGAATACATTTTGCGATCAATTGCGGATCAAACGGTTGTCCGCCGATTCGTCCGTCGGCTTACGAGGCGGCGGGCTTGCGCGATACGCTGCGCACAGCAACGCAGCAATTTCTGGCGAGCGAATGGAATTGCCGCATCGACGATCGAGCGCGGCGAATTTACGTCTCGCGGATATTCAAGATGTACGCGCAGGATTTCGCGGGGAGCGAAGGCACTAGCGCCGAGTATCGGGTGGGAGTGCTGCGCTTTGTGGCGGAACACACGGGCATGCCGCTCGCGCGCATTGCGGATTACGAGGTGGTCTATAACACCTACGACTGGGGTTTGAACGACACGCGCCGCGCGCCGCGCCTGGGTCCGATTCTGTTTCACGAATCGGTCGAGCATTTCGCCGAGGCGGATGGGCAGTTGCGCGAGTTGTACCTGTACGAGGGGAATTTCTGCAATCGAACTTGTGAATGGTGCACGATAAACGGATCGCCGAGCGGTACGTACCATCCATACGACACAGCGGTGCTCGATCAGGCGCTTGCGACGATCGCGCGCGACGGCAATCTGAAATTCTACGGCGGTGAGCCGACCCTCCACGCCGCCGACGTCATCGCGGCCATTCGCTACGTGCGTGACAAGGGTTTCGCAGGACTGGTCACGATTTATTCCAACGGCGTCAAGGCGGACGCGCTGATCAGTATCATGGAGAGTGATTCACGCAGCGAAGCGGTGCTCAACTATTCAATCTATCATAGGCGCAATGCCGATCCGCTGCCGGCTCACGCGCAGAAGCGCCTGGAGGATTGGGCGGCGGCGCATCACGGACGCTTGTTTCAAGGCTACAAGGTCTTGTTTCACGCGGGCTCAGGCCTCGCGTTGGAATACGATCGCGATCGCGAAGCCGGCTATCATGGAATGGGCACCGGATGCGTCCGCTGTTTTCCTGTGCTGACCACCAAAGGGAGGTTTCATGCGTGCCCGTTCGCTGCGGAAATCGACTCACCACACTATGATTTGGGTGGCCTTGGCGCTGAGCCAAAAGTCATATTTGAGAACTACAGACGATTTCGAAAGTGGGCGGACGAGACGCTCGATCCCGAGGCGAGCTCGCGCGGTATCTCAAGCTGCGAAATGTGCCACAAATACCTCGAGCAGCTCCCTGCCCCTCGCTACGCTCGACAATAAATAGCGAGTACCCGATCCTCGCAGTGGGCGTTGCGACGACCGGCCACCCGATTGTTGGGCAAAGGGGAACGCCCGGCGTAGCTTGGGAAAGTGGCCCCAAGGGCGTGGCGAACTCCTTGCGCCGGCAGTGCTATCAGTGCTCGTGACCGCCGGAAAGTTCGCGGACCAAGGCACCCACAACCGATTTCGCATCGCCAAAAATCATCAGAGTTTTATCGAGATAATAAAGCTCGTTCTCGATACCGGCGAAGCCCGGACTCATCCCGCGCTTGATCACCATTACAGTACGGGCCTTATCGACCTCAAGGATCGGCATGCCATAGATCGGGCTATTCTTGTCGTGTCGAGCGGCGGGATTGGTAACGTCGTTGGCTCCGATCACGAGTGCGACATCGACCTGCGGAAAATCCGAATTTGCATCATCCATTTCGATCAACCGATCATACGGGACATCGGCTTCTGCGAGCAGAACGTTCATGTGACCGGGCATGCGCCCGGCGACCGGATGGATCGCGAACTTCACGTCGATGCCGCGCTTGGTGAGTGCATCGTAAAATTCGCGCACCTTGTGCTGAGCTTGCGCGACTGCCATTCCGTATCCCGGCACGACCATTACCGAGTTGGCAGCCTCAAGAATGCCGGCTGCCTCTTCGGGCGTAGCCGAGCGAACAGTCCCCTCCGCGGCCTTTGCGGCGGATTCCTGCACTTGTCCAAATGCCCCAAAGAGGACGTTGGTGAACGACCGATTCATTGCGCGCGACATGATTACCGACAGGATGAAGCCCGAAGATCCATCGAGCGCGCCAGCCACGATGAGCAATTTGCTCTTCAGCACGAAGCCCATCGCGGCCGCCGAGAGTCCGGCATAAGAGTTCAGCAGCGAAATGACCGTCGGCATGTCGGCCCCGCCGATCGGTACGATCAACAAAACTCCGAAGATCAGCGGAATTACAATCAATAGCGGGAAGAGCCACGTCGCAGCGGGGTTGTTAACCAGATAAACCGCGATTAGAACCGCCAGGAGCAGGATCCCGAGGTTGACGAAGTTCTGCCCCTTGTAGGTAATCGGGCGTTGCGGCAGGACCTCCTGCAGCTTACCGGCCGCCATCAAACTGGCGGTAAAGGTGAGCGATCCCAAAATGATCTCGATCGACAACGCGGACATGACGAAGGCGGAGATGTTGGGCGTGCGCAGGTAAAATTCGGCGGTGCCGACGAGAGCGGTCGCGAAGGCGCCGAACGCATGGCTGAGTGCGGTTCGTTGCGGTACCGCCGTCATCTGCACCAGTCCGAGAGGGATTCCGATCAGCGAACCGACCACCAGGCCAAAGATAATCCACTCATAGCTGACGATGCCGCGATAGAGCAGCGTCGCCAGTATGGCGATCAGCATCCCGACTTCGCCGGCCTGCACACCGCGCCGAGCGGTGGCTGGAGAACTGAGCCATTTCAGCGACAGTATGAAAAGCGTTACGGCGACGATATACGCGATCTCAATAACCGGGTCCTGCAGAGCACCGTTCATTACTTCGGACCTCCGCCGCGAGGGCTGACCTTGAACATGCGGAGCATCCGGTCGGTGATGAGAAAGCCGCCCACCACATTGCTGGTGGCGGCGATTACGGCCAGAGTACCGAGAACCGTGGCGAGGGTGCTCTTGCGTTCGCCCACAATCACGATGGCACCGACCACCGCGATCGCGTCGAGGGCATTGGTCAGCGACATCAGCGGCGTGTGCAGGAGGGGAGATACGCGCTTGATCACCTCGAAGCCAAGGAAGGCCGCGAGGACCAGCACATAAATATTCGAAAGCATTTCCGAGGTCATGATTGCCCTTCCGAGGTTTGGACTAGTCAGTTCGGTGCTGTCGTCTCGCGCGCGCGCGGATTGACTATGTCGCCGTCGCGCGTAATCAAAGTTTCGCGGGTAATTTCGTCTTCCAGATCGAGTACGAGCTTACCTTCCTTTAGCAAATGAGGAATGAAGGTCGCGAGGTTTCGCGCGTACATCTGGCTGGCATGGTAGGGGACGGTGGTCGCGAAATTGAAAGTTCCGACTATGGTGACGCCGCGATCGACGACGGTTTCGTTGGGCCGGGTAAGTTCGCAATTGCCGCCGCGCTCCGCAGCGAGATCGATGATGACCGAACCGCGTGCCATGCTACTCACCATCTCTCCCGTCACCAGCACGGGTGCCTTCTGTCCGGGAACTACCGCGGTCGTGATGACGACGTCGCTTTCGGCAACCACCTTCGTGAGAACCTCGCGTTGACGCCGATAAAATGATTCGCCCTGAGCCTGCGCATAGCCACGGGCATCCTCAGACTGGCCGGTCTCCAGTGGCAACTCGATAAAGCGGCCGCCGACACTGATAATCTGCTCCTTGACCGCGGGGCGTACATCATAGGCGGAGACCACCGCCCCCAACCGTCGCGAAGTCGCTATCGCTTGCAGTCCCGCAACGCCCGCGCCCAGCACCAGGACGCGGGCCGGGGTGATCGTGCCAGCCGCCGTGGTGAGCATCGGAAAGAAGCGAGGGAGCAAATCCGCCGCCGTCAGGACGGCCTTGTAGCCGCATACTGTCGCCATTGCGGAGAGCGCGTCCATGCTCTGGCTGCGAGTGATACGCGGCATCAGTTCAACCGCAAACGCGGTTGCGCCGGTTTCGGCGACCTCGCGGACTGTGCGCGGCGAGCCGAGTGGGCGCAGAAAGCCAATCAGCACCTGGCCACGCCGAATCAATGGCAGATCGGCGGTGCCGTTTTTGTCGTTGGCACCATGACAGAGCACCTGAATTATGATGTCAGCAGTTGCGAAGACCTCTTCGCGCGATGCGGCCAGTTTTGCGCCCCTCGAGATGTAAGCTTCGTCTTCGTAGCCGGCCGCGATCCCCGCGCCCTTTTGGACGAGCACCTCGCACCCTGCCTTTAACAGGAGAGGGACCACTGAGGGCACCATCGCGACCCGTCGTTCCCCCGGGTAAGTTTCCATGGGCACGCCAACGATCATGATCGTTCGATATCTCCTCTAGAATTCACCTGGGACCATCGCTACTCACTTGCGGGCGCACGACCTGGCAGTTCAATCCGTCGCAAGAGCGGTTGCACGCGAAAAAAAGCCCCTCTCGTGAGCGAGAGAGGCGAAAGCCCCACTCCGGGCAAGCGGAACCGCAGACCATCATGACTCTAATTATTTACTATCAGGCCTGCCAAATTGCGAGCAAAATCGCGGATTTCGGTCGAATGCGAGCACGGTCCTAGTGTCGTGAATCGGCACCCTTGATAGCCGACGCCAACGTATCCGGCGACACCGCCATTCCGTTGTACTTGCGCATCCCGTAACCGTTCGGGGCCACTAGAAAAAGATCGAGCACATGGGTTGTCGCTTCGTCGGGACCTTCCTCCGGGACGTCGTACAGCTTGAGCAAATGATCGATTTCTTTATGCTTGCCCGTCAGGAACAGGAAACCGTCCGCGTCAACTCCCTGGGCCTTTGCATACTTGAGCATCGCGGCCGGATTATCATCGTCAGGGTCGGTGGTGATCGACACCATCGTCACGGATGAGTCGAATTGCGATCCCAGGCTCTGCGCCACCTGCTTCATCTTGGCGGTCATCATTTCACAGACGCCCTTGCATGACGTGTGGATGAAACCGACCAGGACCGGTTTGCCTTTGACTGAACTCAACGAAATCTGCTTCCCGCGCTGGTCCACCAGCATCAGCGGCGGCAAATAGTCAATTTGTCCAACAGCGGTCCCACTGGTCACGGCACCGCTTGCGGACGAGCCGGCAGGTTTTTGAGTTTCGGCTCGTGCGGACACCGGAAAGGCCATCGCGAAAGAAATCACGAAAGCTATCGCCAAAGCCGAGCGTGTTGGCGATAAGCCCTGGGGTTTGCAGGCGCGTACGATTGCGAAATTGAGCCGAATCACAAAGCCCGGAACTCCCTGTCTCGACTTGAGATACAAAATCATAATATCACAAATCCGCTGTCAGGCGTTCGTACCCTAGAGATTTTTCTTCGTCCGTTCCCGAGAAATGTAGTCCGCTTGTCTAATCGCCAGAGTCACAATAGTCAGCGTCGGATTCTCGCCACCGCTCGTGGTGAACTGACTACCGTCGGAAATGAACAGGTTCTTGAGGTCGTGAGTCTGCCCCCATTTGTTGCAAACCCCGTCACGAGGACTCTCACTCATGCGACAAGTTCCGAGATTGTGCGTGGAAGGATAGGGCGGGACAGCTATGGTTTGCACCGCGCCAACAGCGTTATAGATATCGGCGCCGCGCTTGTACGCGTAATTTCGCATCGCGAGATCGTTCGGATGATCATCGTAGTGCACATTCGGGATGGGGAGGCCCCATTGGTCTTTCTCGGTCGGATTGAGGGTGACCGCGTTGGTCTCTTGCGGCATATCCTCGCCGACGATCCACATCCCCGCCATATTGGCATATTGATCGAGAACGCGGGTGTAATCGCGTCCCCAGGCTCCCGGCTTCAAAAAGGCCGCGGCAAAGGGCAGACCCAACGAAATCGTTTCAAATTCGAAGCCTCCGGCAAATCCGCGTTTGAGGTTCAGCTCCGCTTCGTCGGCGACGATTCCCGCCATGACGGTGCCGCGATTCATGTAAACCGGCTTCTTGAAGGTCGCATAAACCGACCCGGTAGTATGCCGCATGTAATTCTTGCCAACCTGACCCGAGGAATTGGCAAGGCCTTGAGGGAAACTGGTTGACGATGAGTTGAGCAGAAGCCGCGCGCTCTCGATCGAATTGCAGGCGACGCAAACAATCGCCGCCTTCTGTACGACATGCTTGCCGTTTTGGTCGGCGTAGAGCACGCCGGTCGCTTTACCTCGACTGTCGTGCTGGATTTGCAGCGCTTGGCATTCGGCCCTCAAATCGAGTTTGCCGGTCGCATCCGCCTTTGGAATCTCAGTGTACAAGGTGGACCATTTCGCGCCCGACTTGCAGCCCTGAAAACAAAAGCCAAGTTGCCAGCACGAGGAACGGTCATCGCGCGGACGGCTGTTTATCGCCATACGCCCGGTATGCACGGTCTTGTATCCGACGCGCGTCGCGCCGTTGTACAGAACCTTGAAATTATTGTTGCCCGGCAGGCCGGGTATATCGTTGGTCCGCGTCACACCCATCTTGAATTCGGCTTTGGCGTAATACGGCTCCAACTCCGCCAACGTCAGAGGCCAGTCAAGAAGATTCGCGCCGGTGACATCTGAATACGTAGTCTTGGCCTTGAACTCATGTTCCTGAAAGCGCAACGATGCGCCGGCCCAGTGCACCGTGGTGCCGCCCACGGTCTTGCAGGTCCAGGCCGGGAGATTGGGGAAGTCCTTGGCGATCTGCCAGTTCCCCGATGTCGTCCGTTTGTCCAGCCACGCGAGCTGATTGAAGGCGAACCATTCGTCATTACGGAAGGTTGCGGATGACTGATGCTTGCCCGCTTCGAGCAGTACGACCTTGAAGCCCTTCTGGCAGAGTTCATTTGCGAGCGTGCCGCCACCCGCTCCTGAGCCAATGATGACGACTACGGAATCGTCGTTGGAATCGAATCGAGCCACGAGACCATCCTCCGGTCAGGCAGGTTTGGGACTGGCCGATGCGGGCGGATCGGGCAGCCAGTTCAGGTCGTTGAAACCGTGATGAAGGTAACCACCGATTTGATACGACGGACCCTGGTATCCAAGCTTCTTCCATACTGCGTGATTGTTGTAGAGCGACACCAACTCCACGCTGTGTACCTTCTGGAAGAACGGGGTACTTTCGTTCTTTTGGAGAATAGCCACTTGCTGGTCGTCGGAGAGCGTTGCGAACTTGGCGCTGCCCGCGCTGTCGAGATTCGCCACACCATCGCGCAGCAGTTTGGCGGTGTCGGGCGTGGTTCCGGCTTGAGTATCCAAATCCATGACCACTACGACGTAATCGCTATCGTCTAGTCGATCATGCGGAAAGATTTGCCGCGCAACCTTCAGCAGCGTCTCACCTTCGTGGGCGTTAAGAGTTTTCAATCCTGCCGTCCACTGATTGGTATCGGCACTCGCGACCACGGCGACGCCGGATACCGCGGCGGCCGCACTGGCTACCACGATTACGCTCTTCTGCAGAAACTCTCGTCGCTTCATTTTCGCCCCACGACCCGTTGAATTCTGAAACCATGGGTACTGCGGATTGCGTGCAGCCCAGGGTTCCATACGGGTGTTTCCGATTCTTATTTACACCATCCGCGAATGCGCTCAACCAAAGCGGCAACCACAGCGGGCTCATTTTCAAGGTCGGGGTTGGGCGCCATCTCGGCGCTGACGCCCACCGATTTCCCGCCGAAAATGATTGCTCGCGTCAAGGTCGCGTTGTCAACGGACTTTTGCCATTTAAGACTGTGGAAATCTCGTGGCCCAGGATTAAGATTTGCTGCAGCCGGTCCATCCCCACGGCCTTCTTCGCCGTGACAGGCAACGCAGCGCGATTCGAAGATATCCTGCGCATCGCTTCGGGCCTGAGATGTTATGGCAACCGCGCCCGTACCGCCCTTGGTTGACGCGCCCAGATGTTCGCAGTCCGATGCGGATTTTTGGGCAGTTTTGTTATGCGAGGAAGTATCCGATCCGGTTTCCGCAAGCAGCCTCGTACATGGAGCCAGCATGATCGCGACCGCGAAGGCGACGGCCAACCTCCGAAAGCCATCCAACATCAATAGTCACTCACTTTCAGCGCTTGTTTCGATTCGATGATTGATCACGGTATGAGTACTGCGCGCCCCTTGACGGTGCCATTACTCAGATCGTGCAGCGCCGCATTCGCCTGATCCAGGCGATATTCCCGAGTGGCAAGTGTCACGAGTCCGCGGTCGGCGAGCGCCATCAATTCGACGAGGTCGGGATAGGTGCCGACCAGATTTCCGACAATGGTTTTTTCGGTGACAATCATATCCATCGTTGGAATTTCGACTTTGCCACCGTATCCAACAATATAATAGCAGCCGGCATTCCGCGTCATCTTCAGGCCCTTAGCGACGGAATCGCCTTCACCGACAAAGTCGATTACCGCTTCGGCGCCAGCGCCTTCCGTCAGCGCAAGGACGGCCTCTAGCTCGTTGCCGTCAGCCTTGATCACGTGATGGGCGCCGCACTCCTTCGCGAGATTCAACGCGAGTTCAGATCGATCGATCGCGATAATCTGCGCAGCACACAGCGCTTGCAAGACCTGGATTCCGATATGACCGAGCCCGCCAGCGCCGATCGCGACAACGTAGTCGCCTGGTAAAAGATGCCGGGCGGCCTTCTTCGCCGCATGATAAGCAGTCAAGCCGGCGTCGGCGTAGGGGGCGACATCTTTCGGAGCGAGAGTCTGCGGCAACTTGATTACGGCGCGTTCGGCGGTCTTCAACAGTTCGGCATAGCCACCGTTAGAATCGATACCAGGGAAGGCGCCACCGGCGTGCATATCGTTCCCCCGCCGCGCGGCCAAGGCTTCTCCTTTGCTCACCAACGGATGGCAGATAACGGGATCGCCGACTTTCACAAGCTCTACGGAACTACCGACGGCCGCAACCCAGCCGGCATTCTCGTGGCCCATAATGTACGGCAGCGAAATCGAAACCCGGTCGCGCCACAGACCCTCGATCACGTGAAGGTCCGTCCTGCACACTCCCGCACCGCCGACCCGCACGATTATATCCGCAGGGCCGGTGATCTTTGGTTCGGGCACATCCTGGTAAGTGACGAAATCCCGCCTGCTCAGGCTGGTGTCGTAGCTAGTCAGTACTGCCGCTTTCATGATGATCTGCTCTTGCCAAGTACACTCGAGGTTATGGCAGATATTGCGGCTTAAACTCCGTCGGCACCAATACGGATTTCAAAGTGACAAGGTCCTCTTTGCCGTCCGCACTTTGAAAGCGCAAAAGCCCGGCGATCAGCTGCTGCGGATCGTGCAGCGGAATCAGACGTTCCTGCAGGAACACTTCATTGCTCATCTTGAGGGTAATAGCCCGCGATTCACCGGGCTGGATCGGACCGTCCGGCTCAACATTGAGTTGACCGACAAATTCGCTCGGACCAGCCAGCGCGATCTCCTCTTTAGGGCCATCGACGAATGTAGTCATCGCCATGATGTACTGTTTGAGCGTGATCGGACTCGCGCTGTTGTTCTTCACTTCGAAGTTGATCAATAGCGTATCGGTCTTCTCGTCAAACGTAGATCCTTTTGGATGTACGGCGATGAGGCCGCTCCCAGAGGAAATCTCGTCAGGCGCAAAGCGCACGGTCTGTTGCGGCAGGCGCACTGGGTATTTCGCCGCCATGTAAACCCAACCGACAATGAGCATCAGAACCGTGACGCCGGCCAGCAGATCCATCCACATGTGGTCGCGCGGCGTGATGAGTCCGACGTCCGGGGCAGAGTCGTTGATCGGCAACTGCAATGTCACGGCGAGACGCGTGACGGTGCGCTTGGGCACAGTCCAGTACAGCATCCAGACGACGCCGATCAGAAATCCGGCGAAAGACCACCACCACGCAAACGACCCGCCGAAATGTTCGAGGTCAACGGTCTTGCCGTTGAGCAGCGTGACATCAAGCTTGAACGGCTGTGCGCTGGGGTCAACAGTTACCCACTCGCCGGGACCGAGCAGCGTGCCGGTGCCCTGAATAGCTATTCCGGGATGGACATGCCAGTGACCCGGATTGCGCGCCAGCATCACCATTTTGAACTGGTAGATTCCGCCCTTGTCAACGAATATTGAGCCCGGCGTAGATTCCCCATTGACGATGCGTTCGGTCAAGGCGAAACACGGTCCAGGCACGACGGGGGTCACATACGCGGTCTGAGGTGGATCGAGTGTATACGGCCAGGTTTCGAGTATTTTTACCGAGCCGGTTATGGTTACCGGTTCTCCCACCTTGACCGCGGTCGGTGTCACATGCACATCGTAGAATGCGACCGTGAGGTCCTTCAGGAATGGTTCGTCGGCAGCTTCGCCGTGCGCAAACGCGCTCTGCGCGTAAAACGATACGAGGACGACTGCAAACGAAAGTACCACCGCAAGCCGCATTCGCATTCCGCAACTCCTTCATTCGAATGCCGGCTCGATGAAAGCGGCCGGCCCGCCGATTCAACCGTGAGAACTGATTATCTGGCCGCGCGACGTCCCGCCCTATCGATTCGGTGAACGTTGCGATTCCTCCGCGACGGCCACAAAACGACAGTCCAGTAACATGCGATGCCCAGCAGGGTCGAGATGATCACCGGAGGCCCAAGTTCATCGGGGCCGGCAATTCCGCCGTGCGCATGCGCCAGGGATGACGCCGTGAGAATCCACAGCAGAGCTACGGTCAAACTGCGATATAGTCTGCTTCTGAATCTAATAGTCATTTCGATACTCACAGCGCCATCATTCAGATGGTCTTGATATAGCGCCCGATCGGCCAGACCGCGAGAAAGCGCCCGATCGCTTGCCCTACCCAATAGCCTATCATCGCCAAAGTTCCACCAAACAGCAGCGAAACGTATTGGGTTTCGCCGAGAAAGCTGCGTAACGCGCCGCGTTCGATGTGTCGCAGATACTCAGGTGTCTGCGAACGGATATAAGCGATGCCCTGCACGTCCGAAACCGTGAGTATGTGGTGCATGAACTGCACCGGCTGCAGGAATGGTGCGAGCGGAATATAATTAAAAGCCCACACCATCACCGCCCATATCGCGCCGCCAAACACCGATGTCACCACGAAGCTGCGCGTTCTCATCAGCAGCCAATCGAGGATTATTGCGGCCGGCACTGTCGAGATCGGCCAGACGAAATTCATCGGATAGGTTTCTGCGATGTGCCACTGAAAATAGCGGCCGATCCAAGTCGCCATGAACAAACAAACGCAGGTGTACGTCGCTCCCGTCGGGAAACGCCACGCCACCCACTGAATCCATTGCAGCGCAGAAGGTATGATAATCGTGGCGAATGCGGTGACGACCGGCCACCATTGAGGATCTTTCCAATCCGTCCAGAAATCCCAGTCACCGGCGAATAACAATTTTGTGATATCGGCGGCGCCGGCCACGATGAAGATTGCAGTAATCCAGAATACCGCATCCCAAGTACGGTCGATGAACAGGTATTTCGCGTTCAGCAGTTCGCGAAGTTCTAGACGGCGCTGCCTTTCGGCAGGCGCCATGGTTGCCGGTGTCGACGCCATGCTTTCCCCTTACAATACGATCGGGTCGTTCAGCGATTGAGTATCCGCGTTTAGCGGCCAGCCGCCGCGGTGTGCTCCACGGGCATCTCTTCGACCCGGCGAGCTTCTTTTTCAATTTGGAACAGACGCAAAATCGTCTCGCCCCAAACCGCGAACATTCCGCTCGCCAGCCATCCGTAAGCCACGAACGGCCAATGGAATGGCACCGAAAAGAATTCTTCGGACAGCCACAGGCTGTGACCCCACTCGTTAAATGCGACCTGCACGAACTCGAGCACTGCAGCCGATATCAGAAGAAAGAAGGACCACGGGAAGCCCTTTTCAGGAGCGTAAACCGCGGGAATTCTAAAGCGGCCGTACAGATAAGCCCCGAGCGCCAGGACCACCGAGAGTGGGAAGAAGAAATAGAACATTGGAATGTGGGTTGGGGTCAGTGCCGTATCGCGCACCATCGTCTGATGCCACGCCCCATCCCAGTTCGGCCAGAAGCTGGCCTCGATGTAGAGCGACAAGCTGGTCGCACCGATAATGCTCCACAAAATCGCGATACGCCGGACTTCTTCGGCGGGCGGGATGTCTTCCCGATCGAGCACCATGCCGGTCCTGACCAGCCATCCAAACCACAGTCCCGCAAAGATGCCCACACTGAGCAGCTCGCCCCAAAACAGAGTGCGGTAATGCAGCGTGAAAGCGTGGCTGGCCGAATTCAATCCGACCGTGAAAGCGAAGGTATAATCCCATACCCAGAGGAAAAGATTTA
>Ga0206836_10052_pt1 | contig 36794 bp, 26 predicted proteins | sample Alteio_BWOrgCont_28_FD_152871 | JGI IMG/M metagenome (GOLD analysis project Ga0206836, IMG submission 152871) | Enriched cells from forest soil in Barre Woods Harvard Forest LTER site, Petersham, Massachusetts, United States -... | ecosystem: Environmental > Terrestrial > Soil > Temperate forest >...
TCGGCGTGCCAGTTCGATGTCGCCAGTACGCTCGATCTCCGTCTCGATCTGCTTGTGCGCTTCCTGTGTTGCCTCGAGGAGATCGTTTACGTACTCGAGAGCGCTCTCAATATTGTCAAACGGCGTTTCCGGCTGGTAGCTCATGCTGGCCTCAAAGGTGCATTCCCGGCTTCAACCGCGACGAAACTCCCTCGCAGAAAAGCATAACCTTTCCGGAAAGCGAATCGCTGTTCGCGATCGGAAATTCAGCTAAAAAGTAATCTTTTTGCGGGATAAGTGTTTGTGCGCTTTTTGTGGGGCGGGCAGGGATGCAGCGCGAGCCTGCGCCAAACCATCAGATTTTTTCCCGACGCCGGAGAGCCGCGGAAAACTTGCGGCTCTTCGCTTCATTTAGTTTCGGCGTTCTACTTCGCTTCGGGCTTCGCTACTGGCGTAGCGGGTGTGGCGAACTTCGCCGCGGCGATCTGGACATTCGGCTGCACATCGTTCAGTTGAATGATCGAGCGGCCATCCGTCCACGTCCAGACCACGTGGAAAGGAACCTTGACTCCCGCGACAACGCGATAGTCCGAGTAATCGACCTGCGCGGGAATGACGCCCACGGCCGTGTCGCTGTAGCGCACCTGGCGCAGGAGAATCCCCGACTGCTTGTCGAAATATAATTTGGCGCCCGTGTCGCCGCCCGCGGCGTCCTGAATGACTTCGACCGGTTTGTCGTCGATGGAGACGGAAGGAAAGCCGGTGCGCCACTTGAACTCTTGCTTGATCTGCACGGGAAAAGAGAGAGAACCGTCCATCTTGGCGCCCGCCAGGTCTCCGCCTGCAAGCGGCAGCACGCGCATCAACTTGTCCGACGCAGCAGTCCAGCCGTGAGTGCCGTCGTAAGTGGCGACGCTGTCGCCGTGCTGCGTGTGAATGATAGTGGTGAGCTGATTGGGCGCCTTGGCATAAACTTCAAAGGGAACCTTTTCCGAATACGTGTCGAATCCCTCGTAGGTCCCCTTGGCGACAAAACTGGTGAGCTTGGCAACCTGCGCCGCTCCGCCGATGGCCTGGATGTATTTGTCGAGTATTTTATCGGCCGTCAACTGGTTCGGCGGCGGCGCCCCGCCTTTGCTGATGACTTCCACTCTATCCGGATCGTCGGGTTCGACGCTGTACTGATCCAAGAGGCTGGGAATGGCTTCCGGATGGTCCGTGGCGCGATGGCAGGTGTAGCACGTCACCTTGAGTTGTCCGCCGAAATTGGATTTATCGATCGTTTGCACCATGATGATCATCTTGCGCGCGGTCTGCTTCAGCGGCGTATCGATGGCGTAGGCATCCAAGCTGTCCGCGGCCTCCGGAGAATGGCAATCGATGCAGTTCAAACCGGTGGACGCGGAAAAGAAACCCATGGTGTCCATGAATTCCTTCACGGAAATCCCTTTGAGTAGCTGGATATTCTTGAAAACGGCCTCCGCCTTCTGATCCGCCGGTGGCGCGGCCTGGCCGTGCGCCAGAGGAATACCGACAAGAAAACCGAGTGCTATTCCCAGAACGTAATGAAGTGCTCGTTTCGATCCAACATTCATTTCGGCTATTCTCCTTGCGACACGCAATATACCCACGACGCCGCCACCGCGCCCTACTCTACTTGCTCGAGCCGAGCGTCTTCTTTTGGTAATCGTCGAAATTCAACTGCTGGTCCAGGCAAACAAACTCCATGATATTCCATTTGGGTTTGAGCGCGAACGTGCGTTTGGCGGTCCAGGGCTGGGTGTAAGCCTTGGGATCCTCGATGGTCATGTCGTCGACGAGCGTGTTGCGATCGGCGCGGTGAATGCGCTCGGTCAAGTGCAGGGCGTCCGAATGCGGGAGGCCGGAGCGATCCAACCACGTCTTTTCATTGAAACCAACAGTGTCCACAACCAGAGTGTCGCCCTCCCAGTGGCCAATAGCATCTCCCATCCACGTGGGGCTCAGGTCGGCGGGGTGGGGCCTGCCGTCTGTATAGATGTTACGCACAAAATGATCGTATTCAAAAACCATCATCACCCGGCCGGGCACCTGCAAGATTTCCATCGGGAACGGATGGTAGTAAAGGCGCGGAATGCCGGGCGGGAAACATTTATCGACCGGGTCGGTAGAAACCGTCGTGGAGCCGTCGCCGTGAGCGGGCTTATTGATCTTCATCTGGGCCAGGCCCCATGCGGAGAACGGCGGTTGCGTTCCTTTCGCAGCCAGGTTGTTGCTCAAGACGCCCGACCAGACTCCGGAAAGATCGGGCACGGATGCGGAGGAAGCCCCGCCGACAGGCATTGTGCTCTGCGCCGACACACGTGGTGAGAATGCCACGAGGGCGACAAGCGCCAGGAGCGAAAGCATGGGTCGACTCTTCATCTCAAAACTCTCCTCCAACGTGCGCACCTAGAGATTCTTGCCTCGGAACGGCCCCGGACCTTTCGGCTCTTTCGATGGCGGGGCATTCTAGCACCACGCTCTTTCGCGAGACAATGGAATCGCTTGGCCCGCCGCAGCGTAGGACGCAGGCCGGAGTGAGGCAGTTCCAGCAGGCTGCGCGCGGGGCTGGAGTGCGCGGCTCATTGCGGAAGCGCGAAGGAATTTGCCATTCGCGGTGCCGCGGGACGAGTTTGCCTGACCACGCGGGATGGAGGAGAGTCGAGTTGTGGGCCCGTGGGCCCTCCCCTCTACCCTAATTTCGTAAGTGCGCATTCTAAACGACTTTAAGTCTAGCGATTTGTAACGGTAATAATATACTTGACTAACCATTCAGATTTCGCTATGATCTCGCATCATGAACAAGCCAAAGACACTTCAGCAAGCAATCCGGTACTTCTCCAATGAGCAGGTATGCATCGACACTGTTGCCGCGCTGCGTTGGCCCGATAGCCCCACTTGCCCGAAGTGCGGCCACAAAGAACACTACTATCTTGCCACACAAAAGCGCTGGAAGTGCCGGAAGTGCGCGAAGCAATTCAGCGTCAAAGTCGGGACTATCTTTGAGGATTCCCCGATCTCGCTGGACAAGTGGCTTGCCGGACTCTGGATGCTTGTGAACTGCAAAAACGGAATTAGCTCCTATGAAGTTGGCCGCGATCTCGGCATCACCCAGAAGTCCGCATGGTTCATGCTGCAACGGCTCCGCTTGGCTTTGCAGACAAAATCCATCGTGAGACTTGGTGGTAAGGGCAGCGAAGTCGAAGTAGACGAAACCTTCATCGGCGGCGCTGCGCGATTCATGAATCCCGAGCGACGGAAGCGCATGATTACCGTGCGCGGAGTCAAAGACAAAACCGCAGTCTTGGGCATCTTGGACCGTGGGGGAGAAGTTCGGGCTACTGTCGTGCCGAGCCGCCGCAAGGAATATCTACAAGGGCAGGTTCGCGCTAACGTCAAGCCGGGGAGCGAAGTCTATACCGATGCGCTTCTCTCTTATCAGGGTTTGGGATTTCAAGGCTACATGCACCAAGTTGTTGACCACGCCGAAAAATACGTGGATGGGAAGATTCACACCAACGGACTGGAAAACTTTTGGTCTCTCTTGAAGCGTGGATTGAAGGGAACCTATGTCAGCGTTGAGCCGTTTCACCTGTTCCGATACTTGGATGAGCAAACATTTCGCTACAATAATCGTGCAACTGAAGATAACCCCATGAACGATGCAGACAGATTTGACCTAGCCTTATCGCAGATCGCAGGGAAACGGTTAACCTTCGCAGAGGTAACTGGCAAGGTGGGAGCCGCCGAGATCAACTAATTCTGTACGCCTTAAGCGCGGGAAGCGGAAGCGCGTTTCTTCCGCTTCGGAAGCCTAGATTTAAGTTCGGAATGAGAAACAGATAACACTTTCTTTAGAGCGGTTTCAAATGTCGAGTACTCGCCCTTGGCATTCTTGGCGGGATGGCTAGGACGATTCCTCGGCAAAAGTACCCTCCGATAATGAACGCAGACTCCCGAAAGGGAGTGTGCGTCGATGTGTGCCGAAAGTCAAATTGATTCGATGCCGAGCTATTTCCGGTTACTCGAAGAAGCGCGAAAAGTTTGGGATTATTTTTTCAGTGACAAACTCATATATCTCTCGGAAGGTATGGATAGTGGCGACCCCCTCCTGCTGGTCTCCGAATATAATTTCGGACTTAGGCAGTGGATCGAGCTTCACATTCGACTTGTCGGCCAGTCGGAAGAATATCTTCATATGATCATGGAACTTGTCGTCCCGAATGGGCATGGCACTTCCGGGGGCGAGGTTATACTCGGTAACTGCGGTATGAAGCGGGATGTGACGGTGTTTATCGATATTCCAAAGCGTATTCAGAACCCAGAGATAGTGGAGCCTATACCTCTCCCCACTCTGGTATGGCTGCAACGATCTAATATAAGCGATTGCTTCCTCAGAGATTCCAAACGTAGATTTAGTGAACTCAATTTGGCTGTCGAGGGTGTTTACCCCCTGAATCGGGAAAGAGATTCTTTTGTTGGAGGGAATACCATTAGCGTTGAGCGCAGCCAATTGCCATGCCAAATGGTCCAGAGAGGACCGGAGACAGCAGACAAAATCGCCAGCGATCAAAGCAACGCGCAAATCCAACTCGCATGGGCGAAGCTCAACAACATACTCTCCACGTTCAAGATCGTCATAGCTCGAAATACTCTCAGCCTGTTCTTTGTCCCAGAATTTCATGAATTCGCTCAGAGTATCCAAGTGCACCTTCGCCCTGGCGACCTTATGAGCCATCGCGTTAATTTGTGACACGGCCACATGATACTGTGAAGGCGTTGGTTACTCAAGTATATTATTACCTTTGTAAGTGCGCATTCTAAATGAGTTATGGGCGCACTCATAAATGGCCCCGCCGACCCCCTCCCCCTGTTTTTTTTGCAAGAGTATGATTCCAAGCCGTTTATTTTGCGCTTTATGCAAGAGTATCATTCTAAGCCGTTTAGACGCCGCTCTCCTTGGGGCGCAACTTTCCCGGCATACACAAGATTCTAATAGACATCCGTCGCTCACGATGTTCGCCTTAGGACCGTCTAGCCCGGCCGGATGGTCGTTCTTTGCAAGAGTATCATTTCAGGCCAGTTATTTAGAGCGCATGCAAGAGTATCATTCTAAGCCGCTTGTATCCGCACCCTCAACGCAGTCGCCCGAGGAAGCGATGCAGATCCTCGGGCTGCGGCCCGTACGACGCCAGTGGAGCCCACACTGCGGCACGTCGGTCTGACGCACCGTTAGCTCACCTGAAACAGGCGTATATCTATTTTATCGCGGAGGTCAAACCATTCGGTTCCTTGACCTGGAGATGAACCATTCGGTCGATTCTATCTCGACGTATCTCTCCGGATTCCAAGTGACACGACGAAATCGTCAGGACCGATAAATGTTAGTGGTTTATCGGAAGCGCGGTTTCAGCAATAACCGGTGTGAGTCGAGGTGCTCCGCGCTTTCGATAAAGCCGTTAGAAGGAAGCCGCCCGTGGTTGCGGCGGACGCGGTCCTTATGCAAATTCAATTGAGGAAAGATACAGTGTCGGAAGTGTGCGGTAGAGGACGGCAGACGACACCAGGGGATGAAAAGGCCACGAAAGCGCAGAGTCAGGGCGACCGCTGAAGGCTTAGAATTAGCAGTTCACTCTAGTAACAGACCAGTAACTGCTTGGCGGCGAGAGCCCAACTTTCGGAGCGGAATTTAGTCAGTTTTGGCCAACAATCAACCGTTGCGGCACGAGCTGATTGATTTCGCCATGTTCGAGATCAAGGTCGACTGAAACAGTGCTTGCAAAGACGATGAGCACGTTACAAGAACAGCAGGTGCCGATATCTTTGCACGACTTTGCGCGCCTCTCGATCCGCTCAGCCACATACAGTTGCGTTGCGGAGGATGCTGATGTGGGCAGCGGTCTGCAAACAACCTAGCGTTTATGTGGCTTTGCGTATCCTGATTCTTTCGGCGTTGATTTATGGTGGCCATGCTCGCAGGGCGTCGGCGTCGGCGCCCGGACAGATTGCGTTTCCTTGGGATTGGTCTCATGAGCATGTTGTTTTCAGCAAACCGACCGATTCTAAAGTCTTGGCAAGAATCCGGCAGGATCCTCGCCTTATGCACCAAGGGATGAGACGAAATGCGTCCTCAACCCAAGCAAGCATCGGCATTCCGCGCAGCAGTGCTTCTTTCTCAGCCCGCTTAGGACACATAGGGGCGCCCCTGACTATAAGGTACGCAACGACTGTGCACGCCGCGCCGTCCCAAAGCACCCAACCCGAAACATTGCCTCTGGCAAGGCGCCTATTTCGCGGCCTTCAGATCGTGGTCGTGATTCTAGGTCTGTTACTTGCCCTCGCATTTTTAAGGCGAAGCCATTGGACCCCGTCCCTGATGACAGTTCTTGCAATTGCACTCTTCCTGATTCTTACCAGCTGCGGAGGAGCAGGTACACCCACGTCTGGGCCAATTGACACGTCCACGTCCGGACCAGTCGACCCGTCCACAGCCGGGCCAATTGACCCGCCCTCAGGAACGCAAACACTTAGTGGGGACTGGGGCGCGAACATTGGTGCTGCGAGTGCGATCACTGCCCCCAGCTCGACCACAGCCGCACCCGTGTATCCGGCGAAATATTCATTCAGCGCGAATCTAAATCCGAATTGCACAAGCGACTACGTAGTGTTCCCGACTGGAGCCAAAGGCACCAACACCGGAGGCAATCCTACCGCTTCGATCGTCGCGTTCAATGAATTGTATGCGTCGCAGGGAGGAGGCATTCCCGCCGGTTATTGCGGCACGACTGGACCTTCTGTCGCCTGGGCCTACCTGAACGTCACATGCGCGACTTCGACGACGACGAGCAACGACCCAATTCTATCCTCACCTGTGATCTCTCTGGATGGCAAAAAAGTCGCTTGGGTAACTTCGACCGGGAAAGTTCAAATTCTTACCATGGGCACCGTGGGGAGCAATGGATCGAACGTAACCAACCCGGTATGTGTCGAGAATGCGCCGGGTGGCACGGCCACGAGTCCTAACAATGCTGTTTTGAACTCAATCACATTGGGCAACGCCACCAACAATCCCACAAGCGGCGTGACTCTCTCGGAAGTTTTCGTGGATTACAACTCGGATTCGGCCTACGTGGGAGATGATGACGGTTATCTGCACAAGATCACACCGTTCTTCACCGCTACCGGAGCGCTTCAGGAAGCGGCCACTCCCTTGTGGCAGGCTCTTCATGGGTACACTGTCGGCAACCTCATCGTCGACTCCAACGGGTTCATCGAAAAATGCACCGGCACTGTCTTTCCGGGCCTTTCTGGGCCGATTCAGCCCATTTGGAACAAAACATGGGGGGGCACTACACTCGACGGCACTGTGATCTGGACGAACCAAGGCTCGGGCGGCGGATGGCCGGTTTATGTGACAGGATCGTCCACTCACACTGACAACAGCGAATTGTCCGGGCCTGTTTTTGACTTTGTGTCGAAGAACATCTTCATTGGCGACCAGCATGGAAGCCTGTTCTACGTTCTCGATCCCGGCGCCTCTACCGCCGTCGGGTCTTGTGCCAACGGGGCGGCACTGCATCCTTGCTTGGGTACACCCGGAACGACGACAGGCATTCCTGCAGCCGGCGGTACAATGAAGCAACAGATGGATTGTTCCACGGCCAGTCCGAGCCATACATGCTTGGTCATGTCAAATCAAGAGGGGTTCACAGACTCAGTGATCGTAGATTCCTCAGACGGTCTGGTGATCACGCAATTCTCCAATGCGGATAACACAAACGCGAGCGTGGAACAGACGGATACGTCCTTAGGGGTTTTTCGCTCTGCAACTTTAGCAGGTCAGGCAAACATGTCTTACCATACCGGCGACTTCGATAACACCTATTATTCCACTCCCGCAAGCGGGTATTACTATGTTTGCGGCCCCGACTCCACCGGAAAAATGACGGACTTATATCGAGTCAGCTTTACGAACACATCGGGTACGATTGCTTTGGGAAGCACGAACGGTACGCCATTCCAGCTCACTACCACCAGCAAATCTGGGAATTGCTCGCCGATAACCGAAATCTACAATACTGCCACCTCCACAGATGGGCTATTTCTCAGCGTCGATAACCAGGGAGTTACACCCACGTGTAACAGCCAATCGTGTGTGATGTCCTTCATTCTGGGAAGTTCGATGGTGAGTGCCGTGAATGCTTCCTACGCAGGGTCTGGAAGTTTGACCGGTACCAGCGGATTCATCGTGGATAATGTGGCAAATACGACCACCTATCCACAGGCGTCGAGTATATATTTTGCGCCAATTGCAACCAACTTATCTTGCGGCGACGGTACATCAAACACCGCTTGCCTGATCAAGCTGACGCAATCAGGTTTGCAATGAGATAAGGAATATGACTGAATCCAAACCGGGCCGTGATGAATCGGAAGATTCACACGGTGATCAAGAAATAGGGCACGCCGCGAAGAAGAAGCCTTACCGCAAGCCAGAATTTCGCGACGAGGCAGTCTTTGACAGCCCTCACCTACGGCAAAGTCCAAACTACAAGCACCTTCAGACATTTCGCTAGCTTGACACACATCGTCGGGCGACCTGAGCTACAAGCTTAGACGGGCGAGCGGCGCCCTGTGCGGCGATGAAGATTCGTGGGAGTGCGCTGTTTTTGCGGAGCCGATCGTTTCGATAATGGCTCAATCGTGCGTCAATAATGCGCTGCATTATCCTTTCCATACTGCGCTGCATCCAAAGGTTCTGGGCGGGTCTAGGCGGGTCCAGGTTGTGTAGGATCAGGGGCTATGAGGGGTTGAGCCGATTTTGGCGGAGTCGACGGTATGGCTGACGCTCCGAAAACTGCGCGCGCTTCCACGAAGGGATGGGGAGAATCTCCCTGGTCCATCGATTTTCGTCCGCTGCCGCGCTCGCTTCCCGAACAAGTGGATTTTGCGGTGGTGGGCGGAGGCTTTACGGGCCTGGCGGCCGCGGCTTGGCTGCGCAAGCTGGCTCCAGACAAAAGCGTGGGCGTATTCGAGGCGGAACAGATTGGCGCGGGTGCGAGCGGAAACACGGGCGGCATGGTTCTGGGAGAGAGTTCGGCAGGCGACCTTCCGGGACTTGGCGACGTGTTGGGTGGATTCCGAGAGACGCTGGAGGAGCTTGGAATTGAGTGCGACCTGCATCTTCCGGGCGCCTGGGAGATTGGGCGCAAGGGAGGCTGGAAGGATTCGCCGATCTCCTGGTCGGATTCGGGCAGACTGCGCGTCGTCAATGAAGTCGGGGGAGGCACGGCTGATGCGGGGAAACTCATCAGCGGATTGGCGCGAGCAGCCGATCGTTCTGGAGCGTCCATCCATGAAGGCGCTGAAATTGATGAACTTCGTTTTGACGAACCTCGTTTTAACGAACCTCGATTGGACGAACTTCGAGGGCTGAATCCTCTGGTCCTCAAGTCAGGATCGAAGGAGATTCGCGCGGGGAGCGCGCTGATTGCCACGAACGCGCAATCGCTCGAACTCAGCGGACTTAGGGAGCGCGCCACGCCGAAGTTTACGCTGGCGGTGGCGACAGAACCTTTGTCGCCCGCGCAGATCGAGGTCCTAGGGTTAGATTCCGGCAAACCGTTTTACACCGTGGACTTTCCGTATCTTTGGGGACGGATGCTGGCGACGCAAGGCGTGATTTTTGGAAGCGGCTTGGTCGACGTGAACGATTGGAGGGAGCTGAAGCAGATCGATATCGCCTCAGGCAAAGCGGCTGAGCTCATCGCTCGAATCGAGCTGCGCGTCCGCAGCCTGGATCCGGTGCTCGAATCCGTGGGATTTACACATTGGTGGGGCGGTCCAATTCTAATCGCGCAAGATTGGGAGCCGATATTCACGCATCACGTTCGCAGCGACCGTGCGATCGTACTGGGAGCTTATGCCGGCCAGGGCGTGGCGCTCTCCGTCTACTTGGGCCGTTGGGCCGCGGAGGCGATGCTGGGACTGCGCCCATTGCCAGATTGGAAATGAAATCCCCCGCGAAGATGTAGAATCTTTTCTCGAACAAAATGGCCTCCGGAGACCCGCACCAAGGATTCGCCGCGCTGCTGGATGTGAGGGCGTGAGCACGCCCATCGTGGTTCATTTTGGTCCCGAAATTTGCGGGGCCTACGGAAGCGCAACGGAACGCGAGTGGCTGGTGACAAACGGGCTGGGCGGGTTCGCTTGCGGAACCGTGGCGGGCATACAGACGCGGCGCTATCACGGCCTGCTGATCGCTTCTCTTCCCGAAATTGGCCGAACCCTGCTGGTGGCAAAAGTCGAGGAAGTCCTGCGCTATGCGGGAGGCGAGTACGCGCTGAGCGCTAATCGTTGGGCGAGCGGCACCGTCGAACCTCAGGGATTTCGATTCATCCAGGAGTTTCATCTGGCGGGATCCATACCTGTGTGGAGGTTTGCTTGCGCGGACGCGGTGCTCGAAAAACGCGTATGGATGCAGGACAACGCAAACACGACGTTCATTCGTTACGACCTGATACATGGTTCGGCACCGGCCGAACTGGAAGTGAAAATTCTCGTGAATTACCGCGGTATCCACCACACCACACGAGCCGCTGAATGGAAGACGTCGGTCACGCCGGTTCCGCGAGGCCTGTGCGTGGTCCCGCGTGAAGGAGCAACTCCGGTCTATTTGCTGAGCGACGTGGGTGAGGCGGAGGCGCGGCAGGAATGGTACCGCGACTACGACTTGCCGGCGGAACGTGAGCGCGGACTCGACGATCGCGAAGACCATCTGCTGGCGGGAGTTTTTCGAGCGCGGCTCTCGCCCGGCGGCTCGGCCACGTTTGCGCTCAGCACGGAGCCTGCTCCTGCCCTTACAGGCCGAGCCGGCCTCGCGGCGCGGGAAGCTCTGGACCAGAGGCTACTGGAAAACTGGATCGCCGCGCATCCGCGCGCTTCGCTCGAAGCTCCGCATTGGATTTGGCAATTCGTGCTGGCGGCGGCGCAATTTCCGGTGCGCCGGCGCGGCTCCGATGGGCGCGAGAAGTGGTCGATTATTGCGGGTTACCCGTGGTTCGGCGAATGGGGACGCGATGCGACGATCGCATTGCCTGGGCTGGCCCTGGAGACCGGACGACTGGATATCGCGCGATCGGTGCTGTCCGAGTTTCCGGGATTCATTCAGCAGGGATTGCTCCCCAACACATTTTCCGAAAGCGGCGAAGCGGGGTCCTACAACAGCGTTGACGCCATGCTGTGGTACATCCACGCGCTGCAGCAGTATGCGCTGCAAACGGCGGACCTGAGCGTGGTGCGGGAGGTCTTCGACTTGCTTGCGTCCGCGGTGGATTGCTACGCGCGCGGAACCCGATACGGCATTCACGCCGACCCTGCCGACGGCTTGCTTTACGCCGGCGAGCCCGGAACGCAAATTACCTGGATGGATGCGAAGGTGGGCGATCACGTGATTACCCCGAGAATCGGGAAAGCTGTGGAAGTGAACGCGCTGTGGTTCAACGCGCTGCGGGCGATGGCTCGCTTCGCTGCGGAACTGGGAAAGCCGGCGAACGAATACGCGCGACTCGCCGAGCGGGTGAAAACGAGTTTTGGGCGCTTCTGGAATGCGGACAAGGATTGCTGCTTCGACGTCATAGACGGCCCCGCGGGAAATGACGCTTCGCTGCGGCCGAACCAGATCTTTGCCGTCTCGCTTCCGGAGAGCCCGCTGGGCGCGGCCGAAAGAAAGCGCGTGGTCGATTTCTGCGCGCTGCGATTGGTGACACCGCACGGATTGCGCAGCCTGGATGCGGCCGAGGCGAATTATCGCGGCCACTATGGAGGATCGCCGGCGGAACGCGATGACGCTTACCACCAAGGCAGCGTTTGGGGTTGGTTGCTGGGGCCTTTTGTGCTGGCGCACTTGCGCGTTTACGGCGACGCGGCGAGGGCGTTCGCGTTTCTGGAACCGATGGCGCACCACCTGTCGGCCGGCGGCCTGGGCAGCGTCAGCGAAATTTTCGACGGCGAAGCTCCGTTTGCTCCTCGCGGGGCCTTCGCGCAGGCCTGGAGCGCGGCGGAGATTCTACGCGCGTGGCGAGCTTGTTACGATGCAGGCCTGAGGATCGAGGATTCGGCCAAGCGGGAGTAAAAGCGCTCAGCCGGCCTTGGGCTTCTTCGTTGACTTGGGCATTTCCACCAGCTCGATGAGAAGCTTGCGACCTCCTGCGACAGGGACGAGAAAGAAGTTTACTCGCGTTTGGTTGGCCCCCCTCGCGAACTTCCGGATAGAGAGGCTCCAGCGCGAATCGGCGCTGAAGAATTTCCGCCGCTCGCTGCGCGTCGCGGACGTCGCACTCAACCTGCTGGATGCCCTCGCCAAAGCGGGCAAGAAATTTGGCGATCGGCCCTTCTCCACCGGACGTTCTTGCGGTGAGGATATCCAAGCGGACGCCATGAGCGAACAGCAATTCAAATTCGAGTACATCGTGGTCCGGGGGCACGTCGGCTAACTTCGGCTGACCGAAACGCGCGCGAATGGCTTCGAACGTCGCCGGATGAAGGGCGATGCCGACGGTGAGCAGCCCTCCTTTGCCCGCCGCCAGGGCGCGAAATTCAGGATCGGCGAACCATCGCCGCAGCAGGGGTTCGGCGGAAGCGCAGCCCAGGCGAAACAGTTCGTAAGCGGCGGCTTCACGCTCCTTCGCATCGGCAGCAGATAACTTTGAAATGTAGGCCGCGATGGCCTCATTGCGCTCGTTCATCGCCGGAATCATGACACAGGCAAGCGCCACTGCCGAATTTCCGCTGAAAGTGCAGGGATTTGCCGACGCTGGGGAACCCAGAATGTTTACGGAACTAGTGCGCGAGCTGCTCGGCGGTCTCGACGGTATTCAAGTCCGATAGCTCGATGCGGGCCGTTTTCGCCGGATAGACGTTTACGGCGACGTCCCAGATCAGCCGTAGGTCGCCGCTCAGCGCCGGAGTATCGAGATTGGAGATCCAGTATTGTCCGGCATTCAGACCCTCAAAGACGCCCTTACCATTGAGAGCCGTTACGGCCGTAGCGATCAGGTACCGTGTCTGAGCAAGTTGCATGACGTGCTGTTCGAGGTGGCGCTGCTGCTGCGCTTGTACCTTCATCCATCGAGGATAAGGATTCAGCTCGCTAAATTCGGCATCGAGTCCCTGCATAAGATCGGGATGCGCTTCAATATAGCGCCGAAGCGCCTGTTGGTATTGCTCCAGCTGGCGCTTATATTTTTCAGGATCCTTTTCCTTTTCGCCGTTTTTGTATTTGGCTTCGGGAACGCCCGCGTGGACAGCCGCCCCGTTTTGATCATTATAGGCGGTAAGAAACTCGGGGACCTTGATGACATCATCCGGGGTAAGTTCCTTGACGAAATCGATTCCGGCCAGGTCCACCTGGTGGTGCTTCGTCATCCAGATCTTCAGCTCGGGTGATACTCCCAGCTGCGCGATGAAGTGATCGAGATCGGTGAACGGTTCGGCGGCTTCGGCTTCTTTGCGTATGTCGGAGACGCTCCTCGAGAGCAAATAAAACGTCATTTCGCGCACGGGTTCCGCTTGGCCACCCTGAGCCCTTACGTAAGTCGTGAACTCAATGGATCCATTGCCGGTGGCCTGCGCACGGCTAGCCGGGCAGGAAATAGACGTCAGAGCGGTAAGTACGCACCCAAGGGTCAATAAGTGTGGGATTCTCACGTCCCAGATGCTAGCAGATCAGGCTGGGAGCCAAGGCAACTTCGCGCAGCGGGCGTGGCGTAAAGATAATGGCTCGTTTAGGCGAGCGGAGCCCCGCCGGATTGAGACCAATGCGGGGCAAATCAGTACGGGGTCAATCAATACTTATGGGCAATACTTATGGGAAGTTTGGTAGCGGGTCAGTTTGAGTTTTGCACGATCCAGAAAATTCAAACTGACCCAGTACCGGAAATTTATAGGAGTCGGAAGTTGACTTCGATCGGTGTGATCGTCGCCACCGGCGTACCGTTGGGGCCCACCGCCGGCTTGAAGCGCCAGGTACGCACCGCGTCGATGGCTTTCTCATCCAGTCCCAGACCAGCGCCCTTCACAACCTGAATGTTGGTTGCATGGCCGTCCGGCTGAATGATCACCGACAGCACCACGATACCCTGAAACTTGGCCTTGCGGGCATCTTCGGAATATTGAGGCTCCGGGCAATAGAGGCAGCTGGGATAGCCCACTCCGCCCGTTCCCGGACGGAAAGCGCCGCCTCCTGTGCCGCCGCCAGAGCCCGGCCCTAAGCCGCCGCCGCTGCCGCTGCCAATTCCGCCGCCCTCGCCGCTACCCATCCCGCCGCTAGCCCCTGGTCCTGCCGAAGCGCTCATCATGGCAGCGAGCGGATCGCCATAATTCGGATCATTCGGGCTGGGGATCTTCAACTCCGGCGGACCCAAGAGAGTCGGCTCGGCTTCCATCTTTGGATTCGGGTGAGGCGTGAGCAAGGGTGGAGTGATCTGAGTCATACTCCACTTCGGCAGTTTGCCCTGAGTCGCGGGCTGTTGCTTGTGCTCCCCGCCTCCACCTCCGCCTCCCGCGCGATCCTTCGCAGGCGGCAGCTTCGAAAGATAGGGAGAGATGTCGATCACCTGCATGCTGGCCTGTACAGGCGGCTGCACCATGTGGCGGAAGATCGGCACAAGAATCAACACAGCGATCAGTACGTGCACGCCGGCCGAGATCATCTGCGCCATGCTGTATTCGCGACGCTTGACCCAAAGCGGACGCACCGGAACCGGCTTGCTGGTAACCTTGAGCGGCGGCAACTTGGGCGGTGAAATCAGATCGTGGAGATTTCGCCAGAAGACCCGATAGGTGGGCTCCAGATCCACCACCATATTGGAATTGACGGCGCCCTTTATCCGAGGAGAAGGACGAAAAAACGATTTCAGGTTATCGGCGAAGCTGTCTTCTATGCCTTCGGTGTAGAAGACCTCCTGGGGGGCGTTCCGGGGCACACGCACGGATCGCTCGGTGAGAAAGTCCTTGAGATTGGTCCAGAAGGTGGGTGACTCGAGCCTTCGGCTACGGCCAAATGAAGGCGTCGTTGACCCAGGGGAGAGATTCAAATGCGCCGTGTTCGGATCGCGCAGAGTGGGGTTGAGGTTCAGTCCTTGCATATGTCAGGCACCTGGCGTCGAAGTCTACTCCTAGAGCTCACCCACCGAGTTAGATTCATCGCCAGCCAAAAAGATGTCCTGGCCGGGAAGGCTGACTTGATCGAGGATAAATTGTACCATATGACTTTTCGCCTTGCGCGACGCTCTTTTGCAGTTGAACATAGAAAATCAACACAAAAGAGTTGGCCGGCCGGGACGCGTCCAAAACCCTTGTAGGCAGACGGAGTTCTCAGAGAGATGTCAAAGCCTGTAAATCTAAAGAGCACGCTGAATCTCCCGAAGACCGATTTCCCGATGAAGGCCAATCTTCCGCAGAATGAGCCGCGAATTCTGGCCAAGTGGGAGCAGGACCGGCTTTACCACCGCATTCAGCAAGCGCGCGCGGACGCACCTTCCTACGTCCTGCACGATGGCCCACCCTATCCCACAGGGACAATTCACTTGGGAACCGCCTTGAACAAGATTCTCAAGGACATGGTGGTCAAGTCGAAGACCATGGCCGGCTTCCGAGCACCCTACGTCCCCGGATGGGATTGCCATGGTTTGCCTATCGAGACGCAAGTGGAAAAAGAGCTCGGCGGGAAAAAGGGCCGCGTCGCCCCGGTGGAGTTTCGGCGGATTTGCCGCGAATTCGCGCTGCGCTATGTCGATCAGCATCGCCGCGATTTCAAAAGACTGGGTGTATTGGGCCGCTGGGAAGACCCATATCTTACGATGAGCAACAGCTACGAGGCGTGCATCGCGGACGCATTTTTATCGTTTTTAGAGAAGGGATATGTGTTCCGCGGGCTGAAGCCGGTCTATTGGTGCATTCATGACCGCACGGCATTGGCGGAAGCTGAAGTGGAGTACGAAGACCACGTAAGTCCTTCGATTTGGGTGCGATACCGCGTACTGGAGTCGGCGAAATGGCCACCGGACGACCGTGCCCATGACGGCGCTTACGCTCTGGTGTGGACGACCACGCCATGGACCCTGCCGGCAAGCATGGCCTTGTCTTTCCATCCTCAGTATAAATACGTATTCGCTAAGGACGAGCGGGGAGACACGTATCTCCTGGCGCAGGAACTGCTGGAAAGCGTTTCCAAGGAAACAGGCCTGCGCCTTCAGTCCGTATCGCAGCCCTTCCCTGGCAGCGATTTCGCAGGCGCCAAATTTCAGCATCCTTTTCTCGACCGCGCGGTTCCGGGCGTACTGGGCGGGCACGTTACCCTCGAGCAAGGCTCCGGAATCGTGCACACCGCGCCTGGCCACGGCGCCGAAGACTTCGCCGTGGGTCAGGAATATGGCCTGGAAACTTACGCGCCAATCGACGATAACGGCCGCTTCACCGAAGGGCTGCCCGAATACAACGGCAAGACCGTATTCGAGGCCAATCCGGCTATCGTCGAATTGCTGAAATCGCGCGGAGCTCTTGTGGCCGAGGGCAAACTCCAGCATAGCTACCCGCACTGCTGGCGCTGCCACAATCCGGTCATCTTCAGGGCCACCGAACAGTGGTTCATTCAGCTCGACAATGGGAGCGCCACGGTTCCCGCCCCCAAGGCGAAGCCGCTGCGGCAACTTGCGCTGGATGAAATCCCGAAAGTGAAATGGACGCCGGAATGGGGCCGCGAACGCATTCACGAGATGATCGCCCACCGGCCAGACTGGTGTGTTTCGCGGCAGCGAGTTTGGGGTGTGCCGCTGGTGATTTTCTATTGTGATCAATGCGGCAAGCGGCTAGAGGATTTTGGGGCGCTGCGCCAGGTGGTTCGCTGGTTCGAGCGCGAAGGAGCGGATGCGTGGTACACGCATTCCGCCGAGGAACTGCTTCCGAAGGGCACCGTTTGCGCTTGCGGCTGCGAAAAATGGCGCAAGGAGAACGACATCCTCGACGTGTGGTTCGATTCGGGCTCCTCGCATCTTGCCGTTCTCGATCCACCCGGAACACCGAATGCGGACATGCCTTGGCCTGCCGATATGTATCTGGAAGGCCCGGACCAATACCGTGGCTGGTTCCATAGTTCCCTGCTCATCGCCGTGGGGATTCGAGGGCACGCGCCCTATCGGCAGGTGCTCACGCATGGCTGGACGCTGGACGAGCAAGGCAGGCCCATGTCGAAATCCCTGGGCAATGTGATCTTGCCGACGGAGATCTGCGAAAAATGGGGCGCCGACCTGCTGAGGCTGTGGGTGGCTTCGCAGGACTACCACAGCGATGTGCGCTTTTCCAAAAACGGCATGACCCAGCTTTCCGAGGCATACTTCAAAATTCGCAACACCTTCCGGTTCGCCCTGAGCAATCTCTCGGACTTCGATCCTGCGCGAGATTCCGTCGCGCAAAATTCGCTGGTGGAGATCGACCGCTGGATGCTGGGCAGGACCAGCCGCCTTCTCGCGAATTGCATGGAGTTTTACGAAAAGTTCGATTTCCACCGGGTCTATCACGCGGTGTACGACTTTTGCGTGGTGGATCTGAGCTCCTTCTATTTCGATATTCTCAAGGACCGGCTTTACACTTTTGCCCCCAAGGGCTGCCCGCGGCGTTCCGCGCAGACGGCCATGTATCGCATTGCCAGCACCCTGGCGCGATTGCTGGCGCCGATTCTTGCGTTTACCGCGGACGAGATCTGGCAATATTTGCCGCGAGAGGCGGACACGCCAGCGGACATTCATCTCAGTCTATTCCCGCGTGCGGGCGAGTTTTGCAGCTTCCCCGACGAAGCATTGGAAGCTCGCTGGGGGCACTTGCTCGAAGTACGCGCCGCCGTTCTGAAATCGCTGGAGCAAGCGCGCAACGCCAAGCAGATCAATAGCGGACTCGAAGCCCGCGTTGAACTCTCCGCCGACAGTGCGCTGGAGCCGCTGCTTCGGGATTACGCGGATTGGCTGCCCACCTTATTTATCGTTTCTCAAGTGGAACTGGCGAACGGAAGCTCTCCGTCAGGCGCCAGATCGGAAACGCTGCCGGGCCTGGGCGTGACCGTGCATCGCGCGCTGGGCAAAAAGTGCGAGCGCTGCTGGAACTATTCGGTCCGCGTGGGCGAGAGCAGCGATTATCCGACGGTGTGCGAACGCTGCGTGGCCGCGCTCGAGGAAATCGAAAGCTACACGGGGTCGTTGGGCACTGGGGGCACCGCGGGCGCCGGGGGCACTGGGGGCGCGAACTCCTGATGGCCGCGCGGAGCGCGCGATGGCTCTGGCTCACCTTCGGGGTGGTGGCAGCGGACCGCGCCACCAAATATGGCGTCGAGCAGTACACCTCGCAGGGTTATCGGCGGACATTGATTCCCCATTTCGCCGACCTTGTTCACAGCGTGAACGCGGGCATCGCTTTCGGCCTATTCTCCGAATCCGACTTCAAGTGGATCTCCTTTCTGCTGGTCTGCGCTTCGACGGTGATCATTTTGCTGCTCATATGGCTGCTGGCAGCGGGGCTCGCGGGCGGGACGGAAAGCCAGGCGGGTATCGCATTGATTGCAGGCGGCGCGGCTGGAAATCTTTTGGACCGCCTGCTTCACGGCGGCGTCACGGATTTTTTGGAACTGTATGCCGGAAATTTTCGCTGGCCTGCTTTCAATGTCGCCGATTCGGCGATCACCATCGGAGCAGTTTTGATCATTCTGGAATTACTAAGTGGCGAGAAGGATGCAAGCAGAGCCCACGCTTAGCGCAGAAGGATATCCCCACGAGGAGCAAGCCGTTGTGCGCCACTTTACCGCATCGGCGGAAGATGCCGGCCGCCGCCTGGACCTCTATCTCTCCTCGCGTCTTCCCGAAGTCAGCCGCACGCGCATTCAGGAACTGATCGACGAAGGGCGGGTTCGACTAGGCGGCCGACTGGTACGGCGCGCGCAACGCGTGATGTCCGGCGATGTGATCGACATAGAAGTTCTGCCGCGCCCTCCGCTGCGAGCCGCTCCGGAAGAGATCGCCCTGGACGTGCTGTACGAGGATGAAGACGTCGCCGTGGTGAATAAGCCCGCAGGCATGGTGGTGCACGCGGGGGCCGGAGCCGCCAAGGGCACGCTCGTCAACGCGTTGCTCCACTATTTCGGCGCGCTTTCCACGGTCGGCGGAGGTCTTCGTCCCGGGATCGTCCATCGCCTCGACCGAGGCACATCGGGAGCTATCGTCATCGCGCGCAATGACGCCGCCCACCGCATTCTTGGCGAGCAATTTAGATCTCGGGCCATAAGCAAGACGTATATCGCCCTGGTTCACGGCAAGCTGAGCCGAGAAGAGGGGAAGATCGATCGTCCGATTTCGCGCGATCCGCAGCGCCGAACGCGCATGACCGCGCGTCTCGCCTCTGGACGCGCCGCCCAGACGAATTGGCGGGCGCTCGTGCGCATGGGAAATTTCACGTTGATCGAGGCCGAGCCTCGCACCGGGCGCACCCACCAGATTCGAGCGCACTTTGCGGCCGCCGGGCATCCGCTCGTTGGCGACACTCTCTATGGCGCGGCGGCGCAAGTCCGCGCCGGAAGACGCCTTCTCAAGCCGCTGGGGCGCGTCTTTCTGCACGCCGCTCGCCTGGGTTTCGCGCATCCGCGAACCGGCGCAACGATTGAGCTGCGTGCTCCGCTCGCTCCCGAATTGCTCGATTACCTGAGCGAGCTGGCGCGAGCGATCGATTTTGAACTGTCCAGGGTTGACGCGGCTTTACGCGGCTACCTATAATTTCGGCAGTGCGTGTTCGTATCACCCTCGCAGTCCTTGCCGCGGCCTTGGTGTTTTCCGTAGGGGTGTCCGCGCAGCAGCCGCAACAGCCGCAGCAACCTCCGGCGCCACCTCCCGCGCCCGAAACCAATGGAACGCCGCCCATTCGCCAGAACGTGAGCCTGGTGGATATCCTGTTTACAGTTCTGAACCGGCAGAACAAGATTGTGGCGGATTTGAACAAGGAGAATTTTCGGGTTTTTGACGACAACGCAGAGCAGGAGATACGCTTTTTTAATCGACAGACGGATTTGCCGCTGCGAGTCGGGTTGCTGCTCGATACGTCCAACAGCATCCGCGACCGGCTTCAGTTCGAGCAGGAGGCGGCAATCGACTTCCTCTATAACGTGATCCGGCGAGAGAAGGACCAAGCCTTCCTGATGACCATAGACGATGAGCCGGAAATGATTCAGTCATTTACGGGCGATCTCGACAAACTCCGGGACATTATATCGAAACAACGCGCGGGCGGCGGGACGGCGCTTTACGACGCGATCTATCAGGGCTGCGAGCAACTGATCAAGCTTGCTCCCGCCGTTGGCAATCCCGAAACGGACTTGCGCCGCGTGCTGGTGGTGATCAGCGACGGCGACGATAACTTGAGCCGCCATTCGCGCGGAGAGGCCTTGGAGGCCGCGCAGCGGGCAGGCATCGTGATCTATACCATCAGCACCAGCATCAACTGGATTCTTACCGATCAGGAAGCCGCCCAGGCCGATCCTTCTAATCGCAAATACCTGAAAGACGAAGGAGACAAGGTTCTGCAGCAGTTTTCAGATGAAAGCGGCGGGCGCGCTTTTTTCCCTTATCACGTGGACGATCTGTCGCAGTCGTTCGCCTATATTGGAACCGAACTGCGCAGCCAGTATTCGCTCGCTTACGTTCCCACCCGGGCACCGGACGGGAAGTTCCACAAGATTCGTATCGAAGTGAACACAAAAGGACTGCAAGTGCGGGCGCGCAAAGGATATTTCGCTACGCCTGTGGGAGCTTCCGCCGCAGAGGCGCGTTGAGTTCGTTGAGCTGAGCGGGCTCAATTTCGGGTAGTGGGACAGTTTGAATTTTGCCCTCTTTGCGTCACGATCAAAAAAATTCAAACTGACCCCCTATCTAGTTTCGTGGCGCGTAATAACCCTGGCGCGTGAGCACATCCAAATCCTTGCGCATGGTTTCCACTTTGACCTTGCGATAGCCGCCGTCCCGTTCAGGATTGGAAGAGTAATATCCCAGCGTATATTGGCTGCGGAGTTCCTCGCTGATCTGGTCGAAGGCTGCCTCGAGATTCTTTTCGCTGCGAACAATGATCGTGCGTCCGCCGGTCTCATCGGTCAGCTTCTTGGCCACCGAATAATTTCCGCCTCCAAAGCGGGGATCGGCCACAAGAAGGATGTGCACGACGGTATCCGTGCGCTGGGCCGCTTCGATCGCGTCCTGAACCCTCAAGGTGCTGCCCTCATCCTGGGCATCGGTGAGAACGACGATAGCCTTGCGCCCGGCTTCGCCGGCCAGCTTGTCGTGGCATGCGGCATATACCGCGTCGTAGAAGACTGTTCCTGGAACCGATTGACTCAGCGGCCCCTGCGCGCCCGGCGAATTGATGCGTGTGCGATTGATGGCCCGGTCGAGCATGCCTTGATCGTCGGTCAGGTCAGCGAGCAAGTCTGAATCGGTGTCAAAGCTGACCACCATGGTGAGATCGCCTTTGCGCAGGACGCGAGAGAGAAAGCGCACCGCAGCCGCCTGTTCGGCCCCCAGCATATTCGTTTCGCTGCCGCTGGTATCGATCAAAAGGCCCAGGGTGATCGGCAGGGTCGTTTCGCGGGAGAAGAAGGAGACCTTCTGCTCGACTCCGTCTTCGGTGACCTTGAAATCGCCCTGTTCGAGAGCGGAGATAATCTGCTTGGTTTTTTTATCGCGCACGGTGGCGAATAGATTGACGAGATTGACCTGTACGCGAATTCCCTGCTGCGACGGGTCCGAATTCTGGCCATTCTGGCCGGCTCCCAGCGGAGCTGCGGGCCAAAACAGCGGAACCGCCAAGGCTGCGACTGCCACCAAGAGTTTGAGACGTTCCGACCTCATCGTATAATCTCCATGAATCTTGTGTTGCCCTTACGATGCGCCATAACCGTTCAGAGGATGCGCGTGCCGGAGCTCACCTCGTGAAGAGCATGAGATGAATGGTTTCATTGTCGGCCGATGACCCGCTTGCGTCAACCGCCGGCCCTGGCCTTACTCATACAGGGATCCATCCTGGCCCTGGCGATGTCGCTCGCGATGCCCGCGCAGGTCCCTCAAGGCGCACAGCAGCAGGCACCGGCGCAAGAACAGCGGCCGAATTCGCGCGCCACGATTCGCAGCACGGTGGAACTGGTGGTCGTGCCCGTGACCGTGAAGGATGCGCGCGGCAATCTGGTCGACGACATCCGGCAGGATGAATTCACCATTTTCGAGGACGACGTGGAGCAGCGCATCTCCACTTTTTCGACCGACGCTTTCCCGCTGTCTGCCCTGGTGGTCCTGGATAATGACCTCAAACCGAAGGCCGCCGAGCAGGTGCGCAGGAGCCTGATCTCGTTGGCCGGGGCCTTCAGCGAATCCGACGAAGTCGCGCTGGGTAGATTCGCATCGTTCTTCACGCTGCTGATGGATTTCACCACGGACAACGATCGCTTCATGGCGCAGCTTAAAGACCGAGCTTCGGGCGACGACTCGGTGCCCGATCCAGTGTCGACCGCGCCCAATCCGGCGGCCGGCGATCAGCCCATTCCGGGCGCCCCCACGACCCAGCAGCAAGCGTCCGCCGACAAGAGCACCAAGCACCTGGACGACGCCCTCCACGGCGCGGCTGAAGCCTTGCGCGCGCGCCCGCACGAACGACGGAAAGTGATCATTCTCGTTTCCGATGGCGTCGACGCGAAAAACAACACCTACAGCTACGATCAAACGCTGATCGCGCTGCTTTCTTCCGACGCTTCCGTTTACGCCATTGGCACCGACGCCGCTTTGCTGCGGCGCGGCGCAAGTCCGCTTTCGCGTTACGCTCACGCGACCGGCGGCGACACCTATTTCGTGAACAATGAGGCGGCGCTTTCGCAGGCCTACGCTCACGTGGCCGAGGAGGCGCGCCATCAGTACACGCTGGCCTACTCGCCGGCGGGCACCGATCGGACCAAGAATTATCACTCGGTCGAAGTTCGCGTGAAGCGCACCGGGCTCAACGTGCTGGCGCGCGACGGCTACTATCTGGTGCATCTGCCGTGAGCGTCTTCTATAAGCTTTTGGCATGAGCTTTTGGCGGCGAACTTTCGCTTGACATCACAGATTACGAACCTTATAGAAATAGTTGCGCGGTTTTTGGCGGATAAGAAATCGCAAACGCTCGCCGATTTTGCAGGGGAGAAGCCTCAGGGCAGAGGCAATGCGCGCAAGTCGGAAGGGATGGCCCGAATCGAATCCCTTCCTCTCATTTTGAGCGGGACGCTTCTTCCGAGCGTCCCGCTTTTTTATTTCGAATTACTTCGGCACGGCAGCCGCGGGCATCGCTTCCGCGCTCTCGGATGGATCGCGCAGCACCGCAGCGGATTCTTGAGTGGGACACAAGGATCGATATTCGCAATTTTTGCAAATGAAGCCCGGACGGGCAGGAAAGTCGCGTGCCCGGATATCCGCGGCAACTTCCTGAATGGTGCCGCGCACCTCTTTCAGCTGCGTCTCTTCGCGTGATGCGGACACGCACTCATTATTCTGCAGGTTGTAATAGATCAGCCGCACGGGGTTCACGTCCAGCACTTCACGCGCCGCCAGCGCATAGATGCTCAACTGCACGTCCTTATCGGCGTGACTTTCCGATTTTGGTTTGCCAGTCTTGTAGTCAATGATCTCCACTTCGCCGGCCGCGATACGGTTGATCTGGTCCATCCGTCCGATCAACTCCACGCCATTGTCGCAGTGCAGCGTGAAGCGCTTCTCCAGCCCGATCACGTGGGGCGGGGCGGCCAGCATGCTGGCGTGAAAAGCGCGCAACTGCTCCGTGCCGTCGTGCAGATATAAATCTTCCTGGTGGCGATCCTCGAAGCCAGCCGAGGTCCATTCGCGCCGGAAAATCGCCGCCACCTCATCGAACCCAAGGCGCAGGCCCTTGCGCAAGGCGGCGATGAACTGCCGTATGGTCACATGCATGACGTTGCCAAACGTGGTGGCCGCGCTTGGCCCGCTCCTGATCCCCCACACTTGGCCGAACAGGTATTTTTGCGGGCACTTCTGATACGTCTCGATGGCCGAGACGCTCAACTGGAGCGGTTCGAAAACCGGCGGGCGGTACCGTTCGGCCCAGGGGCCAATGCGCGAATAAACGCGCGGCTGGATGGCGGCTTCGGGGAAGAGAATGGGCTCGCCGGGCAGTGGGCCGCGAGGGGTCGTGATTGGAGGCGAAGCCGGCGAGCTCTGTTCCACGCTTTGTCTCGCCACCTTACCCGCACTCAAAATATCTTCAATGAAGACCGAAGGCCGCGAGCGCTTGTGCAGTACCGTACTGAGCGTGAGCCGCTCGCGGGCGCGGGTGATGGCCACATAGAACAGGCGCCGTTCTTCCTGAATGTGAAAATCGCCTCGTGGCAACTCCTCTTTCATGAGCGCCGGGGGAAATTCCAGCACGGATGCTCGCGGGGCCATGGGAAAACCACGATGCGTCAGCCGCAGTACGAAAACTTGATCGAACTCCAATCCTTTCGCGGCATGCACGGTCATGAGTTGCACGGCGTCTCGGGAGTCCTGTTCCAGGTTGATTTGCCCGCCGGCCTGCGCGAAATAATCGAGATACTCGACGAATTCGCGGAGCCGGCACGTTTCGCTCTTGGACTGCCACTCCCGGACAAATTGCGCGAATCGCCGCAGGTAGGGCTGATCCGAGCCGCGCAGGTGCAGAGGAAGTTCGAGCCACTCCGTGAGCGCGGCGAATAGATCGACGGCGTCGATCGTCTCCATACGAGCGCGCAAGCCGTTCAAACCGGCGACTAGATTTTGAGTGGCCGCGGGTGGGCCGCTGAACGGCAGCCGGCCTTGACGCGGCTGGAGTTCGTCCCAAAGCGAACTCTTGGCCTTCTTGGAGCGCTCGCAGAGCCGCACCAGGTCAGCCGCGTCGAGACCCCACGCCGGAGCGGCCAGCACTCGAGCGCAAGCGACATTATCGGCGGGACTCACGATCAGGCGCAGATAAGCCGTCAGGTCGCGCACCAGCGGATGGTCCAGAATCGAGAGATTGCGGATCACCACGGGAATGCCGCGTTCTTCGAGCGCACGAACCAGTTCCGTGCGATGGCTATGTATACGATAAAGGGCGGCGAACTTTCGCCAGCTCAGTCCTGCCGCGTGCAGGCGCTCGATTTCCGCGGCGATCCAACGCGCTTCCTCTTGCGCCGACGCGAATTCCACGATGCGAACTTTTTCGCCGTCGGGCTTGTGCGGCAGCAGCTCCTTCTTGGGGACGAGCGGGGAGTGATCGATGAAGCTGGCGATTTGCGTGGCCGTGCGCAGAATGCGCGCCGTGGAGCGGTAATTATCCACCAGCGGCTGGACAAAGCGCGCCGCCCCGGCGCTGTCGCCGCGCGGAACACCGGCAAAGCGCTGGAGGAAAATCGTGAAGCTTCCAAACGAGGCGCCGCGGAAGCGGTAGATGGCCTGGGCGCTATCGCCCACGGCGACCACGTTGCGATGGTCCGCCGCCAATTCCCAGAGCAGCTCGATTTGCGCGATGTTGGTATCCTGAAATTCGTCGACCAGAATGTATCGGTAGCGCGCGCGCAGCGCGGCGCGAAAAGCGGGATCGCTCTTGAGTAAGCGAACCGCATCGAGCAATTGCATCCCAAACGTCAGCAGGTTGCGCTCGCGAAGCAAGCTGTCGCTCGCTCGATAGGCCCACGCGACCTCCCGCTGCTCGGCAATGGATTCCTCGCGCACGCTGCGTTCGTCTTCGGCAAACCCATTTTTCTCGCGCGCGTAGGCTTCGGCGAGGGATTCGGTGTGGCGTTCGTAATCCTCCGGCGTGACCAGTTCATCCTGGCAGCGCGAGAAAAACTTCACGAAATCGCCCAGGAACTGCCCCGGCTCGGCCAGCCGGCGATAACGATCGAGCGCCAGAACCGCCAGATTGCGGCGCAAGAGAATCCAGTGGTCGATATCGTCCAGAGTTTGCAGCTTGGGATTGCGTTCGATCAGCAGAGCGTTGCAGAAGGCGTGGAACGTTCCCACGAACACGGCGCGGCCGCGCTCGCCGGCGGCTCGCGCGATGCGATGCTTCATCTCTCCTGCCGCTCTGTCCGTGAACGTCAGCGCCAGGATGGATTCGCCCGGGAGGCCGGGATCGGCATTCAGGAGATGGCGGACTCGTTCCGTGATGACGCGCGTCTTGCCCGTGCCCGCGCCCGCGACCACCAGGAGCGGGCCCTGGCCGTGGCGGACTGCGGCGCGTTGTTGCTCGTTGAGCTCTTCGCCAACTTCGGCGGCGGGCCTAGTTAATTCGAAGAGATCGGCCACGCGGCCATCCTAGCCGATTTGCCGCCCAAGCGCACGGTCCTACTGGAGCGGACAAGAGACAATTTGGTTGACTTGGCAAAACGCTGGGTGTAATGACAGAGGCGATCCAAGACTCAATTGGAAGTCACGGAATGGAGGTTACTCATGGCGCGCAGGTTAACGGCCACCCTGCTGATGCTGGGTGCTCTTGCGATTTCATCGCCGCTTTTGGCGCATCACGGAAACGCGGCTTTTTCGGACAAGCCGATCACGTTAAAGGATGGGAAGGTGACGAGTTTCTCCTGGTCTAACCCGCATAGCCTAGTTGAGTTCGATGCGAAGGATGACAAGGGCAAAATGCAGCATTGGGTGGTTGAGACGGCTGCCCCCCAGGCGCTGGTATTGATCGGATGGAGCAAAAGTTCCCTGCAACCGGGTGACGTGATTGCCGTTACGATGTACCAAGCGAAGACTGGAGCCCCTGCGGGCCGACTGCAGAAAATCGTGCTCGCCGACGGCTCCGAGTTGCATGATACCCAGCTCGGTGCTGATGGCAGCGGCAAGGCTCGATACAACAATCCGGATGGCGAAACACCCGGGGTCAAGAAACAGTAAGTGAAATTTTAGAACGATTCGTGGCTCTAAATCGGGCAGCAGGGGCCATGCTCTTCGAGCGGGCGCATCCTTTCCCGCGCTGGGCTTGTGTTCCGGAGTATTTACAAGCTCGTGGACCCAAGAAGGAGGACAGACTGAGATGCGCAATTTGGCCGCCTTTGTAATGGTTGCCGTTTCTGCAGTGCCGGCTCTTTCGAGCGTGGCTGCGGCCCAGCAACAGTGGCCTACAGGCGTGCCCAGCACCAGCAGCGCCGGCTACATCAAAGAAGGGATTCCCAAAATGCCGGACCCGCCGGGACCCGCCCCCAAGCGTGAGCTCACCGGCGCCTGGGTGGGCCCCCAAAACGCGATGCAGGATCCGGTTCCTCCCATGACCGCAGCCGGCGAGGCTGCCTTCAAGCTGCATAAGCCCAAGACGCTGGCCCAGCCGTGGGGCGGAAACGATCCTTACCAGGTTTGCGATCCGCTTGGCTTTCCGCGTAATCTTTTCGCGCAAGCAATCAGTTTTCGAGGACAAATGTGGTTCGAGCCGGTGCCGAACCGAATGACCATTCTCTACGGACAGCAGAGAGTCTGGCGCGATGTTTGGATGGACGGGCGGGAACTTCCCGCGAAGGTGGACGCCAGGGGCTTTCCGGACGCGCGGTTCTACGGCTACTCGGTGGGCCACTGGGAAGACGACACCACATTTGTAATCGATACCACAGGGGTGGACGACCGAACCTGGGTGGACGAACACGCGGACCCGCACAGCACTGCGGCGCACTTTCAAGAACGTTACACGCGCGTGGATCAGTACAACCTGCGCCTCGCTGTTACGATTGACGATCCCAAGTTCTATACCAAGCCTTGGACAGTCCTGAAAGCCAACTACTACTGGATGAAAGATCAGGATTTTATAGAGACGTTCTGTGTGCCGAGCGAGGCCCTTGCTTATCGCGATAAACTTGCGAATCCGTCCGGGAACTCAACCGGCGTCAAGTAAGAATCAGGATCCCGTCCAGTCTTGCCCGTACCCGCAACCACCAGGAGCGGTCCTTGGCCGTGACGAACGGCGCCGCGCTGCTGGTCGCTTCGAGATCTTCGCCAACCTCGGCCGCGGGCATGGTTAATTCGAAAAGATCGGCCACGCGGTCATCCTAGCCGATTTGCAGCGCAAGCGCACGGGACTACTGTGACAAGGGACGGCTTGGGTCAGTCTCTGAGAACGAGGCTCATCATCAGTGACGTTTTCGTGGGAGTTTGGGAATCGTTTTGATCCAGGCCCGAAAGTACTCGTCGGTGCAGAGGAAAGCGGGCAGAATTAATTTACGTGTCTGGCTATCAGATGGCAAAAAGACATGGGCGGGGTAACCGTAGGGTCCCGAGTTACGGGTGGTTTGGCGGCCACGAATTTCCGCGAAATATAACTTGCGGCTATAAAACCAGCCCACCACTTCAATACTTTCCTGGTGAAGTATCACTCGCTTGTTGTAGCTGGAGCCGAGCCATACTATGAGCGACGGCATTGCGAGTTCTAGGAAAAGCAAGGAAAGCAACTCGCGTAGAGAAGTGGGGCGGAAGCGGCCCCGAGTAAACATCGCTATGTTGAAAAAAAGGAACCCCCCGGCGAGGGCGACCAATAGAAAATTGATCCCGTGGCGGGTGCGTTCCTTCACCCGATAGACACGCTGAAAGCCTCCTTCGGCTAACGGCGGCGCGAAAGTAACCCCGTCACGTGCTTGCGGCATATCTAAATTATGAGCCACCAGTTGTGTTCTAGTCTCTGGTACTGGCGTTACCCGTATGGCACACAGCCGTCGGTAAGTCCCGAGAAACGGCCAGATCGGAAACTCGCCCACTAACTAGGAACCGCACAAATTGACCCGACTTCGAGCGCTGCTATACTGGGCTCGTTCGTCCGCCCGAGAGGCATTTATCCGCAAGGAGCGCCGCTATGCTTCAGCGAATCCACCGCCAGCCTGTGATCCTGAGCGCGGTCCGTACTCCCGTCGGCAAATTTCAGGGCGCTCTCTCGTCATTTTCGGCCACCGAACTGGGGGCCCGCGTCGTGACCGAAGTGGTGCATCGCGCCGGCATCCAGCCGGATGCCGTGGATGAAGTGATCATGGGCAACGTGGTGCAAGCGGGATTAGGCCAGAATCCGGCGCGCCAGGCGGCGCTGCGCGGCGGCCTAAACCCACGCGTCGCGGCCATGACGATCAACAAAGTATGCGGCTCGGGGCTCAAGGCCGTAGCCCTGGCCGCGCAGAGCATCCTGCTCGAAGAGACCGATATTGCCGTGGCCGGGGGCATGGAGTCGATGTCCAACTGCCCTTATCTGCTGCCCGACGCGCGCAACGGCTATCGCATCGGGAATCGCCAGGTGGTCGATTCCATGATTCACGACGGACTTTGGGACGTCTACGAAGACGTGCACATGGGCATCACGGCCGAACTGGTGGCCGAGAAATATAAGATCTCCCGCGAGGAACAAGACAAATTTGCCCTCCAAAGCCACCTGCGCGCCGTGCAGGCCATGAATTCGTGCTTCATCGAATCGCAGATTCTTGCCATCGAGGTGCCACAGAAAAAAGGCGAGCCGGTGTTGTTGAAACGCGATGAATCGCCGCGCGCGGACGCTTCGCTCGAAGCGCTCGGCAAGCTGCGGCCCGCGTTCAAAAAAGACGGCACCGTTACGGCCGGCAATGCTCCCGGAACAAACGACGGCGCCGCCGCCGTGCTCCTCGCGAGCGAAGAGACAGCTTTGCTCCTGGGAAAGACTCCAATGGCGCAAGTGGTGGCGCAGGCCGTCTCCGGGGTCGAGCCAAAATGGGTGATGATGGCGCCGGTGGACGCGGTCGAGAAACTTCTCCGCAAAACGGGCTGGGACCGCGATCGGGACGTCGATCTTTACGAACTGAACGAAGCGTTTGCCGTGCAGGCCATCGCCGTGATGCGCGAATTGCGTCTGGATCCGGAAAAAGTGAACGTAAATGGCGGCGCCGTGGCCATCGGGCATCCCATTGGGGCTTCCGGCGCCCGCATCCTGGTGACGCTGCTTTACGAAATGCGGCGGCGCAATGTGCATCGCGGAATCGCGGCGCTTTGCCTGGGCGGAGGCAACGCCGTGGCCCTGGCTGTGGAGCGCTGAGCCACTTCCCTGCTGCAACCTTGCTTGATTTTTCGGCTTCTTCTAGTGGGCTTTTCCTTTCCCGATCGGAGAATAGTTTGAATCCCGAGGGCATTCGCACCATAGCCGTCCTGGGCGGCGGCACCATGGGTAATGGGATTGCGCACGTCTTCGCACGCTACGGCTATCGCGTGATCCTGCGCGATATCGAGCGGCAGTTTCTCGACCGGGCCGTCGAGAATATCTCCAAGAACCTCGATCGCGAGATCAGGAAAGGCAAACTAGCGGCTGCCGAAAAGGCCGCGATCTTGAGCCGCATCGACGCGGTTACGGATCTCGACTCCATCTCACGCGCCGATCTGGCCATCGAGGCGGTGCCGGAGCGATTGGAGCTGAAGCGCCGGGTGCTGGGCGAGGCGGATCGGGTGCTGCGCCCCCAGGCCATCCTGGCCACCAATACCTCTTCGATCTCGGTGACCGCGCTGGCCGCCGCCACGCAGAGGCCGGAGCGCTTCATCGGCATGCATTTCATGAACCCCGTTCCGATTATGCCGCTGGTGGAAGTCATTCGGGGATTGCAAACTAGCGACGAAACCTTCGAAGCGGCGATGAATTTATGCAAGAAGCTGGAGAAGAAGCCGGTGGCCGTTGCCGATTCGCCGGGCTTCGTTTCCAATCGCGTGCTCATGCCATTCATTAACGAAGCGGCGTTTTGCGTGATGGAAGGCGTGGCTACCGCAGACGCCGTCGATAACGTGATGAAATTGGGGATGAACCATCCCATGGGGCCGCTGGAGCTGGCGGATTTCATCGGGCTGGACGTTTGCCTCGATATCATGGAGGTGCTTCTGGAAGGCTTTGGCGACCCGAAATTCCGGCCCTGCCCGCTGTTGAAGAAAATGGTGGCGGCCGGATGGCTGGGGAAAAAGTCCGGCCGCGGATTTTATGTTTATGGCGGCAAGTAGGGGCGGAAACATGGGTCGCCGGAGCTAGCGGCTTTGGCAACGGAAACACCCTCCCTATACGAGGCTATTTTTCTATTTGCCTTTTATTCGCCTTTGCATTAGGATGGCGCCGCTCGGAATGAACCAGCGTGTTGGCAGCCAAGGTAGCGGTTCCGTTTGAATTTTGGCCTCTGGTGTCACGAGCAAGAAAATTCAAACCGACCCACTCCCGCAGCCAGAGAGTGTTAGCGGCCAGAGAAATGATCTGTTAAACTCCCGCCAACCGCGGCGGCAAAATCTCTCGAGGTGCACCATGACAGAAGATCGCAGCAAACTCTTGGAATCGGCGATTGCGCAGATCGAGAAGCAATACGGAAAAGGCGCGATCATGCGCCTGGGCAACCGCGATGTCCTGGTACCGGTGAGCGTAATCCCCAGCGGAGCGGTCAGCCTGGATGCCGCTCTGGGCGTCGGTGGCTTTCCCCGCGGGCGGGTGGTGGAAATCTTCGGGCCGGAATCCGGCGGCAAAACGACCATGACGCTGCACGTGATCGCGCAGGCGCAGAAGATGGGCGGTCAGGCGGCGTTCATCGATGCGGAACACGCTCTGGATCCCGCCTATGCGCGGAAGCTCGGCGTGGATGTGGACAATCTGTTGGTTTCGCAGCCGGACAATGGCGAGCAGGCACTGGAAATCGCCGAGACGCTGATCCGTTCAGGGGGCCTGGATGTGGTCGTCGTGGACTCCGTGGCGGCGCTCGTTCCCCGCGCGGAACTGGAAGGCGAAATGGGCGAGCCGCAAATGGGCTTGCAGGCGCGGCTGATGTCTCAGGCGCTCCGCAAGCTCACCGGCATCGTTTCGAAATCGCGAACCTGCCTGATTTTTATTAACCAGATCCGCGAAAAAATAGGGGTTATGTTTGGCAATCCGGAGACCACCACCGGCGGACGCGCTCTCAAATTTTATGCCTCCATTCGCCTGGACATCCGGCGTATCCAGTCGATCAAAGAGGGCGACCGCGTGGTGGGCTCGCGCACGCGAGGAAAAGTGGTGAAGAACAAAGTTGCCGCGCCTTTCCGCGAAGCCGAATTCGACATTCTTTATGGCGAAGGCATATCGCTCGAAACCGACCTGCTCGATCTGGGCGTGACCCACAACGTTGTGGAAAAGAGCGGCACATGGCTGAGCTTTGGCGGCGAGAGAATGGGCCAAGGCCGCGAGAACGCGCGGCTCTTTCTAAGAGAACACGTGGACGTTCGCGCGAAGCTCGAATCCGCTCTGCGCAAGAAGCTTGGCCTCGCGCATCCCGCCGCTCCGGCGGAGGGTTCCGCGAGCACTCCCGAACAGCAGCCCGAAAAGGCCGCCACCGCGGTTTCGGCGGCTGCCGCAGGGGCTCGTGCCAAAAATGGGCGTTAGCGCCAGGCGCTAAGGCCGTATAGGCTCCCGGAAGCTTCCTAAGGCGCCGTGGCCAGGAAGGCGCAGTATCTCTTTGGCGTCAATTGCTTACAGGCGGCGTACTATGGGCAAAATAGTGCCAACTGGCTATTGCGTCGGATAGGTGAGTTCTCCTAGAATTCGGCTAGCCAGAAGCTGGAATGCGCTGTGATTCCGGGCCTGACCACTTTTAACATTCGGACGTCTAATCGGCAGATGCTATCCAGTCCTATGCGTCATCTCAAACCGCTGTTTTTTGCCGGCTTATTGTCTAGCCTAATTTTCGCGCCGCACGCGTCGGCTGCCGCGACCACCGTTACAAAGCGGGCTGCCACGCACAGACCCGTGGTGCGCGGAGTCCCCACCTTCGCTGATTCTACAACGGGCGATATCGCGACCTTTGACGATCCTGTCGTGCGACAGGCTGCTATCGCCGGCCTCGGGCACTACAACGGTTCGGTGGTGGCCATCGACCCGAATACGGGCCGTATTCTCACGATCGTCAATCAAAAGCTGGCATTTTCCTCCGGCTTCATTCCCTGCTCCACCATCAAGCCGGTAATCGCGGTGGCTGCGCTCGAGGAGAGTGTCATTACTCGCGACACCATGATCAAGGTGGCCCCGCGGCTTTACCTCAACCTGGTGGAAGCTCTGGCCCATTCCAATAATGCTTTCTTCGAGGAGCTCGGCCGACGGATGGGCTTCGAGACGGTTTCGCGTTATGCGCGCCTGCTGGGACTGGGAGAGTTGACCGGCTATAACCTTCCGGAAGAGCAACCCGGAGCGCTGCCCTCAGAGCCGCCCAAGAATGGCGGCGTAGCTCGCATGTCAAGCTTCGGTGAAGGCATTCAGATCACCCCTTTGCAGTTGGCCTCGCTTGTCTCTACCTTGGCGAATGGCGGCACAATTTACTACCTGCAGTATCCCCGCTCCGAGGCGGAGATTGCCAACTTTCAGCCACGCATCAAGCGGAAGCTCGACATCGAATCGCTCTTGCCCGATATTCGCGACGGCATGCTTGCCGCCGTTCTATATGGCACCGCGCGTCTGAGTTACGTGGGAGATGAACAGGCGCTGGGAAAGACGGGAACCTGCTCGGATTCAGCGTCCCGGGTTGGCTGGTTCGTTTCCTATGCCGACCAGATCCATCCCAAGATCGTCATCGCGGTGCTCATGCGGGGGCAGAACAGAGTGGTTACCGGACCGATGGCCGCAGGGCTTGCCGGACGAATCTACCGGCGGTTGGACGAGGAAAACTACTTCGAGAACTCCACCACACCCAAACCGAACCTTAGCGCAAAGACTACTGCATCGCGATAAGCCGCAGCGGCGTAGCAAAACTCAGTAACAAATGATCCTAAGGGTGAATGTAAGGGTTTGTGGAAGTGCGCGCCTTTAGCGCACTTCCCAGGTGTCGCCGGAGCGAAGCAGCTTATCGATATCGCCCGCTCCGCGCTTGGCAATCACGTCTTTAACTTGGTTGGCCATGTTGTCTTCGTATCGCGGAACATCGTTCCAGGAACGAAGCACGCCAATGGGCGTGGGAAAACCGGGCATCTCCTCCATCTTCGCAAGCAAGAAGGCATATACCGGGTTGCGGTATTGTTCGTCGTGGATGAGCAAATCGTGCTCGGAAACGCCGTTGCCCAACTGGACGACCTCAAGGTCAAGCCCGTTCAGGCGAATGCCCTTGTCTCGATTTTTGCCGTAGATGAGCGGCTTGCCATGCTCGAGCTGCACGATGTGGTCGGTGCGGGCGTCCTTTTCGGTCAAGTATTGCCAAGCGCCATCATTGAAAATGTTGCAGTTCTGAAGGATCTCGATGTAGGCCGCGCCTTGATGCGCCGCCGCTTTTTTCAGAGTGTCCTTCAAGTGACCTTGCATGACATCCACGGAGCGCGCAACGAAGGTGGTTTCGGCACCCAACGCTAGCGCCAGGGGATTGAATGGCCGAGCGTCCGAGCCAAACGGAGTGGACTTGGTCTTTTTCCCGAACTCCGACGTCGGCGAATATTGCCCCTTGGTAAGGCCGTAGATGCGGTTATTGAACATCAGAACCTTGATGCCCACATTGCGGCGGAGCATATGAATGGTGTGATTGCCGCCGATGGAGAGCGAATCGCCGTCGCCCGTGGCCACCCAGACTTCGAGTTCAGGATGGGCAACCTTGATCCCCGTGGCCACCGCGGGGGCACGCCCATGGATGGAGTGGAAGCCAAAAGTGTTCATGTAATAAGGGAAGCGGCTGGAGCAGCCGATCCCCGAAACAACTACGAACTTCTCGCGAGGAATCCCCAGTTCGGGGAAGACGGCCTGGACGGCAGACAGAATTGCATAATCTCCGCAGCCGGGACACCAACGAACTTCCTGGTCGGTCTGAAAATCCTTCTTGGTCAAAACTGGCACTGTGGCGCTCATGTTCCCTTATCTCCCGTTTCTCCCGGCCCCTACCGCTCCGTAGCTGAGAACCTCTTCGATTTTTGCCTCGAGCTCGGCCTGCTTGAAGGGCTGGCCCTGAATTTTGTTGTAGCCTTCCACATCAACCAGATACTTGGCCCGAAGGATCAGAGAAAGCTGGCCCATATTCATCTCCGGGACCAGCACCTTGCTGTAGCGATCCATCACCTGCCCCAAGTTGCGGGGGAGCGGATTGAGATACCGCAAATGAACGTGTCCGATGCGGTGTCCGGCCGCGCGTTGCGCTTTCAGGGCGGCGGTGATGGAACCGTAGGTGGATCCCCAGCCGATGATCAACAGATCACCATCCGGGTCTCCAGCCGGCACGACGTCCGGGACATCCTGGCCGATCGCCTCGACCTTCGCGGCGCGCAAACGAACCATTTTTTCATGGTTGAGTGGTTCGTAGTTCACGTTTCCGGTTACGTCCTGTTTTTCGAGTCCACCGACCCTATGCTCGAGGCCCGGCGTACCCGGAATGGCCCAAGGACGCGAGAGCGTTTGCGGATCGCGTTTGTAAGGCTGGAATCCTTGGGGATCGGTCGCGAAATGAACAGGAAATTTCGGAATTTCGTTTACTTGAGGAATGCGCCAGGGCTCGGCTCCATTCGCCAGATAGCCGTCCGAGAGAATAATTACCGGAATCATATACTTCAGCGCAATGCGGCTGGCCTCCAGAGCGATCCAGAAGCAATCGCCAGGAGTGGACGCGGCCAACACGGGTATCGGCGCCTCCGAGTTTCGGCCATACATGGCTTGCAGCAAATCGGCCTGCTCGGTCTTCGTGGGCAGACCGGTGGAAGGGCCGCCCCGTTGGATATCGCAGATCACGAGGGGCAGCTCCACCGCTACCGCCAAGCCCATGGCCTCCGTCTTGAGCGCCATGCCTGGACCGGAAGTTGTGGTGATGGCCAGCGTCCCGGCATAGGAAGCGCCGATGGACGACGTTATGGCCGCAATTTCGTCTTCGGCCTGAAAAGTGAGCACGCCGAAATTCTTGTACATGGAGAGTTCGTGCAGGATATCCGAGGCTGGGGTAATCGGATAGGAGCCTAGGAACAGCTGGAGCCCGGCCTGCTTAGCCGCTACCACGAACCCCATGGCCAGCGCCTGATTTCCGCTCAAATTTCGATACACGCCGGGCGCCAACTTCGCCGGCGGGATCTCATAGCTTACCTGGAAGGCCTCGGTCGCCTCGCAATAGCTATAGCCGGCCTTCATGGCGCGCTTATTGGCCTCGGCCAAAAGCGGCTTGTTCTTGAACTTGTCGTCCAGCCAGCGGTAGGTGTGGTCCATCGAACGGTTGTAGAGCCAATAACACATGCCCAGCGCAAAGAAATTCTTGCAGCGGTTCATGCTCTTGGCATCGAGACCGAGTTCCTCGAGGGCCGCGTGGGTCAGCCTTTCCAACGGAACGGCAAAAACCCGGTAAGCGTCGAGGGAGTGGTCCTCCAACGGATTGGTCGCCTGATGGGCCTTGCGAAGATCGTTGTCCGTAAAGCTGTCGCTATTTACGATCAGTATCCCGTTCTTCTTCAAGTCTTTAACATTCATCTTGAGCGCCGCCGGGTTCATGGCCACCAGCACATCCACGGCGTCGCCGGGCGTATATACATCGGTTGATGAGAATTGCACCTGAAAGCCGCTGACACCCGGAAGAGTTCCCGCGGGGGCGCGGATTTCGGCAGGGAAATCGGGGAAGGTCGCCAGGTCATTGCCGTAAAGAGCGGCAGTATTGGTGAACTGACTCCCTGAGATTTGCATGCCGTCGCCGGAATCGCCGCAAAAGCGCACAACCGCGCGATCAATCACTTTTCGCTGGGCTTTACTCTCGACAGCATCCGTAATGGTGGCCATTATTGCTTGGA
>Ga0206836_10053_pt3 | contig 36060 bp, 26 predicted proteins | sample Alteio_BWOrgCont_28_FD_152871 | JGI IMG/M metagenome (GOLD analysis project Ga0206836, IMG submission 152871) | Enriched cells from forest soil in Barre Woods Harvard Forest LTER site, Petersham, Massachusetts, United States -... | ecosystem: Environmental > Terrestrial > Soil > Temperate forest >...
ACGACCGGCGCGGCAGACGAAACTGCCGCCAATGTTTGCTTCCGTTGAGCGTGGGCGGCGGGAATCAACAGCCCGGCGGCGAAGCAGAGGTAGGCACACAACAAGAGCTTGGAAACGAAACCAGATCGGCCAGTGGGAGATTGCATGGCCTTGTACCTCCGGGGAACCGCCGCATAACCGCTCGGAAAAGCTCTCCCTTAGAGGCGAGAGGTCCGAGCAAGTTGCCTGTGAATTGAGGTCCAACCGCCGCCCTAAAATCGATGCGGTGACTTGCGCCCGCGATCCGATTGTTCAGGTAGAGGCTGTCAGCCCTCGCGGACCCACACTCGGCCCGTTTGTGGACACCGAGGGTAGATCAACTCGGGGATTGGGTCAATCCATTCGAATCGGTAAAAAGGGACTGCTTTTGGAGGATATGAGTGGAGGGCGCATGACTAATGAGCGGATAAAGCGGGGATTCACGGGAGAAAAGAAGAAGGCCGCGGCGTTCTGTGGAAAACGCCGCGGCCGAGGCTAACGACGAAGGGGCCGAATTAGCGCTCCGTTGTCCGGTTATCTGTGGTCATCATCGCGCTTGTCTTTGTGTTCTTCGACTTTCTTGTGTTCTTCGACTTTCTTGTGCTCGTCGATGCGGTGTTCGTCGGCGCGATGTTCGTCGGCGCGATGTTCGTCGGCGCGATGTTCGTCGGCGCGAGCGTGGTCTACCCGGTCATCGACGCGCTCTCTGACGACTTGTTCATGTACTTCATGACGCTCTTCGGCGCGAGGCCCCCCGACATGGCGGATTTCGTAAGGGTGGACGTAAACCGCTCGGTTGTGCCAGTTGCGGTCCCAGCGAGCATTGTTGATGAAGATGGCATGGCTATCCCAGGCGATGCGGTTCAATCCCCATCCCCAGGGACGAAAGGCCGCGCCCACGGTGACGCCGAATCCGAAGCGTACGGCGCCGCCGACCGCGAAACCGAGGCGGGGGCGGACAAAGACCACTGCTGGATCGTAGGCTGGCACCACGAGGAACTCCGGACGTACGGGGCGGATCTCGATATAAGGCCCGCCTGTAACGACGATTTGGGGATTGGTGCGGAGGTAGCCGTAATCGTAGGCGTGATGGCGCATCCTCTGGACGGCGTCCATCACGTCGTCGTGCTGGGCCAGGAAGGCATTGCCGAGATTTTGGGTCCAGGGCATGTCCGAGGCCATCATTCCGAGAACCGACGGAAATGGAAGCAGGGCCTGCACGGAGGGATCCCAGGGCAGGTTGTCATCAGAGATGGCCCTGGAAAGGGCATCACCGGTGACATTGCGGTGCTGGTCCGCCCAGCGGGCCGCTTCGGGGATTTGGTCCGAAAAGCTTGCAGCGGCCAGAACCTGGGCGAGCAAGGGATCAGGGTAGAGCGCGACCCGAGAAACGAGGTGTTCCACCTCCTGCGGCGGGTAATACCTGGGTTCCTGGGCGAATGCCGAAATTGACGTTAAGCCGACGAACAGAAGCGACATGAGAATACCTGTCGAGACGATCTTCAGATAGCGCATCGGATCCTTCCTCCGAATAGATTTCCTGGATTACAGGCGAGCTTAAATCTTCTAATCGATTCTAAGCGGGAGGTGGAAGGCGCCCGAGGGCTTTGTGGGACAGCTTGCTCGTTTCCGTTAATAACTGTTATAAATAATTGATTCTGCGGGTGATACGATGGCTAAGTCAGGCCGCTCTGATGTTGGGGTGGCCGGAGTACACGCCCTGCCAGCGCTTCCACACGATGCGCAGCGCCGCAGCGATGGGAATCGATAGATACACGCCGATTACCCCTCCGATTTCGGCACCCACGAGGACAGCGAAGATGACGGTCAGGGGATGAAGCTGAAGTTTCACGGCCATTAGATGCGGCGTGGTGACGTAGTCTTGAAGAATGCGCCAGACCGCCAGGAACAGAACGATGATGAGAACGTGGTGGTAATTAGCCAGAAAGGCGACTCCGACGATCATCACGTCGCCGAGGAACGGGCCAACCACGGGAATGAACTCGAGCAACCCGGCGAATAGGCCGATTGCTAAGGCGTAGGGTACGCGGAGAAGGGACAGCACGGCCATATAGGCCACAATCGATAGTCCGGAGAGGATGAGCTGCATGCGAATGTAGTGGGCCAGCATTTCGTTCAGATCGTCGGTGATTCCCGTCAGGAATTGCCGTTGCTGGCGGCGCTCGACCATTTTGAGAATGTGGTCGCTGAACGAGCGGCCATCCTTCAGAAAGAACACGGCCAGAATTGGGATCAGCACGATCCAGATGGCGTTGGAAGCGGCGGAGGCGACGCGGGGACCCAGAGAACCCACCCATGACAAAATCACATTGCTATGGCCCGCGAGAAACTGCTGCAGGCGGAGTTGGGTGGCGGCACTCCAGCCCCGCTTTGATCCAATTTGCATGGCGATTTGTCCCGAACTGAGCCTCTCGAACAAGCCCGGGAGCGCCTCCGCCAGCATTTTGGCCTCTTCAGCGATGCGGGGGCCGGTAAGAAAGAAAAGGACAGCAAGGCCCGCGCAGAGAACCACATAAACTTCGAAGATGGAGAGAGTGCGAGAACCTCTGGAGACACGGGTCCAGCGTTGCGTGGCGGACACCAGCGGCTCCAACAAGTAAGCAAACAAGATGGCCAGGAGAAAGACGACAATAACGCGGCTGGCACCGTAGATGAAGGCGCCGGCGGCGATGAACAGCAGAATTGTAGTCAAGACAGAAACAGTGCGCTTATCGATCAAGTCCATTCCGGCAACTCCATTCTGGCAGGTCCGTTCTGGGAGGCTCATTCCTGGCAATTGGATGAGCTTCGTCGTCATTACGGCGTTCGGCCGGGGCATTTTCAATTTCCTGCATCGAGGTGGCCGTTGCCTAAGTCTACTCCTGCCGCACCGATATTGGCGGTTTCCGCGGTATCGCGTGTCGAAGTTACATCGGAGAACGGCAATCCCCGCCGATGGGCTTTAGCTGGAGCGTCATTAGTCGCGTCTCTATCGCACGGATCGCGTTTCTATCGCACGCCCAGGTGGTTTCACGAGAAGGGGAGTAGGGGCGGAGGCTGAGACGATTTTCCGCCGTGGGAGCGGGCGTGCCGGAATGCAATTAGAGCTTGAGTTTATTTTGCGGCGGAAATAGAATCCCGCCATCGAAATGGGAATACTCCTTTCCATCGCCGATGTGATCGTCGTCCTGGCTATCGTGATTAGTGTTCCGAGCGCGGTCTGGAAGGGACAACCAGGCGGGCGATCGCTGCTGCTGTCGGCATGCATCGCGTTGGCGATGCTCGTTTTCGGCCTGGTGTCTTTATCCGCCGCAAGCGGGCTTGCCGAAAGCGAATCGTCATTGAATCATGTAGCCATGCTCATTTTTCTTGCGGTGACGGCGGTTGTTCTCCGCATGTGGTGGGCGAATAAACCAGCCTAGTATCCTCCTCGTTTCGGCGCATTTCGCTTTGCAAGGATTCAAGACCAGAACCACATTGAACGGAGTGTTGCGAAAACCAGGCGTTGAGGTGTAGATTCCGGGGCTGTCCGGGGTTGACCTAAGAATTTGTGGCGAACAGATTTTTCGGCGCCAGGAGACTCCTGGCTGCCAGATGGGAGAGTAAGAATGAACAGGAGAGCGCGATTTAGAGGTGCAGGGCTGACTGTTTTGCAGGTAGCGCTATTGGCATTGATTTCGAGCCCGGTTTGGGCGCAGGGATCGACGCCCGCATCGTTTGACAAGGTAACCGTCTCGAATCAGGTGGCGGACCGGACGTTGATGAAGGCGGTGGTCAACGCCGATACGGCCAGGGCTCTGGTGGATGCATGCGTGGAGTGGCAGAAGGCGCAGCCAGGCAACCAGACCGTAGTTGTTTTTGTCTTGTCGCCGACCGGGCAGATCATCGACTCGCACCAGATGGACGGAGTGCTTCCGATCGGGGCGGAGACCGGTTTGATGAAGGCGAAGACCGTGTTGTACGCGCGATCATCGTCGGGTGCTGTGGCGCGCCGATTCGCGGATGTGGATGGCCGGTTGATTCGGTTGGACCTGGGGAAGGAACAGGGATTGTCGTATTACTTCGTCGCGGGCGGTCTGCCGATTGTGGTGGACCATCAGCTCATCGGCGCGATTGGCGTAGGCGGCGGAAACGCGGACGAGCAGTGCGCGTACCAAGCACTCGTGAAGGTGCTGGGGCCGCAGCCTGAGGTTGCACAGCCGACCCCGCCTGCCGGCGGAGGTCGCGGAGGCGCAGGCGGAGGAGCAGGAGCGGGCGGAGGCGGCGGCCGAGGCGGTCGTGGCGGAGCGCCGCAGTAGAAGAATTCAGCGAGGTCTGCTGAGAGGCGAGCGCCGGGGCTGAGGGCACGGCGCTCGCTCTTTTTTTGCCACGAATCGCCTGCCGTAGTATGCCTCCCGCCTCTCGCCGGAGTATTTCCCTCCCGAAATGTTCTTTTTTGGGGCACCAGCCCCGATTGATGCAAACCGCACACCTGTACTTCGAGATAGAGGACCTCCCGATGTGGTACTAGTACAATGAGCTGAGTTTGGGTATTTCTTGCGGTTGGAAGCTTTCCGGTCTTGAGGCTCTTCTCTCGAAGATGGGAATCAAACGATTGGGAGTGTTTCATGATTGACTGCAAGCTACTGCAGAAAAATGGCTTACTGGCTGTTGCACTCATCTCGGGGCTCGCGATATGCGCCTCTGGGCGAGCTGCCCAAGAGCAGACGTTCGATTGGCAGGCTACGAATGATCAGAGCGTCCGCCTGGATCCCTCCGGCTACCATACGGGGCAGGTTTTCAAGTCAAGCGATCAGGTGGGCGATCAGGTGGGCGATCAGATTGGCGATCGGACTGGCGATCGGGTTGGGAACGTCCACGTCGATATAGAGGCGCAAGAGCCCGTAACCGTGGAGATGGCTCCGACGGGGGAGTGGAGCGAAGCCCTGCGGCACCCTGAGCTTTTGCCACGAATTAGCTTTCGTTGCATTCAGGAGCACGTGGTGAAGATGACGTATGCGTGCGAGGTGCCCGCGGGTCACCCCATGACGCTGGTGGTGCGAGACGAACGCGATGGCGGCCGGACCGCGAATATCGGATTTGGCGCGGGCGCGGACGATCATGGCACCGTACGCGACTTCGTGGCCCCGAACGACATTCACATCAACTACTACCGCTGGATCTGCGTGGAGAATTGCAGTCCGCCGCAGTATCAATGGACCACAGAACTCAGAGAGAGGTATGAAGTGACGCGGGCCATGAAAGTTTATGACGGGATCGCAGCGGACCGGGATGGCGAGCCGTTCGCCGTGAAGATCAGTTCGCCTGTTCCCATGACTGTGGCGATCGTGCCAACGCGCGTTGCGGAACGAGCGCGTGCCAAAGGCGGCGATATCGACAGCGCTGTGAGCAACGGAAATTGCATACAGCGAGGCGCGCAGTCCGGTACGTTCGAGTGCACGTTCGACGTATCCGACGGGCCACTTTCGCTGGTCGCTGCACCCGAGGTCGGCAACAAACTGGGGTCGAACGAGAAAGCGGAAGTCGAAGTTGAGGCGTCAAAATGCGTGGCGAACTGCTTAACCCCGATCAAGCAGGAAAAAGCCGATTCGGACAACTAGGAAAATAGATTGGTCCCCTGCGAGGATAAGAGAGGAGCCCTGCCCTCAAAAAGCGAGGGTTGGGCACCGGAAAAAGCTCCCCTGTTACAAAGTTAGGGCGACCCTCCCAAAAAGCAGACTCAGACAAATAGGCGAATAGACGCCGCGAAAGAAACAAGGTCAAAAACCGCACCCTCGAAAACGAAGGGTGCGGCACCCACAGAAAGTCTTTTGAGCGCCAAGGCTGTGCCACCCTGTGCTTCCGGACGAATTCAACTACAAGCGATCGTGTGCTGCTGTGGGCGCTGCTATGAGTGCGTCAGCGTTAGAAATGATCGGTCTCTACGTGTTCCGATTCGCCGGGCGCTGGTGAGGAGATTCTTCCCCAAACGGTGTGTTCCAGACCGGGCCGCGCTTCGAGTCCCCAGGTTGGCAGCGGCATGAGCAGCATCTTCGAGAGCACGTTGAGGTGGGGTTCGTACAACATGCGCAGCTCCTTCAGTTTTTCATCGGAGGACTCGCCGCCACAGTGCACTCCAGAGTCGGTCAAGAGCTGGCGCATTTTTGCCAGATCGTGTGCGGGTAAGCGGTCCACCGCCGGGGCGCGAGATTTCAACCTAAAAATCTGAGCAAGGTCAGAGACGGCGTGGCGAGCAATGGCAAAGGTGAGCTGTGCCTGCCATTTGGTCTCCCCTGCGCCATAGGCAATCAGAAGAGCGCAGGTGTCCAAGATGGCGGTGAAAGCGGCAACCCAGGATTGATTATCGTGCTGGGAGCGGAAGAAGCACAGAAAGGGATAGCTGAGGTGGGTTTCCATCAATTGCCCAGACCAAGTTTCCCAATTGTGAAGGTAATCGGCGAGATCATCATTCTGGATTCGCTCGGCGCCATGGCGGCGCAGAAGTTCGGCGGCGGTGGGAGGGGAGCCGGCGCGCGCGTCGAGCAGAGAGATATTCACTTCGCGCTGGGAGAAGCCGCCGTAGAGCGTAGGCAGATAGGCGATGATGACGGCGAGGAAACCGAAACCTGTTCCCGCTTCGGCCACGGACAAGACTCGGGCGATGGACGTTTGAGGCGTGATGTCGCCCAGTCCGAGAGTGAAGAACGTGGTGCCGCTGAAATAAAGATCGGTTCGAAATGTCCCGGGAACTCCCGAGCCAGCGAGAGCCGATCCGGCAGCCCACTGGAGCATGGCAAAGGCCAAGACCATGGCCAGGGCCCAAAAGGCGATCAGGAGGAGCAAAGAGAGCGGGCCGAAGTAACTCAGGTAGCTTTCGCGCAGCTTAGGATTGCGAATGTGCCTGGCGGTGAAAGAACAGAAGCTCCAGGCATTGCGGTAGAAAAATCTGGCGATGCGGAAAGAGCGCTGCACGTGGCGAGGCAAGATGACGCTCTCGAAGGCATCCCAGAGAATGGCCAGGAGGAGGAGAAATCCGAAAATTCCAATCAGAATGCGCATGAGTGTCGTGTTTGTGGCGCGCTCCGTGTCCGGATGGGAATCGACCCTGAGTAGTATAGCGGGTCACGAAAGCATTATAGAGTCACCTCGCGATTGAATGGGGCTCAAGGGTGGAGCTTCGAGGCCGTCAGGGTGCGCGAGTTTAGGCTCGCGAATTTCGGGTCAAATTTCGGGACGAGTTTCCTCAGGGCGCCGGAGAGTGGGCGGCGGGATTGGCGTTTGATTCTTTCGCGCTGGGCTGCGGTTTGATGGCGGCGTCGATCAGATCCGCGATGTTCTGCTTGAGCTTGGGCAGATCCTGCTCGTTCAAATAGATCATGTGGCCGGAATCGTAATACTTGAAATCGATGTGGGCGCGGAGCGTGGGCGGCAACTGCAAATGATCCACGGTGAATTCGGTGGCGAAGAAGGGCGTGGCCATATCAAACCAGCCATTTTCCGTTTGCACGCGCAAGGCGGGATTAGTGATCAGAGCCTGCACCAAATCCCTGTACACGCTCACCGAGCCGGGTTCGTTGCCCCTGTGTTTCCAGTCCCATCTGGGTTCGACATCCGTATTCAAGGTTTCATAAGTCAATTCGGAGCTGAATTTCAGGTCCTGCCGAAGATAGCTATTGATGGCCGCGTTGAACGCGCCGTTGATGGCGTCAAATGACGGATCATGCCGCGCGTACTCGCTAAGGCGATCGTCGGTGGGCCCGGAGTAGCGCGAATCGTAACGGCCGACCGTGAGCCCACGGCTGCGCTCGAGTTCGGCGGCAAATTGCGGAAGGCTCACGCGGAGATTGGCTTTGAGAATGTAGTCTGCGTCGAGGCCGGTGAAATCCGAGAGCCTCTTGGCGATCTGGGACTTTTCCGGCTCGCTCAGCGCATCGCCCTTGATCAGCGCGGCGGCGTAGTCGGTGGAAGCCCATTGGCGGGCTTCTTTCAGGAAGGGAACGATCTCGGCGGGCCGGTTCTTCAGCGTCTTGTAGTACCAAGCCGCCGCGGCATAGCTGGGAACATAGAAAATGTACGAGCGGTCGTCGGTAAGATCAAATTGCAGTGTACTCAGGTCGAGGACCGTGGAGAGCAGGGCGATGCCATTGATATAGATCCCTCGCTCCGACTGCAAGTACCTGGCGAGCGCCACGGACCGGAACGTCCCATAGCTCTCGCCAATCAGGAATTTCGGCGAGTTCCAGCGATTGTTGCGGCTGATGTAGATGCCGATGAAGTCGGCAAACTCCTTCACGTCCCCATCGACGTTCCAGAAGGTCTTCGTGTCTCCCTTGCCTACCACGCGGCTGAAGCCCGTGCCCACCGGATCGATGAAAACCAGGTCGGCTTTGTCCAGCAGGGAATCGGCGTTGTCAACGAGCTGATAAGGGCCGGGACCGGTGGGCGCGGCGTCTCGCGTGAGCACGCGACGCGGCCCGAATCCGCCAATGTGCAGCCAGACGGCAGCCGCGCCGGGACCGCCGTTATCGAGAAACGCGATGGGGCGCTGCGACAAGTCCTTGACGTCGGTTCGCGTATAGGCGACGGAAAAGATGCTGGCGACCGGTTCGCCCTTGTCGTCCTTTAGAAGGATGGTGGAGGCGGTGGCTTTGTAGGGAATCGTCTCCGCGCCGATTCGAATGCTGTGCTCGGTGGAGGAGGACTCTTCCTTTGGCGGCGCTGTGGTTTCGGCGGTGGCTCTCGTCTCCGCTCTGGTTTCGGCGGGCCGGGGTTGCGCTGCCGACGGCGGCGTTTGCGCTGGTGGTTCCTGAGCGCAGAGCGCAGCCGATCGGGGAGCCAGGGGAGAGGCCAAAGGTGAAAGCAGGAAAGCTACGGCTAACGCGAAAACGTGTCTTCTGCTCCGGGCCATAAGCGCTCCTCTTCATTAGACGCACAGTCCCGAGGAGTGTCCCGTCTAATCAGCCTATTGGCTCACTTAAATGCGATGGCCGTATCTCCGCGCTGATGCCCGTGAGGTTCGACAGGCTTGGGCCGTGGAGCGCTCGTTTTGAAAGGTCGTGACGCTTCCCGGAGTGCCCGTTCCGCGCCACTGCGGCTAGCTGGCGTGCAGTCTCGTTCCCGCGCTATAGTCCACCCCATTGCTTGCGTGCAGCCGGCGGCGCAACGCCGCATTTACTATCGGATGGGGGCGGTCCATGGGCAAATCACCAAAATCGCCATATTTGCGAGATCCTAACCGCCTTGGCGATGTTATTGCCGCAATTCAATCTATGGGTACTTACAAATTTTACAAGCTCTCATTTGAAGGTTGGGCCGACCGTATCAGTGCTGATAAATCCAAAGCTGAGCACTGGAAAGAAGTGTTTGAGGAGCATCCCGAGTTCTTCCGTCTTGACAGCACAAAACAAAGAGCTTCGTTGGTGTGGCGGCGGCAATATCCGAAACTCTTTCACGTTGATCAGGGGCGACGGCTTTCACGGCTAGAATATGCTGCTTTGAACGAACGGGAGAAGAAGAGAATCTCTCGTGATCCATTGACACCTCCCGATATCAAGACCTTGATTGATACGGCCATTAACCTCCATTCGCGAGCAATTGAACGTGAGCGAGAAAGCCGTTGGTGGATGCCGCTACTGTCGAGTGCCGTCGGGGGCTTGATCGGGGCTGCATTGGGTGTTTGGTTCAGGGGGTGATGGATGACAGACAATTCGCTCGTAAACCTTGGTGAGCTATCGAAACCGGCCACCGTCTTGATCGAGAAGATTGCCGGTGCGGTTGGAGGAATTTTTAAACCTTACCAAATCGTGCGTGTGGCAAAAGCCGACGCTGAGGCCGAACGAATTAGGGCGGAATCGCAGATTCAGATCAGTGATCTCCATCGCCGCGCAATGTACCGTTTCTTGGAAGAGGAAGCAAAGAAACAGCAAAATATTGAAGGAATTACTCGGCAGGCGCTGCCGCTACTCGCAAAAGAGTCTAAGCCAGAGAACGTAGATGACGACTGGATTACCAACTTCTTCGATAAGGGGCGTATTATCTCAGACCAGCAGATGCAGGTTCTCTGGTCTAAGATCTTGGCCGGAGAAGCAAACTCGCCAGGAACTTTTTCGAAGAAAACAGTCAATTTACTGTCCGACCTGGATAGGCGTGATGCTGAATTGTTTAGCCATCTGTGTGCGTTTTGCTGGGTTATCGGTGGCGTGGTTCCCTTAGTTTTCGATGTCCAGAACGAAATCTACAATCGTCGAGGAATCACCTTCGACTCCATGAGTCACTTGGACAATCTCGGACTGGTTCAGTTCAGCAACTTTGAATTCTTAAGAGTGCAACTACCAAAGACGCTTCGAGTGTATTACTGCGGGAGACCTCTTGAACTCACGCTTCCCGACGATACCAGTAACCGGCTACGGGTCGGAAATGTAGTCTTGACGAAAGCAGGCGAAGAGCTCGCCGGAGTTAACGATAGTTCCCCAATTGAGGGCTTCTTCGATTTCGTCTATGACCGATGGGCGTCCCAATCATACGTGCCAAAGACAGCGAGTAAGCAGGGCTTCTCTTCGGATCAGTAACATTGGCACCTAGCCGCGTAAGACACGGCTGCACCAGCAGTTCCCCGAAATCGCGGGCCGAAGTGGTTGTCTTGCAGCAAACGGCCGGCCACCCGCACAGCGATGAGATGAAGCTCGAAGAGCGATTCCAGCGCGTGGAGCATGACACGATCCGGGCAATCCCGGCGCCTTAGGGCCCTGGTTTCGTAACCGTGTTGACGACCAAGGTCACCGCAGCCACTTGCGTCAATACTCTGCCGTCCACCGTCGCGCCGCTCTGCAGCGTGATCGATGCGGATGCCAGAATATTCCCCCGGAAAAGCGTTCCTCCCACGGTCGCCGAACTACCCACCTGCCAAAAGACATTGGACGCCTTGGCACCGTTGATCAGAATTACCTGGAGGCCACTTCCCACCGTGAGCGTGGAGGATGGCATCTGGAAGATCCAGACGGCACTCGAATTGCCCTGAGCGTCGAGCGTGAGATTCCCCGAGCTGATCGTAAACGAGCCCGGCGCTGGAGCTGTGTACAGGCCGGGAGCCAGGATCAGCCCGCCAAGCTCGCCACTGGGCTGAACGATTTGATTTGTTGTTCGTCCAGCGACGTCGTTAAAGGCAGCCGTTAGATCCAGTTTCGCCGAGGCCACGTTGGCATCGGGGGAGACGCGTGTGGTCCCATTCTCAATTCCGGGCCCGAATCCAGTTACGGCCGTGCCTGGACTCAGCCCCAGGTCCCCGTTAATGAACGTAGCGCCGGCGTTGGTGACGGTGGAGCCCGCAAGGATTGCGTAACTGGCGGCCGATCCCAGGTTGACTGGAGCTGGACTCTGCGTTGTCGAGCCGGCTGTAAACGTCCATGGATTGGGCGCAAGACCGCCATTGGCCAGCGGATTGCCTTGCAGGTCTTGGGCTCCGTTTGTAATCGTGGCGGTATAGACGACCGCGGGGGAGAGATTGCTTTCCGGGGTAAAGGTCGCAACATTGCTTGTTGCATCGTAGGAGACCGCTCCGTTTACCGGCGTCGTGCCGGGGCCGGTGACAGTAAAGGTTCCTGTGGTGATTGTTGCGGGGTCCATCCCCTGACTGAAAACCGCGTTAACCGTGGCGTCGACCGGCGCAGCCGGGGCGCCCCCGGCGGGGCTCGTAATACTAACGGTAGTTGCGGCATTGTCCGAGGCCGAAATCGTGGTAAAGGTCCATGGATTCGGCGAGAGGCCGTCACTGGCCACTCCGTTTCCCGCCAAGTCCTGAGCCCCGGATGTAATCGTCAGGTTGTAGGGGGAGTCGGCTAGCAAAGGGCTGGCCGGCGTAAAGGTCGCAGTCGTGCCAGCGTAGGTGACCGAACCGGCAACTACGGTTGCGCCCTGCTTTAGCGTGAATGTTGTTGCTGTAAGGGTCGAGGAGTCCATCGCCTCACTGAAGGTTACGGTGATTTTCTGATTGAGTAGCGCACTGACACTATTGGCAGCAGGATATACGGCACTCACTGTCGGTGAGGTGGTGTCTGTAGTTGTGCCCGTTGTAAAGGTCCAGGGGTCTGGCGCCATGCCGCTGGTCGCCAGCGGATTGCCTGCGGAGTCCGAAGCCGTGGCGGCAATCGTGGCCGTATAGGTGGTACTGGCCGCGAGTGGATTCATGGGCTTGAAAATTGCCGTGTTGTTTGTGGCGTCATAGTCGACTGTTCCCGCGACGCTGGTCCCGCCGCCTGACACCGAAAAAGTTGCGGTGGTGAGTGCCGTCATGGCCTTGCTGAAGGTAGCGGTGATTTCCCTGTTGGTGGGCACAACCGTCGTGCCATTGGCAGGATTTGTAGAACTTAATGTCGGCGGGGCTGAGTTCACGATAAATGGCTGTGAGCCGCTGGTGCCGCCCGAGGTGGTCACGGTGACGTTTTGGGCGCTCGTCGCGGCATTCGCGGCGATGGTAAACGTTGCCGTGATCTGCGTGGCGCTCACGACCGTCGTGCTGCTGACCGTGATTCCCGTGCCACTGAGAGCGATGGTGGCTCCTGCTGCGAAGTTCGTTCCCGTCAGCGTGACCGGGACGCTTTGTCCCTGCACGCCGTTATTTGGGCTGATCGAGGTCAGTGTCGGCGGAGTCGGAGGAGCCAAGTTCACCGTGAACGGCTGTGCGCCGCTGGTGCCGCCCGACGTCGTCACGGTGACGTTTTGAGCGCTCGTCGCGGTATTCGCGGCGATGGTAAACGTCGCCGTGATTTGCGTGGCGCTCACCACCGTCGTGCTGCTGACCGTGATTCCCGTGCCACTGAGAGCGATGGTGGCTCCTGCTGCGAAGTTCGTTCCCGTCAGCGTGACTGGGACGCTCTGTCCCTGCACGCCGCTCGTCGGGCTGATCGAGGTCAATGTCGGCGGGGCCAGGTTCACCGTGAATAGCTGTGAGCCGCTGGTGGCGCTGGAGGTGGTCACGGTGACGTTTTGAGCGCTCGTCGAGGCATTCGCGCCGATGGTTAACGTCGCCGTGATCTGCGTGGCGCTCACGACCGTCGTGTTGCTGACCGTGATCCCTGCGCCGCTTACGGCGATGGTGGATCCTGCAACGAAGTTTGTTCCCGTCAGCGTGACCGGGAAGCTCTGCCCCTGCACGCCGTTATTTGGGCTGATCGAGGTCAATGTCGGCGGGGCCAGGTTCACCGTAAACGGCTGTGCGCCGCTGGTCCCACCCGAGGTCGTCACGGTGATGTTTTGAGCGCCCGTCGCGGCACTGCCGGCGATGGTAAACGTCACCGTGATCTGCGTGGCACTCACCACCGTTGTGTTGCTCACTGTGATTCCTGCGCCGCTTACGCCGATGGTGGCTCCTGCTGCGAAGTTCGTTCCCGTCAGCGTGACCGGGAAGCTCTGCCCCTGCACGCCGTTATTTGGGCTGATCGAGGTCAGTGTTGGCGGAGCCAGGTTCACCGTGAACGACTGTGCGCCACTGGTGCCGCCCGAGGTCGCCACGGTGACGTTTTGGGCGCCGGTCGCGGCATTCGCGGCGATGGTGAACGTCGCCGTGATCTGCGTGGCGGTTACCACTGTCGTGTTGCTGACCGTGATCCCTGCGCCGCTCACGCCGATGGTGGCTCCCGCAACGAAGTTTGTTCCCGTCAAGGTGACTGGGACGCTCTGGCCCTGCACGCCGCTTGTCGGGCTGATCGAGGTTAGTGTTGGCGGGGCCAGGTTCACTGTGAACGGCTGTGCGCCGCTGGTGCCGCCGGAGGTCGTCACGGTGATGTTTTGAGGGCCCGTGGCGGCATTCGCGGCGATGTTAAACGTCGCCGTGATCTGCGTGGCGGTTACCACTGTCGTGTTGCTGACCGTGATTCCTGCGCCACTCAGGGCGATGGTGGCTCCTGCTACGAAGTTCGTTCCCGTCAGCGTGACCGGGACGCTCTGCCCCTGCAGGCCGGTAATCGGGTTGATCGAGGTCAGTGTCGGCGGGGCCAGGTTCACCGTGAACGGCTGTGCGCCGCTGGTCCCACCCGAGGTCGTCACGGTGATGTTTTGAGCGCCGGTCGCGGCATTCGCGGCGAGGGTGAACGTTGCCGTGATCTGCGTGGCGGTTACCACTGTCGTGTTGCTGACGGTGATCCCCGTGCCGCTCAGAGCGATGGTGGATCCTGCAACGAAGTTTGTTCCCGTCAGCGTGACCGGGACGTTCTGTCCCTGCACGCCGCTATTTGGGCTGATCGAGGTTAGTGTTGGCGGGGCCAAGTTCGCCGTAAACGGCTGTGCGCTACTGGTGCCGCCGGAGGTGGTCACGGTGACGTTTTGAGCGCCCGTCACGGCATTCGCGGCGATGTTAAACGTCGCCGTGATCTGCGTGGCACTTACCACTGTCGTGTTGCTGACCGTGATTCCTGCGCCACTCAGGGCGATGGTGGCTCCTGCTACGAAGTTTGTTCCCGTCAGGGTGACCGGGACGCTCTGTCCCTGCACGCCGCTATTTGGGCTGATCGAGGTCAGTGTTGGCGGAGCCAGGTTCACTGTGAACGGCTGTGCACCGCTGGTGCCGCCGGAGGTGGTCACGGTGACGTTTTGAGCGCCGGTTGCGGCATTCGCGGCGATGGTAAACGTCGCCGTGACCTGCGTGGCACTTACCACCGTCGTGTTGCTGACCGTGATTCCTGCGCCACTCAGGGCGATGGTGGCTCCTGCAACGAAGTTCGTTCCCGTCAGAGTGACCGGGACGCTGTGTCCCTGCACGCCGCTCGTCGGGCTGATCGAGGTTAGTGTTGGCGGGGCCAGGTTCACTGTGAACGGCTGTGAGCCGCTGGTGCCGCCGGAGGTCGTCATGGTGACGTTTTGAGCGCCGGTTGCGGCATTCGCGGCGATGGTAAACGTCGCCGTGATCTGCGTGGCACTCACCACCGTCGTGCTGCTGACCGTGATTCCTGCGCCACTCAGGGCGATGGTGGCTCCTGCTACGAAATTCGTTCCCGTCAAGGTGACTGGGACGCTCTGGCCCTGCACGCCGCTATTTGGGCTGATCGAGGTCAATGTTGGCGGAGTTAACGGAGCCAAGTTCACCGTGAACGGCTGCGCACCGCTGGTGCCGCCCGAGGTCGTCACCGTGATATTTTGAGCGCCCGTCGAGGCATTCGCGGCAATGGTGAATGTCGCCGTGATCTGCGTGGCGCTCACCACCGTTGTGTTGCTTACCGTAATCCCTGCGCCGCTTACGCCGATGGTGGCTCCTGCTACGAAATTCGTTCCCGTCAGGGTGACCGGGACGCTCTGCCCCTGCACGCCGCCCGTCGGGCTAATCGAGCTCAGTGTCGGCGGTGTCGGCGGAGTTGGCGGAGCCAGGTTCACCGTAAACGGCTGTGCACCGCTGGTTCCACCGGAGGTGGTCACGGTGACGTTTTGAGCGCCGGTTGCGGCATTCCCGGCGAGGGTGAACGTCGCCGTGATTTGCGTGGCGCTTACCACCGTCGTGCTGCTGACGGTGATCCCCGCGCCGCTTACGGCGATGGTGGCTCCCGCAACGAAATTCGTTCCCGTCAGCGTGACCGGTAGGCTCTCCCCCTGCACGCCGCTATTTGGGCTGATCGAGGTGAGTGTCGGCGGATCCTGGCGGCTCTGGGTAGTGCTGCTGCACCCGAACGAGGCAATGCTTAGCACGAATGCCATTCCTAGGATTCGGGCCCACAACTTGCACGCTTTGTGTTTCTCCACTTGAGTTCACTAGTGCACGACCGCTACCAGTAGGAGATCTGCGAAGTGATTGAGAGTGAGTGAGTTAGGCGAGAAAGAACGAGCCGAAGGCGGCGTTCAAATCCCGTTCTGGGACCGAATCATCAGCCCATCGGAAGGTCGCCGGCGCCTGGCTAGGCCCACGCATGCAAGCGGGCTTGCGTTCACGGTATCGCCGGAATTGCGGAGCTAGAGCTTGCCCTGAACACCAGCTTGGGAATGAGCGAGCAATACAGACTCCGCTGGCAGGACGCCGTAGAGAAATTGGACGCCCCAAAAGGGAACGAACTGACGCCACTATCGGCAGCGACAAGTTTCAGCAACCAAGAGGCGAAGTGGTTGTCTTGCAGCAAACTGCTTAATCAGATAGATTTGCAAGCAAAGGGCCGGAGTGGCGGAATGGCAGACGCGGCGGACTCAAAATCCGTTGGGCGCAAGCCCGTGAAGGTTCGACTCCTTTCTCCGGCAGTACTACCCTTTTTTTCCTTGAAAAAACTCCGATTTTTGAGATTGGCGGGGCTTTTTGAATGTCCAACTCTGCAACGCTCTGCAACCGAATGAAGCAAAAATCGGGGTTTTAGGGCTTTACTTATGCAACGTCTTTTTTAAATGATTCCTGCTTGCGTTCCGCTCGCCTAGGAAATAAGAAGTGCAACGCCCTGTGCGCGTCTTCTATCGCGATAAGTTCCAATTCGTCTGGCTGAATGCCATCGCGTAGACGTTCAGCAATGGCGCGTTCGGCGGCATATATTTTTCCCGGCAAAGACTCCGGCTCAAACTCTCGAAACACGTCAAGCACTGCTTTTTGCCAAGTGTATCTGAGTGTCGGGTATTCGTTCGTCTCTGACATTTGCTCATGTCCCTCTTCCTAATTTCCCCCTGTGCCTCACCGGGACCGTAAGTCAAACGCCAGATGTTATTGAAACGTTCGGTGGCTATGATCGGTTACGGAAAGTATCGCGCGCAGCACCGGCGAATGGGCGATTCTGCTCCGTTCCAGTGCTGCTGGAGCGTCGAAAAGGCATTCTTGTGATTGCTTTGAGTGCTGGCCAAACACCTGGTAACGGCGATGAGTTCACGCCGGGCGGCGATGGATGGCGTCGTTAACCAGCACCGCCGCTTTCATCGAGGCCACGATAATCGCAACTTGCACGTCGAGGGGGAGGGGAGAAAAAACGCAATTGGCGGCAAGCGAGGCTTCCGGCCCCGGCGGTCCTCCTAAAGATTCGCTGGCGAGCGAGCGGAGATAATCTCTTAGGCCGACGCCGTAGACCACGACGGCCCGGTCCGAAATTTCAGGCCAGAGGCTCATGGGTGCCGGCTCGCTAGCGGTTCGGTTTGCCGACGGCGGGCTGGCGAATTCGTTTCGTAAACGAATTTTCTTCCGACCAGACGCAGGGAAGTTCTTCCATCTCCGCGCCCGGCTTGAGCTTCATGATTCGTTCGGGAGCAACGATCGGCTTGGCGTACGCTTTGGGATCGTCCACGGTGATGTTGTAGATGATCGTGTTGTAGTCGATGCGCTGATAGCGCTCGGTGACGCTCATCTCCTCGCTGTGCGGATAACCGGTCGCGCCCAACCAGGTCTTGTCATTGAACCCGGAGGACTTCACGACGAGCGTATCGTCGCCCTCCCAATGACCGATGGCGTATCCGAACCAGGTGGGATCGGCGTCCTTGGGAAGCGAGCGGCCGTCGGTCCAGATGGAGCGCCACTCATGTTCCCGCTCGAAGAACTGCAAAATCCGGCCGCGCGCTGGAACGAACTCGAAGGGCAGCGGAAAAAGCAGGACGCGCGGAAAACCGGAAGGATCGCACTGCAAAATGGGGTCGTTACCGTCGGGCACGGCCCTTGATCCGTAACCGGGACGCTCCTGATTGAATCTGGCCTGCGCCCAAGGGGTCATCGGCGGAATGGTTTTTTCCGGCGCGATGCCTTCCGCGCCGCCGCTGCCCTGGTATTGCCACATACCGGAGAGATCGCGCTTAGGAGCGGGTGCGGAGGTTTCGTTCGCGGGCTTTTGCTGCGGGGCGGAGCGCGCCGGGATGGCGAATGCGAGGGGCAGCAACAACAGTGCCACCTCCATGATCTTGGTTAGGAATATCTGCCGACGCGGCATGCAAGCCTCCTATGCATGTGCAGGTGCGTGGAGAAGATCTATCTCTGGTCCATTTTCAATATGTGGCCGTCAGGGAAGACGATCTTCCCCAGCTTCTCTCCGGAAAATCCCACCGGCGCTCCGCTCTTCGCGGGAACCAGAGTGACGGCAATCAAATCTCCGGGCTTAATGGAATCGCGGGTCCAGCCGTTTCTGCGAAGGATGCCCGGACTCTGCGATTCGACGGACCAGCCAACAATTTTCCCCCTGGCATCCTTCACATCGAGGTAAATCTGGCAGTGCGGATTGGACCACACGAATTCCGTGACGCTGCCCTTGATGGTGATGGGGTGATCGGGGTCGTAGGCGGTATTCCCATGGTGCGCCTGGATGGAGGTGCAAGCGAATAGAATCGATGCCAAGATGCTGAGGGATAGGACCAGCCGAGATTTCATTCCGCCGCCTTGAACACGATTAATCGCGCCAGCACGGGTGATCGCAAAAGCCGGGCCTGCAAACGCAATCTTAACCCATGGTCCTGGCACACAAGCCCGAGTCGCTATAGCGAAGCATAAACCCGCTCAATTGTCATCCCTGAGCTTGCCGAGGCCGCTCAGGTCTGTTAAAAGTCGGTAGCTAAGGGTCAAGTCCGTGGTCCCGTCCGTATTCCTGGGGGCAATCGCTTTCGGGTGCGAGGAAAAGAGGGAAGAATGGACCGACGCAATTTTATAAAAATTGGGGGCGCATTCGCGGGCGGCTTGGGACTTGGGAAGATGCTGCACGCCCAGCAAATGCCGCCCATGCAGCAGGGGCAAGCCCAAAATTCCGGGGCGCCGAGTACGCCGGCCGACTTCACCGTAAAAATCGGAACGGTCCTGGTGGAGCTTGCGCCTTACCGATCGCTCAGCACAATCGGATACAACGGAACTTCCCCTGGCCCGCTGATCCGCCTTCGCGAAGGCAAGCCCGTCACCATCGACGTGATTAATGACACGGACACGCCGGAACTGGTCCATTGGCACGGCTTGTTGATTCCGTCCGAAGTGGACGGCGCGGAGGAAGAGGGCACGCCGATGGTGCCTCCACATGGGCGCTATCGTTACCAATTTACGCCCGGGCCCGCGGGCTCTCGCTGGTATCACACGCACACGATGGCCGGCTCGGACTTGCATCGCGGAACCTACACCGGGCAGTACGGATTCTTTTATATCGATTCGGGAAAAGATCCCGGCAAATACGATCAAGAACATTTTCTGGCGCTTCGGGACTGGGAGCCTTTTCTGGCCAACGAAGACGAGGACGATGAGGACGAAGATCCCAACGCGCCGAAGCCGGAGAAACCCGATCGCATGCCTCGCGGCGCGAATGGTTACGAGGCGGTTTATCGCGTCGTCTCCATCAACGACAAACTGATGGGTGGCGGCCCGCCGATTCAGGTGAAGGCGGGGCAGCGGGTTCTGTTTCATTTCCTGAACGCCTGCGCCACATCCAACCGCAAAATTGCGATGACCGGGCACAAGTTTCAGGTTTTTGCGCTCGATGGCAATCCCGTGGCTAATCCGCAGGCAGTGGACGTCATCGCCATGGGCCCGGGCGAGCGCGTCGACGCCTTCGTAGAGATGAACCGGCCCGGCGTTTGGGCTCTGGGCGCGACCGCCGATGCCGACCGGAACGCGGGCTTGGGCATCATCGTCGAATACGAAAATCAGAAGGGGCAGCCGCAGTTTTTGCGGCCGGCCAATCGCGTCTGGGACTACACGGTTTTTGGCCGCCCCACGGCGCCGCCAGCGCCCCAGGAAACGATCGACATGATCATCGGGAAGGTTCCCGGAGGCGTGCATGGGTTCAACCACTGGACCATTAACAGCAAGGAGTATCCTCACGAGGACGAATTTGTGCTGCGGCCAGGCTCCAAGTACCGCATCTTTTTTCGGAACCGGACCGATGACGACCATCCTCTGCACATCCACCGGCATCTTTTTGAGATAGTGGAGGTCAACGGTAAGCCGACGGGCGGAGTGATGAAGGATACGGTGGTGGTGCCGCAGTTTGGACGCGTGGCTGTGGATTTGATGGCCGACCAACCGGGGTTGACGCTATTCCACTGCCACAACCAGATGCACATGGATTTTGGCTTCAAGGCGCTGTTCCGATATTCGTAACGGCTGGCTCCAATGTGAGCCGGTTTTCCGACGAGGGTTCCGGTGAGGCGGTAGTGGGTCAGTTTGAATTTTGTCTTCTTTGTGTCACGATCAAGAAAATTCAAACTGACCCACTGCGGCTGAGGCGAGGCGGTTGAAGTCCAGAGCGGAAGTCTGATAGCCTGCGGGAGAGCTGCCATGACGAAGTATCTGCAGTTCGGTCTATTGGCTGTGCTGTTCGCGGGCGCCGGCGCCGGTTTGCTGGCGGTGCCGCAGTACGGTCAGGGCTACGGCTATCAACGCTACGGTTACCGCGGTTCGCCCAACGATGAGCAGAAGGACGAGTTTTCCTTCGCCCGTCTGCGGTATCCAGTGCGAATGGCCAGCTACGGCGGATTCGGCGGATTCGGTGCGTTTCGCAACGGGGGCTGGTCCGAAGATTATCCACGCGCCGACCGCCAATTTGTGCAGGGCGTTCTCCGGCTGACGCGCTTGGACGCGCGGCCCTACCAGGAAGTGATCGATCCCGACGACGACGCGATTTTCAATTGGCCTTGGCTGTATGCGGTGAATGTGCCCGATTGGGACTTCAACGACTCACAGGCGAAACGCATGCGCGATTATTTGCAGCGCGGCGGCTTCTTGATGGTCGACAGCATCCACGGAACGGCGGCATGGGAAAGTTTCATGCTGGGCATGCGCAAGATTCTTCCCGACCGGCCCGTCGAGGACTTGCCCAAGGACGACATCATTTTCCATATTCTCTATGACCTTGACGAAAAACCTCAGGTTCCAGGTTATCAATACATTTACACGGGACGAACGTACGAAAACGACGGTATCTATCCCGAGTGGAAGGCGATCCGCGATGAGAACGGCCGCATCATGGTGGCCATCTGCTTCAACATGCACATCGGCGACGCCTGGGAGCATGCCGACGATCCACGATATCCCGAGCGCTTCTCGTCTTTCGCCTATCGCATGGGCATCAATTACATCATGTATTCGATGACCCATTAAGAAGCCGTCGAGAGCCCGTTCCGTTCGGCGCGATCATTTCTCACTGTCAACGACTTCCCCGAATTGCTGATCGACTTTCACCAAAAATAGATTGAAATCGGTGAAAGTGTGCCGGCGATAAAAGCGGTGTCCCCGAAAATCCATGAAAAGCTCAGTGCTGGCGGGCAGCCAGATTTCCACCTTGCTGCGGGGAAAACGCACGGGGGCATATTCGACGCTCTGGTGATCGAGGCGCAGATGAATCGGCGGGATCGTTTCGGCCAAGTCGGTCTCCAAACGCGCCACCTGATAGCTGTCCGCCAAAATCCAAGCGCGTCCGCGGATCCTCAGGTTAAAGGCCCGCCCTCCCATGATCATCGTGATCATCGAGCGGCTTCGATCGCGCTCCTCGAAGCGGAGTTGCCATGCAGGTTGGCCGCGCCACTCTCCGAGGCCTTCACACGTCATCGAGAAATCCGGAGCGTATTTGGGATGGAAAATCAGCACCAGAGCCGGGGTTCCCTCCGTGGCGACATGGTCGGGAAACTCTTCCTCCGTGGTGCGGCCCCTTCGGTATTCGTTGACGTTCATGAATCCGCTGGGTCTTCGCGATAGCGAGACGAGATAGTCGAAGCGGCGCTCTTCCGGCACGTGGAGCTTCCCGGAACGGTTCACGTTCTGGTGATCCACAATCTCGGTGGCCGTGAACCGGTCCAGATTGTTTACAAGCTGCTCGATGCGACGTCCCGCCCGTGCCAGTACCTGAGCAGTTAAGCAGGGCGGGTTTGAACTTACTGGCGGAACGAAGGCATCGACATCCATTGGCGGCCACTTGACGGCCAATTCGGCACTGCTGGACGAAGGGAGCGCAGTTTGCTTTGCTTTCCCGCTTTGGGCGGATGCCAGGCGGCAAAGACAGAAAAAAACCGCCAGAGGCAGGAAGAACGAAAACAGTATGGCTTTCCGGGGATTCATTTCCTCTCGGCTCGCCACAGGCCGCCGCCGTGGGCGAGGGTAGAAATCGGCAGACAAATCAAGCTGACATTTGCACGCCATCGCTTCTATGGGGAGTTCACCCCAGCGGTTGGCACATATTCCTGTAGCAGGCCAGTACACACGACGTCCGATTTGCTGGCGGTCGGCGGGCGCTCCGGGCTTTGGCTGGGGCGCGCGGGCTGGTGCTATAATTTCCGCATTGTGAGAAGGCTCCTGCCGTTCGGTATCACTGTCCTGTCGATCTGCGCGGCATTGGCTCGGCCGGCTGTTTCCGCGCCGAACCTTAGTGGTTTGTGGGACGCAAAGATCGTGGCGGGCCAACTGGAGATTCCGTTCCGTTTTGAGATCGCGCAAACCGGTACTCAGGTGCAGGGTTTTTTCTTCGAAGGCGACCGCAAAGTTGGTTCGAGTTCCGGCAGCTTTGCGGACGGGCATTTGAAGTTTGGCTACGATTACCTGGATACGACGCTGGAGTTGTGGGTGGAAGGCGACCAACTTCACGGCGCGTACCGGCTGAATCGGCCAAACGCTCCGGCGATGGAAATCCGCGCGAAGCGTTTTGTGCCGGCGCCCGCAGAAGCCTCGGGGGGACCGCAAGTTTCAGGAAGCTGGGAGATGCGGCGCGTTCCTCAAGAGGTGAAGACTGCCAGCGATACGCGTACCTGGAAATTGTTCCTTCGGCAATCGGGAGCGGAGGTTTCCGGCTCTATTCTGCGAGTCGACGGCGATACCGGTTACCTGATTGGGCGCTGGCAGAACGGGCACCTGGTCCTGAGCCACTTTGACGGCGACGGGCCGTTGCTCTTCGAGGCCAAGCTGAACGCGGACGGAACTTTGGCGATTGCCCTTAACCGGCAAGCCGATTACCTGGCGGTGCGGACGACCGAGGCCCGAGCGAAAGGTGTTCCCGATCCGCCTGACCCTTCGCGCTACACCAGCGTGAAGGACCCCAGCGTTCCCTTTCAATTTAGCTTTCCGGGATTGGATGGACGTACAGTATCCAGCAGCGATCCGCGATTCAAAGGGAAAGTAGTCATTGTGGCAATCGGCGGGAGTTGGTGCTCGAACTGCCAGGATGAAGCGCCATTTTTGGTCCAGCTATACAAGGAGTTCCACGCGCAGGGATTGGAGATTGTAGGGTTGATGTTCGAGTTGGATGACGACGCAGCGCTGGCGGGCCCGCGGGTGCAGACTTTCATGAGACGTTTCGGAATTTCGTATCCGATGCTCCTGGCGGGAACGACGGATAACATCAATCAAAGGATGCCACAACTGGTGAACTTCGGCGCTTATCCCACGACGATTTATTTGGGGCGCGACGGCCGGGTGAGGAGCGTGCATGCGGGATTTGCCAGCGCGGCCACCGGCGCGGAGCATGCGCGGCTGCAGGGCGAGTTAAGAGAACTCATCCAACACCTACTGGCGGAGAATGGCTAGTCAAGTGGTTTTCGGCGGATTTCAGCGGTTTCCGGCGGCTTATAGAATTCGTGGAAGGAACATCACTATGAGAGTTTGTTTGAGGCGTCTTTCATTCCCGGTAGCAACACTCCTTCTGGTATTAGCGGTGGCCAAAGGCGGGGCGGCGCAATCGTTCACGGCAAGCCATGCCAAGGTAAGCGTGGTGGCGGAGAGCAATTCTCTCCAGGCCGGGCAGAGCGCGTGGGTGGGGGTGCTGTTCGATATCGAAAAAGGCTGGCACATCTATTGGGTGAACCCCGGAGATGCCGGCGAAGCTCCCAAGATACAGTGGCACCTTCCCGCGGGGTTTCAAGCGGGAGAGATTCGCTGGCCGGCGCCGGAGCGGCTGCCAGCGAGCACCGTGATTGACTACGGCTACGAGGGAAAGGTGCTGCTACCCGTTTCTCTTCGCGTGCCGGCCGGCTACGCTGCCGCGAACCCGGTGACGTTAACGGCCGATGTGCGTTACGTGATTTGCCGCGACGTATGCATACCGGCTGCGGCGCTGGCCAAGTTATCGATTCCGTCCGCGAACGCGGGCGATGCGGCGGATCGCCAACTATTTCACGCCGCGTTCGACAACGCGCCGAAAGTTTGGCCTGCCGGGTGGAAGGCGCAAGCGAGCGAAAATGGCGGATCTTTCTTGCTCTCGTTAGAAACCGGCACGAGCGAGAGCAAAGCTGTTTTTTTTCCGCTCGAGCAGGACCAGATCGACAACGACGCGATGCAGGGCTTGACGCCCACTACCCGAGGCGTGCAGATCAAGCTCAAGAAGTCCGATCAATTGAAGCAACCGATTGCCGCGCTGAAGGGCGTAGTGGTGTTGGGGCCGGGGCGAGTCTTTGAGGTTGCCGCGCCAGTCAGCGCGAGGAAGTAAGGGGGGTTCCCTTGCGAGTGCTGGTGGTCGAGGACGAGAAACGGCTGGCGGAGAACGTGGCGCGCGCGCTGCGCGAAAGCGCGGGCTACGCGGTGGATATTGCCGGCGATGGCGAGGAGGGCCTGTACCTGGCCGAATCGACGGCCTACGACCTGATGGTGCTCGACCTCATGCTACCGAAAATGGACGGCCCGACTTTGCTGACGCACTACCGTAAGAAGGGCCATGCAACGCCGGTATTGGTGCTGACGGCGCGAGATGAGAAGGAGAACGTAGTCCGGCTGCTGAATGCCGGCGCCGACGATTACGTTTCCAAGCCCTTCGATTTGGGCGAATTTCTGGCGCGGGCGAAAGCGCTGGTGCGGAGGGGAAAAGGACAGCGATCGCCGGTGCTCTCCGTAGGCGATCTTCAATTGAATACGGTGGAGCGCACGGTGCGCCGCGGGCAGAAAGAGATCGCGCTGGTTCCGATGGAATATCGCGTGCTGGAGTATCTGGTGCACCGGCCGCGCGCGGTGATTTCCAAGAGCGAGTTGCTGGAGCACTTGTACGACTACAACTGGGAGAAGTTCAGCAACGTCATTGAAGTGTATATTTCGGGACTGCGGCGCAAGATCGACAGCAATCATGCGGTGAAGCTGATTCATACGGTGCGCGGGCATGGCTACGTGCTGCGCCCGGAGCATAATTAGTCCGCGCCAGCGGTATCCCAAACAAAGGAATTTCAGGTGGCATCGGGAAGCTGGACACAAAGCGAGCCGGCAGTAACGTCCGCGGAAAGCAATCGAGCGGCGCCGCGCCCGATCGAGCGGCCGGCACAAAGCGATGCGAAAGCCTTGCGCAAACCGTTTTCCCTGGCGGGCCGCATCATCGCGCGGGTGATCATCTGCCAACTTGTGCTGACCGCGGCGCTAACTATAGTTGCGTTGGTTTATGCGCGCCGCGAGGTGGCCCTGGGTTTCGACGCCGCGCTGAACGGCCGGGCAATCCATACGCTGGCGGCGGTGCGTTACACGGAAACAAAACCTCCCGATCTGCTTTTCGATCCCTCCCTGCTGCCCGCCCCTTCTTCCCGGACGCATCCGGATCTTTTCGAGATTCGCCGCAGCGACGGATCCCTTCTGGCGCGATCGCCAACATCACTCCCCGCCGACTGGAAGGCGGAGGGGGAGTTCAGCGATTTCCGGCTGAACGGTGTGCCCTATCGAGCCGTCATCCTGCGGAATGTCCCTGTGCTCGACTATGAAGACAGCATCAAGGTTCCCATGAGGGTGACCGTGATTTTCGCCGCTTCCGTCCTGCGCATGCACGATCAGCTTTGGGACCTGGGGATGTCGGTGGGAGGCGTCGGCCTGGTTTTGCTTCTGATCGTCAGCGCCGTGGCTGCGTGGGGGGTGAGGCGCGGACTGGAGCCGCTGCGAGAATTGGCGGCCCAGGCGGGGACGATCTCCGTGCTCAACTGGGAGTTCAGGCCGCCTGCCGAGGCGTCCTTAGCGAAAGAGTTGGTTCCGCTGACCGGCGCGATCGAAACCGTGCTGGAGCGGCTGCAGGAATCGTTCCGGCAGCAGCGCGATTTCACGAGCGACGCGGCTCACGAACTGAAGACGTCCGTGGCGATTGTGAAGTCGACGCTTCAGTCTCTGCTGCACCGGCCGCGGCCGGAAAACGAATACCGGGCCGGTCTAGAGGGACTGTTGGAAGATTGCGGACGACTGGAGGATCTGCTGGGCAGCCTATTGAGATTAGCCCGGATCGAGCAAGGGCGGGAGAACGGGGTAATGCGCGAGCTTGGGGTGACCGAGATCACTTCAACGTGTGAAGCGGCGGTTTCGCGAATTCAATCCTTGGCCGAAGGGCGCAATATCAATATTCAGTTAGTCGCCCCCCAAGAGGTTCACCTGCAAGGCGATCCTGAGGATTTGGAACTGATCTGGGTGAATCTGCTGGAGAACGCGGTGCAATATAGCCCGGCGGGATCAAACGTGGTGATTCATGTGGGACGCGAGAGCGGCGGCATGGCGTGCGTTTCGGTGCACGATTCGGGACCGGGCATTCCCGAGGAACAACTGCCGCATGTGTTTCAGCGATTCTACCGGGGCGATCCTTCGCGGTCCCGGTCAACGGGCGGATTCGGGCTGGGGCTGGCGATCTGCAAAGCCATTGTGACGGCGTATGGCGGCCAGATCGCAGCCATCAGCCGGCAGGAACAAGGCACCGAGATACGAGTGCAATTACCGATTAGACCTCCCATCGCGACGAGCTAACCCGGGTTAAGGCCTATTTCATTTCCAGTTAAGCTCCACTTAATGTCACGCCAGCGAGGATAAGCGCACTGAGACCCCGGTAAATGACGCCCTGCCCGGCCCCGTGCCGGGTGGGGCGTCTGCATAATCGGGCCAATTGACAGCGGCGTTGTTTTGCCTGGGTCTTAAGCTTGGCTTCATTTTCAAAAGAATAATTTCACTTGTTAGGGAGTATGCAGGAGACGCCGCTGCCGGGGCTTGCGACGGGGGAGAATCCGGGGAATTAACGATCCTTAGAAACGAAAACGTGCGGGCTTCCGTCTACAATCGATAGCAATGCTAGTCGGACAGGCACTCCGTCGGATTCTGGCAAATCCATTTGGTAATGTGCGGAAACCGTACTTCGTACGTGAGGACCGCATCCCGAGAGGAGCGACGGCGGGGGATCGGGGAATTATGCGTACTGATTCGAGAAAGAGTTGAGAGAAACATGCCAATGGGAGGAAAGAACGTGACTGCTGCGGTTACTGCGTCTTCGATCGGCGAAAGTAGTTCCGGCGCGAGAGGCCGCGGGGCAAAGCTGTTTGCGGCTCTTGGCTGTGGCGTTGGATTGCTCTCGATGTGCACCGCGGCACCCGCGGCCCACGCGCAGAATCTCGCTCCCACGCGCACGATCGTGGTGGGCAGCGTGCAACCCGGCACTGTCGCGCCAACAGCTGTAGCACCGGCGCGTGCCGGCGGTCCGGCGCAGGTGGCGCGTCAAGACGATTCTCAGGGCGCTCCCGAGCCAGCGATACAACTGGTCTATCCGCCGAAGCCGCCGGAGCAAACCGGACCGCCGTTGACTGTAACTCTGGCGGACGCGCTGCAGAGAGCCCAGAAATATAACGCGGAATACTTGTCGGCTATTACGGACCAAAAGTCGGCGCTGGAAGATCGGCTGCAAGCGCGGAATGCGCGGCTGCCGCAGGTCGGGATCAGAAGCGAATATCTAGGCACGCAGGGCAACGGAAAAACCGCGAATGGAAGATTTGTGACCGAGGACGGTGTCCACGTCTATCGCGAATGGGTGACGCTGCATCAGGATATCTCCGCCAATTCGATCATGGGGACGGATTACAAGCGGGCGCAGGCGGCAGAGGCAATCGCAGCGGCCAAGGCGGAGATCGCCCGCCGGGGGCTGACAGTAACCGTTACTAAGACTTACTACGCGCTGGTGGTAGCGCAGCGGAAGTACGCAACCGCGCAGCAGGCGCTGGAACAATCGCGACGTTTTCTGCAGATCGCGCAACAGTTGGAAAGGGCGGGCCAGGCGGCACATAGCGATGTGATCAAGGCCCAGATCCAAGATCAACAACAGGAGGCGGCATATTCGGACGCGAATCTGGCGATGGAGGATACGCGGCTGGACCTAGCCGTTCTCCTCTTTCCGACGCTCGACGAAAATTTTACGGCTGTCGACGATCTCGACCAGCCTCAGCCCTTGCCCATGATCGGTGAGGTTCAAAATATGGCTTCGCGGATGAATCCGGATATAGGCGTGGCGCTGCAAACGCTGCGGTCCGCAACGCAGGAGGTGACGGCTTCGAAGACCGCGTTTCTGCCGGCGATATCGTTTGATCCGGTATGGGGCCTGGAAGCGAATTGCCTGGCGCTGAATTGCGTATACACGGCCATTCCCGAGGCCGGGGCCACGCCAACGTTGGGCTACTTTATTTCGGCTTCTTTGACAATGCCGGTATGGGACTGGGGAACGCTGCGGAGTAAACTGCGGCAAGCGGAATTCAAGCAGGAACAGGCTCAGGTGGAGCTGAGCGCGGCCCAGCGACATGTGCTGGGGGAGCTCTATGCCGCTTACAATGAGGCATTGGTGGCGCGGGACCAGGTAGAGAAGCTTCGGCAGGCGGCGGATCTGGCGGCGGAGAGTTTGCGCCTGGTGACGCTGCGGTATCAGGCTGGAGAGTCGCCGGCTCTGGAGTTGGTGGACGCGCAGACAACTCTGATCGCAGCGCGCAATGCTTACGACGACGCCGAAGTGCGCTATCGTACGGCGTTGGCGACCCTGCAGACGTTTACGGGGAGTTTCTGAGAGTTTAAAGAAAGCAGCAGGATGAACGGGGACGAGAATACGATGCAAATATCGAAGCTTCCAATCGATTTTCAGCGCGGGTCTCAGCGCGGGCGGGAGGGCCGATGGGCCTTCGGCGGTTTGCTGGGTTTGGCGCTGACGGCGAGCCTTCTTTCATGGGGATGCAACAAAAGCGAGACCGCCGAGGCGGCGCCTACCGTAACGGTACAAGTGGGCTCGGCGGAGAACCAGACCATCGAGCGCAAAGTGATGGCGGAGGCGACGCTGTATCCCCTGGAGCAGGCATCCATCGTTCCTAAGATCAACGCGCCGATCAAAAAATTCAATGTGAATCGCGGAAGCCGCGTGCATGCGGGGGACGTGCTGGCGGAACTAGAGAACCAGGACCTGCTGGCGACAAAACAGGAGAACGAAGGGAACTACGCGCAGGCGGAAGCGAGTTATCAGCAAGCCACTGCAAAGGCCGAACAAGACATGAAATTGGCCAAGCAGGAGTTGGATTCCGCGCAGAAGCTCTATGACAATCGGCAGGCGCTTTACAAGGAAGGGGCGGCGTCCGCCAAGGACGCGGACGACGCAAGCGTGGCGCTAACCCAGGCGCGTAATGCCTACGAGCTGGCGCAAAAACAGCTCGATGTGAAGGTGGCGGAAGCGCAATTGGCGGCGGCAAAAGGGAAGAACGCGGAAGTGGAAGCGGGCTTGAGTTACTCGCAGATCGTAAGCCCCATCGACGGAGTGGTCACGGACCGGCCGGCGAACCCGGGAGAGATGGCGTCGAGTTCGGCTCCGATCCTCACGGTGATGAACGTATCGCAAGTGATCGCCAAGACGCACATCGATCAGCAGGAGGCGGCGACCTTGAAAGTGGGTGACGCGGCCAGCATTTCGGTGGCAGGCCAGCCGGGCTCCGTTAAGGGCAAGGTGAGCCTGGTGAGCCCGGCGCTCGATCCCAACAGCACGACGGTAGAAGTTTGGGTGCAGGCGCCGAATCCGGGAGAGCGGCTGAAACCGGGGAGCGACGTGCAGGTGCAGATGGTGGCGCAATCCATTCCGCATGCCATCGCCATTCCAGCGGAGGCTCTGCTGGGTTCAAACGGCGACAATTCCGTGATCATTCTGGATAACGACAATAAGCCGCATAAGAAGAAAGTGAAGGCCGGGATTCGCGACGGCGGTGAAGTGCAAATCACGGAAGGCTTGCAGGGGGGCGAGCGCGTGGTGACGGTGGGGGCGTTTGCGCTTTCGCAAGAAGACGATCCGATTCTGGCGAAGACGACGGTGCAGGTGCAGGCTCCGAAAATGCCGGACGAGGACGATGATGATGACGAGTAAGCGCGAAGGCGGCGGAGCTGGCGCTTCAGCAGTCTAGGAGATCGCAACAGCCGTACGGTAGATTCATGGAAAACAAGACGACCACAGCGACACATTCGATCGAGGCGCCGACCCAAGCGCCGCCACCTCCGCGACGGATCGCACCGGTTGACGATCCGAATCGCTACTGGTTCGCGCGCCACTCGAAATCGATCATCTTCATGATTCTCACGCTGGCCGTGGTGGGAATCTACGAGGCTTTTACCCTTCCTATCGCCGTGTTTCCCACCACGAACTTTCCGCGAATCATCGTAGGCGTTGACAATGGCGTGATGCCCATCAACCAGATGGAAGTGACGATCACGCGGCCTATCGAGGAAGCGGTGAATAGCGTTCCCGGACTGCAAGAGGTGTACTCGATTACCAGTCGCGGCTCCGCGGAAATCGATTTGGACTTCGACTGGGGCGTAGACATGGTGCTGACGCTGCAGCGAGTGGAATCCGCGATTTCGCGAATCCAGAGCACGCTGCCTTCGACAGCTCAAATCGACGCTCAGCGGCTGGATTTCGCGAGTTTTCCGATTCTGGGCTACAGCCTCACCTCGGATAAGGTTCCCCAGACGCAGCTTTGGGAATTGGCCACATACGACCTCAAGCCGCGGCTGAACCGGCTGAATGGAGTGGCCAGCGTTCTGGTGCAGGGAGGACAGCAGCCGGAGTTTCAGATCACGCCCGATCCGGCGCAAATGCTGCGAGCGCACGTGGGAGTGCAAGACATTTTGGACGCAGTGAACCACACGAACCTGATCGATTCTCCGGGCTTGCTGAGCCAAAACCATCAGTTGTACCTCGGGCTGGTTACGGCGCAGGCGCAAAATCCCGATCAGCTCGGCGACATTGTGATCAAGACGAACGGCGATGTTCCCGTGCGGATTCGCGATGTGGGGAAGGTGTCGCCTTCGTCGGCGCCCGTCTATACGATCGTAACCGCGAATGGAAAGCCGGCGGTGCTGTTGAGCATCAACCGGCAGCCGAACAGCAATACGGTGGAAGTTGCCAACGAAGTTCACCAGGAGATTCAGGACCTTCTTCCGAGCCTTCCCTCCGGCGTGAAGCTCGAGGTTTTTTACGATCAGTCGAATATCGTGGAGGCATCGATCGGCAGCGTGCGCGACGCGATCATCATTGGTCTTTTCCTCGCGGGCATCATTATCTGGCTTTTCCTGCGGGATTTTGGCACGGCCATCATGACCGGCCTCGTTGTGCCAGTCACTATCTTGGTGACCTTCATCGTGATGAAGATCATGGGACAGAGCTTCAACATGATGACGCTCGGGGGCCTCGCCGCGGCGGGGGGGCTGGTGATTGACGATGCCATCGTGGTGGTGGAGAACATCGTTCTGCACCGGGACGGCGGCGAAGGGCCGTTGCGGGCGACAGCAAGCGCCCTGAAGGAACTTACCATTCCGCTGATCGGTTCCACCCTGACACCGATCGTCGTATTCCTGCCGCTGATTTCGATTACCGGCGTAACCGGAACTTTCTTCCGCGCTTTGGCCGTGGCGATGAGCGTTTCGCTATTGACTTCGCTGGTGCTGGCGCTTTCCTGGACGACGAATCTGGGAACATTTTTGATTCGCCGGGGCAAGCACGCCGCCGAAGCGGAGATCCCGGCAACGAACGGAGCAAGCGAAATCAACGGGGGAAACGGCGGGTCCAACGAATTAGGAGGCGAATTCGGACGCAGCGACAACGGACCCCAGGGCGCCACAGCGGGCGAGGAAGACAGCGGCGAATCCGCCGAGATGGAGCAGATCCGGCGCATGATGGCGGCGGAAGAGGCATCGCTGAGAGGAGGGTGGTTCGAGCGCATCATCAATTTCTACGAACGCTGGTTGCGCCGGGCCTTCGCACATCCGTTGGTGCTGGGCGGGCTATGCGCCATTCTGATCGTCATTTCGTACTTCAGTTATAAAGCGCTGGGCACTGGTTTGCTTCCGGCGATGGATGAGGGCGGCTTCGTTCTGGATTATGTGACGCCGCCGGGCAGTTCGCTGCAAGAGACCAACCGCATGGTTTCGCATATGGAGCAAATTGCGCGGAGCATACCGGAAGTGGAACAGACTTCGCGGCGCACGGGCTTGCAACTGGGCCTGGCGGCGGTCACCGAAGCAAATACGGGAGATATTTTTATCAAGCTTAAGGACAAGCGCAGCCGCAGCGTCGAGGAAGTGATCGAGGACGTACGGGCGAAAGTCGCGGTTGCCGAGCCGGCTGTGGATGTCGATTTCCATCAGATGCTAGAGGATATGATCGGCGATTTGACCGGCGACCCGAAGCCGGTAATGATCCGGCTCTACTCCGACGATGTGGATGCCCTGACGCAATGGGCGCCGCGGGTGGGGGATGCCATCGGGGGGATCTATATCAACGGGAAGAAACCCATTGTGGATGTGGACGACGGCATAGACAGCAGCATGAGCGGCCCGGCGGTAGTATTCACGGTCGATCCAGTGCGCGCGGCGAAGGCCGGCTTCACCACCGATCAGCTCACCACGGTGGCTTCGGCCATCGTGGATGGTGAGCCGGCCACCACGCCCGTGGTCGTTAATGACCGGCCGTACACGGTGCGCGTGCGTTATCCCAAGGGAGCGCGGACCTCGCTCGAAGCCATGCGCGATACGGTGCTGGTGAACTCGAATGGCGGGACGACAACGCTCGGAGCTGTATCCGATGTCGGCGAACTCCCGGGTCAGATCGAAGTCATTCGCGATAACCTGCAGCGAGCCGTGGTCGTGTCGGCACGATTGGAAGCGATCGATCTGAAGACCGGCATCACAGCGGTGCAGAAAGCGGTAAACGACCTCAAGCTGCCGCCGTCGATTCGCGTCGAATACGCAGGAACCTATAAGGAGCAGCAGAAGTCCTTCCGCGAATTGCTCACAGTGCTGCTGCTGGCCATGGTTCTCGTTTTTATCGTGCTGCTGCTGGAGTTCCGGGCCTTTTCTGCGCCGGTGGCGATTCTTTCTTCCGCGGTGCTCTCCACGTCGGGGGTGTTTTTTGCGTTGCTGATTACGCGAACAACGTTCGATGTGTCGTCGTTCATGGGACTGATCATGGTGATCGGAATCGTGGCGAAAAACGGTATTCTTTTGCTCGACGCGAACCAGAAGTTCCGGTCCGTGGGCTTCTCGCCAGAGGAGGCGCTGGTGCAGGCGGGACGGCGCCGGCTGCGTCCGATCGTGATGACGGCCATGGCCGCGGTAGCGGGCATGCTGCCGCTGTCGCTGGCGATCGGAGCGGGCTCGCAGATGCTTCAGCCGCTGGCGATCGCGGTGATCGGAGGCATTCTGATTTCGATGATCCTCTCGCTGGTGATTACTCCGGCGATGGAATTCTTCATGACGCGGAAGAGCCAGGAAGCCAGCGGGGCATAGGGGGAATCGGCTTCGTGCTGGAGAGGGAAGATCGTAGAGACTACGGAATTTCATGCTCCGGGTCCGAGTTTAACTTGCGAATTTAACGATAGGAGGAGAGCTATATGTCACGTGCGCGCGCGCTAGGATCGTGCTGGTGGGCTGGTTTTTTTGCAGCATCGGTGCTTCTCATTTTTACGGGAACGGCATCCGGTCAGAATTACAAATTGATACGGAGAATTCCCGTGGGCGCCGAAGGAGGCTGGGATTATATAAAGGTAGACGCGGACGCGCAGCGGCTCTACGTCGCGCGGGGCGACCATATGATGATTGTCGATGAGGTGAGCGGAAAAGTTCTCGGCGACGTACCGAACACGAAGGGCATTCACGGCACAGCCATAGCGAGTGCTCTGGCGAAGGGCTACACCAGCAACGGACAAGCGAGCACGGTAACTGTTTTCGACCTGAAGACGCTCAAGCCGATTACCGACATCAAGACCACCGGGGACAATCCCGACTCGATTATTTACGATCCAGCGACCAAACGGGTATTCACGATGAACGGCCGGAGCAACAACTCCACGGTGATTGATGCCACGACGGACAAAGTTGTCGGCACCGTGGATCTGGGCGGGAAGCCGGAAGAGCCGGCCCTGGATGGGCGGGGCAATATGTTCGTCAACCTGGAGGACAAGAGTTCGATCATGGAGTTCGATACGAAGACTCTTGCGGTGAAGGGGACCTGGTCGCTTGCGCCGTGCGACGGGCCTTCCGCGTTAGCAGCGGATACCAAGAACCACCGCCTGTTCGCCGCCTGCGACAAGATGATCGCGGTATTCAACCCGGATACTGGCAAGGTGGTGGCGACGCCAGCCATAGGCGGGGACCCGGACGGCGACGGGTTCGACCCGGGCAACGGGCTCGTGTTTGCCTCCGTACGCGAGGGATTGCTGACGGTGATTCATCAGGACTCGCCGGATAAATACAGCATCGTGGGGAACGTCAATACGCAATTTGGCGCGCGCACGATGACTCTCGATCCAAAGACGCATCACGTTTTCACCGAGACGGCGGACTTCAATCCCGCGGCGCCGCCTACTCCGGACAATCCGCGACCGCGACCACAGGCGATTCCAAACTCGTTCGTCATTCTGGAACTGGGGCCGCAGTAGGCGCTCCTAAACAGAGCCGCGAAAGACAAAAAACGAATCGACTCGGCTCCCGCAGGCGGGCCAAGCTTGAGCGCGCGGGAGCCGGGGCGGCATACCTGATCGGCGTCGTCTATTTACCAGCTTTCCTGTATCCGGCTAGAAATCAAGCACTTCCGAATAGGTGCGGGTGTATGCTCTTCTCTTGAGGCGGATTCCGAATCCGCCACGCGGAAACGTTCAGCTCGGGGTGAGATTTTGGCGGGCGGTTTTTGCGGCTCGCACGGATTCACCGAAAGGCTGCAATAGGAGGACACCATGGGGTACATACGGGGAGCGTCGTTAATAATGGTGGGGGTGTTGCTAGGTTTTGCCCCGGGAATTCGCGCCGACAGCCTGCAATTGAAAAATGGCAATGTCGTTCAGGGCAAGTATATGGGCGGGACCGAGCGGGCCGTGCAGTTTGAAGTGAACGGCAAGATGCGACTTTACGACGTCGGCCAAATCCTTTCCATCAGCTTCGCCGCTGCATCCGTTGACGGAGGCATGCCCTCGAACAGCGCCGGAGCAAGACACAGCAGAAATGCGGAGGGCTGTGTGGCGGCAAAGAGTCCGGCGGCTAGCTCCGCCGACAAGAGCCAGCTAAAATCCGCCAAAATGCAGAGCTCGCAGAATGGCTTGCAGATCGCGGGAAAACCCGACCCGAGCGGCAGGGGAATAGCTCAGGTGAACAGACCGCTGCGAACGATTTGGGCGCGGGCCGCCGATTGCGATTCGACATCAGACACCTCATTTGCGGGCGCGCGGTTCGCATGGCTTCCCAAGCGAATTGAGGGTTTGCCAGCTTAGGACTTCCTCCCGGCTCCTTATCGTGCCCGTAATGAGACCTGTGCAGCTCATATAACCTCTCTCCGATCAGCCTTCGACAGAGATTTGCGTTCCTTGGACCTGTGGATTGCGAGTGTACTGATGCGCACGGGCCGGGAGAATTTTCTTGCGTGCCCATCAACGCGTGCGTAAGATACCGCAAATTTAACAAGGAAGAGAGAATGCCGAAGGAGAAGCCGAAAGTTAACATCGGTGAGGTCATCCGGAGCTATCGCGGACAGCGAGGGCTGTCGCAAGGCGATATAGAACGCCGCACGGGGCTTCTGCGATGCTATCTCTCACGCGTTGAAAACGGGCACACGGTGCCCTCGCTCGAAACCCTGGCGAAAATTGCCGAGGCGATGGATATCAGCCTGGCCGATTTTTTCCCCGGAACAGAGACGGCGCACGATCGAGACACGCAGAAGATGCTGGGCGAGCTCTCGGAAGACGAGATTCGGTTCCTTTCGGAGATCAAGCGCTACAGCACGAGCTTATCGGACGGAGATAAGCGGCTTGTCCTGGCCATGATTCGGAAGATGGCGAGCCTGATTCCTCCCCCCACGCGCAAGCCCGTCGCACGCCGCACCGCGTTTTAATCCCAACGCTTTTCGTGACGATGGAAACCAGCAGAAATGCTATCCGTGGCTGTTCGCATGGGCGAGGCCGTGGGCGAGA
>Ga0206836_10054_pt1 | contig 35765 bp, 34 predicted proteins | sample Alteio_BWOrgCont_28_FD_152871 | JGI IMG/M metagenome (GOLD analysis project Ga0206836, IMG submission 152871) | Enriched cells from forest soil in Barre Woods Harvard Forest LTER site, Petersham, Massachusetts, United States -... | ecosystem: Environmental > Terrestrial > Soil > Temperate forest >...
CCTGGCAAAGAGGCCTGGCTCCTGGTCGCAAGCGCTAGTCATATGCCGCGCTCAATCGCCTGCTTCCGGGAGACCGGTTGGAATATCTATCCGGCACCCGCCAACTACCTGACCGGTGGACAGCATTCATCGCGATTGGCGCGCGGTTCGTTTAAGCGGCTTTGGGAGATTCCGACACGATGGGGACAGTTTGAAGAGAGAGATTTACGGATTCCGTGCCGTGCTCATGGCGTACCACGCAGAGGGTGATCAGGCTAAGAGAAAATTGGTGCTACACCACATTACCAAAAGCTGCTGGGAGTTGGAGCAGGGTTACCGTTGCCTCTCTGTCAGATAGTGCAATTTTGCACGTACTTCGCGATGTTACTGCCTAAGTTTTTGGGTGGAGACGCTTTGATACGCTAGCTTCTAGGCATAGAGCCGATCTCGCCGTTTTGGCCTATGGCGACGGCTGACAAGAAACGATCCTCGATTTTCCCGGTTAAGGGCCTAAGATGACTTTCCTTCCTTTCGGATCCTCGCTAAATAGGCAAGCCGGATTTTGTTATAACCAGCGATCAACTTCGTTATGTTTCAGATTGGTTTTCCCGAAGTGCCATTGCGTGAGTAATATACTGGACTTCCTGTTCGGGAGTTAATGCGGTCTCCCGCTCTTTCTCCAGTGCAATTCTAACCTCGATTCTCTGACGCTCAAAAGCATCGTATCGCAGATTCACCGCTGCTAGTTTCTTCCGTTCTTTTTGGTTGAGGTGTTTTTCAAATTGGGCGGCTAGAAGAACAGTATTCATCAGAATCTCGCGCCTTTCCTCGTACAACTCGACGATAGCGTCAACGAGACCCGATGGTGGTTTTTCCATTTGGATTGTTGCCCCACATATACGCCTCGCTATTTTGAATTAGCAGCGACGCGAGCGGCGGCGGGTTTATCGGCGGCTAATCTTTGGCGAGGGTGGCCGCTTCGTTTTTCTTTCTGTCCGACTCCTCACTTGGCGAACGGAAAAGAGGCTTGACCAATCGCTTGAACTTTTCGGGATCGGCGTTGACGAGTTCCTGTCTTAAGCGCTCGTCGCTTTCGCGCGTTTTCTCGCTTATGGGCCTTAGCGATTTTGATCTCGTCGTGCGCGGCATACTGAAAGCATAACGCTTTCAGATCGAGGCTGCCACTATTTGCGGCACGTCGTAATCAAGGCGGCAAACATATCGTCGTTGTTTCGGTTGTTAAATCGGAACGAAAATTCATGGAGATAAAAGGGCAAATACTGCTTGCTGACGTTGTGGTAGGTCCCGATCACGCCACGCTTCAGCAACGACCAGAACGATTCGATTGAATTGGTATGGACTTCGCCGCGCACCCATTCGTTCTTGGAATGACTGACGGATTCGTGCTTAATGTCGCGAAGGATGTAGCTGTAATCCTGATTCTCATCGGTCACGACCAGCGAGACTTTCTTGCTCACGACCTTGCGGACAAACCCCGCTAGGGTAGGGGCATCCTGACTTCCGATCACGCGCGCCACGACATTTCCCTTGCGCTCGATTGCTACGATAACGCCGACCTTGCCAAATCCGAATTTCTCTTGTCCGAGCTTCAATTCGCCACGGCGCGCATGCTGTTGAGCGCTTTTCTTGTCCCAACGCCGGTTGCGATCTTCGCCGCCGACATAGGTTTCGTCGGCCTCAACGATGCTGGTTAGCGGCTGGATCATATCGCCAGCCATCGCCGCGCGCCAACGCATGCACACAAACCAAGAGGTGTGGTAGTCGTGAGTCGATCTCTCTCCGAACATCACACGATGAATCTGCAGGGCGTTGACGCCTTTCTTGCTGGCCAGCATCAGATACCCGACCTTGAACCAATGGTTTAAGGGAACCTTCGTACCTTGGAAGATCGTGCGGGTGATCATGCTGAAACGATAGCCGTTGCGCTTGTGGCAAGTGACCGCTTCGCCAGTCCGCTTGTCCATGGTCTGCGCGCCGCTTTTGCACACCCAATGATACGCTCGAGTCTTGAGCGCAAAGACTTAGGACTGCCGCAGCGAGGGCATTTCACGCCATCGGGCCAACGCGTCTGGACCAGAAAATCCCTGCATTGTTCGTCGGTCCCGAATTGCCGATCAAATTCTGAAATGGTCTGCATCGTCGCCGTCTTACATCTGCCCGAAAATAATGCAGCCGATGAGCGCCAAGATGATCGCGAGAAATAACTATCGCAATCGTCAGTCTTGTCTTGCCGCTCGCGACCTAAAGATTAGCACCTTGTTGACGGTGTTCACGATATGCGCGTCGGTCGAGATCGCCGGAAGGCTGCGCGGTGGCAAAGGCATGCTGGGATGGATCACTGTCCTGCCGTGGGGCAATCCGGTCATGCTCAGCACCGCACTCTCGTTCGTCATGCTGGGCTTCGGCGGGGCCGGTGGGCTGATCAACATGAGCTACCAGCTCAACAGTACCATTCACAACACGCAATGGGTCAACGGACATTTCCACCTGATCTTCGGCGGTGCGATCGTCATCATGTATTTCAATATCGCCTACGACGTTTGGCCGCACCTGACTGGACGCGCCCTGGACAGCCTCCGCCAGATGCGGATGCAGCTCTGGCTCTGGTTCGTCGGCATGATGGTGCTCACTTTACCCTGGCACTATGTTGGCATCCTGGGCATGCCGCGCCGCATGGCGTTCTACGATTACACCGATCCAGCGATCGCGGCGCAGGCCCCATGAGTGACCTTGTCGGTGATCGGCGGCGCGATTTTGGTGATATCGGCTATCCTATTCTTCATCGTGCTGGCGCGTGGCCAGATGGCACCGCTCGTTGAACCAGAGGCCTACCGGTTTAGTGTGGCTGTACATCCGCCGCTCAGCCTGCCGGTGGCGTTGAACGGCTTTGCCCTATGGCTTGGACTGATGGTGGGCCTGACCATCCTGAACTACGGCTTCAGTATTGCCAACCTGCTGGCACGCCCGGCACCGCGGTGCCGGCGGTCATGGTCGGAGCTGGCCGGTGAACACGGAACGGATTCTCTCCATCCGCAACAAGTGGTTCACGTACAGCGTCGGAGTAACTGCGTGGATCGCCATCGTCAGCATCGCTGTCGGCTTCATCTGTCTGCCGTCGGTGCGAGAGGGAACCTCGCTCGGCGTCTGGTATATGATCTGTAGTGCCGCCGGCCTGATCCGGGTACCGCCGGTCTACGAGCAAGCGGTACAGCCGGTCTATGTCACGACGCGGGTCGAAATCGTGCCAGGTATGCTCAGCAATGCGAGCGCGGAATCGATCGGTCGAGGCGCGACGCTGGCATTGCGTTGCACCATGTGTCATGGCGCCCATGGCTTGAGCCACGCCGATGCACCGAATCTCGCTGGGCAGTATGCGGTCGCGATCTACAAACAATTGTGGGACTACAAAGTCGGCGCGCGCGCCAGTGCCATCATGCAGCCGCTTGTCGCCAATTTGAATGACCGGGATGTGCGCGACCTTGCTGCTTATTATGCCTACTTGCCGCGCGAGCGTGTCGGTCAATCTTCGGCGAACCCGGTACCTCGGATTATTGCTGACGGCGCGCCGATGCGGAGTACAGCACCTTGTGGCGCGTGCCACGGTGAGCCCAGCTCGAAAGTGGATGCACCGTGGCTGGAAGGACAGCCAGCGGTTTATCTGCACACGCAGCTGGTGGGTTTCGCCTCCGGCGCCCGGCACAACGACATCAACGAGCAGATGCGCAATATCGCACGCGACATGACGCCAGAAGAAATCGATATTGCCAGCCGATACTTCACTAGCAAGCGATAAGAAATCTCTGACGGTTCTGGCGCAAATGGCTGGCAATGAAATGACTGCATATGATATCTGCAGTTGCTCCGGGGGCGAACTCCGAACCGGAGACGCGTTGGCTCCCCGTTCGACATCGAAGACGACAACTCGCACAAAACGCCCGAAAGCGCTGATCGAACGTTTAAGGAGGCTGGGCCTTGAGGGCGGTGAAGCAATATTTTGAAGACGAATGAGCTTTAGGGAAGTACGATGCATCAAGGCCGACCTCGGGGCAGCGGGAATATCCGCCAGTTACTGTTTCAGCGCAGAGAATAGAACCTCAAGTCGTCGCGTCGACTGAATTTCTGCGATCATCGTGCGGCGCGGTTCGAGCGGCCACGATGCCAATCGGGAAACCCTCCCTCCTCCCAGCGTGAACTGAAGTCGTTGAGCGGTTCTGCCAACTCATCGGCTAAGTGTTTCTCTGCAATCGCCCGCGCAGCAGAAGCCCTGAACCGTTCAGGGCTCTGCCTCCCGAAAATCATATCCGGGATGACGCGCAGATTGGTGTGTGGTATATGAAGCGACCGACGGTGGCGTTCCTGGACCAACTGCTCCTTGTTATCCAGTCATGGTTCGTGCGACGAGCGCGGCTGGGGGCCGAAAAATCTCGTGTTGCGTCATCAACTCATGGTCTTACGCCGCCAGCACCCCAGCGCGCGTGAGACTGTGGAACATCGATCGGTTGCTATTGATCTGGCTGTACCGCCTGTACGCGTCGCTGCTGGATGCGATCATCATCGTTAAGCGCGAGACTGTCATCCGTTGGCATCAACGCGGTCTCCCGTGCCTAAGGGCTGGAAGTCCAGCCGCAGAGGCGGACGTCCGCGGATTGTTGCCGAGATTCGAGCGTTGATCAGGCGCATGAACCGCGAGAACCCGCTGTGAGCGCACCGCGAATCCACGACGAATTGTTGATGCTTGGGATCGAGGTCGCTGAATCAACCGTAGCAAGATATGTGGTGCGGCGTGCCCGACCACCGTGTCAAGGTTGGAAGACCTTCCTGCGCAATCATGCCGCCGGCATTGCTTTGCTCGACCTGTTCGTCGTGCGCACGATCTCGTTCAAGCTACTCCATGGCCTCGTGGTCCTGCATCATGACCGCAGGCGGCTGGTCACGATCAACGTGACCTCAAATCCGACCGCTGAGTGGATCGGCGGTCAGGTAACCGACGCCGTTCCTTGGGACGAAGCGCCCCGTTTGTTGATTCGTGACCGTGACGGGGCATTCGGCCCAACCTGTGCCCGCCGCATTCGAGCGATGGGGATCTGGGATCACCCGACTGCGGCGCGCTCGCCATGGCAGAACGGTCACGTCGAGGTGACCGTCTCTCTCAGAAAGAAAAAGGGTCGGTAGACTTCCGGTGGCTTTAAGCAATAGCAATTTGGCGGACATCGTTCTTCTAGTTTAACCGCGACACGTTATCGATAAATTTAGCGGCCAGGATTTCGATATGACGACAAGACGTCTGGCTGTCCTCCAGTTGGCTTCAGAGTTGATTACGGTGGGGCATACTCCTCGAGGTGCTGGCTCGCAACCATAACCCTCACAGGAGTCTCAATCGCCGGTTATGTCTCCTTCTCGACGTCTGTAGTTCCGGAGCCGGGTGTGGGATGCCATAGCGATGGATCGTGGTTCCGGCGATCCGTCTCAGGAGCAGGTCATATCCGCGCGCGGGCTTCGAGCGTCGTGGTAGTCGTCGCTATGGCCGCCGGCCGCTCAAAAGACGGGTTGAGGTTCTATTCTGATTTCGTAACGCCTTCCCAGTAAGTTCGTGCTACAGAGCTTGCGCCATGACAACCTTTGGAACGTTCATTACACGGCGCCGCAAGGACCTCGGTCTTACTCAAAAAGAGGTTGCTGCGCGGATAAAACAGGACGATGCCAAGCCTCTATCTGTTCAATACCTGAACGATATTGAGCACGGTCGGCGTGGGGCGCCGCCCGATTACGTCATCAAGCAACTCTCCCGAGTACTGCGGCTTGAGCTCGACGTGATGTATTTCCGCGCGGGTCGAGTTCCCTACGACATTCGAAGCAGATCGATTTCAGACGAGCGCGCACTGGCAGCTTTCCAGGCGTTTAGGCGAGCACTGCGGCGCCGAAAAAAAATTAAATAAATTTTATCTACGGCAAGCTGCGGTAACATTCGACTCAGGCCTCAGGTCTTCTTTCATTTACTGCACCTGTAACTGCTAGCATGGCAAATGACGTAAAAGACTACTTGACATGACTTCCACGCCCGCTATGATCGCTGCCGTTAACGAGAGGTTTCTGAGCGTGGAGGACACGCGCAGTGCCCCGCGGGTTTTATGGAAGTGCGACCGGTCAGATGGGAAAGATGGTCGATAAGAGAAATACAGGTGTGTGCGGTATTGGCGAGCTCCATCAAACCCCGAGGGTCACTGCGTGAGTATCGTGAGTGAGGTCGATCGCAATCAAGAGGATAGACCGATGGAAGCGAGTCCATATGCAGGCGCGTGGCGGGAATGGGATGAGCGTTATGCGGATCTGGCGATAGGCAAACGGAATTGGCAACTGGCAGCGGGCGGGCTGCTCATAATGGGCATGATCCTCGCCGGCGGGATGGTGTGGCTCTCGGGCCGCAGCAAATATATTCCCTACGTTGTCGAAGTCGATCGGCTCGGCTATGGGCTGACGGTCCCGCAACCGTTAACGGCGGCCTCAGTGCCGGACGTGACGGCGCGAATGGAGCGCTACGAAGTGGCGATGTTCATCCGCCAGGCGCGCGAGGTCTCAAGCGATCCACAAGTTGAGCAACAGATGCTCAATTCCTTGCTGGCGCATGCGCGCGGCGCGGCAGATCGTTTCCTGGATGAGTACTACCACGCCGATATCACGCATAACCCTTTCCAGATCGCACAGAAGCAAACCGTATCCGTAAAGATCGATTCGATTCTTCAGCTTTCGTCGAAAAGCTACCAGGTGCGATGGGCCGAGCAGGCGCGCGATCTGAACGGCGTGGAGAACGGCGCACCGAGCCATTGGGAGGCGCAGCTGCAGACGGAGATTATGCCGCCCGCATCGGATGATGCGATCGTAATTAATCCACTGGGCTTTTACGTGAATCAAATCAGTTGGACTGAACAGCAGAGCTAGAGCTCAAACAACATTCGGGGAGGTACTTGGCCATGATGCGGTTCAGCATGGCGGGGATGGTTATTGTCTCGATGACCCTGGGCGGGTGTGCGGCCAAGCAACAACCGGCACCGCTTCCACCCAGGATCGTGCACGAAGTGGCGCCGGCGCCAGCGGCACCGCCGCCGCCCACTGCCGCGGAGATCCTAGCGGCGCAACCGGCCGAAGTTCGAGCGGCGGTCGAGGATCACGACAAGAAAGGCAACTGGCCGAGCTACAAGACTGCGGCCTACGTGCTCTATCCTTACAACGAGGGCGGGCAACCGATCGTGTATTGTGCGCCGCTGCGCACGACCGATCTCCAGTTGCAGTCCGGTGAGACCGTGACCGATCTTGCGCTCGGAGATCAGGAAAGATGGATGGCGACGCCGGCGTCTTCCGGTGATCCCCGTAACCCGGTTCCGCACGTTGCGCTGAAGCCGCAGGCACCGGGGATCGAAACCAATCTCACGATCTATACGACCAGGCACATCTACCACCTGATTTTGCGATCGGGTGCGCGGTCGATTCAGGAGGTCGAGTTCTACTATCCGGATGAACTGCTGGCGGCGATGAACGACGCGGACGTGGCAGTGGCAAAGGCAAAGCAGCGCAGCGCAATCGACCCGACGGGCGATACAGGGGCGAGTGCGAACAATATGGCGGCGGTTGATCCTGGTCATCTCAACTTTTCATACGAAGTCAGCGGACCGAACGTGCCGTGGAAACCGGTACGGGCCTACGACGACGGCGCGCACGTGTTCATCCAGATGGGAGCAGGAATGAGCACAAACGACGCACCGGCGCTGCTCATCGCAAGTAGCGGCGGCACCCAGATGGTCAATTACCGGGTGGTGGATGGTGACTGCTACGTGATCGACCGGCTGTTCGACAAAGCGATTCTCCTGTCGGGCGTGGGTCGCGAGCAGGACCGGGTGACGATCGCGTACAGCGGCGAGGCGAGGTGAGGACGATGGCCGACCAACCTAAGACGCCGGCAGGGCAGGGCGCCGCTGCCCTAGACGAAGATCAGGAGCATTTGGGTGGCGAGCGGTTCAATCGCCGGTTGCTGGTAATAGCCGGCGTGTTTGCGGTGGTCGTCGGAGTGATCGCGGGCGAAGGCATCCGATCGGCTGGCGTAAAGACGACCAGTGCGGGCACGCAACTGCCGACCGACAATACGGTGGACGATGAGCGGCACAAGGCTGAAGTCGCGGAGCTCGGGGCGGGTACCACAACCCCTATGGCGATGCCGACCCCGGGAGCAATTGCGGTCCTACCGATGACGAAGTCGCAAACCCCGCCGGTGAATGAAGCACGGACGCCGAGCCGGTACGCACAATGGGCCGAGGACAAGCGCATGCGGGCGCTGGAAGCGCCGCAGATGGTAGCGGCGTTTCATAGTGGCGGCACACTCGAACTTGCGAATGCGCCCGGCGCGCATGGAGAGGAAAGCTTCGATGCCGGCACGTCCACTGAGCCGACGGTGAGGCTACGTCCGCCCTCGCCAAACACGGTGGTGGCGGGCAGTGTGATTCCCGCCGTGCTCGTTAGCGGCATCGATTCGGATCTGCCAGGACCGATCCTCGCCCAGGTGAGTGAGAACGTTTTCGACAGTGCGAGCGGCAGGAGTCTGCTGATTCCGCAGGGCAGTAGGCTCATCGGCACTTCCAGCGGTGCAACGACCTCGGGCCAGCAACGCATAGAGATCGCGTGGCGGCGGCTGATCTTTCCCAACACGACGAGCATGGACTTGCCGCAGATGCCGGGCACGGATCAGGGCGGCTACGCGGGCTTTACCGATCAAGTGAACAACCACTACCTCGCGACCTTCGGCACGGCGGCGGTAACGAGTCTCATCAGTGCGGGCCAGATGGTCGGACAGATGGCGGCATTCGGGGGCGGGGGGACATCCGGACCTTACGGCTACTACCAACCCAACCAGTGGGCGACGGCGGGCCAGACCGCGGGGTCGGCGGCTTCCGCGCAGATGGGAGCCTTGGGCCAGCAGCGTCTCGGCAGTGGGATGGACCGACCGCCAACGATCGAGATCAGGCCGGGATATCAATTCGACGTGATGGTGACCGAGGACCTGGTGTTTCCGGGTCCATCGCAACAGTGAGTGGGTAATGCATCGTGCGCGATTTGTGCACACCGGCAAGAAGATGAGGAGGGCAGGGCGATGGGAATTCTCAAGCGTAAGGACGAGCGAACCGAGACCGTGACGGTGCGGGTGCCCGCATCAGTGAAAGCGGAACTTGATCAATTGCGCGAGGAGACCGGCGCGGCGGGATTTGATCTCAATGCAACGCTCTCGGATGCAGTGAGCCGGGTGACGCGACAGATCCGCGACGAGCTGAAGCAAATTGCGATCGTAACGAGTCCGAGGAGCAGAGCGAATGGTTTGGCGAATAGTCACACAGAAAGCGTGATGACGAATGGGAAGTCGCAAGAGTAGGGCGGGATCTCAGGCCGAAGGCTTTATCCGTCGCGTGGCGATGATGGCGGAGGAGAGCGGGATGGGCTGGCTGAGAAAAAAGGTGCGGGGGAGCGTTTCAGTCGTAGGGCAAGATAAAGGTAGTGTGGTACCACATCGTACGCCGCGCCTTTTTCTGTACCGACTGAGCCAGTTTTTTCACCATGCGCACACCATATTCGAGTACCACACGGTATGGTCACCGTCGCGCAGGAAGACGCACACCAATTTCGCGCAGCTGCATAGTTCAGACTGGCGGCGGGCGCGGTATGCAGCGCCACTCATAGCAGCGGGTGTGGCAACCATCGGGGTTGGCCTTCTCGTTCTTTCAGCAAATCAATTTCGTTTGCGAATCACGTTGACGGACAGTTCCGCGCCGGCGGGCATCTATCGAATTGCGCAATCGCCGGCAGGGCGCGGCGCATTGGTCGCCGTCTGTCTTCCAGCCGTTCTTGAGCGGCAGGGACTGACGCGCGGTTATCTCCAAAGGGGCGATTGCCGGGCGGGAGCCGAACCGGTCGCGAAGGTCGTCGGTGCGGTAGCCGGCGACGTGGTGGAAGTGGAGCCGGGCTGGGTTGCGGTCAACGGAGTGAAGTTTGCGAACAGCCGGACGGCGGAACGTGACAGTGCGGACCGGCCGCTCACGCACGTGTTATCGGGCGCATACCGGGTCGGCACGGGTCAAGTCTGGCTGTTCGGCTTCAACGACACGCGGAGCTGGGACGCACGCTATTTCGGCCCGGTGCCTCTGACCGGCATACGCGGCGTGCTGAGACCGGTGGTGACGTGGTGAAAATCATGAAGCAACACAGCGACGAACAAGGTCTGCGGGTCCATCATCTGGTCAATCTCGGAGGGCTCATCGCAATCGCGGGACTCGACCGCGAGCCGCCCGATTTTTTGTTGGGTGCGTTGGTGAGCATGGCCAATGAACGCGACCGGTTGACGCCTGAGCAGAGGCTGCGGGTGGCATCTTTGGGCCGTGAGAAACTCGACGAGCGAGTGACCGCCAAGCGGGCCTGGAAGTCGTGGCGACGTTCACAAGAGCTTCATTCATTGATGCTGAACAGCGCCCAGGTCCGGCGACTGATCGAGAGGTTGGGCGGTGTCGCTCCCGAAAATCCGGAGCGCCTGCCGGAGACACTGATGGGGCTGTTAAGGGAGACGGGAGATGCGGTGGTCACGGCTGTTGCTCGGTGATGAAGAGCCCGGATTGCGGCTCCGTTCGCTGAAACCCGGCCAGGCGCGCGGGCCGAAGCGGCTGGTGCCGTGGTGGGTCAGGGCGGAACGCCGCGTCAACGCGGCGCGCGTGACCAGACGGCTGCCGAAGAGCAGCCGCAACGGCGGCGGGCGCAGAAAATTAAGGTCCGGGCCCCGGCCCTACGGACGCCGCAGCGTGGTCAAGACGTCATTCCGGCGTAACGGACACAAAGGCGGTTGGGTCAGGCATGCGCGCTATCTCACGCGCGAGCACGCCCAGCGCGAGCAGGAGCGAGGCCTCGGTTTCGATGGCGTCGGCAACGAGATCGACATGGTTGGAGTCGTGCGCGAGTGGGAGCGGAACGACCCACTCATCTGGTCGCTGATTATCTCTCCGGAGGACGGCGCGCGCATCGATCTGCGGCAGCACGCGCGTGACCTGGTGGCCGGCATCGAACGCGACCTCGGCACCCGGCTGGAGTGGGTGGCCATCGATCACCACAACACCGACGATGCCCACATCCATCTGCTCATCCGCGGCGTGCGCGACGATGGGCAAACGCTGACGCTCGACCGCGACTACATAATGCGCGGTCTTCGGGAACTCAGTCAGGAGTTGATCGAACGCGAGCTGGGACCACGTCTTGAACCCGAGGTTCTGCTCGCACGCGAACGCACCGTCGAACGTGAGCAGTGGACCGAGATCGACCGCGCGCTCGAACGGCGGGCGGGGGCCGATCGCATAGTCAGCTACGAAAATTTCGCGCCCTACAGCGAAGGCGCGAGGATCAGGGCTGAGCAGGAAATCAAACGACTTCAGTTCCTGGAGAAGCTGGGGCTCGCCCAGCGAGTCGGCGAACGGGTATGGAAACTGTCGCCCGAACACGAGCCGGAGCTTCGGCGGCGGCAGCGGAAGCACGACATCATCAAAAGCAGGGCCCACGAGCAACGGCGCGAGCGCGAGAAGGATCTTGATTTGGAGAGGTGAGGGGCATGGCAGAATATCGTCCTTATCGCATTACCAACAGCGGGGCGCAGGCCCAGCTTACCCGAGTGAAACTCATCGCGGTGTCGAGTTTCTTGCTGCTCGCAGTCCTGATCAATTGGATCGTCACACAGCATGTGGCGCGGCTGTTTGGCTATGCAGCCGGGCTCGGCCCATCATTGATTGGCAACATCTATGCGCCATGGGAATGGCTGGTCTGGTGGACGCGCTGGCACTGGGCGGAGCAGCTCCAGCCGCTGTGGGAATCATGCATCCGCCAGGCGGCCTATCCACTGATCATTCTCGCCGCGGGGACGGTGGGCGTGATCGGGCTCGCCCGTTACTTCCTTAGTGGAACGAGCTCCGATTTACATGGGTCCGCGCGTTGGGCGACCACCGCCGACGTGCGCGCGGCGGGCCTTATCGCACCACGTACTTACCTGCCGCAGTCTCTGCGGCGGCTGGCCTTGCGCGTCAAATTAATCAAGCCCCTCGCGCGTCGCGTCGGGATCTATCTGGGAGTTTGGCAAGGGTCGTATCTGCGTGATTGCGGGCCGGGACATGTGCTGGTGATGGCGCCAACGCGCAGCGGCAAGGGCGTGGGCGTGGTAGTTCCGACCTTGCTTACCTGGCCGCACTCGACTCTGGTCCACGATCTCAAAGGCGAAAACTGGCAGCTCACGGCGGGCGCGCGTCAGCGCTTGGGACATATCTGTCTGAAGTTCGATCCGACCGACACCACCGGCGCCAGCGTTAAATACAACCCGCTCGAACAGGTGCGGCTGCGCACCGTGCATGAAGCGGAGGACGTGCAGAACATCGTGCACATGATCATCGACCCCGACGGCAAGGGACTCAATGATCATTGGGTCAAGACCGGCGCTGCCTTGCTGACCGGGACCATCCTTCATCTGCTCTATGCCGAACCCAACAAGACGCTGCGCGGAGTGGCCGGATTCCTTAGCGATCCGGGTTGCACGCTGATGGTGACCATCGAGCGGATGCTCAAATCCGAGCACGATCCTGCCGGTGCGATGGGCTGGCGCGATCATCGCGGTATAGCCACGCGGACCCACCCGCTGGTGGCCGAGAGCATGCGCGAAATCCTCAGCAAGAGCGATAACGAGCGTGCGGGAGTCTTCTCGACAGTGATGTCTTTTTTATCGCTCTATCGGGATCCGATCGTCGCGGCCAATACCCAATATTCGGAATTCAAAATCAGCGATCTGGTGAACCATGAACGGCCGGTATCGCTATATCTGGTGGTGCCGATGGCGAGCCGCGACCGCTTGCGCCCGCTCCTCCGGCTGATCCTCAACCAGATCATCCGGACGTTGACGACCGAGCTGGCCTACAAGAACGGTCGGGCGGTTTCGGCTAACCGCCATCCTCTGCTGCTCATGCTCGATGAGTTTCCGATGCTCGGACGGCTGGAGGTACTGGCCGAGGCGCTGTCATTGATCGCCGGATATGGAATTCGTGCCTGCCTGGTGGCGCAGGATTTGACGCAGATCTATGCGGCCTACGGACACGATGAAGCCGTCACCATCAATTGCGACACGACCGTTGCCTTTGCGCCTAATAAAATCGAGACGGCGCGCGCGCTTTCGGAATTGACCGGCGAGACCACGGTACGCCATGCGCACCGCATGGTCTCCAGTATAGCCACCAGCGTATCGGAGCCCGAGACCGGAAGGTCGCTGATGACGCCGGACGAGGTAAGGCGGCTAAGTGCGGACGAGGTGCTGATCTTTACCCGTGGGCATCCGGCGATTCGGACTAGGCGGCTCAAGTATCACGAGCAGGATTTCTTTCAGCGCCGGGCGTCGATCGCGGCGCCAAAGCAAAGCGATCGAATTACCGCTGGGCCCGCAGAGCAGGAACAAGAACGGATCAATGGTCAAACAGCGGAGCAAACGGGTGAGGAGCCAACGTTCCTCACCTACGGCGTGAACAGAAAGGAGCTGGTATGAGACGGCAAGTCGCTACCTATCTCACCGAAGATGAATTTCAGCAGCTCGCGCGGCTGGCGGCGGGACGCAAAGTATCGCTGTCCCGTTATGTCAAGGAGCGCTTGCTGAAAACGGACGAAGGTTCGGGTGCGGAAGCGCAAGCCGAGGCAATCGCGCAGGCGATCGTCAGGTCTGCTGAACGGCGTTTCATCGACGGAGTGGAGCGTTCGATGTTCGGTGCGCTTAAGCCGGTTGCGAAAAGACTGAGCATGCTAACGGCGATGATCGATCAGTTTGCACTGACGATGTTGATCAATACGCCGGAAATCATCGAAGCCAAAAAGGACCAGGCGATAGCCGCCGGAGAACGGCGCCACCGCGGCTGGCAGCGTGCGGTCGAACATATGCTCAGAGAGGAACATCCGGAAGTTGCCAGCGAAAACCGCGTTGACGGTAACGGGGCGCGTGTCTGACGCACCGCGCTCAATGGAGCTGAGGATTCGTTCGATGAAGGAGAAGGAGAAACTCACGGTTTGGCAGCTGGCAGCGTTGGCGCATTCCTACAATGGCAAAGACGCACCGGACCCAGTCTGCATCCAAGGACGTCCAGGCAAGCGCAGCGTGATTCTTACTTGCGATATCGATGACGAAAGCTTCGAGAGCTTCGGTGGTCCGGTGTGGCACGTCTCGGTATTTCCGCCGGTACGGGTCAAAGCCCAAGCCCTTTTGGCCAAGGTCGGGGAAGGCGAGCCGTTCGAAGAGCCGGGTGTGAGTCCGCAGATCTTTCATCTGCGCAAGCGAATGACGGCAGCAGAAATCGAGCAAATGGGAGATTCAGTTCAATGATTTCTCCGCAGCAAATCCAGGAGCGCCGCCGCGACGAGTTGTTGCGGCGGCAATTGGGGCCGCAGCTGCTCGCCGCAATCGCGGATCCAGCGATCACCGACATCATCGTCAACGAGGATGGGCGTGTGTGGTTCGAAGCTCATGGCAAAGGCTTGTACGCCGCCGGCTTCGTTCTGCCGGAAAGTCATCGCGAGAGCGTGATCGGCACAGTGGCGGCGGCACTCGGCACCACCGCCGATAATGACCATCCGATTGTCGAGGGTGAGCTCCCGATCGAGCGCATCCGTTTCGAGGGACTGATGGCACCGGTGGTGCGGCATGCGTGCTTCGCCATGCGCAAACCGGCGCAGGTGCTTTTCACACTCCACGACTATGTGCGCGACGGAATCGTGACCGAGGCGCAAGCGGAGATTTTCCGCGAGGCGACACATCGCCGGCTGAATATCGCGATTGCCGGTGGCACCGGCTCGGGCAAGACCACGTTCGCGGGCGCGCTGATCAACGAGATGGTGGCGACTTCCGATCAGAGCGAGCGCTACGTGATCATCGAAGACACCCTGGAGATCCAGTGCCGAGCCGAGAATCTGGTGCAGCTGCGTACCAGTGAAACGATCGATCTGACGCGCCTGGTCCGCGCGACCATGCGGCTGCGCCCGGACCGGATCATCATCGGCGAAGTGCGCGGCGCCGAAGCGCTGGCACTCCTGAAGGCGTGGCTGACCGGGCATCCCGGCGGGGTGACCACCATTCACGCGAATTCCGCCCGGGCGGCACTGACGCGGCTTTCCAGTCTCGTCCAGGAGGCAGGCGTACCGCCGCAGCCTGAGATGATCGCCGAAACCATCGATCTGATCGCTTTCATTGTGCGGACACCGAACGGGCGCAAGGTCACTGAACTGGTGCGCGTGGAAAGCTACGACGCGCATGAGGGATTCCGGCTTGAAGCCGCTTGATCACAAGGATTCAGGACGCCATGGGCGTCATGCAACAAAGGAGGGTCGGGAAATGGAGAAGTTGAAGTATCGGTTTAGGAAATGGGCAGTGCGTATGAGCTACGCCTGCGGCGTTCTCACAATCGCGCTGCCGGCGCGGGCATTCGCTGCTGTCGCTGGCGGGAACGTATTGCCTTGGGATCAACCGCTCAACACCCTGCAGACCGATCTGCAGGGACCGGTGGCACATGCGGTGACAACCGCGGCAATCATCGGCACCGGGATCACCTGGGCGGTGAGCGAGCACGGTACCGGCGTGCGCAAGATGTCGGCGCTCGCCTTTGGCGGTGCGGCTGCTCTGGGGGCCACCACGCTCATGACGGCGCTGTTTCCGGCGGCAGGAGCGCTTTTCTAGAGCGCGAGGAGTTGCAGATGAACGGGGAAGAGCGGCGGCTTAACGTCATCCACCGATCGCTGGTGCGGCCAGTTTTACTCGCCGGAGCCGAGCGACCGCTGGCGATCGCCAACTGGGTTATTGCCGCCGCCCTCATTTTGGGCCCTGGGCAATGGTACACCGCCGTACTCGGCGTCGTGCTGGCGACCGGGGGTCATTGGCTGCTGGTCCAGTTGGCGAAAATCGATCCGGAACTGAGCCAGATCTACATCCGCCACATTCGCTATCGACAAAATCGCTATCCGGCGCGCGCGTCGCTGTGGGCTCCCGCACCGGCCCGGATTCGGCCAACCGTGCCGCAGCCGCGCGAGCTCCGTGGATGAGGAGAAGGGATGATGTTTTTAAAGGAGTTTCGAGATTTAAGACGCAAGGCCGATCGTCGGTTGGGCCTGCCCGATCTGCTCAACTACGGCTTTGCCGAAGATAGCCACACCATCGTGACCAAGGACGGGGCGCGGCTGGTGGCGTTCGAGTGTCACGGCTCCGATCTCAATTCCGCCAGCGCAGCCGAGCTGGACGCCCACCGCGCGCTCGCCAACCGCGCATTCGTGAGGCTCGATGACGGCTTCGCCTACCAGGTCGATCTGATGCGCTATCCCAGCGGCAAGCATCCTCAAAGGACGTTCGCCGATCCAGTGAGCGCGATGATGGGCCACGAAGCGGCAGTGCACTATGCGCAGGAAGGCAATCACTACGAAACGAGATGTGTGATTACCATCGCGTGCCGCAGAACCTCGGCTGTCGAGACCAGGTTGGGTAGCGCATTTATTTCGGGGGCCGGTGACGCAGATCGCGAACGCGAGCGCGAGTGGTTCCAGCAACAGCTCCAGGAATTCGTCGACGCTATCAGTCCGGTCTGGAAGCTGGTGCCGCTCGATCTCTCCGCACTCTTGTCGCACATCACCAGCTGCATCAACGGTCGCATGTGCCAGGTGAGGGCGTCCCGGCATGCGGTCCCGCTGGACGCAGTGCTGGGCAACCAGGACTTCGTTCCCGGTTTCAAACCCCGTATCGGCGGACGGCACATCCGGGTGGTCGCTCTGTCGGGCTTTCCGTCGTTCTCGCATGCCGAGCTGGCGTTGTTCCTGGCGGAACTGCCCCTTTCATATCGCTATTCGATCCGCGCGATTCCGCTTGGACTCAGAAGCTCGGTCGGCCAACTCGGCGTGCTCCGGCGCAACTGGTTCCAGAAGCGCAAGGGTGCGCGCGCGATGCTTAGTGAAAGCATCGGTTCGGGTACCGGCGCCGCCTTTGAAAATCAGCACGCGCTCAGGATGGCGCAGGATGCTGACAACGCCATTGCCGAAGCTGAAGGCGGCGAGGTCCGCTTCTGCTACGTCACACCGAAGATCGTCTTGACCGGCGATACCGCCGCCGAAGCCGATGAAAGCGCGCGGCTGATCTTCAAGGTCTGCCAGAACATGGGCTTCGACCCGCGCATCGAGACCGCCAACGCCAATGAGGGCTGGCTCGGCTCGATTCCGATCCATGGGTGGTACGACGTGCGCAAGCCGCTGGTAAGTACCCGCAATCTGGTAGACATTATGCCGCTGACCAGCGTCTGGTCGGGCCTGGCGGTGAACCCATGTCCATACTATCCGCCAAATACGCCGGCGCTCTGCTATGGCGCGACCACCGGCAGCACGCCTTTCCGCTTCAATCTTCATCAGGGCGATACCGGGCACACCGTGATCGAGGGACCGACCGGAGCAGGGAAGAGCGTCGCGCTCGGCGTAATTGCGGCAAACGCTCGCGCCGTCCCGGGCATGCAAATCTTCTTCATGGACAAGGGTTATTCGGCTTTCGTGCTGACCAAAGCGCTGGGCGGGCAGCACCTCGATCTGGGCGAGGAGGAAGTCCCGCTGCAGCCGCTGGCGCGCATCGACGAGCCCACCGACCGCATGAAAGTTCAAGTTTTACTTGAAGATTGGATTACGCTTCAGAACGTGAAACTCCTGCCTCAGCAAACCCGCGCGCTTTATCGTGCGTTGGAGCTCATTAGCGAAGCTCCGATCGAGCAGCGCACCATCACCAATCTCATCACTCAGGTGCAGGATCCGGCGGTGCGTGACGGGTTAACACCATATTCCCTCGCCGGTCCGCTCGGACGCTTTCTGGATGCCGACCGCGATGTGCTGCTCGACAGCGACTTTGTGACCTTCGAGCTCGAAACCCTGATGGGGATGGGGCCGAAGGTCACCATCCCCGTGCTGACCTACCTGTTTCATCGCATCGAGCAGAGGCTCGACGGACGTCCCACTCTGATCATTATCGATGAAGCGTGGGTGGTGCTGGCCAATACGACCTTCGGCGCGAAGCTCGAGGAATGGTTGCGCACGTTGCGCAAGAAGAACGCGGCGGTGGTGCTGGCGACGCAGAGCCTCAGCGAGATCGCCAACTCGCCCTATCGCGACGTCATCCTGGAGTCGTGCCCGACCAAGCTCTATCTGCCCAACGCCGAGGCGCGTAATCCGCAGACGCGCGATCTCTACCGGAAGTTCGGGCTCTCCGACAGGCAGATCGACATCATCGCCGAGGCCGCGCCCAAGCGCGATTACTACTACCTCTCGCCGCTCGGGCGGCGGCTCTTCCAGTTCGCACTGGGACCGGCGGCATTGGCTTTCATTGGCGCCGGTTCGAAAGGGGACGTGCTCGCGGCCCGGCGGATGATCGCTGAATTCGGTGAACGCTGGCCCGCCGAGTGGTTGCGGGCGCGGGGTTTCGGGGAATGGGGCGCCTACCTCGATGGCCAGCTCAGTCAGGAAGAAACGGTAACGGAGCGCTTAACCGATCCCAATCGATATCTGAGCCATCACACGACTGTGCATGAAGGGGCGGCATGAAAGGGGAGGGAAGTGAGATGAGGTTAAAGCGCTACCTTATTTTATGCCTGATGATTGCGGCGATTTTCCTGCCGGGATCCGCCAACGCGATATTTGGCGTGGGCGATGAAGTATTCGATCCCACGATGTTCGCGAGCCAGTTGCAGCAGCTCCAGCAGGAGACCGCGACGGTTACGAATCTGGCCCAGCAGCTTCAGTACGCCGTCAAGAACACCACCGGCGGCGGTGCCGGCGGCTGGCAATCTAACCAAAACCTGCTCACCAATCTGGGCGGGCTGATTTCCGAGCAGCAAGGCCTTTCCTACACCTTCCAGGGCCTTGCCCAACAGTTTCAGCAGCTCTACCCCGGCTACAGCGCGGCCACTACGCCGGGTGTGCAAAGTCCGCAGGCGAGCGTCGATACCACGCTCAATACCCTGAACGGCGCGCTGCAGAGCGCGCAGTCGCAGGCTCAGAACTTTCAGAGTGAGCAGACGACGCTGCAAATGCTCGAAGTGAAGAACCAGACCGCGGTTGGCAATCTGCAGGCCGTTCAGGTGAGCAATGAGATCGCGCTCGCCCAGGTCCAGCAGATCCAGCTGCTACGGCAGCTCGTGATGGCGGAGATGAATTCACAGAACACGGCGGCGGCGAATCAACTCAACAGTCAGACCCAAAGCCAGCTCCAAGCGGAAGCGTTTTTCGGTGCTCCTACCTCACCTGGTATCCCGGATATTCTCCATCAAAGTGGAGGCGCGCCACCGCAATAAGCCTAAGAGGTTCCCGGAGCACACTCTCATCATGACCAACATTAAAAAACAAAATCCGTTGGTCCTTGTTTTCGCGATCATCGGAGTCTTTGCCCTGATTTACGCCTGCTGGATCCTTTACCAGCACCAAGTAGCGGAAGATCAGCGCCGAGAATTCTTCTCAGCGACGCCAGGGCCGGGCATGCCGGATATCTTGCATGCGACTCCAGGGCCGCCACCACCACAATAAGGGACAAGCCGAACACCGGAGACAATCCGATGCCGAACTTCGATGGAATAGCCAATCAGTTTTACAGTGCAGGTCTCAGATACAGTGGCGCGATTCAGCCATACGCGCTCAAGCTCTTCTTTGCGCTTCTTCTGATCGAAATTCTCGTGACCTGGATACAGTACACTACCGAAGGGCAGGTAGACCCTTCTTACTTTCTTGGACGCACCATCAAACACATGCTAGGCGCCGGCTTCATCTACCTCATGATAATCAACGCGTTCGCGTGGATGACAGACGTGGTCAAAAGCTTTTCTGCGATCGGTGCTGCCGTTACCGGTCTCCCACCACTTAGCCCTCAAAGCGTTCTTAAACTTGGCGGTGACATGGCGAGCACTATTTTCGAGACCCCCGCAAGTACCAGCGTCATGAGCAACCTCGAGATCGCGATCGTGCAAAGTGTATGCGGCTTTTTCGTGCTGTTCGCGTTCACTATAACTGCGGCTGCACTCCTCTTCACGCTGGTTGAAATGTACCTTGTTGTAGGGGGCGGAGTGCTTCTCCTCGGCTTCAGCGGAAATCGCTTCACTGCCTCTGCCGCAGAGGGATATTTTCCGTTTGTCATCCGCGTAGGCGTTAGGTTGCTATTTTACTATCTGGTGCTCGCGGTCGGTGTGCAGCTGGCAAATCAGTGGAGTGGAGCCCTTAGTGCTGCGTGTAAACCGATAACCACAGCAGTGCCGCTAATCAGTAGTTACTACGTGCCGCCGAGCAAAATCATGACGACCATTTGCTCAGGAAGTATTTCTGCGTCCGATATGTTGAACTACGCTGCGTTCGCGATTGTTTTCGCGGTTCTGAGCATTGGAATTCCGCACACAGTGGCGAGCTTGGTCGGTGGCTCTATCGGACTCGCACTTGCCCACGCCTTCGAAGCCGCTTATATCGGCCGGACGATCGTCTCTCCAATCACGAGCGGACTCAAAAAGATTCACGACGGAATTGCTGGGTCCGCAAAAGGCGGCAGCACCGGAGCCGGTGATGGTGTACAGAGCGCCACGCAAGACATATTGAGACAGCATCAGCGTGAAAAGAGCGCTGACGCGAGCGCCGCAACCAAAGTACTCAATCCATTCGACGGACAGCCTCCAGGCTACAACTACCGCGGCCCAAACTGCGCCGGCCCATCGCCCAGCGGCCCGGCGCTACCGCCCTCGCCAAATGGTGGCTTAGGAAACGGGGGAGCGGCCCTTGAATATCAGCCTGGCAGACCGGGGCAGCATACGAAGGATATCGCCGTCGATGTCACCGGAATTCAGAACGGCAATGGAAAGGGCGTCTCCTAACTTTTCTCATACCTTACGAGTGGTGCCGCGGAGAAGATTTCAACCCAACCGCCGCCTTGCGCGCGCTTTGCTCAATTCCGTCGTGCCCGTCCTGAAGGATCGCTTCGCTCCATCACGGCGGAATTGCATGGCTACGCGCCCGCTCATTGGTGGCGGAGCTTCGCTCCGCGTCGAGTCTCGTCCCTCTCGTCCTCTCAGTTTTGTGAAGAGGACGGGAAGGAAAGAAAGGTTCGGGTTTTTAAGAACCAACACGCCCTGCCGCAGGAGCGGAAGCGGGCAGAAAAGAAAGGAGACGAATCATGGTCAAGGTTGTTTGTCCGGAATGTGGAGGAGCGAAATCCTCGTACGCCGTATCTTGCGGTGATCGTGGATGCCAAACGGGAGTGAGGGCTTGCGAATTCTGCAAAGGCGAAGGCCAGGTGAATTCGGAAGCCGGTGAACGCTGGCGCGCGGGTAAAGGGATGCGCGATGCACGCGTCAAGCAGGGTCGCACACAAGAGCAGGAAGCCGAATGGCTCGGTATTAGTCCGATGGATCTCAACGATATCGAACATGGACAGCGTTTCTTTGGATGAACAGAACAGATCGACCATTGCAGAAAAGGATCAGAGCCGCGGACGCGGCGCGAACAGGGAGGTGAAGAAAATGTCGTTGAATCGAGTGTCGCTCATTGGCCATCTCGGACAAGATCCCGAGCTTCGGTATCTGCCCAACAGCGGTCAGCCGGTCACGGGATTTTCGATCGCGACCGATGAGAGCTTTACGGGGAAAGATGGCAATCGCCAGGAGCGAGTCGAATGGCACAATATTGTGGTTTTCGGGAAACTCGCTGAAACCTGTGCCAAGTATCTCGGCAAAGGCAGACAAATTTATGTTGAAGGCCGGTTGCAGACGCGGGAATTTGAGAGCAAGAACGGCGGCGGCAAGCGGCAGCGCGCGGAGATCGTAGCGCAGCGGGTCCAGTTCCTCGGACCTCGGCCCGACGCACCCATGGGCGGGGAGGCCGAAGAACCTGTGGCGAGCGAAGAAGTTCCATTCTAAGAGTCTAGCGAGGCCCGTGCCGATCGGTAGGTACGGGCCTACGAAGTCCTGCCGATGACAGAAGCAGAACAAAATAAGCACAGTGGGAGATCAGCCGTGATCGTGGAGCGGCTGGTCCGGGAACAGTTACGCGCGATGGGCTGCGAGCGCTTCGATCTCGGCATCAGGCGCGTGGCTGGTGAGATGATCCTCAGGGAAGGGCAGGGCGCCATCGAGATCGAGGGGGCAATCAAATGGCTTCGCCACGAAAACGGCAAGGGCGCGCATATCTATATCCGGCCCGCGGGGACGCACAGTTTGAGCCTCATCGATGACCTTAACGCTGATGCCATCGAGCGAATGAAGGCGGAAGGATTCGAGCCTGCGGTGGTCGTCGAAACCTCGCCCAACAACTTCCAGGCCTGGTTGAATCATGGCCAAGTACTCGAGGCGACGATGAGTACACGCGCTGCGAAGCGGCTAGTGGAGCGCTTTGGTGGCGATCCATCGAGCGCGGACTGGCGTCATTTCGGGCGGCTGGCGGGATTCACCAATCCTAAGCCGGAGCGCGAACTACCATCAGGCATGCGGCCATTCACGAGATTGCGATCTGCCAAGGGTCGAGTTTATTCGCAAGCCGCCGAGTTCCTAGCCCGCATTTCGAAGAATGAGCAGGACCAATGCGAAACGGTGAAGGACAAGCAGACTCACAGACGCCGGCGCGAAGGTGTAGAGATAAAGACGCTTAAAGAGTTTCATGACGATGCGATTTATGCCGGCGATCTTCATCGCGCTGATATGGCGTGGGCGAAGCATGCCGCCAGCTGCGGTATGACTCTGGAACAGATCAGGGATGGGCTCCTTAATGGACGGGATCTCAGGAAGAAAGGGAACCGCAAGCGGCAGATTGAATACGTTATGAGAACGACCGAGAAAGCATTACGAAACCTGTAAAGTAGATTCTTGTGATCGGCCGCATTCCCATCCGGGTGCGTCCGATGCTGGCGCTCCTTGTCCCCAAACCTTTCGATCGGCCCGGTTGGGTCTTTGAGGAGAAATATGATGGCATCCGGATCCTAGCGTATAAGGAAGGTGCCAAGGTGACGTTATTGTCGCGAAACGACCTCGATCGGACCGCCACATTTACGGACATCGCCGCCGCAGTGGCTCAGATTCGAGATCGCATCCTGATTCTCGACGGTGAGGTTGTAGCGTTCGATCCTAAGGGAGTTTCGCGATTCCAGCTTCTCCAGCGTGGGGATGTTGCGCCGCGCTTCGCGGTATTTGATTGCGTTTATCGCAATGGCCAGGATCTTCGCTCCGAACCGCTTTCGCGCCGCCGGCGTGATCTGGAAACCGCCCTCGGAGCAGCTCCTGCTTTCGCGTCGTCTGGCGCGGAACGGCCTTACCGCCTACAGCAACGCCAAGCGCAGGGGCCTCGAAGGGGTGGTCGCGAAGGACAGCGATGCCCCTTATGAAGAGCACCGTTCCGGCAAATGGCTCAAAGCCAAGGTGCATCTGGAAGAGGAGTTTGTGATAGGCGTATTCACGGCGCCGGCGGCGAAGCCGAGGAACCGGCGATAACGAGCGAAGAGGTTCCATTCTAGGAATGTAAACGAGGCCCACGTCTGATCAGCGCGGGCCCCGGAAGTTCCGGCGATGACGGAAGCAGAACGAAAAAAGATCAGATGATCCTCAGGGAAGGGGAGGGTGCCATCGAGATCGAGGAGGCAATCAAATGGCTCCGCCACGAGAATGGCAAGGGCGCGCATATCTATATCCGGCCCGCGGGGACCCACAGCTTGAGCCTCATCGATGACCTTACCGCTGATGCCATCGAAAGAATGAAGACGGAGGGGTTCGAACCGGCCGTCGTGGTAGAGACCTCGCCCAATAACTTCCAGGCATGGTTGAACCACGGTCAGATCCTCGAAGCCAGAATGAGTACGCGTGCGGCGAAGCAGCTCGCCGAGCGCTTTGGTGGCGATCCGTCGAGCGCGGACTGGAGGCATTTCGGACGGCTCGCGGGATTCACCAACCCCAAACCGGAACGACAGCTACCGTCAGGAGTGCGGCCTTTCGCGCGGTTGCGGTCAGCCAAGGGGCCGGTCTATTCGCAAGCCGCCGAGTTCCTTGCCCACATCGCAGAGGATGAGCAGGACCGCCGCGAAAAGGTGAAGGACGAGCAGACTCAGAGATGCCGGCGCCAAGGTGTAGAGGTAAGGGCGCTTAAAGAATTTCACGACGATGCGATTTATGCTGGCGATCTTCATCGCGCTGATATGGCATGGGCGAAGCATGCCGCCAGATGCGGTATGACGCTGGAACAGATCAAGGATGAGCTGCTCAATGGGCGCGATCTCAGCAAGAAGGGGAGCAGAAAGCGGCAAGTCGAATACGTAACCAGAACAGCTGAGAAAGCGCTGAGGGTCCTGTGATCGTGAATATGTCTATCGATGTTCCATTACATACGCGAAAGCGTAATTGCGCCCATTGAAGCTCGTAATCACCTTCAGCCTGATTCTACGTAGTCTCGATATGGTTTGTTTGATACTTGGCCAAGTCCCAGCATCTCTGCGGCCAGCGCGTTCCGCCGCATACTGCCTAATCCGATGGTCGCAGCCTTCAAGGTTGGATGACCTTGGAAGCACTTGAGGCCATCGACCGAGATGTGCCGCATGCTTATGAGAAGAAACTCTTCGAGATACGGCGCCTCAGCAATCGGACTGAGATCCGTGAGGTGTTTTAGGTTCTGAATGTAACAACGCCGGAGATTCTGCAGGGGACGGAAGGAAGGAAGCGATCGCACATTAGTGAGATCTTGCAAAAAAAGGTCGCGGAGTTGTGGAAGAGTAGTCAATGCTGAGAGATCGGATAAGCCGCGAACCCGCCAGAGCTCCAAATAGCGCAACGACGACAATTCATTCAGTGGCGCGAGCCGATTTGTTCCGCCGAGTTTCAGCGCCAAGCTATGCAGTTTGCGTAACCGCCGTAAAATTCCCAGATCTGTGAGCGTTATTGAACGTAACGTAAGGTAGACGAGTGCGGACAAGTCGCCTACCACGGCGATGTCCTTGCGGTGCCCATCAAGGTGAAGGCGAGTAAGTTGCGCAAACCGAGCGATTGGAGCCAACGAGAACTGTCGGCGCGTGGCACCAAGCGCCAGAAATTCTACAGTATCTGGAAGAAATCTTAGCCCATCCCAGTTGTCGAGTTCGAGTACGTCGGCTTGAAACCGCTTCAAAAATGGAAAGTGACGGAGGAAGGACAAATCGGTTGAACGCTGATGGTGGCCATAAATTCTCAGGGAAACTTGCGAATAATTCTCCATAAATCCTGCAAGTTTTAGGAAATCATCGTCTGTAAGCGGGGCATTGAATTGAACGACCTGGCACTGGGGATCAAGAGGGCGGAGCTGCTGTTCTGTAATTGGTGATCTCAGTTTACGTATTAATGCGGTTTCCTGCACGGTGTTCAGGATCGTTCCCCTTTAGTGAGCCGCGCGGATGGTGGGCACCGATTCACGGGTTGCTCCTACTGTTAGCGTTGGGCCGCCGCATTCCAGGTCGGCGGCACATTTATCAATTGCGTACGATCTGTAACCTTTAAATCCACGCTCAGCTCGGAAGCAGCGGCACAGCGAATGACTTGGAACCATTCGCTATAGGAAAGCGTTTTGGGCGGCGGTGTAACGAATGCTTGGCGATCCCTATTCCAGCGCACTTCCGCAGCAGCTCGATAGATATATTCGAACAAAGCAGTGTCGCTGGCATCCAGCTGGACTATCAGTTCTCCCGAACTTAGCACCTCAACTTAACGACCTCGATTTCTTTCATAATGGTCCCGCGGGCAAATTGGACTGGTCACAACTGACCAGTGCAAGATTTCGCGACAATGCCTGTGGCGAAACCCCATCTCACCCCCCGTTGGCTTGATTCTTTACCATCATAACGTCCTGTGGGAACCCTTTCGATGAGAGAAGAAGTCATTCGGCGTTAGTCGAACGGACATTCATCACACGTCGGAATTAGGTCGTGTTTGTCTGAAAAGGAGAAGAGCAATAGAGTTGTTCGCGTTGACATAACGAAGCAAAGTGGTTAGCATAGATAGTAAGATCAGGCGAGCGGCTTACCTTGATGGCGAGGAGGTGGAGTGATGGAGAGGGTCGATGAAGAAACGGAAAGGCAAGAATCCTCATGCCGTGGCTTTGGGCAGGTTGGGTGGGCTCGTCCGCAGCGAGGCCAAGCAGCGGGCCAACCGGGAAAACGGCCGAAAGGGCGGTTTGGTCAAAAGCCAGAAGAAGAAAATCGCCGCCCGGCTCAACGCACGACGTCCGCGCCCCGGTCGCCGGAAAAACTCATTGAAATCGTAATCGCAGCTATCTGCGCACGATTTGCCGATTCTGCCATTGGTCGTGGTTCTAGCGGCATCCGCTTTGTTGGTGGCCGGTAGCGGAGACTCTAAAGCCAAGTCGGAGCCAATCTTTCCTCTTGGGATTGTCTTTCAATAAGGTGGGTCAAGGGCACAGCGATGTTGCGATGCTAGTATCAGGGCGGAAGTGGCGATGATCATCGGACAAATCGTCGGTGCCAAGAAGCTGGAGCTCGACCTCCCTACGCTGGTCGATACGCGCCTTCTCATCCAGGCCAATTCGGGCGGCGGTAAGTCGTGGCTGCTGCGGCTCATTGCCGAGCGCGCCGGGATCCAGACCATCGTCCTCGACAACGAAGGCGAGTTCGCAAGTTTGCGTGAGGCGGTGGATGTGTTGTTGGTCGGCGCTGGCGGCGAACTAACTGCCGATCCGCGCCACGCGGCGCTGCTCGCGCGGCGACTGCTTGAGTACAAGGTTTCCGCCGTCGTGGATCTTTACGAACTCAAGCTCCCGGATCGCCGCCGGTTCGTTAAGCTCTTTCTGGAATCGTTGATTCACCTGCCGCGCGATCTTTGGCGGCCAACATTGGTCATTCTCGATGAGGCGCATATTTATTGCCCCGAGCGCGGCTCGGGGGATGCGGAATCGACCGAGGCAGTCATCAGTCTGATGAGCCAGGGCCGCAAGCGCGGGTTCGCCGGAATTATCGCCACGCAGCGTTTGTCGAAGCTCCACAAAGATGCCGCGGCTGAGGCCAATAACGTGATCATCGGACGGACATGGCTCGATGCCGACTAGGTGAGGGCAGGGGACGCGCTTGGCCTTTCCAAGGCCGATCGACTCAAGTTGCGCGACGTAGAACAGGGCGAGTTTTACGCCTTCAGCCCGGCGTTTGGCCAGCCGGGAGTCGTGCACTTCCGCTCGGACCAGGTCCGCACCATGCACCCGCGCCCGGGACAGCGTCATCTTCTCACCGCGCCGGCGCCATCGCGCGCCATTCGCGGAGTGCTAGCCAAGTTTGCAGATTTGCCACAGGAGGCGGAGGACGAAATCCGAGGCCTCGACGAGGCGCGCCGGCGGATCGCCGAACTAGAGCGCCGAATCAAAAGCGTCGACGGTGCGAGCGGGGTGACGCGGATCGATCAAGCCGTCGTCGAGCGCGCTGCCGCCGTGTCACGGGAGCGCGTCGAGTGGCAGCGGAAAATGGAGCAGGGAAGGGTGCGCTTTCGACATCTAGTTGCGGCGCTGGCTTCGACAGGACAGTCGCTGGCAAAAATTAAAGAGTTACTTGAAGAAACTGAGCGCGAATGGCTGGGTCCGCAGAGCGTGGACATCGCGCCCGGTCCGCCGCTAAATCAGCGGCCTGAACGGACCCCGAAACCAGCATCCAACCCAGCTGTTTTGAGTGGGATCTCGAATGGAGGAGTCATCAAACTCGCCGCTGGAGAACGCAGAATTCTGACTGCATTGGCGCAGCACCCACAGGGCAGAAGTAAGGTTCAGGTGGCAGTTTTGACCGGCTACGTCGCAACGGGGGGTGGCTTCAACAACTATCTCGGTGCCTTAAGGTCGCGAGGACTGATCGAGGGCGATGGGGACAGGCTCACGATTTCCGAAGCCGGAATTGAGGTACTCGGTTCATGGGAACCGCTACCCACCGGCGCCGCACTGATTGGTTACTGGCGCAGCCGTTTGGGCAAGGCAGAACGCTTGATTCTTGAGGCGCTCACGCAGGTTTATCCTGCTGGCCTGAACAAAGAAGAAGTGGCCGGGCGCGCTGGATACGAAGCGGGTGGCGGCGGTTTCAATAACGCCCTGGGCCGGCTGAGAACGCTGGAACTGGTCGAAGGGCGTGGCGAACTCAGAGCGAGTTCCAACTTATTCAATTCCGCCGTATTCTGAGGGATAACAACAGATCAAAAGCCTCAACTCGCTCCGTATGAACTTCAATATCTCGTCTATACTTGAGTGTCCTTGCACCTTCCATGCAGCAGGGTTAGGGTGGCTCTCGTGAGTTTTCTTGCTCGATTTCTGATTATTCTGCTGCTTCCAATCAGCGTGAGTGTGTCATCGGGGACTCTATGCACCACCACGGCGTGCTGCGGACCGAACTGTGCCCGTAGTGCTCCCGTGAACCAGGTGAGCTGCTGTCAGGCGTCGACTCTTTCAGATAAAGCCACCAACCAGGTACGAGATACGCAATATTTCGAATCAATTGGGAGACTCCCTGCCGTCGCGATGATAGTCGCGATTCCGCACCTTCGACCTTTGGCCATCAGTCATGGGTACTCCCCACCAGACCCTCTCGTCTCGTTAGCACTTCTCTGTTCCCGACAGATCTGAACTTTCCTTGAGCGCGTGAGCTGAAGTGCGGATGTAATCGCATCCACCGCACAGGTTTGCGCGCTTTCCGCCATCACAACCCATACGAAAGCCGCCAATCCGATTGGCAGGCTGAAGGCGTTTAGATCACGAGACGCAGCCGCATCGAGAACAATCGCGGCTGGAAGGTTGGAATTGTGAAGCCACGCACATGCATTAGCCCAGTGGCGGCGCGAAGTTTAATAGCCGCTCTGTTTGTCATCGTAATTCAGACCATCGCTGTATCACCGGGAGACGCACAGGACGGCGGTAATCCGTTCGCTCGGAATTCAAGTCATTCCAATGCCGATACTGAAGCGCCTGTCGGTTCTGATCGACTCCAAGCGTTGATCGACGAAGCACTTTCCCGCAGTCCGATCGTCCTGTCTTCCCGGAGCCACTGGCAGGCTCTGACTAAAGTTCCGATTCAGGCGGCGACGCTTCCCGATCCACAAGTGTCGTTTCAGCAATTCACGGTCGGGAGTCCGCAGCCAGGGTCGGGTTATGAGAGCAGCGATTTTTACTACACAGGCTTCGGCGTCTCGCAGGATATACCCGGTCCCGGCAAGCTCCGCCTGCAGAAGGCGGAGGCCGAAAGGGACGCAGAGTACGGGGAGAATCGCTATGAAGCAGCGCGGCGGGATATCGAGGAGAGGGTCAAGGAGATCTACTACGAACTGTTCTATCACGCGAAGACGCTGGCGATTCTCGATCGCAATCAAGAAGAGCTGAACCAGATCCAGCAGATTGCGGAAACCCGGTATCGCGTGGGCGAGGGCTTACAGCAGGACCTGATTAAAGCGCAGCTTCAGACCACTGAAATCCTGACGGAGCACGCGATGCACCATCAGGAGGAAGATCAGGAACAACTCGAACTCAAGCAACTGCTCGGGCGCGATCCTGACTCGCCGAATATCGAGATCGGCGACGTCGAAACCACGCACCTGGAGCTCGATTCAGCGAAGCTTGCACGGCTCAGTGACGGCGGCTCGCCCGACCTCGCAGCGGAGCGTGCGATGGCGGCGCGCAGCGCGGAAGCATTGAAACTCGCACACCAAGGGTACTGGCCGGACTTCACGGTTGGTTATTCGTACGAAAGGACTGGTCCCGGATTCCGCGACTACTACATGCTGAGTCTGGGAGCAAAAATTCCGCTCTATTTCTGGCGTAAGCAAACGCCGGCGATCGAACAAGCCGAGCTTGAGCACGAATCGGCGCGCGAGCAGACGTTGGCTACCCAACTGGAGGTTTCTTCCGCCGTTGAAGGCAGCCTGGTCGCGATGCGCACCGCCGAGCGAATGATGTCGATTTATCGAGACGGCCTTATTCCTCAGGCCGAAACGGCGCAGGCCTCCGCAATGTCCGCATACCAGGTCGGCAAAGTCGACTTCCAGACCCTGGTGTCGTCGGTTATCGATCTGCAGAACCTGCGGCAGCAGTACTACCGGAGCCTGGCCGACCACGAGATCGCAGTCGCAAAGATCCAGCAAGTAATCGGTGACCAAAAATGAGTTACGCCTTTCCACGACGGCGACCCGGCAGAATCGTGGCAGTGCTGGGGGTACTTCTATTTCTCACGGCTCCGATGGCTATCGGAGCGGATTCTCCGCTCGCGCCCATTCGGATCACGCCGGAGCGCCGGCAATTAATCGGACTCAAATTCGCGACCGTGGTGCGAAAGGACGTGAACGACCGGCTGGAGACCACCGGGAACATCGAAGCGGACGAGCGCCTCCAGGGTTATGTTCAAACCCGTTTCGCCGGATGGATCGAACAGGTGTTCGCGAATTCGACCTACCAGTACGTTCGCCCCGGCCAGCCGTTGTTTACGATCTACAGCCCCGACCTCGTCAGCACCGAGAACGAATATCTGCTCGCAATCGATGCGCGCAATCGTGTGAGTAGCAGCGAAATCGCTGATGTTGCTACCGACGCATCATCGCTGGTCGATTCCGCCGCGGAACGTCTAAAGCTCTGGGGAGTGTCGCCGCGCGAGATCGCGCGACTGGAACGCGAACGCACTGTCCGCCGTGCCGTCGAGATCGATTCGCCAATGAGCGGATACATCGTCGAGCGCAACGCGCTGCCCAACATGTACGTGCAGCCGGACACGCGCCTGTTTACAATCACCGATCTGTCGAAGGTGTGGATCTATGCGGCGGTGTTCCAAGACGAGATCGGTAAAGTTCGTCCCGGCGATCGCGCAAACGTTACGGTGGACGCGTATCCCGGCACGAACTTCGAAGGGCGTGTCGATTTCATAGAGCCGCAGATCGATCCGATGACGCGGACCGCAAAAGTTCGATGCGAGTTCGACAATCCAAAAGTACAACTCCTGCCGGGAATGTTCGCGCACATGGCACTGGACCTGCCGATGGGCGAGCACACCGTGATTCCCGATACTGCGGTTCTCCGCACGGGGACGCACAACGTCGCCTTCGTTGATCGTGGTGACGGATATCTCACTCCCGTCGAGATCGAGTTAGGATCGCACGTCGGCGATGACTTCATCGTGCTTAAGGGACTCTCGCCGGGTCAGCAGATCGTCAGTTCCGCCAATTTTCTGATCGACTCGGAGAGCCAGCTGCAGGCCGCCGCTGACGCGTTCGTGCCGCCTCCGCCGGGGGTGGGCGCGAATGCTGCTGGGCCAGCTGCCGAGGTGCTTCCCGAAAACAGCATCGAATTCACGAGCGACCCCAATCCCCTGGTGCGCGGCCACAACAAGGTGCTCGTGACGCTCCGCGACTCCAAAGGCGCGCCGATCTCAGGAGCGCAAGTAACTGTGTCCTTCTATATGGCGGCAATGCCGGCGATGGGAATGGCGGCGATGCGCGCGCAAGGCACTGCAGAGGATCAAGGGAACGGAACATACGCCGCGAGCATCGAACTGCCTAGCGGTGGCACCTGGGGTTTGACGATCGCGGCGTCGAAGGGAGGCAATACGATCGCTACGAAGCAGCTGGATGTGTCCGCCAGCGGCTCGATGGCGATGTGAGGAGAGACGCATGATCGAGAGAACTATCGACTGGTGTAATGCGAATCGCTTCCTGCTGTTCTTCGGCGTGCTGGCCCTCGTACTCGCGGGCGTCTGGTCGCTCGCTCGAATCCCGCTCGATGCGTTGCCGGACATCTCCGACGTTCAGGTGATCATCCACACCGAATGGATGGGCCAGCCCCCCAATCTCATTGAGGATCAGGTGACCTATCCGATTGTCACTGCGATGCTTGCGGCGCCGCACGTAAAAGCCGTCCGCGCGCAGACCATGCCTAACGATTCATATGTCTTCGTAGTGTTCGAGGACGGCACCGATATCTACTGGGCGCGGAGCCGCGTGCTCGAATACCTCCAGCAGATAACCGGCAAGCTTCCCGCCGGCGTGAATCCCGCGATTGGGCCGGACGCAACTGGCGCCGGTTGGGTCTACGAATATGCGCTGATCGACAAGAGTCATACCCAAAATCTAGCCGATCTCCGCAGCTTGCAGGACTGGAACGTACGCTATGCGCTCGAAACTGTACCGGGCGTTTCGGAAGTCGCCACCATCGGCGGCTTCGTAAAGCAGTACCAGGTCAAGCTCGATCCAGACCGGTTGCTCGCGCTGAAGATCCCGCTGGAAACGGTGATCGATAAAATCCGCGACAGCAACGGCGAAGTCGGCGGACGCGTTCTCGAGATGTCCGGAGCCGACTACATGATCCGCGGTCTCGGTTATGTCCATTCCGTATCAGACCTTGAACAAATTTCGGTGGCTACCAACAACGGCACACCGGTGCTGATAAGGGACCTGGGTGTCGTCAGCTTGGGGCCTGATCTTCGCGAAGGCGCCGCCGAGTGGAACGGCGACGGGGAGACGGTCGGTGGCATCGTCGTGATGCGTTACGGGCAGAATGCCCTCACCGTTATCGACGGGGTCAAGCAGAAGCTCGTCGAGATTCAAAAGACTTTGCCGGCGGGAGTCGAAATCGTTGCCGGGTATGACCGGTCGGGACTGATTCAGGAATCGATCAACACGTTGAAACGCGATCTGCTCGAAGAAGCGATCATCGTCAGCCTCGTCATCATCATTTTCCTCTTTCATCTGCGTTCGGCCTTTATCCCGATCCTTGCACTGCCGATCGCGGTCATCGCGACGTTTATTCCGATGTATTACCTGCGGATCAGCTCCAACATCATGTCGTTGGGCGGATTGGCACTCGCGATCGGCGTACTGGTGGACGCCTCAATCGTGATGGTCGAAAACGGATACCGGCATCTATCAGAGGCTCAGCAGAAGGCGGCGCTCCAAGGCGAGTTGATAGCCGAACCTGAGCGGCAGCGGATCCTGCTCTCGGCTGCAAAACAGGTAGGCCGTCCGATCTTCTTCTCGCTGATCATTATCGTCGTCTCATTCCTGCCAGTGTTCCTGCTCGAATCGCAGGAAGGACGGATGTTCCGCCCGCTGGCCTATACCAAGTCATTCGCGATCGCGTTCTCCTCGGTTCTCGCGATCACCGTGGTTCCGGTATTGATGGTCCTTTTCATCCGCGGCAAACGCTTGCGCCCCGAGGAAGACAACCCCATCTCACGCTTCTTCCAGGTCATCTACCTGCCGGTGATCCGATGGTGCCTGCGTCATCGTGTGCTGACCATCGCGGCCAACGTCATTTTCCTGCTGCTTACGATTCCGCTGCTGTTCAAGATGGGCAGTCAGTTCATGCCACCGCTGTATGAGGGATCAAGTCTCTACATGCCAACTGCTCTGCCGGGAATTTCGATCAGCTCGGCGGTAAATCTGATGCAGAAGCAGGATCAGATCATCCGCACCTTTCCCGAAGTCGAAAGTGTATTCGGTTCGATCGGACGGTCGGACAGTGCAACGGACAATGCGCCGCTGGACATGTACGACACGACGATCATGCTCAAGCCCCGCGAACAGTGGCGAAAGGGGCTGACCTACGATTCACTCATCGCAGAGATGGACGACCGGCTGCATTTCCCAGGTTTATCGAACTCATGGACGATGCCGGTCGAGAATCGCCTCGACATGGAGCTGACCGGTATCAAGACTCCGGTCGGACTTAAAGTTCAGGGTCCTGATGTCGATCGGATTCAACAGATTGGTTCCCAGATCGAAGAAATACTCGGTTCCGTCCCAGGCACACGAGGGATCTTCGCGGAACGAGTCGCTCAAGGCTTCTACATCAACATTGACGTCGACCGCGCCACCGCGGCGCGGTACGGACTGACCGTCGGAGACGTCCAGCGTGCGGTCAGTTCGGGCATGGGTGGCGAGAATATCGCGACCACCATCGAAGGGCGCGAGCGCTACTCGATCAACGTTCGCTATCTGGCAGACTATCGGAACGATCTGGGCGCACTTCGTCGAATATTGATGATGACACCCACAGGCGGGCAGATTCCGCTCGGCGAAGTCGCACGTATTACCTTAAGCCCGGGGCCATCGATGATTCGCGATGAAGACGGTCTGCTGACCGGCTACGTCTATATTGATCTTGCGACGACGGATTACGGCACCTACGTCGACAATGCGCAACGCGTGCTCGATCGACAGCTGCATTTGCCCCCAGGATACACCCTGAAATGGTCGGGTGAGTATGAGTTCCAGCTGCGGGCGCGCGAGCGCTTAAAGGTTATCCTGCCGATCGTATTCGGTCTGATCTTTGTCCTGCTCTACACGCTATTCCAGTCGGTCACGGAAGCAATCGTGCTGATTCTTCCGACCGGGTACGCAATGACCGGCGGCCTCCTGTTTCAGTACATGATGGGCTTCAACTTCAGTGTCGCCGTGTGGGTTGGGTACATTGCGTTGTTCGGGATCGCGGTTGAGACCGGGGTGGTCATGGTGATCTACCTTCACGAAGCTCTGAATCGTCACATCGCCGCTGGCACGCTCACTCACGAGGGAATCGAGCTGGCGGTGATTGAAGGTGCGGTCCAGCGGCTTCGACCCAAGCTGATGACAGTGGCAGTTGTGATGCTCAGTCTCGCGCCGATTCTGTGGGAGAGCGGCATAGGCTCCGACGTCATGAAGCCCATCGCCGCGCCTATCGTTGGCGGCATGATCACCTCGACGATTCACGTCCTCATCCTGGTACCTGTGTTCTTCGCGATCATGAAAGAACGAGAGCTTCGTAAAAACACGCGAGCTACGATCCCAGTCTAGATTTCCCGTTCGCCAAGGACTGTCGGGCAGAGCTTGAAAGACCGATAGCGTCGCGGGCCGAGCAAAAACGCTGCGATTTTCGATTGCGGCACAGCCCAGTGACGTCCTTCAAATTAGTGGCAACGAAGCAGCTAATCAAAAAAAGCGCACGCAAAATACCGCCTTCGCACCGTATCGCGGCGCCGTTGGTTGCGGCAGCGAGTGGGCTTGCGAGATAGGCGACTAGACTACCCACTTCGCTCTCTTCTGCCATCCGCTGCAGGAGCGAAGTGGGTCGGTATTTTTTGAAGAACTCCTTCTCGGCCTGCTCAAGGGTTGCATTCGGGGTGGAGGAGAGGCCTTGAACGAATCCAACATTGGCTTCGGAACGTGTTGGGCCGGGAAGTATTGAATTCACGGTCACTCTCGTTCCTTTCGTCATTTCGGCCAACCCGCGCGAGACTGCCAATTGTCCAGTCTTCGTCACGCCATAATGAATCATGTCAGGGTGCGTCTCCGCCCCTGCTTCGCTCGAGACAAAGATAACTCGTCCCGAGTTCTGCTTGAGCATGGCGGGAAAGTAGTGCCGCGCGAGCCGAATTCCGCCCAGGAGATTTACCTCGAAGTACCGCAGCCATTCTTCATCGATGATGTCAGCGAAGTTCTTCGACTCGTAGATGCCCAGATTGTTCACGAGGATATCAGTCGCGGGGACCTCCTTTATAAGCTCCTTTGCCCCCTCCAACGTCGCGAGATCTGCCTCGATTCCGCGTGCTATGCCCTGCAGCGACGCAATCGCCTCGTTTAACTTCTTGAGGTTACGTCCCGGAATCGTGACTTCGACACCTTCTGCAGCCAATGTACGGGCAATCCCCAGGCCGATCCCCGCCGAGCCGCCGGTTACGATAGCTTTCTTTCCCTTCA
>Ga0206836_10048_pt2 | contig 35709 bp, 29 predicted proteins | sample Alteio_BWOrgCont_28_FD_152871 | JGI IMG/M metagenome (GOLD analysis project Ga0206836, IMG submission 152871) | Enriched cells from forest soil in Barre Woods Harvard Forest LTER site, Petersham, Massachusetts, United States -... | ecosystem: Environmental > Terrestrial > Soil > Temperate forest >...
CGAACCATGGCAGGGCTTGCCGAGGCGTAGCCATCACTGAGCCCCCAGCCCGCCTTCGCTCGCTGAACGCGAGCTACGTCGCGGCAGTCTCCGGCCGCTGTCGCGATGGCGGAGACTGGTGGGGCGGGGCGCCCCTGCCACGCCTCTTTTGCATTCGGAGATTCTATATTCGCTGCGGTTATTTGGCGTCGCGAGGGCGCGTCGCCCCACCTTTTCAAAACAAATAGTCCGAATACCACCGCCCCAATCACCACCCACGGCCAAAACTCCCAAAGCGAATGCGGGCTCACCGCCCAGCGCGGATAAATCGGCAGCAGACCCGCAGGCCACGCGGATTTGACAAAATAAAACGCCACCGCCCGTCCCGCCACCGCCAGCCGGACCATAACGCCATTAGCGATGCCATGGGGATCCGCGATCGCCCGGTGCACCTGGAACCACACCGTGACAAGGCCGAGGACAAGGGAAACAGCAAAGAACGGAGCGCTGGCCAGCAAGTCCCTCCGCCCCACCCGCCCCCGCTTCCACCAGGCATAAAGCAGAAGAATGATGGGAAACATCACCACTGAGCTTTTGCTGAGCATCGCGGCGACGAAGAAAAGTAGCGAAAGGATGTAGAAAGGTGGAGCGTGTTGTCCCGAACGCGCTTCATTGGGCAGGGCGGTTGGGATTCTTGATTTTACTGAGCCAAACGAGCGGGTTGGGGACAACTCGCACCACCTTATCCAAAAAATCATCGCCAGCAGCAGCAACGGCAGCGACAGCACGTTCTTCAGCTCGGAAATCCAAGCCACGGATTCGACCGCCAGAGGATGAATCGCGAAGATCAGGCCCCCGAACCAGGCGAGGCGGACGCCCAGCTTGCCCAGAACGCGCCACAGCAAAAACGCGCTGAGCAGATGCAGCACCACGTTGGTCGCGTGATAGCCGGCCGGCCGGGCCTGCCACAGATGCCATTGCACCCATTGGACCGTGGTTTTCAGCGGAAAATAATCCAGGCTCGCGGGGGAAAACCAGATCTTCGCCAGCCCAGCCGGATCGCGCAGCGCCAAATTATCCGTGATTTCCAAAGCGTCGTCCCAGAGCCAGCCAGCGTGGAGCACCGATCCGTACACAAACCCAGTGGCCAGCACGATCGCGGCCGCTTGCAGCAGAAGCAGGCACCTTGCCCGCAATTTGGGTTCGATCGGGGACAGCACAACGGGTGACTTTTGCACGGGAACCGCCTAAAGATCACGAAGATTTGCTCCTTCCGCTTTTCTTGCGCCCCGCTATTCTTTTCCCCGTGTCTTTGCCCAAGATCTGGATTGTCTGCCCCTGCTACTTCGACATGCCCCAAGTCTCACCGCCTTCGGATCCTCAACAATCATGATAAGATCCAGTAAGATGGAGAGGCAGTCGGTCGTATGACCCCCAATCTGGCTCTCCGCTGGCTGACCATTCCCGGGACATTGTTGCTTCTCGTCGATGGGCTCTTGGTGGCATTCGTCGTCCAGAGAATAAGCGCCCTAATCGGCTCCCACCCGTCCCATCCGGTCTTACGCTGGCTCCAGCGCGGCATTATCACGGTGCTCGTGATCATCGCCTCGGCCTGGCTCCTGAGCGCCTTCAGCCAATTGGATTCCCGGGGATTCCTGGGGCTTCATCTCGTCGCCGGGGTGCTGCTGGCCCTCCGCCGTGGCACGGGCTTCCAACCCGTGTTATCGAGAACACGGGCTGGAAGCCCGTGCCACCCAAGCTTATCCTCCGTCCTATTCCTGGGCGTTAAAAGTAGAAGCGAGCATGCTGCCGCTTCCGGACGTCATCCCGCAAAGCGGGATCGCGTCCCCTTCGGTCGACGCATTCTCCTCCCCCTCGCCGGATGGATTTTCGTCATCGTGCTCGCCTATCTCTTCCTCATTGCGGTTGGGACCTTTGCGATGAATTGGGACTCCCAGACCTACCGGCTGTCCCGGGTCGGCTACTGGCTGCAGGAGCGCCGGATCGCCATGAATTTCGCCAACGAGCCACGGCTCTTCTTCATGCCGATAAACGCCGAGCTGTTCATGCTGTGGCTGACCTGCTTCTTCCCGGCCGGCTATCCCCTGGCCAACCTGGGCCAGTTCCTAGGCGGCTGCCTGACCCTGCTTTCGGCCTGGGAAATGGGCCGCTTGGCGGGTTTGTCGCGGGAGCGGAGGCTGCTCGCGTTGTTCCTGGTGCTGGGCCTGCCGGTCGTTTGCCTGGAATTTGCAACGAGCCAGTCCGATCTTTTCACCGGCGGACTGCTGAATGCCGGCCTGGTCTTTTTTTGGCGCTCGCTGAGAAACACCTCAAGGTCGGACATCGTCTTTTCGGGTCTGGCGTTGGGACTGGCCTTGGGGGCGAAGAGCACCGTCGTCTACTGGATTCCCGGCCTGGAGCTCTGGGCCGCGCTTTTGCTGCTCAAATATCGCCCCGGTTTCCCCCGGGCCTTGAGCGTAGTCGCGATTGCAGGTGTGATCACCCTGCTCGTCGGCGGATGGAAATACGCCGACAACATGGTTCGTTTTGGCAATCCCTTTGCGCCGGCGGCGGAAATTGCCCGGGTTCATCAACAGGGCGGCGCCGGTGGCGTCGCCGCCCTGAGCTTCGTTGCCCGGTCCCATCTGTGGCAGCTGGCGCAGGCCGATTCGAATCCCGCCTTCCTGGCGCCGCTTCTAGGGCGCACCTCCCAAAGTTTGGCCGACCGTATCGGACCCTCGGCCCCGGATCCCCAATTGCTCGCGTCCTTTGCCAATGTTCGCGCCGCCTATGTCGGTGATCCGGTTTTCGAGGACATCGCCTCGTTCGGTCTGCTGGTGCCCTTGCTGGCGATCCTGGGATTGGTCTTCGATGCGTTCCGATCGCTCCGCGGGATCGACCCCGGCGCGCCCCTTCGCCTGGCGATGGCCGCAGCGGCCGCGGCATTTCTCGTCGTCTTCCTCCATGAGATGAACCTCAACGCCTGGAACTATCGGTACTTCGTCATGTTTGCGCCCTTCGTTGCCATCCTGGCCGCCGCCGCGTGGCCGGTGCGGACCGCGGCAAAAACCGCGCTGGTCGCGGTATTCCTCGTGATGATGCTGCAAGCCTTCACTGTGGTCGATCTCCAGAACCGAAACGTTCTCGGCGGCTGGCGGTCCTGGTTCGGCCGGCCGGCCGGGACCTCCCTTTTTGAGTCCCTGGCCGGACAATTGGCGGGCTCGGATCCGGCTGCCCACCGGGTTGCCGTGGCGGTCGGAGTAAACGAATGGCTCTCCCCCTATTTCCGCCTGCCCGGAAAGCGGAAAATCAGCTTCGTGTCCCTGGATACCCTGGCGCAGCGTTACAAGTCTCCCTCCGATTTTCTCGATCGGGCGGGATTCGATGCCCTGGTCACCGATCCCGGCGTCTTTGCGACGGGGAGCTGGCCGGGTATCGCTGCGAATACCAACGGATTGACCGGGCCGTTTGCCCGGGTCCTTTACACCCGGATCAAGTAAGGACACCGCCAAAATCTGGAAGTGGCTTGGGCTTCCAGCCCAAGTTCTTGTGAGTTCTTGGGCTGGAAGCCCAAGCCACGTTCGTTCAGTCCTCCAGCGGCGTCAAACGAGGCCGCAGGGAAAGTCCGACAAAAAGATTACAGAAGACAAAAGGCAGCCAGGGCAGCGGAAAGAACCGCTTGGATTCGACGACAAAATACGGGTGCAGTTCCTCAAGAATTTCCCAGACGCGATTGATGTGCTCGCGCCGGTGGAACCAGGTATAGCTCCCGCCATATCTTTTCTTGTACACGCGCTCCGCGGAAATTTTCCGCGCGAGCCCATAAGCCGGGCTACCCTCGGTCGGAATCACCACGAGAAAGCGGCCATCCGGCTGGCGCAGGACCCGCCAGGCCTCCTGGACACAGCCGGGGAGGTCGGGAAGGTGCTCCAAGACATGAATGGCGATGATCCGGTCGAAAAAGCCGTCCGGAAAATCGGTCCGCCGCTGGCAGTCCCCCAGCACCGTCCGGACCCGGGGAAATTGCCGCCGGATTTCGGCCGCCATGTTTTCCCTCAGCTCCAGGGCGACGTAGTTCTCCTCCTGCTCGGGCGTCAGCTTCTCGTAGTGGAGGTGCTCCCCCAAACCGGCGCCGATTTCGAGCGTCGTGCGGAATCCCCCCGGCGAACTGCGCAGGGGATAGTTATGATTGAACTCTTCGACCCGGCTATAGCGGCGGGGCAGCAACTCAAGCCATTGTTTTACGAAATCATCGCTGATCTTTTTTTGTTCCGGGGTAAGCGGAGGGAGAAGTTTGGGCCACTTGCGAGCGGATGATCGGGGCATACGGAGTTCCACGCGTAAAATGAAGTTTGCCCGCCGGGGACCCCTGCAGCAATCGTTTCCGCTTCCCTACTTCGTCTTTTCTTTCAGTCTTGCCTTCCCTTCTCCGTGCCACCGTTCCCCTCCCAGCCGCGTCCTGGTTTTTTCAACCCCTGCCACATCATTGCCGGCCTGTGGAAGAACCGCCATCTGGTGTGGCAGTTCACCCTGCGCAATGTCGAGATTCGCCATAAGGGAAGCCATCTGGGGTTGCTGTGGTCGTTTTTGACGCCATTGCTCACTTTCGGCCTCTACATGCTGGTATTTGGCTTCATCTTTCGCGGGAGATTTGGCGTGGTGCCAAACGAAACTCGCATGGAATTTGCCCTCGCCCTTTTTATCGGAATTTCGATCGTCCAGCTGGTCGTCGAGGTCATTGGCACCAGCCCGATGATGATCGTAACCCAGCCGAATTTTGTGAAAAAAGTGGTTTTCCCATTGGAAATCCTGCCGGTGGCGGGTGTCGGTGCCTCGATTTTTCATTTTTTCATTGCGCTTGGCATCGCCGTTTTCGGCGTCGCCTTGGCTGGTGGCGGCCTTACGTGGTCGGCACTTTGGATTCCCATCATCATGCTGCCCATTGTTTTACTCGCTTTCGGGCTCGGTTGGCTGATCTCGGCGTTCGGCGTATTTCTGCGCGACATCGGGCAGGCCGCGCAGTTTTTCGGCCAGGTGCTGATGTACGCAAGCGCGGTGATGTATTCAGTCAAGATCATCCCCCACGCCGCATGGATATTCTTGCGGTTCAATCCCCTCCTCCAAGCCGTGGTGCTGTCCCGCAACGCTCTCCTTTGGCACCGGCCGCTCAATCTGATCGCCCTTGCCTACCTCTATGCGTTTGGATTAACCGCTTTTGTCCTGGGGTCCGCCTTCTTCCAAAAATTGAAACCCACCTTCGCCGACGTCCTCTGAATAGAACCCATGCCCAAAGCCTTCATCACGGGAATAACCGGACAGGACGGTTCCTATCTTGCCGACCTGCTCTTGGAAAAGCGTTACGAGGTTCACGGCCTGGTCCGGCGGGCCAGCACCATTAACCGAACGCGGATCGATCACTTGCGGCCTTATGAGAGCGGGCCCAACCAGCGCCTCTTTTTGCACTATGGGGACCTGGCCGACAGCGTCTCGCTCGTCAAATTGCTCTATCACCTTCAGCCGGACGAAATCTACAACCTGGCCGCCCAGAGTCACGTGCGGATCAGCTTCGACATCCCCGAGTACACGGCCGATATCACCGGCGTGGGCGCGGCCCGCATTTTAGAGGCCATCATAGAGTCCGGCATTGGCAAGAAAGTCCGCTATTACCAAGCTTCCTCTTCTGAAATGTTCGGGAAGGTCCAGGAGATTCCGCAAAAGGAGACGACGCCTTTCTGGCCTCGGTCGCCGTACGGCTGCGCCAAGGCTTTCGCCCACTGGCTTACGGTCAATTATCGCGAGTCCTACAATCTGTTCGCCTGCAGCGGCATCCTGTTTAACCACGAATCGCCCCGCCGCGGCGAAAATTTCGTCACCCGCAAGATCTCAATCGCGGCCGCCCGGATCAAGCAAGGCCTGCAGCAGGAGCTCTATCTCGGCAACCTCGATTCCCGGCGGGACTGGGGTTATGCGAGGGAATACGTCGAGGGAATGTGGCGGATGCTGCAACAGGACAAGGCCGACGACTATGTGCTTGCCACCAATGAGACGCATACGATTGGCGACTTCCTCGAGGCTGCTTTCGGGCACCTAAATCTCGACTGGCACGATTACGTCAAATTCGACGAACGTCTTCTCCGGCCCGCCGAAGTCGACCTGTTGATCGGCGATTACGTCAAAGCAAAGCGCGAACTCGGGTGGGAGCCTCAGACCCGGATGAAGGCGCTGGCCGAGCTGATGACCGACGCGGACCTGGCGGCGTTGATATAGAGGGCCGTCCGAATGGATTCATCGGTCGCGATTCGGATTGAGAATCTGTCCAAGGCCTACCGGATTTGGGCAAATCCTGCCGACCGCCTGATCTCTTCGGTCTGGCGGACCGCGTCTGGGCTTTTTCCCCGATCGAGCACCCTCAGCGCCCGCCTCCAGGCGCGGGCGGAAGCTCTGTATCAGAGTTTCTATGCCCTCCGGGATGTTTCATTCACCGTTCGCCGAGGCGAAGGCATGGGTATCATCGGTCAGAACGGCTCCGGGAAAAGCACGCTCTTGCAAATGATCGCCGGAACCCTGCAACCCACGCAGGGCGTGGTTGAGGTCAAAGGCCGGGTGGCCGCCCTGCTGGAACTTGGCAGCGGCTTCAATCCCGACTTCACGGGACGGGAAAATGTTTATCTCAATGCCGCCGTGCTCGGCCTCAGCCGCGAACAGATCGATGCCCGGTTCGAGGCCATCGCCGCGTTCGCGGACATCGGCGATTTTATCAACCACCCGGTGCTGACCTATAGCAGCGGGATGTATGTGCGGCTTGCTTTCGCGGTCGCCGTGAATGTCGATCCCGATATTCTCATCATTGACGAGGCGCTCTCGGTTGGCGATGCCCGCTTTCAGCTCAAGTGTGCCCGGGCGATCGATCGCTTCATCGCCCAGGGCGTTACCCTGCTGTTCGTTTCCCACGATCCATCGCTGGTCAAACGCCTGTGCCAGGGAGCCGTGCTGCTCGAACGCGGAAATATGATCTACGCCGGCCGCCCAAATGACGTCGTCAATCTCTACTCTAAACTCCTGGCGGACGGAGGATCGCTCGAAGCGCTCGCGCCGGACATCGCCACCCTGAAGACCAAAGCCGCCGCACCTGCGCCGGAAGGTGGGGCGGTCCCGCAAAGCGGGAACGCCAGTTCGACCTCCGTCGCCACCGCCTCGCCCAGCCACTCCGAACTCCTTCGCCTCCGCGCCCTGGAAACCATCCTTCACGCGCACGCCGACGCGCCGGAACTGGTCGCCAAGGCCGAAAAACTGCTCGCCGACGAACGGCTGCACGTGCAGGTGACCGGACAGGAATTTTCCTATGGAGGAGACGCCGGGAGCATCCGGGAGGTCGCGATCCTCGATGCGGAAAACCGCCCCCGCACCTGGTTCACCAGCGGCGAACCCGTAACGGTGAAAATGGTGGTGGAGGCATTTGAAGACTTTGATGAGCCCATTTTTGCCATGACCGTGAAAAATGCCGCCGGGGTCGAAATTTATGGGACCAATACGTTCTTCAGCAAGCAGCCCGCGCCTGCGATCAAGGCCCGGAAGCTGCGGGAGGTTACCTTTGCCTTTGCGATCAATCTCATGCCCGGATTCTATTTTCTTTCCTTCGGTTTCACGCAGTTTGTCGGTCAAGAGCTCCTGGTGATCCATCGCCGCTACGACGCCATCAAGATCGAAGTCCACCCGCGCGACCGTTCCTTTGGGATCGCCCATCTCAATGCCGTCATTAGTTCGCGTCCGGCATGATTGAATTTCGGCATCAAGACCGCACCTTTCGCCTGCCGGCGGGAGAAACCTATGCCACCGCTGTCGGCTCAAGCTATCGGGACGCTCCGACAGCGGAGCTGCAAACCCTCATCGCCGAGGTCGAATCGGGCGTCCCCTGGCGCGATGCAGTTTGCCGGCGCTACGGCGAGACCAATCCCTGGCTGGCCCGGATCGTAACGGACCCTTCGCGGGATCTTTTTTTCCGACAGCATCCCCCCGCCTCCGGCGCACGTGTGCTCGACGTCGGCGCGGGCTGGGGCCAGCTTTCGCTGCCCCTGGCGCGCGCCACCGAAGTTACCGCCCTCGAGCCAACGCCGGAGAGGCTGGCCTTCATCCGCGCCGCCGCCTTGCAAGATAAGCTGGCGGACCGCATTCACTTCATCCAAGCCGATTTCTTCGAGATCGAATTTGCGGTCAAATTCGATCTTGTGACCTGCATCGGAGTCCTCGAATGGGTGCCAAAGTTCCGCTCCGGTGATCCACGCGAGTTGCAAATCGACTTCTTGCGTCGAGTCCGGGCCGCATTGGCCCCCGGGGGAAGCCTGGTGATTGGAATAGAAAACCGACTCGGCTTGAAATACTTGATGGGCGCACGCGATGACCATCTGGGAGTGCCCGGAGTCGCCGTGTTCGACTACACCTTGGCGGACAAAAAAAACCGCTTCCTCCAAGGCAATCCCCTGCGCAGCCTGACCTACACCCGTGCCGAATTGGTGGCGTTGCTTGCCGCCGCGGGTTTTAACGCCACAGCCTTTTACGCCGCTTTTCCCGACTACAAGCTGCCGGAGGCGATACTCCGGGCCGGCGACGATGTCGACCGGTTCTTCGCCGATGGCAATTACATCCCGGAGCACGATGGCATCGATGGAACCGCTTTGCCCTTTCAGGACGAGTTGCGTTCGCACTACCGGTCACTGGCAGCCCTGCACATCGCGACGGAATTTGCGCCGAGTTATTTTATGATCGCCGAAGCCGGGCGGGAATAGCTCAATAGCGGGTCATGAACGCTGAATCGGAGACCTTATCGCCAGAATTGGTGATCAACCAGTTGCGCAAGTCTGGCATCGTGGGATCCTTGCAAACAGTCGAACTGCAACCCTTGGCGCGGAATCCTGGACGGATAGACCATGCCACGCGACGGGCTTTTCACGTTTGGGCGGGTCAAAAAAGCGTTTGTTATCTCCTCGCCGGCCCTAATCTAGCGGGGATAGCAAGCCGGGCCCGAAAGTTTGGCGAAGCCTGTCCTGACATCGCCGCAAAGGAACTCTTCTTCGAATCGACGCCGCGAATGGATTTCCTTGGCATGGAGTTCATCGAAGGGAGTCCTTTCGAGGAAGCGGCGGTGCCCGCACCCATGCTGGAGAAGGCGGCTGCCGCCATTCTCACCCGACTGGAGGCCACGCTGAAACCCTCTTCTGTCGCCGAATTGCGTGCCGAGTTGGAGGACTTTTTCACCTGGGTGCTGGCTTCTCCCGTTTTTGGAGCGATCGACGGCGGATTTTTGCGTGATGTCGTCTTCCCCTGGGTCAGAGAGGGCGCGTGCCGCCAGCCCGCCCAAACTCGCTGGACCAACGGCGACTTTACCGCGCATAACATGATTATCGACCCGCTGGGTCGGCCTTGGCTAATCGATTACGAATACGCCCACCGCACTCACTTCTACCTCGAGGACTTTGTCCGGTGGCGCACTTATTCAAGTGCGCAAAAGCATTTCTTCGATTCCAGTCTTAAAAAGATTCCGCCGTGGCTTGAGGCATTCTTCCTTCTTCGCCAGACCGTGCTCGACCACCACGTCGCCAGCCCCCAGATCGCCCTGGCTGGCGCGGGAGAGAGAGTGAGCCGCCTGCGCGAACTTGCCGCCAAAGCCAATGTGCAATTTCAGAACAGCTTTTTCCTCAAACCGTTAACGATGCAGCTGGAAGCGAGCGTGGAGGAACGCCAAAAGCAAATCCGCGACCTCGACGCTGAGGTCGTCAAGCGCGGCGAATGGGGAATGGCCCTCGATCAAAGCCTTCGGGAGGCTGAAGCGCGCGTTCTCGATCAGCAACGGCAAATCCAGGATCTTGACGCTGAGGTCGTCAAGCGCGGCAAATGGGGCTTGGTCCTCGATCAAAGCTTTCGCGAGGCCGAAGCGCGAGTTCTTGATCAGCAGCGGCAAATCCAGGAGCTCGACGCCGAGGTGGCAAAACGGGGTGAATGGGGGGCAGCCCTCGGCCAAAGCCTTCGGACAGCCGAAGCGCGCGTGGTCGATCAGCAACGGCAAATCCAGGATCTCGACGCGGAAGTGGCCAAGCGCGGACGATGGGGCCTAGTCCTCGATCAAAGCCTTCGCGAGGCCGAAGCGCGCATTCTCGATCAGCAGCGGCAAATCCAGGATCTCGACGCCGAGGTGGCAAAACGGGGTGAATGGGGGGCAGCCCTTGGCCAAAGCCTTCGGACAGCCGAGATGAGCGTTCTTGAATTGCAAAATAGGGTTAATCAACACGCGACCCGCGAAACAAGGTTGGAGGAAAATTTTCGCAACCTCGAGGAGCAGATGGCGGAGGGACAATCTTTTATCGCAAATCTCGTGTCCCATGTGGGGGATCTGACGCACAAGGCCGCATTGCTTGAGGAGGCGACCGAAAAAGATCGCCGGGAATGGGCCCGGTTGAGCGAGGAGGAACATGCATTGCGCGTCAAACTGAACGACAAGGTCACGCGGATGCAAAATTCCTTTTCCTGGTTGGTCACGTCTCCTCTTCGCGCCTTGCGGCGTCTACTCATCGATCGGAAATAACCATGGTTTCAGCGTTTTCTGACCAATGGCGGGAGGTTGCCAGTTTTCGCACCTTGATTGCGGAAACGAACCTTTCTTTTCCATTCGTGCCGAAACCGATCGTCACCATCGTCATTCCCATTCACAACCAGCTCGAACTCACGGTGCGTTGCCTTCGGTCCATCGGCGCCCATGGGGCCGGCGTCGCGTACGAGGCGATCGTGGTCGACGACGCCTCCGAGCTGTCGGTCTTTCTCGCGCTCCAGGCCATTCCCGGCCTACGCGTGCTCCGCAACTTCAAAAACGTCGGATTCGTTCATTCCTGCAATCGTGGAGCGCTCAACGCGCGGGGTCGTTACATTTTGCTGCTCAATAACGACACGGAGGTAACTGCTGGCTGGCTCGACGCTCTCCTCCGCGTATTCAGCCAACGGGCGGACGCCGGACTGGTGGGAGCCAAACTGATCTATCCTGACGGCCGGCTCCAGGAGGCCGGCAGCATTGTCTGGCGCGACGGCACCGCGTGGAATTTCGGGAAGCATGAGGATCCCGAACTGCCGTTTTTTAATTATTTACATGAGGCCGACTACTGTTCGGCCGCGTGCGTCATGCTGCCCACCGCCCTGTGGAAGCAACTGGCCGGGCTCGATACCGTCTACGCGCCCGCGTATTATGAAGACGTGGATCTGGCATTCCGCGTGCGGGCCGCGGGCTACAAGGTCTATTACCAACCTCATTGCGTGGTGGTTCATCACGAGGGGAAAAGCAACGGGGTGGATCCTGCCGCCAGCATCAAACAGTACCAAGTGGTGAATCAGCGGCGCTTTTACGACCGCTGGCAGCCGGTAGTTACGGGACAATTTCCGCCGGCCGAGCATTTTTTCCGAGCCCGCGACCGCTCGGCTGGAAGGAAAACCATCCTCTTCATCGACCATTACGTCCCGCACGTGGACCAGGATGCCGGGTCCCGCTGCTTGCACATGTACATCAAGGTGTTTTGCGACGCAGGCTTCAGCGTCAAGTTCATTGGCGACAACTTCGCCCCCCACCAACCGTATCAGGACCTGCTTGAAGAAATGGGGGTCGAGGTCCTGACGGGAAATCATATGGCCAACCATTGGCGCGATTGGCTGGCGAAAAACGGACAATACATCGATTACGTGTTCCTGATCCGGGCCTTCAGCTCCGCCCACTGGGTGGAACCCCTGCGAAATGCCACGTCGGCCAAATTCCTGTTTTACGGCGTCGATCTCATTTCCCGAACCCAAATGCGCGCTTACCGCGAGTTCGGCGATCCCCAATATTTGCAGAATGCCATGACCTGGGAGGAAAAAGAGTCGTTCGTCATCAATCGGGTGGATGTCGTTTATTATCCGTCGCATGAGGAAGTGGATGAGCTCCGGGTCAAATTTCCCCACCGGCAGATTGAGCAAATTCCGCTTTACGCGTTCCCGCCCAAACCATCGCCTCCGCTTTTTTCCGCGGCGGAGAGGCATGACCTGTTATTCGTCGGCAGCTTCGCGCATCCGCCAAACATCGATGCTCTGAGTTGGTTCCTCGACGATGTTTTTCCGAAGATCCTGGCCGGGATTCCCGAACTTAGGATCCACATCGTCGGGCGCAATCCCCCGCCGAATCTCGCCGCCATGGTGGGTCCCCGCGTCATTTTTCACGGTTACGTGCCGGATTCCGAACTTGACCGCCTCTACCGGGCCTGCCGTATCGCGATCGCCCCTCTTCGCGTCGGCGGAGGCATCAAGGGGAAATTGCTCGAGGCTTTCTACAAGGGAACACCCGCGATCACCACGGAGATCGGGATTGAGGGCATACCGGCAACCGACCGGCATTGCCGCATCGTGCGCGATCTGTCCGACTTCGCCCAAGCAACCGCCTCTCTCTACGGAAATCCGGATCTTCTCGCCGCTCTCAGCCAAAAGGCGCATGCCATGGTCGTGGAGCACTATTCTGAAGAGGCGCTGCGGCTGGCCCTGGCCAAGGGCGTGAAGGAGCTGGAGCGCCCAAAATCCGCCGCCGCGTGACTGGCTTATCCATGCGGGCAAGTTTTCTCCACATAATTCGCGATTTCGACGGACTTCGCTCCTTCCGGCGGGAACATGCCGCCGAACTGGCGGCGCAGCGCGCGTACGAAGATGCGTTGTTTGGCGGTCGGAGGGAATTCACCGTTCCAGGCTATTGCGCCGCCTGCAAACGCGTGATGCCCCTCCAGGTGGATTTGCAATGGGGCAACGGAGTCACGCCCAACTGGCGCGAACGCCTGCAGTGTTCCTGTGGGCTGAACAATCGGGTTCGCGCGGCGCTGGACTTCCTGAACGATCTTTCCGCCACGCATCCCGCACCCCGCCTTTACGCGACCGAGCAATTGACCGCATTCTTTTCCCAAATGCGTCGCCGTTTCCCCACGGCAGTAGGCTCGGAATTCCTTCGCGACGGCACCCCCCCGGGATTGAACAACGCCGCCGGTCTCCGTCACGAAGACCTTACGGCCCTCACGTTCGCGGACGGATCATTTGACATCGTGCTGTCGTTCGACGTGCTCGAACATATCCCCGATTATCGTCAGGCGCTGGGTGAGATCGCCCGCGTCGTGGCGCCTGGCGGGTACTTGCTGGCCAGTTTCCCCTTCGATGTCGATCAGCGGGATACGGTGGTGCGCGCCAAAGTTAACCCGGACGGCTCGATCACCCATCACCTGCCGCCGGAATACCACGGCGATCCGGTCACTGCGGCCGGTTGTCTTTGTTTTCAAGTCTTCGGCTGGAGCGTGCTGGACGACATGCGCCAGGCGGGATTTGCGGATGCGAGCACGACGTTCTACTGGTCGGCCGACCAAGGCTACCTCGGACCCAATCAATTGCTGATTGTCGCTCGCCGCTAAATCCGATTAGAAAGCCCCGCCGTGATCCAACCGCTGAAAATCTGGATAGTTTGCCCCTGCTATTTCGATGTGACTTTGTTCCTCAGGGTGCGCGAGGCGGCCCTGGCCGGCTTGAGGGCGTCCCACATCACCCAGGTACATTTTTTGGTGGTAGATGACTCCGCCGGACTCGATCCCGAGGTCAGCGCCAGTTTCGCCGGCTTGAGCGATGTCAGGGTTATTCGTCCCCCCTATAATCTTGGACATCAGGCAGCGCTGGTCTATGGCTTGAGGCAGGCGGGCGCCTCGATTTCAACCGACGATATCGTCATCACCATGGATTCGGACGGAGAGGATCGCCCCGAGGACATTCCTGCCCTGATTGCGCCCATTATCGCCAATCTCGGCCGCCTCGACCTCGTTGCGGTGGCGCGACGAACCCAAAGAACCGAAACCGCCCTTTTCCAAACCTTCTATTTTTGTTTCAAGTTGTTCTTCCGGGTCGCGACCGGCACGGTCGTCCGAAGCGGAAATTTCATCGCGTATCGCGGCTGGTTCCTGCAGCATATTATTTATCATCCGCATTTCGACCAATGCTACTCGTCCTCGTTTATCAGCCTGCCGTTGAATCTTGAGATGGTGCCGTTGGCCCGCGGGCGGCGCTATCTCGGCCGGTCGAAGATGGGGTTCTGGGGCCTTTTCACGCACGGCATCCGGATGCTCATGCCGTTCACCGAAAAGATCGCCATTCGCGGTATCTTCGCCTGCTCGATTTTGTGCGTTACATTCCTTTTGATTTTCTTGGGCGCCTGGATCTGGGGGGACGCCTACCGCCGGTCGGGTTTGCTGATCGCGTTCACCGGGTTTTGTTCGTCGCTCCTGCTTTTGGGCATGCACGGCGTCCTGTTCACGACCTTTTCCCAGACCAAATCCCACAGCCTCAGGGTCCTCCACGATCATGACAAAATCAACTGAGGGGAAACGGACCGCGGATCCAATGCCCATTTCAAGGAAAGGAAAATTTTGGGGAATCGGGATCTGCCTGCTGCTCTTTGTCATGATGGCATTTGCGCAAATCAAACGCTGGCCCGAGGAATGGGGTGACAGCACCTATTTCGCGGAGATGCTCGACAACATCCGCCACTGCGGGAAACCGCTGACCCACGTGAACGCGAGCATGGTGGTCGCGTTGCAGGCGATGTATTCCAAGCCCGAGGTGACATGCGCAATGCCCCTGGGCTACCTGCCGATCATCAATGAATTCAGCCTGCACGTCTACCTCATCATCTACGCCATCGCCCCCTTTTCCTATGTCGTCCCATCCCCAATCCTGGTGCCGGGGTTGATGACGGCTTGTTTCATGGGCTTGCTCATTTTGGTGTACGTTTCCGCCCGGCGGCTCGGGATCCCGCCTTTGTGGGGCGTGGCCTTTTGCGCGCTCGTTTCCCTGCATCCGGCGTGGAAAATTTCTATTTTCGGTCAGAGCTACGTTGACCGGATTTTTCTGTTGACCGGATTTGCCTATCTCCTGGCGTTATCAGCGGAAAGGCCGCGGATGCATTGGATCGCTCTTGCCGGGGCCGCCTGCACCGCGGTCAACGACCGCACGGGCCTCCTCTGCGCCATCATCACTTTCGGCTATCTCATCCTCTTTCCCAAGCGGTTGGAAGGCCTGCGCATCCCCATTGCTCTCATGGGCGTTTGTTTCGCGGCGCTCTCCTATTATTTTTTCCACTATTACATCTTCAATCTCGCCCCGACCTTTTTTCCGCCGCTCCGCCATGCATTTGACTTTACGGATATTCAAAAAAAGGACTTGGTGCTCCTGGGCGCCGTGTCTTTCCCATTGCTTTTGCTCGCCGCATGCGACTGGAGGGCTCTTCTTCTCGTCGGAGCAATGATGATTCCGAATGTCTTCGGCAATGTTGGCGGAGCGGAAAAAACCGGATGGGAGACCCACTACCACAGCTACTATTTTCCGGTGCTCGCCTGGGCGGCGCTCCGAGGATTTAGCAACCTTTACGCGGGTGCGAAGGCTCGGATTGCGGGCGCGCGCAGGCGCGCCGCGCTGTTTGCGTTCGCGGGCGGCGCCTTGATCGCCTATAGTTTGACGATTCTGCCCCATGAACTGGCGATTCACTTCGCCAGCGGGGAAATTGCGCAAAACCCGTGGACGCGGAGTTTTTCGATCTGCCGCGAATATATGCGGCCTCGCGATCAACGTCCAAAGAATGTATTCGAGGAGATAAACCGCGTCATCCCCGCCGGGGCGCCCGTTTCGATGATCGAGACGGGGATGCCGACGCTTTATCCCGGGCGAATGCTTTATCTACTTCCGGCCGGCATCGACTACACGGGCTATCTGGTCCTGGCCGTCAAGGAACGGGTCGGCTCCCATTACGTTTATTGCGACATCAGCCCATACACGGATCCTGTCACCCGGGATAAGTTGAACGATTGTCTTTATGGCCGCATGCGGAAGGGCGGGTTCGACCTCGACCATCCGACGATTTTCGCCCCCGGTTACGCGATCGTAAAAAGGCGCCTCGGCGTCATGCCAGCCGGCGATTAGTGCGTGGATCGGATCGGGACGCCCAATGGTATTTTCCTCGCCATTTTTTCTTTTTTTCTTTCTCCCGGCCGTCGTTGGAGGCTATTTTCTCATGCCCCGCCGGGCGAAAAATTCGTTCCTGCTCGCGGCCAGTCTTTTATTCTATTTGGTGGGCGCAGGCCCCTACATTCTGATCCTCCTTGGATCGATCGCCTGGAATTATTGGGCGACGCTGCGCATCGAGGGCGCAGAGGGTGCAAGTCGGAAACTCTGGCTGGCCCTGTCGGTGGCCGTGAACCTCGCGCCCCTTCTCGTTTACAAATACGCGGGATTTGCCGTCTCGACGGCGGATACCCTGGGATGGGCGGGTATCGCCGGTTTGCCCCGCCCGAACCTGTTCCTCCCGGCGGGGATTTCTTTTTTTACGTTCCAGGGGATCGCCTACGCCATCGACATTTACCGCCGCGAAATCCCCGCCTGCCGCTCGCTGCCCGACTACGCTCTTTTCAAGGCCTTCTTCCCCCAGCTTATCGCAGGGCCGATCGTCCGCTACCACTACGTCGCCCGCGAACTCCCGGGACGGGCGCATTCCCTGGCCGGGGTGGAATCGGGACTGGTGCGTTTTGGATTCGGCCTCGGAAAGAAAATCCTCCTGGCCGACAACCTGGGGCGCGTGTCAGATTCGATTTTCCGCCTGGACCGCGTTGATCTCACGCCCTCCTCGGCATGGCTGGGAGTCCTCTGCTACGCCTTTCAGATATTCTTCGACTTCTCGGGATACTCGGACATGGCGATCGGGCTCGGCCAGGTCTTCGGGCTCACGCTGCCCGAGAATTTTCGCCAGCCGTATCGCGCCGCCAGCATAACCGAATTCTGGCGGCGCTGGCATATTACCCTGTCGACCTGGTTCAGGGATTATCTATACATTCCGCTCGGGGGCAACCGCCGCGGCGCATTCCGCACCGGTCTCAACCTTGTGGTCGTTTTTTTTCTCTGCGGCCTCTGGCATGGCGCCGCCTGGACCTTTGTCGTGTGGGGTCTTTATCATGGGGCCCTGCTGCTCGTGGAGCGGAGCCTGAAGATACGCTGGGGCGTGGCGCCCGCCGGCATGCCGGGGCGGGTCCTTACCTTTCTGTTCGTGCTGGTCGGCTGGGTCTTCTTCCGCTCCCAGTCGGTCCCGCAGGCGCTTGCCTTCCTCCGGACGATGTTTGGTTTTTCCGGTCCTGCCGCTCCCCTGTTCTCCACGGCCCATTATCTGACCAACAACAACATCTGTTATTTGGTTCTGGCCGCAGCCTGCGCATTTTGGCCCGAGCCCCGGGCAAGGCGTGGCTGGCTGGCTGGATTCATCGGCTCCCTCCGGCCCTATGCAGCCCTCGTCGTCAGCGCGCTGGCTTTGATCGCACAGGCTCCGCAGAGCTTCAATCCCTTCATCTACTTTCGTTTTTAGGATGTTCCGCTCCCTGCTCATCGTCGCGGGCTTTGGCCTCCTCGCCCTTTTCCCGCTGTGGGAGGCCGCCACACGGTGGCTGCCCGATCAGCCCCTGGATGAGAAACGCCTCCCCGTGCCCGAGCCCCGGTGGCAGACCTCGCCAAATCTGAGGACCTATTTGACGGGCTGGCAGGACTGGTTTGACGACCGCTATGCCGGGCGCAATCTGCTCATCCGGCTCAAGACCCAACTGGACTACTCCCTTTTTTCCTATTCCGATAAGATCTATATCGGCGCGGACGGCTGGCTTTTCTATCGAAGCGTGTACGATGACAAGATTTCCGCAGAACAGGAGTACACCCGTCCGGTGGCCGACAATATCATGGCCCAATTCCGCCATTTGCGTCTGTGGCTCGGAGCTCGGGGAATCACCCTGATCCTAATCGACGTTCCGCTCAAAGACGTCTTTTACTCGGAAATGCTGCCGGCCTCGGCACCGCGCCTGCCGGCGCCGTCGGTGGAGGACAAAATCCGCCACCGGCTCCATGATGAGACCGGCGCCGTATGCATCGACGCCGCGGCTGTTCTGAACACCGTTAAGCGGGAGCGACCGGTGTTTCATCGCACCGATTTTCACTGGAACGATCCCGCTGCTTTCGCCGTCGCCCAAGACACGGTCGACCAGATGGCCTGGTTGCTGGGTGACCCTGCGCTCGGCTGGCGCCTCAGACTGGAGATAGAGAAGAGGCCAAACTCAGGCGGCGAAGCCGCATTCATGCCGTTGTTGCGCCCAGTGACCGAAGAATCACTGTTTGTAACGCCAACTTGGAAGGAGGCACCTGCGGACGTCACCTATTACCAGGCGCCGTTTGAATATGTGCATGTGCTGCGCTCTCCCCCTTCCAGGATGCTGCCGCCGGTGGTAATTTTGGGGGATTCGTTCTTCGACGGAATGATACGATCCGGCTTCGCCGAACATTTCTCCGCTCTTTATCGCGCCCGGATATATAACTCGACCTTCCAGGACGTCCTTTTGCACCTTCCTCGGGGCACCCGTTTCATGGTTGTGGAATTTATTGAGACCGCCATCGGGCCGGTGTCGTCGCCACTCGACTTTGAGGCCTTGGATCGCTCATTTCCTGTTCCCGCGATGGCAACGGGCCAACCGTCCAAATGAGCTTCGCCTCCCCGCTTTCGTCGCGCCACCAGCGTCGTTATTCCGTTCTTTTCCTGGCGGTCGTCACGGCGGGATCCACGGCCATGGCGCTCGCTTATGCCGGGACCGACGGCGGGGGGTGGCTGAGGGGATGCCTCGCGCAATGGGCGGGCTTTCAAGGTCTGTTTTTGCTTGCTGGGGAAGTCGCTGTTTGGGCTGGCGCCGCGGCCGCCCTTTTCAGTGGCGCCAGGCGCTCCATTGCAATTCTCTGGGGCGGCGCTGCGGCTGTCGGCGCGGTCGCATTTGCCCTTTTAGGAAGTCTGTCCGCAAAGTTAATTCCATGGCTTGATGCTCCGGATTGGCTGCGTATCACATTGCTAATCACCACAGGCGCCGGCTGGGGATTGGGCTGGGGCTGCGCTCGCCTTCTGGCGAGGATCCAACCTCCTCTCTGGAGTTTGGCCATGCCCTTCTTGCTGGCAGTCGTCGCCACCGCCGTCATTTCGGGCTCGCTGGGAGGAGCGCTGGCCCTGGTGTGGCTGCTCGTCGTCGCAACCGCGCTGGGCACCGCCTCCTGGAGTTGCCTGCCGCTCTGCCGGCCCGGATCTTTGTCCCCTCCGCCCGGCATCGTGGCGTTTGCCGTCGGTGTGGCCCTGCTGGGATTGCTGGCCCGAACGCTCGGTTTGATCCACCTTGCGTACCCTGTGAGCCTCGTGGGCGTGCTGGCCGTTCTGCCGCTGGTTTTGCGGCAAAAGGTTTTGGCCATTTTAAAAACAGCCGTGCGTCGTGCCCGCTCCGCCTCCCACCCGTCGCTCGCAAGCGCCATGCTCGCGGGGGCGCTGGGGGGGGTCTTGGTGGCACAATGGATCGCCAGCATCGCTCCTGAAGTCGGGAGCGACGCCACCGGAGGACGCGTCGCGCTGCCTGTTATTTGGCTTCGCGACGGGGTGATTTCAGCCCAACGCGAAATCATCCTCTCGTACATGAGCATCGGCGGCGAATCCTTCTTTCTCCTTTTGCTGCCTTTGGCCGGAAACGCCGTCGCAAAAATCGTGGCCTTCACCTGCCTGCTCGCCATCCTCGGCGCCATCCTGGGCCGGGGCCGGTCGTGGGTGAATGCGTGGGCGATGGGCGCAGCCATCGTTTTTGCGGCGAGCACCATCGTGTGGTGGCAATTTATGTGGGGCTTCTGCGACTTGCTCCAGACCGTGATAATTTTGGGGGCGGCGGAGTCTCTCCGGCGATGGTGGCTGCGGGGGGACGACCGCTACGTTTTCGCCGCGGGCCTGCTCGCGGGTGCGTCGGCCGCCGTCAAACTCAACGGTGTATTGTTCATGATCGCCATGGTCGGAATCCCCTTCGCGGTTATAGCCGTGCGCCGCCGGAATTTCCGGGCAGCCATGGCGGTCGCCTTGCGGGCCGCGGTGCCGGCGATCCTGATGGTCGCCCCGGCATTGGTGCGCAGCGCCTTCCTGACGGGCAATCCCGTCTTTCCCTTCGCCAACGGCTGGTTCAAAAGCCCATTGGCGCCCGAGACACTCGTGACGAATCATTACGGATTCCCGCTCGGTCTGGCCGCCTGGCAGGATATCTACCGGGTATTTCTCGAGCCTCAGAAATTTGTCGAGGTCGGCACCTATCACCCGTTCCTCCTCCCCCTGATCGTCGGTTGCGGGGTCGTCTTATGCTCCACGACGCGAGCGGCCCGATTTTGGATCGGCGCATGCCTCGTTTCCGCGGTCTTCTGGTTGATTACCGAACAAAACCTGCGGTACTCGATCTTCGTCGGATTATTTGCTGCATTCGCGGTGGCGCGGACCATTGCCGCACTCCGTCGAGGTCGGGGCGCCTTGGACTGGTTCATCCCATCGATCGCGATGGGGCTCGCGGTGATCGCCGGCATAACGCTGCAACTCGCCCGGCCTTCGTTCTGGCTGGACGTCGGGACTGACTACCAAGCCCTGCCCCTGCGCTGGGCCATCGGCCAGCAAACGACCGACGCGTTTTTGCGCAGGAACCAATCGACGTATGCCCTCGCGCTCGCGCTGAACAAGGCCGCAGGCGCCCAGGCGCGGGTTTGGCAGATGCCGTGGATACGCGATCACCTCTACTTCGAATGCAAGGCAGTTTCAATCCCCCATGGCGACCTGCGCATGCTGGAGCCCTTGATAACGCTCCTGCCGGGCCATGGTCCGGCCAATCTGCAGCCCGCGCAAATCGCGGCCACATTGCGCGCCGAAGGGATCACCCATCTGCTCATGGATGCAGTCAATCCTTGGGAATCCAACTCAGCGGAATCGACCTGGACCGCGGTTTACTCTCCAGGCTTTATCCAGACGTGGCTTGAGCCGATGGCCGCCGATCAAAGCCTTCGTCTTTATCGTTTGCGCAAAACTCCGGGGACGACCCCGATGCGCTCCCTCGGGCGCGTTACCTTCGCCGAAAATGCGGCGGATTTCACCGTCGGCGAAGGTCGCCTCTACGACGTGTTTTTATCGCGAATGCCCGCTGTGACCACGGGAGGCGAATATGTGGCTTGCGCCTGGTATGATGCCGCTGGAAAACTGCTCCTCTTCCAGCCGCGCATGCTTCCTCTGGGCACCCCTGGGGGCTGGCATCACTGGTTGCAAACGACGCCGCCCGGAGCCAAACGTCTCGAAGTTCATCTCAATGCTTCCGATCCCACGTGTGTGGTGGAGGTGCGTGTATTGCTTTCGGATCAAGGAGCCAGGTGAAGGGGGAGAATCCGCTTGCCTCGCCCCCTCGCCTCCTTCTAAGGCCTATGTCATTGAACGCCTTGCCGTGACCGCCACCCAACCAAACCAATCGGCTCCCGCCATCGCGATCGTCATTCCGTGTTATCGGGTGAGCGCGCATATCCTTGATGTGATTTCCAGCATACCGGCCTGGGTCAAGGGGATCTACGCGGTCGATGATTGCTGCCCGGAAAGGACCGCGGATATCCTGGCCTCCCGCTGCCATGACCCACGATTGCGCATTCTGCGCCATTCCAACAACCAGGGAGTCGGTGGAGCGACCTGCACCGGGTACGCCGCCGCCCTGGCGGACGGGTTCGAAGTCATCGTGAAGATGGACGGCGACGGGCAGATGGATCCCGCATTTTTACCCCGCCTCGTCCATCCGATTATCAGCCGGCAGGCGGACTTTACGAAGGGCAACCGCCTTTACGATCTGCGCGCGTTGCGGCAGATGCCCTTGGCCCGCCGCATCGGCAACATGGGCCTCACCCTGTTGACGAAGGCCGCCAGCGGTTCCTGGCATATCTCCGACCCCACCAATGGTTATACCGCCATTCACCAGTCGGCGCTGCGGCTGATCAATCTCGACCGGCTTTCCCGTCGTTATTTTTTTGAAAGCAGCACGCTGATCCAGCTCAACATCATTCGCGCGGTCGCCGTCGACGTTCCCATTCCCGCCCGCTATGGCAATGAGCAGTCTTCGTTGAACATCTGGCGGGCGTTGTTTGGATTTCCTCCACGACTCCTGCGCGGTCTCGGCCAACGCGTCATCTGGCGGTATTTTATCTATGACATCAGCGCCGTGACCATTCTCCTTATGGCAGGAGGGATGCTTACGTTTTCGGGTGTCGCATTCGGAGCCTACCATTGGGTTATCGGAGCCTTAAACGGACAATTCCAGAGTTCCGGCACGATCGGGATCGCGCTGTTGCTCATCATCCTCGGCTTTCAGATGCTCCTCCAGGCGGTCTTGCTTGACGTCGTGGACAAGCCTCTCGCCCCTCTCGGCAATCTTTTGCGCGACGAGGCTCCGACGCTCGTCTCCCGGGGGCCCTCCTGACCATGCGTCTCTCCTGGCGGGATGTCACCACCCTCACGGCTTTCCCGTGCTTTATTGCCCTCGGTCAGGTCCTGTTTAAGCTCACCGCGGCCCACGCGATCGGAAAGTCGGCTGGCGCCGCTCTTGGCAGCGTCATCGCTCAGCCGGTTTTCTATGGCGCATTGGCGGTCTACGCCCTCGGCACCCTGATGTGGCTGTGGATATTGAGCCGGTATTCGCTCACGATTGCGTATCCATTCGCGGCGATTGCGCTTGTCGCCGTGCCGCTGCTCGAGGTGCTGTTTTTCGGCGTGCACACCACCGCCCCTTACTGGATCGGGCTCGCCCTGGTCGTATGCGGCGTTTTGTTGGTCACACATTCCCGGATTACCGAACGCAAACCTTTGGAGTAAAGCGAGATCCCCATGACTGATCCGATTGAATATAAATCGCAATCCTTCATCGGATTTCTGAGGCGGAAAGTCGGCCACCTGCACATGGGCGAACTGCTCTTTTCCCAATGGGAGGCCTTTGTCCTATGGATTTGCGACGGTCTGCCGGGATTTCCCGGGATGGCAATGAGATTCCTTGCCTATAAGCTTTTGTTCAAACGGCTCGACGGATTTGCGTGGGTGCAGCCGCGCGTCGCCTTCGTGCAAACCGATCGTTTGAGTGTGGGCAGGATGTTTGGGGTAAATTCCGGGACGTATATCAACGCGATCGGGGGGATAACGATCGGAAACCACGTTTTGATCGGCTCGAATGTGACGATTTCCTCGGGGCGCCATCCGATCGAGGGAGCAAGTCCCCCCGTCTTTGCCCGACCGGCCGAACCGATGCCGATTGTGATGGAAGACGATGTCTGGATCGGGGCTGGCGCCGTGATCATGCCGGGCGTCACCCTGCGGCAAGGCACGGTCGTCGGTGCCAACGCCGTGGTCACCAAGAGCACGGAAGCCTACTCCGTGATGGTGGGAGCCCCGGCGAGAAAGATCAGGAGCCGCATCTCCACACCGTGACAGAAGACTACCATCATGAGGCGGATCGGATTGCCCTGTATCTGGTGGGAGAACACGCCGGGCAGCGCGAAAAGCGCATTTATGCCGAAGCAATGGAAAAGCTGCGCCTCTGCCCCAATGCCTCCGAAACGGCATTATGGGATTCCATGCTTGCCAGCACCCGCCGGATGGCGTGGGCCGATGCCGGGCTGGCCCTGCTGAGGCCGGATAACAAATTGCGCCAGAAACTCTTCATCATGCTGGCAATCCTCGAAACCTCGCCGGATTACGCCCGGTATTTTCTTTCCCGTCCGGTCCCGCCCAGGCTTCACTTGAGCCTGGTGGGCGCGGGGATCCGGTCCGTCTTCAGGGGCATCGCCGGCGTCATCATGGTCAAATTGTCGAAACTTGATGCAGCCGGATCATGATTACATAGTTGTGGGATCGGGCGCCACCGGGGCCATGGCGGCGCAAACTCTGGTCGAGGCCGGTGTGCGTGTTGCGATGATCGACGTGGGAGAAAAAGACGAGGTCTATGCCCCGCTGATTCCCGATCAGGATTTTGATACCCTGCGCCGGCACGATCCCCATCAGCACCGTTACTTCCTGGGCGATGACTTTGAGGGCATTCCGTGGTCAAACACGAAAGTGGGCTCCCAGCTTACCCCACCGCGCGGTTTTTTGACCCGCCACGCGGACAAATTTATCCCGTTCGTGTCGGACACCCTGTCACCGATGGAAAGCCTCGCCTGTGGCGGGCTGGGAGCCGGCTGGGGGGCGGGCTGCTATCTCTATTCGAAAGCCGAGCTTGCGGCGGCGGGCCTGAATGAGCCGGAAATGCTCGACGCCTATGAGACGATCGCGCGCCGCATCGGCGTATCGGGCGCCCGCGACGATGGCGCGCCCTATTGCCTGCGCGGCCTGAGCAGCTTCCAGCCGCCGATCGAACTCGAGGAAAATAGCGCCGCGATTTTTCGAAGTTACCAGCGGCACCGAACCGAGTTGAACGGGAAACGGGTCTTCGTCGGCAGGCAGCTCCAGGCCATCCTTACGCGGGACATGCCCGGACGAAAAAGCATGCAGTATAAGGATATGGACTATTGGAGCGACCGCGACAAGTCCGCCTATCGGTCATGGATGACCATCGATGAACTGAAAAAAGCCGGGAATTTTTCCTATCACGCTCAGTGTCTGGCCGTGAAATTCAGCGAAGACGCCCACGGCGTGGCCGTACACGTACTTCGGACCGACACCGGCGACCGCCAGGTTTTCCGGGGGAAAAAACTGCTGCTCGCCCCCGGTGTGCTGGGCACCGCGCGCATCGTCATCCGGTCGTTTGCCTATCCGAACACGACGCTCCCGTTCATTTGTAATCCCTACTGCTACATCCCGTGCGTGCAGTGGCGAATGCTGGGGAAAGAGGTTCAGCGGCTGAGATCGAGTTTCGGCCAGCTCGTCATGTTTCTGGACGACAACGCGGACAATTTCGACGTGGGCATGGCCGTCTTGTTCAGCTATCGGTCGCTCCTTCTGTTCAAGCTGATCAAGGAGGTGCCGCTGAATTTTTCGGACGCCCGGATCCTCATGCAGTATCTGATGCCCGCGCTGACCATCGCGGGCATTCACCATCCGGAAAAGCCCTCGTCGTCAAAATTTGTCGGGATGCGGCGTTCCGATCGCACTCCCACCGGCGACCTCCTCGCAGGGCAATACATCCTCTCGGAGGTCGATAAGGCGGCAAATGCTGCGCGCGAGCAAAAAATAAAGTCCGCGCTGCGAACCTTGGGCTGCCAGCCCCTCCGCACCCTGCGCGTGCCCCACGGGGGAAGCATACACTACGCAGGGACCCTGCCGTTCGATCCGGCCGGCCGGCCTTTCACCCTGAGCACCCGGGGTCTGCTGGCCGGAACGCGCGCCGTATATGTCGCCGACGGCTCGGGGTTCCGTTATCTGCCCGCCAAGGGCATCACGTTCACGCTGATGGCCAATGCCCATTGCGTGGCACGCCATGCCCTGAAAAATGAGTGATTTCACCGTCGTCATTACCGGTGCAAACGGATTTATCGGCACGAACCTCGTGCGGCACTTCCGCTCGAAGTCATGGAAAGTCCGGGCGCTCGTTCGCCGGTTTCCAGCCGAGAGCCTGAACGGGGTCGAATATGTCCGCTATGACATCTCCGAGCCGCCCGTTGATTCCGCCTTTCGTGGCGCCCAATTTCTCGTCCATTGCGCCTACGTGAAATACGACGGCACGCCGAATTCCGATGCGGTCAATATCGAGGGAGCGCGGAGGCTTGCCGCCCTTTGCCGCCACCACGGGATCAAGGCCATTTTTCTATCGAGCTTTTCGGCGCACGAAGAGGCGGAATCCCATTACGGAAAGAGCAAATATCAGATCGAGTCACTGTTCGATCCGTCGCGCGACCTGGTCCTCAGGCCGGGATTGGTGGTCGGAGCCGGGGGGTTGTTCGGTGCCATGGTAAAAACCATTGCGAGCCACCGGCTGGTCCCGCTGGTCGGGGCCGGAGACCAGCCTCTCCAGACGATTGCCGTCGCCGATCTCTGCCTGATTGTGGAGCGGGGGCTCAAGCTGAATATCTGCGGAATTTATAAGGTCGCCGATCCTGCCTCCATCACCCTTAGGGAGATGTGCCGATTAATAGCTGAGCGCCAGGCGAGGTCGGTTCGGTTTGTCCCGGTTCCGACGCGGCTGATCTTGTTTTGTTGTCGCGTCGCCGAAGCCCTGCACATCGGAATTTCCCTGAGTTCGGACAGCATCCTTGGATTGGAATGTCTGAGGAAATACGACACGGCGAACGATCTCCGGGTGTTCGGAATTGCCATCAAACCATTTCGGGAGATCCTGAAATCCTCGCTGCCATTGGATTCCTGACGGACGCGAAACTTGGTTTGTTTCATTATGCACCTATCGTGGAAGGATATAGGATATCTCACTGCCTTTCCTTGCCTTATGGCGGCGGCGCAACTCCTCTTCAAGGTTACGGCTAATCGCGCCAAGGGGAAGCCGTTGGCGGCTGCGGCGCCCTATTATTTCCGGCAGCCCGCCTTTTACGGCGCTCTCCTGATTTACGGAGCAGCAACTCTGCTCTGGCTATGGCTCCTGAGCAGGTATTCGCTCGCCCTCGCCTATCCCTTTACCGCCATCGCCTTCCTGATCATTCCTCTGTTGGAAAGCCTTTTTTTCGGCGTTCGCACCAACGCGCCTTACTGGATCGGACTTGCCCTGATCGTGGCTGGCGCCCTTTTGGTCGCCCGTTTCCAAGTCGGCTAGAGTATTTTAAATAAAAATACAACCGCAGTGAGCAAACCAGTTTACCGCATCCCGGGTGTGGTCGCGCACAGGGCATCGGTGATGGCTTGGAGCAGGTCGGGATGGGTTCTGGCCTCAGCCTTGCGGAGCAAGGCCTTTACGTTGCTCAGCATCAACTCGATCCCCCGACCATAGCCATTTACTTAAAAAGGCTACAGTTTTATTTAAAATGCCCCAGCCGGCAGACATTTGCGGCGATCTGGCCACCGATGGCCAGCGAAGCTGTGGCCGCGGGGCTCGGGGCATTGAGCACGTGCAGCGCGTTGGGCCCGCGAGCTGGATTCGATAAAGCCACTGCTCCGCGCGGGTCCACGCGACGGGAAACTTATAGTGGTTCAGATAGGTTCGCAGATGCAGGTCGCACGCGGCGCGGGAGGCGGCGTAAGGCGTGCTGGGGTTGAAGGGAGCCGACTCGTCGATCATCCCGGCGGTGCTGCCATAGACTTCGGGTGTTGAAACATGCACATATTTCCGGAGCCATCCGCAGGTCCGCAGCCGCTCGTGCAGCCGCACCTGGGCGACCACGTTCGTCTGATACCAATGCTCGGGATGAAGCCAGCTCTCCGCCACCATGCCTTGCGCCGCGAAATTGACCACATAGGCGGGACGAAATTCCTCCAGAGCCGCAATCAACGGGCCGAGATGGCCATTGATATCCTGGCGCAAAAAACGGAAGCGCCGTTGCTCCACTGCCGGCAGCCACCGGTAGGGGAGAAAACAGGAGGCGGGCTCGCCCGAGCGGCTGGCTCCGAGCACCTCAAGTCCCTGCCCGAGGCAATACCGGGTAAAACTCGCTCCCGAAAACGAATTGCTGCCGATAATGGCGACTCTTTCAAGGACCGTCATATTTCCGCTTCCTTCTTTCCCTCCTTCATCTTGAATTGCGAACTTATCCGATGGCGACCGGGAAATATATTAATCCGCGATGAAAATGTTCCGTCCGACTGTCGTGGTGTCAATGCTGGCCGTGACCGGAAGCGGATTCTCGTTTCTCAACCAGCTGGTGCTCGCTCGGTACTTTGGCACCGGCTCACAGATGGACACCTATCTGGTCGCGATCAGCCTGCCGCTGACCGTTTCCGCGCTCGTCGTTGCCTTGCTCGGCTATCAACTGGTGCCGGCCCTGCTGGGCGCCGAACCCAGCTTGGGACGCGAGGGGGCCCTCCTGCGCTCGCTTGCGTGGGGATTGGGCGGGATCGCGGTGATTGTCGCCGTCGCGGGCGCGGGCTTGGCGGGCTGGATCGTCCCCATCCTCGATCCAGGCCTATCGGTCCCGCAATATTTCCAAACCGAACGGCTTGCGCGGATCGCCTGGATGTGCCTGCCGCTCGCCGTTCTCGCGGCCATCTACACCGCCGGCCTGCACATCCGCCAGCGCTTTGCCGGAGCCGCGCTGCTGGCATCTGCGCCGATGACCGGCTCCCTGGTTTTTTGCCTTCTCGCTCACGGCAGTCTGGGGGTGTCCGCCGCAGTCTGGGGCCAGCTCGCGGGATATCTGGTCATGCCGATCGTGCTTCGCCTCGCCCTGGGGTGCCAGGGTCCGGGCCATGACTGGGCGAGGCTCCGCAAAATTCTGGTCGACCTTCCGGTCGCCTTTGCGGCCTTGCTGGTTTTTGTGATTTTTCCGTTTTCGGACGCAATCTGGGGATCGCGGCTTGGCCCAGGCACTGTCTCCTACCTGGGATACGCCCAAAGGCTGCTCATCGGCTTTTCCGGCGTTGCCATCACCGGGGCATCCACGGTGCTTTTCCCCCGTTTGGCCCGCCACGCGGCGGCAGGCAGAAGCCAGGCCCTGCTCAAGGAGCTCGGGCTCAGTCTCCGCATGATTCTCGTTTTCATGGTCCCAGCCGCGACCGTCTTCTGCGTCCTGGCTCCGCTGACGGTCCGCGTGCTCTTCCAGCGCGGTGCTTTTCATGACGAGGATGCCGCGGCGGTGGGCGTCCTGTTGCGTCCCATGCTGGCCGGGGTGGTCGCAATGAGTTGCGCCGGACTCATTTTTAAGGCTCTATTCGCCCGGGGGAATTTGTCCGCGGCCGCCGCATTGAGCCTGACCGGCACCATCGCCTACTGGGCGTTTTCCGGATTATTCGGCCATATCTTCGGTTTCGTCGGCATCGGCATCGCCTACGCGGTGAGTTGGTGCCTGGTGCTCAGCCTTGGCCTGCGCTACCTGTGGCCGGCTGGTCTCCCGGCTCGGAATTGCCGCTTCATCGTTCGCGTTGCCACCGCTTCATTGTTGATCGGCGTGGCTTGCGGCCTCGCCATCCGCTCGTTCCGTTCGGCCGTGTCGCCCGGCCCTCCCGGCTTGCTGGTCTTCGTGGTCGGAACCTGGCTGGCCGCCGCGGTTCTCTATGTCATCGCGGGCAACACGATCCTTGCGACCGAGGAAATGCAAATTCTCACCCGGCGCGCCTGGAGGATGCTAAGGCGAGCCTGACCCGGGATGCCGCGGCTATGAAGGGCCGAGGTGTGGCGTATATTCCGGAATCAGCCTTTGGATCTCCCTCTTTAAGTGGTCTCCATCCAGGGAACCCGCCGCTTCCTCCAACTTCCGCAAATCCGCCTCAAACGTCGCCAGTGCGGCCGGCCTCCCGACAAAGCGCATGATTTTCCCATGGTCCGTCGGCGTCATGTTTTCGGAGTGGTGATTAAGTTCCTCAAAAAGTTTTTCCCCGGGCCGCAATCCGCTGAACTCGATCGCGATGTCAATGTCGGGCTGCATGCCGCTGAGCTCGATCAACTGGCGCGCCAAGTCGACGATCTTGATCGGCTGCCCCATATCCAAAACAAATATTTCGCCACCGGCGCCCTGCGTGGCGCTTTGCAAAACCAGGCCAACCGCCTCGTGAACGGTCATAAAATACCGAGTCACATCGGGATGCGTCACCGTAACCGGGCCGCCGGCCGCGATTTGCCGCTTAAATGTGGGGATCACGCTCCCCGAGGAGCCCAGCACATTGCCGAATCGCACCGCCATGAACTTCGTCCCGGTACCGCTGCTCGCCTGAAGCACCTGGGCGTAAAGCTCAGCCAGCCGTTTCGTGGCGCCCATCACGCTCGTTGGGTTGATCGCCTTGTCGGATGAGATGAGGACCAGCCGATCCACGTGAAAGTCGCGGGACAGATCGGCGATCAGCTTCGTGCCAACGACATTGTTCCTGAACGCCTCGTGAGGCTGGGACTCCATGAGCGGCACGTGCTTGTGCGCAGCGGCATGAAACACGAGATTGACATGAAACCGCTCGAAAATTTCCCTCATCCGTCGCGGGTCGAGAATATCCGCAACCAGCGGCACGATTTTGTCACCGTGGCCGAGGCTGCGCAATTCCTGCTCGACCAGAAAAAGCTGCACCTCGCAGCGTTCGACCAGCAGCAAGCGATAAGGACCGTACGCGGCGATCTGCCGGCAAAGTTCGCTTCCTATGCTGCCGCCCGCGCCTGTGACCATGACCACCCGAGTTTGCACCAAGCGGCTGATCCTGCTTGCCTCAAGATCAACTGGCGCGCGTCCCAACAAATCGTGAATCTCAATCGGACGGAGCTGCGACAGGTGGACCTCACCGGTCAGGAGCTGCTCGAACGAGGGCACGATCTGCGGCTTGATGCCGGCACGGGACAGGAGCAAGACGATCTCCTTGATCCTTTTCCCCGTCGCGCTGGGCATCGCGATCACGATTTCGTCCAGCTTGGCCTTGGCGATGAATTCGGGTATTCCTTCCGGTGCGCCCACCACGCTCACACCGTGAATGCTTGTTCTCCACTTCCGGCGATCGTCGTCGAAAAATGCGACGGGCATCAGTCCGAGACCGCGCCGAACAAGGAGATCCTTGACGAGCGACGCGCCGGCATCCCCAGCCCCGATGACTCCGACCCGGCGGCGGGGGGCGCCGTCATTCGTGCCATTTCGAAAATAACCCTCGCGCATCAGGCGGAAGCCCATTCGCAGCGAGCAAATGCCCAGAAATGAAATCATCAGGTCGGCAATGATCACGGCGCGAGGGGGCGCCCAGGAGATGCCCGCAATCTCCCTCACTCCTAGCGCGGCCAGCGCGCTGACCAGCATGGCGAAAAATATCTTCTGAACATCCCAAACGCTGAAATAGCTTAGCAAGCTCCCAAATTGCCCAAACGCCACAAGCGCGAGGAGCTTCACGCCGATCACAAGGACAAGAATGAAAACGAGGTGTTCGATGAACTCGCGCGGCACGTTGAAATCGAAGCGAAGCTCGTACGACAGCCAAAGGGATAACGTCAGCGAAACCGTATAAAGAACCAGCAGCACAGCCTGCCGGACAATCGCATTGTGTTTTCCCTGAAGCAAAGACGGGCCCGATAGGGCTCCGCCGTCAGCACGGCATCCGGGGTCTTGCTTTGCATTTTCCTGAAATGCAATATCTTGTGGAGCGACCTTCTTGCCCCAAAATCGTTGGGAAGCGAAACTCATCCTTGAGCTATGCAAGAATGGATGGAGCCCCAACCCTCCTGACTTCGGCAGAAGTACATTGGCTTCAAATGGGTTAAGTCAGATCGGGAGTCAATCTACTAATCCCCTTCCGGAATTCCCTCCGCACGGTTATCGCCCAAGTGACGAGGAACGTCAGAGGCAGAGTTATCGCGACCCAATGATTCGTTGGCGATTTCAAATAGATGAACCCTGCCGCCAGGCAGACAATTGCCCACAGGCCATAGTATGCCGCCACGATCGAATGCCTCAGGCCCGCCTGCACCAACCTCTGATAGAGATGTGATCGGTGGGCCTTCCAAACGGGTTCCCGGTGCAACAAGCGGCGGAAGAAGGTAAAAAGCCCGTCGCTGACGAACGGCCACAACAAAATCAATGCAAATCCGGGAACCCTTCCGGCACCGCCGCCGGCGCCAGACCCGTCCCGAATTTCGGATTGGGCCACCAGCGGAAGCGCGCCAAAGGCAAAGCCCAGGAAGGCGCTTCCGACATCCCCCATGAAAATGCTTGCCGGGGACCAGTTGTGCGCCAGGAAGCCGGCGGCTCCCCCGGCAAGCAATGCCCCCAGGAAACCCGCGGCCGGGAGATGAAGCCGGCTGGCTGCCAGCAGCCATCCGACCCCGGCGACGATGCCCTGTGTCGCGGCGATCCCGTCGATGCCGTCCATGAAATTATAAACGTTTGTAAGTCCCAGGATCCACAGGGCCGTAAGCGGGACGGCAGTCACTCCAAGCGAGATCGTTCCAATCCCAGGTAGTGCGACATCATCGAATTTTCCGATGAAGCGCGCCGAAACCAGGGCGGCAACGACGTGGCAGGCAAAGCGCCATCCAGCGCCGAGCGAATGGAAATCGTCGCGGAGGCTGACTCCCGCGACAAATAACGCCGCCGCGCAGAACCAGAGAATTCCGGGGCGTAAATCAGCATTCCACCGGCCATCGGGCGGCGCTAGCCCTGCCCAAAGCAACGCGCCGATCACAACTGCGAGCACAAAACCAATTCCGCCGCCCCGGGGAGTCACCCTGGTATGCAGGCTGCGTGCATTAGGCCGATCGACCAAGCCGAGTTGGGGTGCGAGCTTGATGAGCAATGCAACCAGCGCCCACGTGGCAACCGCCGCGGCCAGCCCGGCTAACACAGCGGGAGGCGAGGGTACAAGATCGGCAGGTATGCTCATCGGTAAATGACCATGACGCCTTGAAAAGGCGCTGGCAAGCGGTGCTGAGCAGACTTTTCGACTTGGAATGCGCCTCGTTTCGCCCAGCCTCCAGCCAAGCACCCAAGGAACCGGCAGCCTGCGGATTCCGCGCCCGTCCGTTGTTGGATCTCTCCCATGATCGCCAGCGTAGCCAAATACTTTAGCCGGAGCCTGCACCTCAGGCCCTTCTGGGTCGTATTTCCAAACCAGTTAAAACTGCTACCCAAACGGGAGCGGATGGAGGTCCGGCTGCGCAACGGCGGGGGAACCTTCATGGTGCGACCAAACACGCGGGACATCAATGAGGTGCTTGCGGTCGGGCTCGGCTACGAATACCCGCCGGCCCTATTCGACGCGCTTCCCCCGCACTCCACCCTCATCGACTGCGGGGCTCATATTGGGACGTTTGCCGTCTTCGTCGCCCTGCGCAACCCCACCTGCACAATCGCGGCAATCGAGCCCGAAGACCATAACTGCGCCCTCTTGGAGGAAAATATAACTAGGAACGGTTTGTCGGACAGGGTCAAGGTGTGCCATGGAGCCGTGGCTCCCCACGACGGCAATTTTGAACTCCGGCTCTCGAACACCAATAATGGGCATTCGCTTACCCAGCCCATGAACGAGGGAAGGCGCTCGCAACCCACGCGAGGATACTCCCTGGGGGGAATCGTGGCGCAACACTGCCCCGATCGGCCTTATGCGGTGAAAATGGACATCGAGGGCGCGGAGTACGACGTTCTGCCTCAAAGTCGTCCGGCAATCGAGCACGCGCTATTCGTGGTAATGGAATGGCACGTCGCGAACCAGACGAAGGCCGAAAGATGGGGATGGCTGACGGACTATTTCAGATCCCTCGGATTCGAGGGCCATTCAATCCACGAAAGCCGGTGGGGTGGCGTCGCTCTCTGGGAGAAGCGAAGGTAACCTTCAAGTCTTCTTCACCGCCACCACATGGTAGCCCATGCAGAGGGTATTGACGGACTTGGCCGTGCTTTTCTTCGCCAGATAATACAGGCATCCTGGCAGGAGAAGAGCCTTGGCGAAGACCGAGTGCGTGGCCGCCGTGCGAGCCATCTCCACCCCCAGCCAGCGGTAATAGTCCCCCACCGGGTATAGCTCGCGGATCGAAAATCCATGCTCTCCAAGGATCCTTTCGTAAAAACGGTCACTAAAGCCCGTGTAGAAGAAATACGGATCCATGTGCCGAAGGCAGTTGCTCGGGGCGGTTAGAATCAGCGTGCCGCCGGGCCTAAGCAGCCGCGAAAATTCCCTGACCGTCTGAATCGGATAAGGAATGTGCTCAAACACCTCGGTGCACAGAATGGCGTCGAAAAAGCCGTCTTGCTCTGCGATCGACCAGATATCTCCGACATAATCCATCCTGCCATAGGCATAGCCGCTGCCGGCTCCCATCTGGTCGGCAAAGCCAGGTTTTTCGTCAGCCCTGTACTGGCTGAAATCCTGGGCGAAATACCGCAGATGCGAGCAATAGGGCCGGTACGCTTGACTGCCCGCGCCAGCGTCAAGCAGCTTGGATCCATCCCGAAGCTGCCGAAGCTGCCGGCGCACAAATTCGTCGCGTTGGGTCCGATTGTTCAACTTTCGTTTGATCGCTTTTATCATGGGGCGTATCCTTAAAGAATCTGCTTTTGCGCGTCGCGGGCATGCAGGGCGTCGATCATTGGCTGAGGCATCAGCCATTGGATCGCCGAGAGGCAGATGCCGAGCAGGCTGCGCACGGGGTACTTCCAATTGAAATGCCGAATCTTGGCCCGCATCACATACTTCGAGCCTCCCGATCGGTTCCGCTTGTGAGACTCGGCCGGAACCACGCGGTAGCGGAGCAGAGGCTCGTCGATATTGGACAGGCGCACCGACCGCTTGATCGCCCGCAACCACAATTCGTAGTCTTCCGAATGGGCAAATTCGTAATTTCCGATTAGGTCGAACGTCGCGCGGCGCAGCATGACGCTGGGATGGGCCATGGGGTTTCGGAAATATCCTCGCGCGCAGATTTCCTCATGGCTGCACCGGTATTTCCTGATCGATTGGGGCGCGCCGTTTTCATCGATCACGAGCACGTGACTGCCGACAATACCAATCTCGGGATGGCTTTCCATGAATTTCACCTGCGTTTCCAGCCGGTGCGGCTCGGAAATGTCGTCCCCGTCCATTCGGGCGATAAAATGGCCCCGGGCCAGGGCCAGACCTTGGTTCAGCGAAGCGACAAACCCCCGGCGGACTTGGTTGTGCACAAGCACCATCTGGCCGGGAAGCTTCCCGGCGTATTCTTCCAATACCTCGATGGTTCCGCCGTTCGTGCTGTCGTCGATGACGATCAATTCCCAGTCCGAGCAAGTCTGCCGAACGATGCTGTCCAGAGCGGCCCAAAGGCGATCGGGATGGTCGTTATAGGTGGCCATCAGGACTGAGACTACAGGGAGCATGTTTGCGGCTTGGATCGATGCTTATCGTTTGGATGGGACTCCACGGCATCGCCATTTTGACGGCAAGGGTCAATTTCCCAGTTGCGCGGGAAAGGCGTTGGAAGAATGGCAGCGTTTGACAAGAATTTTATCTAGCCCCATCACGAGGCGAACGCATGCCCCTTCCGCGTCCCGCATCAGGCAGCATTCCATCTCCGCTCCAGCGCTACTTCGCCAGCGGCTGGGCGTTTTTCATCCCCTACCTGCTGGTCTATCTCCTTTATTCTTGGCGGCGATGGCCTGTGCAAAATCAGATAGCGTGGGATACTTCGCCTATCGCGCCAAGACCGGAACTCGTCCCTTTGCTTCTTCATGTCTTCTGGGCGCTTCATGCCATTAATCTGGCTCTTGCGGCAATCGCGCTACGCCAGTGGTGGCGCGAGTCCCCTATCAGCAGCTGCCTTTTCGTTTTTTTTACTTGGGCCTGCCTTGGACTGTTCTTCCTTATTCCCGGAATCTATCTGGAATTTCCGGCGGACCCATGGGATCACTATCTGCGCATCAGCAGCTGGGCCACGCACCCGAATCCGGCCTATCTGTACAAAGCCCCCGCTTATTTTTTCGCCTATAGTCTCCTGGGGCCGATTTCGGAAAACTGGCGGCATGTTTGCCTGAGCGCCTATTCCGGCGGGATCTCCCTGCTCCTGTGCCGGCAGTACTTTCGACTGGCCCGGAGCGTTGGTTTGGGCGAACGAGGCGCGATGGTATTTGTGCTCATTCAGGCGGTGACTTTCGGCAACAATGTCTTCGGCTTCTATCGTTATTACGATATCGCCAGCACGGCGTGGTCCCAAATTGGGGCGGTGGCACTGATCCGCCTGGGGCTTGAGGCCGCAGGGAAGGGAACCCAAACGGAACAAATCTCATGGGCCCCCTTTTGTCAGATCC
>Ga0206836_10038_pt1:0-30000 | contig 34683 bp, 30 predicted proteins | sample Alteio_BWOrgCont_28_FD_152871 | JGI IMG/M metagenome (GOLD analysis project Ga0206836, IMG submission 152871) | Enriched cells from forest soil in Barre Woods Harvard Forest LTER site, Petersham, Massachusetts, United States -... | ecosystem: Environmental > Terrestrial > Soil > Temperate...
TCGTGTGCCTCCGGATCCCCGCTCGAATTAGAGAAACGCATTATGGTTGGAACCGCCTGCCCTTGCAGATGAGGCGCCCGGCACACAGAGCGCGCAACCGCTGAAGCCCGAAACGTACCCGAACAGACAATTCCCTTGGCGTGAACAGGTCGATACCCCGGATGCGCGCCGGCTAGCGTCCGCATGGTGGCCACGAGTTGAGCGACGACGTCTGCTGATGCAGTGGATCCGGACATAATGGACCTCCTTCTTGGCTGCGACGATGCGTCTCGTTCTGTTGTTAGGCGATATGGGATATCAGTATTTGCGGAGCTAGATCGCGCGGCGCATCTGGGTACTCTTGAGGCCGCTTCCGTTGCGCAAGAGCAGTCCCGGAGTGCGTTTGGTTGGCTGCCCATCCACGAAAGTGACCTCGCCATTTACCATGATGTAGCGGTAGCCTCGTGCCCGTTGCACGCGTCGCCATTCGTCGCCCGGAAGGTCATGCACTACTTCGATGGGCAGGATTTCCAGACTTTCATAATCGTACATGACGATATCCGCCGCGTAACCCGGGCGGAGTATGCCGCGGTCCGAAAGCCCGGCACACAGCGCCGGCCACGCGCTCAATTTCCAATGTGCCTCTTCCAGGCTGAGCATACCCTCATCGCGAGTAAATGAAGCCAGGAATTCCGTTGGATAGCGCCCGCCGCAAAAGAACTTGGTATGCGCGCCGCCGTCCGAGAGGCCGGGGATGGTGTAAGGGTAGTTGACTACTTCCTTCAGAAAATCCAGACGGGTATGCGGCGGCGGCGCTTCGAACACCGTCCGCAATTCATCGGCAGTCGCGATGTCGAGCATCGCGTCCACAATATGCAGATTAGCTTGTGCACCCGCATCCTTCAGCGTTAGACCCTCCAGGTTTCGGTACCGCGAAGTATAGATCTTCTTGATCACGAAATTTTCCAGATCTCCCGTCACCATGCGCTGACCGTTCGCGTACTCCTTGAGTTTTTCCCGGCGTGCAGGGTCGCTCAGCTTTGCGAGGCGCTCTCTTGTGGTGCCGAGCGTGGCTTCGCGCCATGCGTCGGAATCATCAAACAGGTTCCAGTCCGCAAGTGTGAAGGTAAAACTGGTGGTGTTAGTGTGAGCCTGCGGATAGACCCGCAAGCCCTTTGCGTGGCACTGGTCGAACCACGCCATCAGAAAGCGATGAATCTGCGGCTCGCGATCAAACGAAACCAGCGCCTGGTAGAGTAGCGGGCGACGGCTCAGCTCGGCCAACTTCTCGATCTCCTGGAGGTCGCGAAAGGGATCGTCTGTCGCCATCGACAATTGCATGAACCCCGAATTGCGACGGCCCAGTTCGCGAGCGAGGTTGCGGCAGGTCTCATCACCCATTACATCGGTGACCATCGGTGTGCCGTCGTAATCGCGCTGGATGCAAACTGGACCGCTGGGATGCAAGCGCTGCGCAGACCAGCCGCATCCGCCAGCATCCATCGCTTCGCTGAAAAGACGGACGATCTCGCGTTCCTCGGCGGCCGTGGGAGTGCGCTCCTTGGCCTCCTCAGGACTTCCCATCACCCACGTGATCAGCGGCCCCAGGGGAACACAGGGGAGCAGATTGACGCCCAGTGGCTGTCGCTCCAGGCTATCGAGGAATTGCGGAAAAGTTATCCAGTCCCACGGCAGGCCGGCCTTCATCGAGGCATACGGAATGGATTCCAGGCGAGTCATCGTCAACATCGCGCGCTCGCGTTGATCCGGGCGTACCGGGGCGAAGCCGAAGCCGCAGTTGCCGATCACGACCGAGGTCGCGCCGTGCCATCCTGATATCGTGCAGTGCGGATCCCAAAACACCTGGGCGTCGTAATGCGTGTGTAAATCTACGAATCCGGGCGCTACCACCAATCCAGAGGCATCGATCTCGATTGCCCCATCGCTGGCGTTCATTCTGCCGATATCGACAATCCTGCCATCCTTGATTCCGATGTCGGCGTGATAGCGGGGGGCGCGAGTCCCATCAACGATCATGCCGTTCTTGATAACCGTGTCGAACCGGGGCATTCGGTAGTCCTTCGCGGCGTCGAGGCAGATCGCCAGTGCCGCCTCGCGGATTTTATCTGGGAGCCGGTACCGAAGAATAGAGCATGAGCGTGAATCTACCGCCGGTAAGAATCTGCATCGAGATGGCAGAGGCAGATAATGCCGTGAAAGATCGCGATACGATCGATCGGGCCGATTGCTCCGGCCAGCCGGGCATCGTCACGAAGCGATTTCAAATCAAGCGGTCGTTGTTGGCGCATCACTCAGTTCTGATGCGGGTTCGAGGACGAGGGGTAACTCGATCACTTCGTTGTGGAATTTGTGCAGGCTCGCCCGGTGCCCGATGCTGATAAACGCGATCGGCTCGCGTGCGAGCCGCGTGTACAGGCGTTCCTCAGAGTCACCATCGAGCGCGCTGGTAGCCTCGTCGAGAATCGCAAAACGCGGACGATTCAGCAGGAGGCGCGCGAAGGCCAACCGTTGCTGCTCTCCACCCGACAGCACGTCCGCCCAATGAACCTCGGCGTCGAGGCCAGCGAACTGCTCGGGCAGATAGGCGAGATCGACTTCGCGCAGCACTTCCATCAAGGTTTCGGAGCTGACCTCGCCCGCGTGTGGATACTGCATTTGCTGCCGCAACGAGCCGAGGATCAGGTAGGGCTTTTGCGGCATGAACATTATCTCCTCGCGCGACGGCCGCAGGATTCGTCCACTACCAAAGCTCCAAAGGCCGGCGATCGCTCTCATGAGCGAGGTCTTGCCGGCTCCTGTTGGCCCACTCAGCAGGATCCTGTCGCTCTGGCCCAGCGAAAACGAGACATGTTGTTGCAGCGCCCGCGACCAATCGGGCGTCATCAACGTGACCTCCTCCAGTGACACTTGCGCGCCACCTTCTACTAATTCGATTTGCCGGTCGCCCCGGCTCTGATCGCCAGCGGCATTTTCGCAAGCCTCGTCGAACACGGCCAGCCGATTAACCACTGACGCATATTCGGTGAGCGCCTGAAATTGATCGACGACCAACGAGAGCGAGCCTTGAAGTACCGAAAAAGCATAGGCCGCCTGGGTGAATTCGCCCAATTGAAAATGGCCGGAAAAGTAAGCCGCCGCCAGCACAAAATAAGGTACCAGGCCGGCCGCGTTGTCGAAAGCAGCAGTGTAGAGAGTCAAGTGCCGCTGCCACAGGAGGAGCAACTTGAAGTTGCTGACGACCCGCGCAAACCGCCGCTGCAGTTGCGCAGCTTCATCGCGCTCACCATCGTACAACGCGATCGCTTCCGCGTTGTCGCGCGCGTGAACTAACGCGAAACGATAATCCGCCTCGAATCGCTGCTGATTGAAGTTGATCACCACCAGCCGGCGGCCGATGACGATCGCGAGCCACGTGCCGGCAAGCGCATAACCGATCAAACTTAGGGCGAGCGATCGCGAAATAGCCCACAGGATGCCAAAAAAAGTCATCGCGGTTACGATCGCCTGCAGCACCGTCATCGAATAATTTAGCGCGCCGCCGGTGAAACTATTGACGTCCTCGCTGATGCGCTGATCCGGGTTATCCACCGTATGATCGCGCATGATGTGATAGAGCGAGTTGTGCCGCAGCATCTTTCGTACAAAGGTTTCTGTGGTCCATTCGCGCCAGTCGATCGCAAGGAGCCGGGTGAGATACGGATAAACCGCAGCGATTGGCACGAACACGACGATCCACACCACGAACAAAGTCAGTAAATGATAAAAACGAGCAGAGTCCTTCGCCTGCAGCGCGTTCATCAGGTCGCGCGACACGTAGCTGAAAACGGCCTGCATTCCGACCGCAGCGAGACTCAGTACGGTCATTGCCGTGATCAGCGCGAAAGCCCGCGGGCGTCTTTCGGATGACCAGTATGGGCGGACCAGCCGCCACAGCCGCTTCCAGAAAACGCGATCGAATCGATCCGAGGCGATGACGCGGTCGGCACCATCGTGTAGCAGGGCATTCGTATTCATTTTTTAATCGCCAGGAGCTTTGTCTTCCTGAGGGTTCAGGAGTAACGCGGATGCGCCGGTTGCAAAAGAGCTTTTTAGATTACCCCGCGCTCTTGGCGCAAAACTCGCCTCGATCTGGTTTGCGCGACCGCCAACAAGCAAGGAGCGCACCCCCAATTCGACGCCACCCGTTAAATTTGTGTTACGTCCGGCTGAAATTGTAGATGCCTGCGGCAGAGCCGTTCATACTACGCCAATCCTGATTTGCTGGCGGTGTAGTTGCGAATTTCACGTCGACAATTTCTGAAACAGACCGGCCTCGCGAGTGCGGCAATGCTGCTGCCGCGCTCCGCCTACCCCCACGAGATGCCGGCGACTCCGACTGCTATCGACCCGGGCACGCCAACTCCCTTCGTCGACGTACTGCCGATTCCGCCGATTCTTCGGCCTGACGGACTTCGTCCCAGCCCGGCAAATTCGAGCCTCAAAATCCCGTACTACCGCGTCACGATGCGTGAGTTCGTCCATCAACTGCATCGCGATCTGAAACCAACCCGGTTGTGGGGCTATGGCGCGAGCGTCCCCGGTCCAACGATTCAGACGACTGCCGGCAACCCTTTGCTGGTCGAATGGGTCAATGACCTGCCGGCAAAACATTTCCTGCCAATTGACTATCGCCTCCACGGCGCAAAAGGCGAGCCCCAGGTCAGAGCAGTAGTGCACGTTCATGGCGCGAAAGCGCCGCCCGAGAGCGACGGCTATCCGGAGGATTGGTACGTACCGGGAAAATCCGCGACTTACTATTATCCCAATGCCCAGGAAGCCGCGATGCTCTGGTACCACGATCACGCAATGGGTATTAACCGGCTCAACATCTACGCGGGTCTGTTCGGGCTGTATCTCATTCACAGCGACGCCGAGGACGCGCTCAATCTTCCGCGCGGCAAATATGAAATTCCGCTGACTATTTGCGACAGAATGTTGGACAAAACCGGCCAACTCCTCTATCCGACGTCAGGCAAGGCCGACGCGCCGTGGATTCCTGAATTTTTCGGCAATGTTTATTTGGTCAACGGCAAAATCATGCCGTTTCTCAACGTGGAACCGCGGAAGTATCGGTTCCGCCTGCTCAACGCCTCGAATGCGCGACAGTATTTACTCTCCCTGTCGAACAAGATGCCCTTTCATCAGATCGGTTCGGACCAGGGCCTGCTTTCCGCTCCGGTGGAACTCAAACGGCTATTCATCGTGCCCGCTGAGCGCGCCGACTTGATCATCGATTTCGAAGCGTTTCGCGGCCAGCACATAATACTAAGTGACAATACAGTTCCGGTGATGCAGTTCCGTGTCTCCAACCAGGCGAGCAAAGATTCAAGCGCCATGCCCCACAGCTTGCGGCCGATCCAAAGGACCCCCGAAGCCTCCGCTGTTAAGACGCGGATGCTCACGCTCAATGAGTACGACAACGACGCCGGCGATACCATCTTGATGCTGCTTAATGCTACTTACTGGCATCAACCGGTTACTGAGAATCCAGTACTCGACACGACTGAGATTTGGAACCTGATCAACCTTACCGACGACGCTCACCCGATTCATCTTCATCTAGTGCGTTTTCAAATCCTCGACCGCCGTAAATTCGATAAATTCTCTTACTCGATGCACAACACGCTCAGGTTCACCGGGCCAGTCGTGCCACCCGAGCCGAACGAGATGGGTTGGAAGGACACTGTGCGCGCCGATCCCGGAATGGTCACTCGAATTATCGCGAAGTTCGAGGGCTACTCAGGCCGCTACGTCTGGCATTGCCACAATCTCGATCACGAGGACAACGAGATGATGCGACCCTATGAAGTGGTGGCGAAACAGCCGGCGAAGGCAACGCAGGCTTTGGCGCAGCCCGATTGGTGTATCGATGGTCGTTTGGTGACGCGCTAGAGGCCGTGGCTCAATTCCTTTACACATAATCGCGACCGTCGCGGATACCTCTTAGGCCGCATCGGCAGCTTTGCGATCTCCGTAGATCCTAGATTGAGTAGTCGTCCTTGGTCGGTCGCGCTTTGGGCTTCTTGCTCTCCCTGAGTGCCTGCCGCTCGATTTCCTTCAGTTCTTTGCGTACCTGAACGAGTCTTTCGCGAAAGCCCTGAGTTTCGATTTTTACGCCCACTCCGCAATTTCCACAAACGATATGTGACTCGGTTTGCGCTTCGACCTCGCGCACCATTAGCGAATTTCTATGGCCGCACTTGGGGCATGAAATATCGACGGTTTCCTCTTCAAACATTTGAAACCTCCGGATGAGTGCGCGTCACAGCTCAGAAAGCGCATCATCTTGATGCAGTTAGTTTAGACCAAATACTTCGGGTGACGAATCCCACGCGCTTAGCGAACTGTAGTCACTGCGCATCGGCATTTCTCCCTCACAACGAAGTAAATCCTCAATCCGCGCAGAGGAGCCAATCGCTTTGGCGACGCATACAATTTCAATCGATTTTGATTTTCTATAATTCTGCCGATTCCGCTATCACTACTACCCTGCTTTTTTGGCTAACGGCGCTTGAGGGCTTCGAGTTCGTCGAGCGTTCGCGGCCAGTCCTGGTGCAGTAAGCGCGAGAGCGCGCGATCGGCCAGCAGCCGGCCACCAGTCTGGCACGGCGCGCAATAGTTGGTCTCGTTGCTCGCATAGCGAATGCGCTGAATCCTGGAGCCGCATCGCGGACAGGGCTCGCCGTAACGGCCGTGAACCGCCATCTCCGGACGAAAGGCGGTCACCTTTTCCGGAAAAGCGCCGTTTGCATCGGCACGCAGGCGATCGGTCCAGTCCGCCAGCGTAGTACGCGTCGCCCGGTATAGCCGCTCGATTTCCGCCGCCGTCAGTTTCTGCGTCATCGCGATCGGCGAGAGTTGCGCGCTATGTAAAATCTCATCTGAATACGCGTTGCCGATGCCACTGAAAATATGCGGATCGGTAAACGATCGCTTGAGTGTGTGATTAGCCGATCGCAACGCGGCGGTGAACTCGTCGCGACTTGCCTCCAGCGGCTCGATACCGCCGGCATCAAGCGTCGTCAATTCTGCTTCGCTCGCAGTCAGGTGGAGCGACGCACGCCGCTGCGTCCCGGCTTCCGTCAGCCACAACCAGCCGTTGTCGAAAGTGAATATCGCGAGCAGATTTCTGCTGCCTGCTTTCGGCGCCTTCGTACCCCAATGCAGCCGGCCCGCTATCATCAGGTGCATCACGAGCCACAGTTCGCCCTCGAGACCGATCGCAATCCGTTTGCCGAGACGCCGAACTTCGTTAACCTTTTTGCCTTGCGCGACAGCCAGCGATGGAACCGCGGAACGCAGCAAAAACGGCGACTTTACCACTACTTGCTCGAGCTTTGCCCCCGCGATGCGCGCACGCAGGGCCTCCACATATATGGTGACGTCCGGTAGTTCCGGCATAAAAGTTTCCGCGCGCGCGACCGCGAGAGTCGGCGCCGCCTGTGTTACATTTACCCCGAATCACCATCCGGGGGGATGCGTCCATGAACTACTTTCTCGCCAAGACCGAACCCAGTACCTATTCGATCGACGACCTTGAACGCGATCGGCATACTACCTGGGACGGCGTTACCAACGCGCAAGCGGTTCGCACCATCCGCGAGATGCGGCCTGGCGATCGCGTCTTCATCTATCATAGCGGCGGTGTTTCCAGCATCGTCGGCTTCGCCAACGTGAAATCGCAACCGCGCGACGATGCGAAAAATGCGAAATCTGCGGTGGTCGATCTGGAATTCGCAGGACGACTCGAACCGGTCACGCTGGCCGAGATCAAGTCCTCAAAGAAATTCGATGATTGGGCTTTGGTGCGGCAAGGACGGTTATCTACGATGGCCGTCCCGGAAAAGTTTGTCGCCTGGATGCGCGAACGATTTCCAAAGGCAAAGCTCTAGCTCTACTCCCGGCTTGTGTCTAAATCGCACTCGATTAGTCGGTGCACGGCCCCGCTTTCCTCAACACTTCACCGACGTGCGATTGAGATTCAACTTTTCTGACGCAACGCTGAGAGCCTGCGCCATTGCCCCGAAACATACCAGACAGAGGTTGACCGCGTGCTCTATGCGCACCACCGACATGTGCATGATGGTCCCCCGCTCGCCACAATTGTCGCACTCGGCCCCTTTGTCCGCATCGAAATGGATAAACATCGCAGATGCCTCTTCACACTGTCCGCATGTCCGCTGAGACCTTAATACGTTACCTAATTTGACTCAATACCAGATGTTTCCGCTAGCTAATAGTCTTATCTGTATGTTCTTGGTGCAACGTTAGCTTCAACCTTCTCATTTGCTTCCGGTTCGCTTAATACTCTCAATCGACCTTCAACCATCGGTCAAGGAGTTCCACATGGCAGAAATCGGTATCTACGAAGCGATGCGTACGCTGCGCGCCGTCAGAAGGCTGCGCCCCGACCCTGTCCCGGACGACGTCCTGAACCGAGTGCTCGAAGCCGCGACTTGGGCCCCGACCGGCGGCAATCGGCAGCCTTGGCGCATCGTCGTTGTTAAAGATCCCGTGCGCAAGGAACGTCTCGGCGCTCTGTACGCCGCTCAATGGACAAAATTCGCGGCTCGCTATCGCGCTGGCCTCGCCGCCCTCGAGGCCGGGGCACGCGAATGCATGGAACGAATACTCGCAGCGGGCGATTACCTCGGCGCGCATTTCGGGCAAAGCCCTGTTATTGCCATCTTTTGCTTCAATCCGGCCGAGATGGCCATCACGGACTCCGGCTTGTCGCGGGTCTCGGTGGTGGGCGGCGGATCGGTTTACCCTGCGGTTGAGAACCTGCTGCTCGCATGCCGCGCCGAGGGCCTCGGATGCGTTTTGACCACTTTGCTGTGCGCGTGTGAGGCGGAAGTCTCCGAACTCCTCGCGATTCCCGCTCCGTGGGGCACCGCCGCCGCGATTCCAATCGGCTATCCGATTTTGCGTGGCCACGGCTCGATCACTCGCCGTCCGGTCAAGGAATTGGCTTTCCTCGACTCCTGGGGGCAGCCGCTCTAGGGTTCGATAATGTTCGTGGGGCGCGAGCATCGGATGAAGTGATAGACGAGCGAAGCGCGCTGATGTTTCACTGAGGTTGCCGGCTCGCGTCACCTCAACGGTTGGAAGCTTCGTCCGATGCAAGCAGTTCGAAGACCGGGTAACGCTCGGCGATCGGCACGAATGCACTCGATGGCGACCCCGCCGGTACCGGGAAATAGCGCTGCACGAAGAGCTTGAACCGATCGAGATATTCCCTGAGCAGTTCGGGCTTGTCTCTTTCCGATACCGCTCGAATGGCATACTGAGTCCGCTCGCTACCTTTTTTGAGCCAGACCTGTCCGCTCGCTTCCGCGTTGCGAACCCATTGCGCGCGCCCACGGGGACAAACCAGGTATTTGCGATCGCCAACGAACAGCACATCGACCGGCGCCGAATAGATTTTGCCGCTTTTGCGGCCCTTCACCTGGAGCAAGCTGAAATGGCGCGACCCGATACCTGCGCCCACCATCCAGCCGAATACGCGATTGAAAATCCGTTCAGCCGCGCCCGGCCGCAGAAATTCGCCCGTCTGAGTTTCAGCCATTGTCAGTAACTCCTGCTCGACCGCTGGAACCTTCCTCGTCGAATACTGTTGGTGCAGCGACTAAGCACTTGTAGCATAGGACCGATGATCGCTGTCGTCCTCGAATACCAACGGCCGCCAACTCTGCTGGCAGCGCGAACTTCTAAATGACTTACGAAATTCGTCCGGCCGTCGCCAGCGATCAGTCCTTTTTGTGGCAGATGCTCTACTATGCCGCCCATATGGACGAAGGCGGGGAATCACTCGAATCCGCCCGTGTCAATCCAATGCTGGCGCCGTACGTCGAAGGCTACGGCCGACCGGGCGACCTCGGCGTGATAGCGATAGACGCTGCTAACTCCACCAATGCCGGCGCCGCATGGATTCGCACGATGCCAGCCGGATGGCCCCTGCACCGCTTCGTCGATGCCGCCATTCCCGAGCTCGCGATCGCCGTCGTTCCCGCCTACGTCGGCCGCGGCGCAGGCACCCGGATGATCGCGCGCTTGATGGACTCCGCGGCCGCAATCTATCCGGCGATCGCACTCAGCGTGCGTTCCACTAATCCCGCCAAGGCACTGTACGAGCGTATGGGCTTCGCGACCATCGCCGAGATCACCAATCGCGTCGGCGGTACTTCATTCATCATGCGCGCCGCGCTCGCTCGACCGCGATGAAAGCTACCTCCGTCGCAACATCGACTCCCGATCGCGGCAAGGCGAGCCGTATCCGCGACATGTTCGCGACCATCGTGCCGCACTACGATCTCGTCAACACACTGATGACGCTCGGACTGGATCGCCGATGGCGTCGCACGACGGTTGCGATGGCGGAGCCGGCTGGCGCGGTCGCACTCGATATCGCCACCGGCACCGGCGAACTCGCCTTCGAACTCGCGCGGTCCGGCGCCAACAATGTAATCGGCGTCGATTTCTGCCACTCGATGGTCGAGACCGCGGTGAAAAAGCGCGAGGCCGCTGGCAGCGCCGCCCGCGTCGTCTTCGCCACCGGGGACGCGATGGCGCTGCCGTTTCGCGATGCCACCTTCGACTGCATCGTCAACGGCTTCATGCTGCGCAATGTCGCCGACCTCAACACCACCTTTCGCGAATTGTGCCGCGTGCTCAAGCCGGGCGGTCGCCTGGTATGCCTCGACCTGACCCCGCCGCGCGGACCGTTCAGGCGCTTCTTCGACCTCTACATCGCCACCTTCGTGCCGCTGCTGGGCGTGCTGGTCGGACGCAAGTACTCCGCCTATCGCTACCTCTTCCAGTCGCTCACGACTCATCCCGACGCAGACACGCTCGCCCGGATGATGCGCGATGCGGGTTTCGCCCACGCCAAATTTCGTCTCACCGGCTTCGGCACTGTCGCGATCCATCTGGCGCGAAAGGACGCCGCCGATCTTCGTCTCCGCACGACAGGTTAACGGACCATCGCAAACGCTATCCTCAAGCGGCTCAGTCTGGCGATGACGAGGTTTCATTTTTGCATTCGATTTGCTTGCCTCACCGCAGTCGGCTTAGCTTGAAGGGAGGACGAGACCATGCGCAGCGGCATCGACCATCTGATGATCAACGCCAATGACTACGAAAAGGCCGTACGCTTTTACGGCTGGTTAATGCCGAAGATTGGGTACCCCGGCTCCGAAGCCTTCGCCGAACCCTCGCAGATGACCGGCTACTACGGAGAACGTGGCAGCCTCTGGGTCTCTCCTTCCGACGAACCCCATCGCAGTCAGACTTTCGACAAGGGCCGCGTCGGCCTGCGCGAAATCGCCTTTCGCGCCGATAGCCGCGAACAGATCGACGAACTCGCCCGCGGCATCTCTTCGCACGGTGGGCGAATCCTCGATCCGCCGCGCGAATACAACTATCGCCCCGGCTATTACTCGGTCTTTTTCACCGATCCCGACGGCCTCAAACTTGAAGTCGTACATTACCCTGACTAAAAGCGCAGTCCGCCTCGCGCCCGGTCCGACCTCATCTGCGGGCGCTCAACCTCATCGACGATTCGCTTATGTCAGGACGAACTCCAAGACCGTGGCGCACGGGTTCGCCCCTATGGCATCCGTAAAGCAACCTCACCACCCCGAGGAACCGCTCATTGATTTAGAATATACGGTTAGATAGGTTGCATTTGGGGCTGATTGCGATCAGTCAAGGAGGCTGGGTGATGGAGTTGCCGAAGTGCCAAAAGTGCAATGATGGCACATTGATTCCTCTCTCTGATTACGGGCAGGAGGGCGCCTCGGTCATCTTCAAAGCGTGGGCCTGCACCAATCCTGAATGCGGCTTCAGCCTGCGCGTCGATAAAGGCGAAGTCACCTACGGCAAAAGAATCGAACCGAAACACTAGACCCCCTGAGCGGGCGGTTATCTGGCGTTGCCTACCGGGTGACGCCTTTTTTATGCCCTCGATCGTTCCTGGAGGGTCTTCGGAGTTGCGGAGGTAAGCGCCATGTCCACGTCATTCTTTCGCGCCGATACGATCGGTTCTCTGCTCCGTCCCGCATGGCTAATCGAAGCGCGCAAGGCGCTCAGACGCGGCGAATTGTCCGTGGCTGGATACAAGAAATTCGAGGATCGCGCGGTCGCTGAGGCGATCGCCTTGCAGGAGCGCTGCGGCCTCGACGTCGTCAACGACGGCGAGCAGCGCCGCCTGAGTTTCCTCGGCTCGCTGGTCGAAACCACCGAGGGCCTAACCCGCACCACCGCCTTGACCAAGCCCTGGCGCGAAGATGACGGCGGTGTCGAGCAGTTGACGCTGGGCCTGGCCGTGACCGGACGTTTGCGCCGCCGCCGCTCCCTGGTCTGCGAGGAGTTTACCTTCGCCCGCGGCCGCACCGAGATGCCGCTGAAAGTCACCCTGCCGAGTCCGCTGATGCTCTTCATGTTCTGGTCGCCCGAGGAGTCGCGCGCCGTTTATCGCGATCCTTTCGAGCTGTTCGCCGACGGAGCCGAGGTTATCCGCGAGGAAATCCGCGAACTACAGCGTCTCGGATGCGAATATATCCAGATCGACGCTCCTGAACTCGCGATCCTGGTCGATCCCACGGCGCGACACGCCGTCTTCGAGGCCAACGGCATCTCGCCCGAGCGCATCCTCACGGATGGCGTGGACCTGATCAACTCGCTGGCCGACGCGCCCGGCATCCACTTCGGACTGCATCTATGTCGCGGCAACAACGATGGCCGTTGGTTGAGCAGCGGCGGCTACGAATCGATCTCCAAGGCGGTGTTCGGACGGGTCCGCAACTATTCGAGCTTCCTGCTCGAATACGACGACCGTCGTTCCGGTGGTTTCGAACCGCTCGCCGACGTCCCGCGCGACAGCTTCGTCGTCCTCGGACTGGTCTCGACCAAGAAGAATCAGCTCGAATCGGCCGAGGAGTTACGCGCGCGGATCGCCGAGGCCTCCAAGTACTTTCCGCACGATCAGATGGGACTCTCGACCCAATGCGGTTTCGCGTCCGGCATCAAGGGCAATCCGGTTGACGCCGCGATGCAGGAAAGGAAGCTGCGGCTGGTTGCCGAGGTCGCCCATAGCGTCTGGCCTTCAACGCACCTCAAGTAGGAAATCCTTACTCATTTCGCAGCGCTGGCCGCCAGTTGGTCCGCGATTACTCGCGCCACGCATGCGGTCAGCCGCTTGCCTGTCGGGATGTGCAGGAATTCGTTGGGCCCGTGCGCATTCGATTGCGGCCCAAGCACTCCAGTGATGAGGAACTGCGCCTCGGGAAAGCGCTCGCCCAGCATCCCCATGAACGGAATCGTCCCGCCCTCGCCCATGTACGCCGCCGGTTTGCCAAAGTAGCTGCGCGAAGCCGCCTCCAGCGAACGCTCCAGCCACGGCGCCATTTCCGGCGCGTCCCATCCGCTGGCGGCCCAGTTGGTCTCGAAGGTCACACGAGCTCCATGTGGCGGATCGGCCTCGAGCAGGCTCTTCAACTTCGCCGAAGCCTCTCTGGCTTCACAGTCGGGTGGCAGCCGCAGCGATAGCTTGAGCGCGGTCAGCGGACGCAGCACGTTGCCCGCATTGCCAGCCGCCGGTAGTCCGTCCGCGCCGACGATTTCGAGCGCCGGCCGCCACGTGCGGTTCAGCACCAATTCGGTCAGGTCGGTATCGATCGGCCCGGCCTCGCCCGTCCACGGGAAGCGCCGGTACATGACCTCGCCAATCGCAGCAGCCGCCGCCTCCGCCTGCCGCCGCCGCGGATCAGGAATATGCGTATAGAACTCGAGCGGTATGATGTGCCCGGAATCCTCTTCTTCGATCCGGCTCAGAAGCTGCCGCGCGATGCGAAAGGTTGACGGCACGATGCCGCCGGCATCGCCGGAATGCACGCCCTCGGTCAACATCTCCACCTTCAGGGTCCCGCCGGCGAGTCCGCGCAATGAAGTCGTGCACCAAAGCTGATCGTAATTGGCGCATCCCGAGTCGAGCGCGATTACCAGCCCCGGAGTTCCGATCCGCTGCGCGAGGTGTTCGATATACGGCGGCAGGTCGAAGCTGCCGCTCTCCTCGCAAGCCTCGATCACGATCACACACCGCGCATGCGGAATCCCTTGCGCCTGCAGCGCGCCGATCGCCGTCAGGCACGCGAACAACGCGTAGCCGTCGTCAGCCGCGCCGCGACCGTAAAGCCGATCGCCCTCGATCACCGGTTGCCACGGATCGAGACCCTCGCGCCATCCCGACATCTCCGGCTGCTTGTCCAGGTGGCCGTAGAGCAGAATCGTCTCGCGCGCATCGCCCGGAATCTCGATAAAGATGAGCGGAGTCAGCTTGGGCAGCCGCACCACCTCGAGCGTGAGACCCTTGATCGGCTGACTGCGCGCCCATTTCTCGAAGCGCGCGACCACCCGATCCATGTGGCCGTGCGCCGCCCATTCGGGGTCGAACGCGACCGACTTGTTGGGGATTCGAATATATTCCTTCAACTCCGGGACGATCGATTCGTCCCACAGCCGATTGACGTGATTTGTGATGGCATTTTCGTCCATGACGCCAAGCCTACGCGACCCCGCCGAACCGGCCAAGACGCGCGAATCAAACTCGGATTCGTGCGCAAGCAGAGATCGTAGTCAGTCGCAAAGGGAGTAAAGGGAAGTTGCGGAAAACTCAGAGCGTATAGCTTTTCAGGAAACTGAACCCTCGACACCAGGCGACCCTGAGAGCCGATCTAACCAGTCTGCGAGGTGCGCATAAGCAAATGATGTTTCAGTCTTCCCATTGGGCTTGACGTTCGCGATGCTCGCGTGACCGTGAACGCGAGGCGGTGACTTAACCGTCGCGGTCAAGTCACCACCCTGATGAGAAAACTAATTGGGGACCCAGGCGAGCGCGCGGATTTCGCCGAATTCGCGCCGCACTTTGCTCCATGATTCGCCCGCGTCCGCGCTGACATAGACGTAACCGTGCAGGCTGTTGGCGACGACCACGTCCGGATTCGCCGGATTCGTCGCCAGCCAGTAGATGACCGAATTGGGCTCGTCCGGCAGTTTCGCCGGCGCCCAGCTTCGTCCGCCGTCGGTGGTGCGCTGAATCGCGCCGCGCTTGCCCGGGATAAAGTCGCCGTTGCCGACGAAGATCGTATCGGGATCATCCGGCTTCAGCGCCACTCCGCGGCAATACGAGATCGCGTCGCGATCGCTGAAGCGCGGAAACCCGTGCAGCGACCAGCTCTGGCCCTCGTCAACGCTGCTCCAGATGCCGTCGGGCGTCGTCGCGAGCAGTTTAGGCTCGGGCCCCGGGCTGAACGCGAGGCCGTGGATATCGCCGTTGAGTTCCTTGGGACCGAGCGCCGGCAGATGCGTCCAGGTGTCGCCGCCGTCGCGGCTGCGATACACCCCGTCGATTTCCACTCCGACAAAGACCGATTTTTCGTCGCGCGGGTCGAACAGGATGTTGGTCACTTTCGGCGCACCGGCGAGGCATTTCTCCACGATCGGAATCGACAGTTTCTCCCAGCTCGCACCGCTGTCCTTCGATCGGTAAACCGCCGGCGGCTTGGTCCCCGCCAGGATGATCTTCGGATTCGTCGGATGCCATGCGGTTGACCAGATCTGCGACCCGTCCATCGGCGATTCGATCAGCTTCCAGGTCGCGCCGTTATCCTCGCTGCGATAGAGCCCGGCTTCCGATCCCGCGAGCAGATGATGCGGATTGTGCGGCGACACCGACAGCGAACGGATCTGGACCTCGCCGGGCTCCGCATGGAACGGCAGGTCCATCTTGCTGCGCCGCCAATGATCGCCGCCGTCGGGACTGAACCATACGCCGGCCCCGACCGTACCTACGCAAATCGTGAAATTCTGTGCCATCGTCCTCGCCTCTGGAGACAATCAAGACGCTGCTGTTGCCGAACGCAAAACTTTTATTTTTCCCTGAAACCTCAGCGAGGCTTCAGGCTTCCCGTCGGATTGGGCACGAGCGATATCTTACAACCGCGACCACGATGCAGCCTAAGTTCAAGCTGTCAGGAATCGAGCACTTCACTCACCGCCAAATGGGAAGTCTGAAACCTTTTAAGGGTTTCAGAAAAAACTATAGTTTTGAATTCCTCGACAAATTCACTGCTTCCCCCTGCGATCTCGACACTCCGATCGGGCGTTGCCCGACCGGAGCATCTCGCATCGATTAAGCGTCGCCCGATCGCAGCACCTTGCCCGGCAGTCCGCCGCTGACCTTGCCATGCTCATACAGGACTTCGCCGTTGACAACGGTGTATTCGATCCCGCTCGCCGGCATTACCAGGCGTCGTCCACCGCCCGGAAGGTCGCTGCGCATCTCGCCGCGCCGCGCCGAACCCACGGTATTGTAGTCGAAGATTGCGACGTCGGCCGCCATCCCCGGCGACAAGCGCCCGCGACCCTTGATGCCGAAGTAATCGGCCGGCTCCGAGGTGATGCGCTGAATCGCACGCTCCAGCGTCATCGCGCTGCGCTCGCGCACCCACGTCCCCAGCATGTACGTCGCGTAACCCGCGTCGCACAGCATATCGACGTGTGCGCCGCCGTCCGAGAGTCCTACCAACGTGCGCGGATCGCTGATCAGTTCCGGAATGCGATCCTCGTTGGCGTTGAACAGCGCCATCGTAAACTGAATCTGCAGGTCGTCTTCGAGCGCGAGGTCGAGGAAGGTATCGACGCCGTCCTTCCCGCGCTCCTTCGCGATATCGGCAACCGTGCGCCCCTCCAACGGTTTCATCGAGGGCGTGAAGACTTCCTTCACTTCCAGCCGCTCCCATTTGCCGCTGAAGATGTCGGGCTTCTTGAGCGCCTCGCGGAAGGCGTTGCGGAAACCGGTGTCGCGATAGATGTTCGCCTGCACTTCCTTCGGCTGATTGAAGACTGGATTCCAGCTCGCGAGGTTGGCGAAGATAAACGGGTTGCGCAGTTCGATCTGGATAATCAAAGGACGGCACGTCACCTGCGGCACGCCGCCACGGCGGATCAGCGGTGCGGCCTGGCGCAGCGTGTCCTGACAGGCTTCGGGCAAGTCGTCGCGATTAAGCAGCGCGAGCCACGTCACCGGCCGTCCGCTCTCGGTCAGCAGCAGATCGAGGAACTGGTATTCCTCCTCGCTCATGATCGAGACCGACTTGGTCAGCGCCACTTCCATCGCACCGCGGCCCAACTCGCGCAAGGCGTTGGCGTACGCGCGATACTCGTCGGTGCTCGCGTTGCGGCAAGCCAGCGGCCGTCCCTTGTAGCCGATATGCTGCGGCGCGGTGGTCGTCGTAAACCCGAACGCGCCCTTCGCGACGGCCTCCTTGATCAACGCCTTGATCTTCGCGGTTTCCTCTTTGGTCGCCGCCCGCTCCATCGATTCCTCGCCGAGCACGTAATGGCGAAACGGTGTCAACGGCGCGAGAAAGCCCAGGTTGATGCCGCTGCCGCGCTTGGCCGCCGCATCCATGTACTCGGGAAAGGTCTCCCATTCCCACTTGATACCCTTGCTCAGCACGTCGAACGGAATCGCCTCTACGTTGACCAGGTCCCACGCTGCGATCTCGCGCACTTCCGGCTTGCACGGCGCGATACCGACGCCGCAGTTACCCATGATCACCGTGGTCACGCCATGCCATGAGGACGACGTAATGTACGGATCCCAGCAGATTTGCGCATCGTAATGCGTGTGCGGATCGACGAAGCCCGGCGACACGATCAGATCGGACGCGTCGATCGTCTTCTTCGCGCCCTCGGTGATTTTACCGATTTCGGCGATCTGCCCGTTGGCAATCCCGACGTCCGCGCGCCGCGATGCCGCGCCGGTTCCGTCCACCACCGTCCCGTTCTTGATTAATAGATCGTAGGACATCGAGTTGGTCTCCCTCGCGGGCGTGCGGCCGCATGCGGCCGATTGAAAAGTTTCGCAATACGAGCACCGCGGATTCCCGCGGAATTCTCGGGCTTACCCGTCGTAAACTGGCGACGGCGGCTCGCGGTAGCGGATCGCGCCCATTCGATTCCGCCCCGCCGTAAACCGGCGTTCGTCGTTACAAGCACAACTTGTCGCTGCTGTGTCCGAAGCTAATGGACTCAGGCAGCAATCGTCAAGGATAATCTGCGCGCGCGTCCACATTATCAGGGGCAAATTGGTCCGCAGCCCATGCGCGCACCGTCGCCTTCTGGCGATGGCGGTGCTCGAAGTCATTTCGTTTACCCGAGCTCAATTCTGCAGGATGTTCATCACCTGCTCGCCAGCCAACCGGCTAATCGTAATCTCGACCAGGGTCGTGGTATTGGGCGCGAAGAAACTGGCCCCCCGCGCCGGATCGGTCGTGGGAAATATCCCCACAACCGTAAGGTACTGAAGATCGTCGGTATTGTAGGTCAGGTCGGCGGTGGGCCCGATCGCGTCGATATTCATTGCGATGTAAAGCGACTGGCCTGCCGCTGCAACGCGGCTGGCGATGTCCTTCTCCAGGATGCGAAGCGCGTCGATATTGATGAAGAAAGTGCGATAGCTGTTGTTCACTGTGTGCGGTTCGACATCGACGATCACGTCCTCCTGCAGGCGCTCGGTCAAATCCTGGTACTGCCGCAATTTGTCGAGGTTCTCGTGATGCAGCGAATTGGTCTTGATCGAGTCGTCGATTACGTGAAAATCGACTCGATAGTCGATCACGTCGTTCCCCATTTCATCGATCAGATGCATCACGAATTGCTGGTACGCGTGCACTCCGGAGCCATCGGGCGCGGTTCTCTGCCGGTCGTAGAATTCCTGGTTTTCGGCGGCAAACTTGTCGCCTAATTTCTGATAGGCCGCCGGGTCGTTTATCGCGAAGCATTCTTTGACGATCGCAAGCGTGGGATGCTGCGGGTCGAGCGGGTCCCGCGGCACAATCTCCGAGTGGTTCTTCCCTTCGACTAGCTTGAATGCAAAGGGCCGATTGTGCTGCCGTATCATCTTGAAGTTGCCCTTCGCCTGTCGGTAATCCAGCAGCATCTTGATGCTGTCGAGAGACGCCGCACTCGCCCGCACCGTCCCGTCGGAGCCGTCCTCGGTCGCCCCATGCGCGACGAATCCTTTCAGTGCTCCGTAGGTAGCGGTTCCCGAGAGGATGAAGACGAAGGGGCCTTGGTCCGGTACGCATGGATAGAACGGCTGCTCGGCGAACAGGTCGTGATGCGCCATTTTCCATAGCTGCGGGCTGCCCAGCTCCAATCCGTCCAAAATTAATTTCCCGGTTTCGAAGCCGTCGGATACGTTGTGCTTGAAAAGTTTGGCGAGCGGAGTTTTCCCCTGCGCCGCGAGCCGCGATCCGAAGTTGGCCGGTGCCAGCATGATCAGCCGCTGGATCGGGCAGAGCGACATCGCATTCGGCTTCCCCTTCAGCACTTCCGTCAAGTAGTAGTGCAGCCAATGGCGCACGACCGGTCCGCCCGTCGAATGCACGATGACGTCGAGCGAAAAGGGCTCCAGTCCTATCTTCTTGGTCGCGACCAGCGTCTCGAGCCGCGCCTGCAAACCCGCCGCAAGATCGTCGAAGGTGACGTCGTCCTGCATCGATTTGTAGTTGCCCAGAAAAATGTCGGTCGGTTGCCGCCCTTCCTGAACCAGCCACTGCTTCAAAGGCAAAAAGGATTTGTAGTTGTCACTCCAGCCATGAACAATCAGAACTTTATTAGGCATGGGCCCCTCCCCTTCCCAAAGGTTCTAATCAAGGCCGCCGGCGGACGCTATCCTCCGTCGGATCGAATATAATCCCCTGCTATGTGCGGTCGTTTCACCTTGACCGAGCGCGATCGGAACCTGGTCGAGGCGCGCCTCGGCGTGCCCGCGGGCGCACTCGCCGACTACGCTCCGCGCTACAATATCGCGCCGACACAGCCGTGGTTCGTGGTCGTCGCACGCTACGAGAATCGCGCGATTCTGCCCGCGCGATGGGGCCTGGTGCCGTATTGGTCCAAGGATGCGAGCCGCGCCGCCAACCACATCAACGCGAAATCCGAGAGCGTCGAGTCCACCCCCGCCTTCCGCCAGGCTTTCGAGCAACGCCGATGTGTCGTGCCGGCCGACGGCTTCTACGAATGGACCGGGCCGCGCACCGCGCGCCAGCCCGTATGGATCCGCCGGCGCGACCGCCAGTTGCTACTCTTTGCGGGGCTCTACGAAGTATGGAAACCCGCCGCCGGCGTCGCCGAAACCACCTTCACGATTTTGACCTGCGCTGCTAACTCCGCGATGGCCGCGGTGCACAATCGTATGCCGGTGATTCTCTCCGATCGCGACGCCGACGATTGGATCAATCCGCGCGAGGCCCATCCGCTCACGCTCAAGCGGATGCTCATCCCCGCCGCCGATGACTTGCTCGATCTGCAGCCAGTGTCGCCCGCCGTCAACGACGTCCGCAACGAAGGCCCCGAATTGCTCGCCGCGGCCATCCAGCGCTCGCTGTTTTGAAGGGACAGTTACAGGGGAGTGGTCTAGGAACTAAGAACTTTGATTTTTTCTGAAACCTCAGTGAGGTTTCAGACTTCCCATTTGGAAGAATGGTTGATCTGTCAAAATTGATCGTCACGGTTGAAACGAACCGCAACGATTAGTCGCGCAACCCCTTTGTTAAAAGAGTAGGGCGTGCTACTGGTCGCGAGTGGTCTGCAGCGGGCTAAGAAAGGCGGATCTGGAACGAACCATGATGACGATCGAAGAATGGTGCAGCCGAGCTCAATCGGGCGGAGTGCAAAATAAGATAAGGAACTGCAGCTACTCAAGAGCTTATCCTTATTTGATCAACCACTTTTCGAAATTGCATAATCCAACATGGGATGACGCGATCGTAGCTCTGCACGTAGTGTATGGTTGGATGCCCACAATTCCAGACAAGGCTCTCACTATCCTTCCAACATGGACGTGTTCTCAAAGGGAGGAACTCTTAAGTACCCTAAGGCGAGCAGCGTCAGGCGAGACGCTCACCTATGACGAGGTAGTTCTGGTTCGCAGCTTTTGTAACAATTCAATGGTGGGAGCGTCTAAACTGCTTCATTTCCTATCCCCTGGACAAAATCCGATTTGGGATCACAACGTAGCGGGGGCGTTCGAACCAGAACGTCCTCAGCATTACACGGCTGTCAACAACGTAAATAGGTGGCTAGTCTTTCGGAACGAGCTGGGCGAATGGATTGATAGGAGCGACGTATCGAATAGGGTGCAAAATCTTCGTGGCTTGGACCGCGTTCTGGAAAATGTATCGGCGCTTCGAATAATAGAGCTCGTCATCTTCTACTCGCGAGAGTAGTAAATCGGTCCCGAGCAGCGCGAGCGTCAAACCCAACGGGAAGCCTGAAACCTCCCTGAGGTTTCAGTAAGAAATCAAGTTCTGTGTTTCCCCGATATCTGCCTCACCCCATCGCCTCTTCCCGCAAATCGAGGTGCACCTTCTTCCAGCTCAACCGAATGTCGTCGGGCTGCCCTTCCACGATAATCTCGAAGTTGCCCTGGTCAAGCTCCGCGAGCGGCCGCGTCATCAAGTGCAGGAATGCTTCCGCGGTCTCGTGCGTCTCCAGCATCCGCGTTTGCCACCGTCCGAACACCGCCGGATTTTCCGCGTATTCGTCGGTCATGCCGGTGCGGATAAATGGCGGCAGGATATTCATCGCACTGACGAACTTCGCATTGCGCCCGAGATTGATCGCGAGCACCTTGGGCAGTTGCAGTACCGCCCAGTTACTGATCGCATAACCCGGCACCTGCGCCCCCGGATCGATCGCCATCCGCGACGACACGTACACCAGTTGCAGCGGCTCCTCATGATAAACCGCCTCGCCCGCCCACAGATGCGTCATCGCGAGAAAGCCGTCGATCTTCGTATTGAGCACGATTCGCGATTGTTCGAGGCTATCGATAAAGTGCTGCCGCACCCGCGCCCGCCGCACCGCCGGCTGCTCGTCCGGTATCGTCCGCAACGCGCGCCCGAACGCATAGCCGTTTTCCGTCAGCCCCGAATTACAAATCAGCAGGTTCGGTGGCGATCCTCCCATCTGCTCGATTACGTAGCTGCGCATCGCCCACAAATCGCCCAGGTTGGTCACATCGGCATGCACCGGGAACGCATCGACGCCCTCCTTGCACAACTCCGCGACCAGGTCGAACGCATCGACGTAGCTGCTATGGAAGTGCACTCCGACTTTGGCCGCGCCGTTGAGCCCCGCCGCCAGCGCAAACGCCTGTCCGAGGCCCCGATCTTTCCCCGCACCCGTGATCAGGACGCGCTTGCCCGCGACTCCCGATCGCAGTTCCGGCTTGAAGCGAAAGCTATCCGCTTGGACTGTAAAAGCCATCGAAGTTACCTCCGTAGCGCGCGATGCGGCGGTCGCGAGAACCCTAGCACTCTGCCGCCGCCAACGAAAACCAGCCCTCGCCACCGATGCGGATTTTCGTCCGCCTGTGCTATAAGCGCCTCATCCGCGAGGATCTAACCGCTTCAAGGAGCCCGACATGTCCGCAAACCTTACTATCAATGGTGACTGCGACCCGCGCTTTTCCCGCGTCCGCGACGCCTTCGCCAAAAACTTCGCCGATCACGATGAAGTCGGCGCCGCGACTTCGATCGTCGTCGATGGCAAATGCGTCGTCGATCTCTGGGCCGGCCATGCCGACCAGGCCAAATCGCGCCCATGGAATCGCGATACCCTCGTCAACGTCTGGTCCACCACCAAGGGTCTCTGCGCGATGGCCGCGCATCGCCTCGCCGATCAGGGCAAGCTCGACCTCGATGCTCCCGTCGCGAAGTATTGGCCCGAGTTCGCCGCCGCCGGCAAAGGCTCCATTCCCGTCACCGCGCTGCTCAATCACAAGGCTGGTCTCGCCGCGATTCGCGCGCCCCTCAAGCACGACGATCTCTTCAACTGGACCACCGTCACCGATCATCTCGCCCACCAGGAACCGTGGTGGACGCCCGGCTCGCGTCACGGCTATCACGCGATCACTTTCGGCTGGCTGGTCGGCGAGGTCGTCCGTCGCGTCAGCGGCAAGAGTCTCGGCACTTACTTCCGCGATGAAATCGCCAAGCCGCTCGGCGGCGACGCACACATCGGAATCGGCCCCGAATTCGACGTCCGCGTCGCCGAAATCATCTACGCCCCCCCGGTCAAGCCGGGCGAGCGCAACATCTTCGCCGACATGATGAAGGATCCAACGTCCGTCGGCGCGATGGCGATTGCCAACCCGCCCACCATGTTCGCCCAGGCCACCACCAACTCGCGTGCGTGGCGCGGCGCCGAGATCCCCGGCGCCAACGGCCACGCCAATGCCCGCGCTCTCGCCCGCATCTACGGTGCGCTCGCTCGCGGTGGCGAAGTTGACGGCGTCAAGGTCTTCGGCTCGCGAGAAATCGAGCGCTGTTACACCGAGCAATCCTTCGGCCCCGACGCCGTGCTGCCGCTCACGACCCGCTTCGGCCTCGGCTATATGCTCTCGCAGACGGGCGCGATGCTCGGGCCCAACGCGCGCAGCTTCGGCCATCCCGGCGCCGGCGGTTCGCTCGGCTTCGCCGATCCCGACGCCAAGGTCGGCTTCGGCTATGTGATGAACCAGATGGGCAATGAGCCGTTGATGGACGTGCGCCCGGGGGCGCTGATCGAAGCGGTGTACGCGTCTCTTTGATTGCCAATCGCTCTGATCGCGTTCTGTTTCCAACGGAGCGGCTTAAGCCTCTCGCTTAAGCCGCTCCGTTTTTCGCAGATCGGCTCTCAAGCCGATCTGCTTAAGAGTATCCGGGTCAGCAGATCGGCCTAAGCCGATCTGCTGACCCGGACCCGTTTTGCCTGATCTGCTTTCAGCCGTCCCGTTTTCTCAGATAGGCGGCCGGACCTTGCGGTCCGGCCGCCCCCACCCGCGGGAGATACTCGATAGCAGCGACCAACTGAGAACCCTTCCGCCTTCACGTCAAAAAATCAAAGGCTCCTCTGACAAGCTGGTCGAAGAACTCCTTTATATTCGAAGCCATCCGCCTTTTTTCGTGCAGGAGGAAGACCGGCGTCGCATCGTTTTCAAGAGAGCACGCTATGAAATCGGAGTAGATGAGTACGTCTCCAATCACGAACTTCCTTTCGTCATCTACCTTTATCATGAGGTCAGAATGGCTGATGACGTCATCTGTACCCCAAACGCAAATCTCGCTTTTCCGATCGTATTCAGCCGAAAGGAACCCGTTAAATTTGGATAGTAGCTCAGAAAAATAGGGATGAAGCGTTACCTTTAATGTGGATTCCAGCGAGTGCAGCTCTTTCAAGGTAGCCGGTATATTCAATCGGACCTTGCGCACTTGCAATCCGATAAAAACCTCTTCCACTGTCATCGTAGGCTCGCTCGATTCCTACGCAATACGATCTGCCCGCGCTCACTCTCTATTGCTTGTGATGCGCCCGGCACAGATTCCGGATCTCCGCCACCAGCAACGCAAAATCCACCGGCTTTGCAATGTGCGCATGGAAACCGGCCACCACCGACCGGGCCCGGTCCGCACTGCTCGCATACCCGCTCAGCGCGATCGCCGGCGTAGGGCTTGCCGCATCGCCTTCGAACGATCTGATCCTGCCCATCAACGAGTAGCCGTCCTCATCGGGCATGCCCAGGTCGCTGATGATAATATCCGGCCGGTTGCTCTTGAACGCGTTGAACGCCTCTGTCGCCAGCGCCGCCGCGACCACTTCGGCGCCCGCCTGCTCCAGCATCAGCAGCAACACCTCGCGCACGTCGGCGTTGTCCTCGACCAGCAAAATGCGGAGACCGTTCAATTCCGATGAATCGTCTTGCACGGCTTTCTCCGCAGAAGGCGACGCTTCTGCAAGGAGCTCTGTTGGCGCCAACGGGAAACGCAAAGTGAAAGTCGATCCGCGCCCCACGCCGAGGCTCGCCGCCTGCACCTCACCGCCATGCAGTTCGACGAAATGCCGCACGATCGCGAGACCCAGTCCCAGTCCCGAATGGTGTCGGGTTCTGCGCGTATTGGCTTGACTGAACCGACTGAAGATCAGCGAGAGAAATTCTTCAGGTATGCCTTCGCCATCATCGCTGACTTGCACCACGAGACTCTGCCCGACCGTTCTGCACGTCACTTCGATATGTCCGCTCGGCCACGTGAACTTGATCGCGTTGGACAAAAGATTTCGCATGACCTGGGTCAGGCGGTTCCGGTCGCCGATCACAAATGCGGACGCTGGTACCTCCAGCGCCAATGCGATCCCCTTCTCTTTGGTCAGGGGCTGCATCTCTTCTGCCGCGTCCGCGATAACCTCGGCCAGGTTGACCGGCGTCTTTTCAATCTGCGCCTTCCCTGCGAGCAGCGATGAAACCTCGATCAAGTCCTGCACCAGGTTGGTTTCCGCCCGCAAACTACGATCGATCGCATCCAGCGCGTGTTTACGCTGATTCTCCTCGGCGCCGTCCCTCCGCAGCACATCGATCCAGCCCGCAAGCGCCTGCAGCGGCGATCTGAGCTCATGCGACAGCGTTGCCAGGAACTCGTCTTTCGCTAGATCGAGTTTCGACAGCTCCTCTATCCTCCGCCCTTCGATTTCCCGCATACGACCGCTCGCGATCGCGTTTCCGATATGGCCCGCAATAGTTTCGAGGAAGGATCTATATGGACCGTCGAACAGGCGATGGGGACTCAAACCTGCCACCAGCACTGCCACCGGCTCCGCTTGCTCAGTCCCTCCCAGCGGCAGCACCAGCGCCGCATCGGGAGACTCCTGCCACGGACCCCCCGGTAATGCGCCGAAACGGGCCTGGATATTTCCCATGAGCTGCGCACATCCGCTCTCCATCGCACTGCGCAAGAGCCACACCGAGTCGCCCTCGGCAGCCAATTCCACAACTTCCGGCGTCCACGAGTTCCGCGCTTTGAAGCCGGTCGTCGCGATCAACCTCAAGCGGTCCGCGGCGGGCTCTTTCAGGTAGATCAATGAGAATGGCACGTCGGCCTGATTTGAGCCCAGGCTGGCCGCCGCGATCCGGCACCCGTCCTCTTCGCTCTTGGCCGCGAGCGCGTGCGCCCCTAGATCGATCAACGTCCGCAAGCGGCGTTCGCTCACCACCCGATCGGTTACCTCGGGACAGATCGCGAAGAGACCGCCAACTTCCCCGTTCGGCACAAAAATCGGCGCGTAGGAAACCTGGAAGTAAGTCTCCTCGCGCGGCACCAACCGGTTCATTTCCAGCAGCAGTTCACCGAGAAAAGTCACGCCGGTCCGATAGACTCCTTTCAGCAACGGACCCGCGACGTCCCAGACCTCCCTCCAGATTTCTTCACCAGTCGCACCCAGCGCGCCCGGATGTTTATACGGGCCTAGTACTTCGCGATAACGATCGTTGTAGATCATCCGCATCTCCGGCCCCCAGAGCAGGGTGGTCGGGATTTTCGCGTTAAGGCAGAGATTGACCGAGGCTTTAAGCGTGTCCGGCCATTCATCGATTGCGCCCAGCCCCGTCGGCGACCAGTCCGTCGAGCCAATCAGCACGGCCATTTCGCCGCCCCCTTGCAGGAACCAACGATTCGTCTCCGACGACGAATCAGCCATTTCTTTCTTTCCGATCATTTGCCTGCGCGGGAGCGCCGATCTTATCAGAAACAATGCTTAGCGTGGGTATTGCCGTCAAGCGATGGGTATAGCTCATCGGCGCACACTGCAAAGGCGCGCCCCAGGTCGATGAGCAAGCTCCCCCGCACGATACCTTCAACCTTGTCACCCCCCTGGTTTTGACCCGCCTCACCTGGCCGATCCCTTCGCACTTGGCACCCCCTTCCCGCGCCAAATCGCGCACGCCCGCTCCTCGGAGGATATTTTGTCCAGATGGTGCACCCACTATGCGGCAACCCGAATTCGAGGACCTCCGATGGCGCATGTACTCGCGCAAGTGAGTCACAACGGGAAATTTCGGCACGCCGGGCGCGACAAAGACGTATCTCAGCTCGTAATGGGGATCCGAATCCGCCACGCCAACCTCGCGCACAGTGAAGGATTTCACCCGTTTTTCAGGCATGACGACAATAGACTGCCAAACGGCATCTAACCACTGTTAAACGTCTCGGCTAATGCGGGTGAAATATTTCACGACAGTGCCGTAGCTGCTTTCAGAGTCCTGTTTTTGTCAGGCGCTCTAATGGATGCAAGGCTACCCCCGGTTGGTGTAAGGCTCCCTCCGAATGGTGTAAGGCTTCCTCCGAATGGATGCGAGACGCCCTTGATCCGCCCCCGCAGGGAGACGTCCGGGATCCGCCCGCGCACGGCGACGCGACTCACCCTTGGCCTGCCTCGCTTCGACCCTCCGTCGATTGCTATCGCATAGGGTTGCTATCATAGATGGATACTTTGGCCGCTTGTCGACCTAAGTGCCCGCCGCTGGCACCAAGGGTGCCCTGCTGAGCAGAGACCAGGCATAGCTACGAGCAAGGCGTAGCTATCGCGCAATGCGTCCTACTCGAGAGGCACTAGGTACTAACTATGTAAGAATGCGGAAAGGCAGGAGTTCACGCCTGACTGGTTACCGGTCTGGTATAGGTGTCTGATAAGTGGCCCCCCGCCCCGCCGGAAAAAAGAAGAGGCGGAGCCTTGTGAGCTCCGCCTCTGTAGTTCCCCGGCCGTGTCCTACTCTCCCGTGACGTCTACAGACACAGTACCATCGGCGCTGAAGGGCTTAACTGCCGTGTTCGGGATGGGAACGGGTGTTTCCCCTTCGCTATGACGACCGGAAACTGGTTCGTCCGCCGAAGCCTACCCCTAAGTGGGGACAGTCTCCAGTCGGACTAAATTTCCGACTAACTGATAGTAGGGTATATTCAAGCGTGGCCGTCAGAACCTCGCATGGGATCAAACCGTGCCGCGCGCGTCCGTCTAGCGATTAAGAATCCGGACACATCTGCGGCGAGTATCAATCTTCGGGAATGATACTTAGCGGTCAAGCCTCACGGCCTATTAGTATCGGTCAGCTCCACGCCTTTCAGCGCTTCCACCTCCGACCTATCAACCTCCTTGTCTGGAAGGGGCCTTTAGGGCCTTACGGCCGGGATACCTAATCTTGGGGTGGGCTTCCCGCTTATATGCTTTCAGCGGTTATCCCGTCCGCACTTGGCTACCCGGCGATGCGGCTGGCGCCACAACCGGTACACCAGCGGTGCGTCCGACCCGGTCCTCTCGTACTAAGGTCAGCGCCCCTCAAGTATCCTTCGCCCACGGCGGATAGGGACCGAACTGTCTCACGACGTTCTGAACCCAGCTCGCGTGCCACTTTAATCGGCGAACAGCCGAACCCTTGGGAGCTACTCCACCCCCAGGATGTGACGAGCCGACATCGAGGTGCCAAACCTCCCCGTCTATGTGAACTATTGGGGGAGATAAGCCTGTTATCCCCGGCGTACCTTTTGTCCGATTAGCGATGGCCCTTCCATGCGGGACCACCGGATCACTATGACCTGCTTTCGCACCTGCTCGAGCCGTCGCTCTCGCAGTTAAGCCCTCTTATACCATTACACTCAACGGCTGGTTTCCACTCAGCCTGAGAGGACCTTCGCGCGCCTCCGTTACAATTTGGGAGGCGACCGCCCCAGTCAAACTACCCGCCATACAGTGTCCCTCACCCGGTAAGAGTGCAGGTTAGAACCCAAGAACCGCAAGGGTGGTATTTCAACGTTGGCTCCACCGGAGCTAGCGCCCCGGTCTCATAGCCTCCCACCTATCCTACACATGCAATCCCTAAGTTCACTGTAAAGCTATAGTAAAGGTGCACAGGGTCTTTCCGTCCTGCCGCGGGTACTCGGTATCTTCACCGAGAGTGCAGTTTCGCTGAGTCCGTGGTCGAGACAGTTGGGAAATCGTTACGCCATTCGTGCAGGTCGGAACTTACCCGACAAGGAATTTCGCTACCTTAGGACCGTTATAGTTACGGCCGCCGTTTACCGGGGCTTCGGTTTCCTGCTTCGCCCTTGCGGACTAACAAGTCCCCTTAACCTTCCGGCACCGGGCAGGCGTCAGACCCTATACATCGCCTTGCGGCTTAGCAGAGTCCTGTGTTTTTGCTAAACAGTCGCTACCCACTGCCCTCTGCGACCCACCGATGCTCTGCGGCGCGAAGCCGCTCACATCAGCAGGCACACCTTCTTCCGAAGTTACGGTGTCATTTTGCTGAGTTCCTTAACCACGGTTCTCTCAAGCGCCTTGGTATGCTCTACCCGTCCACCTGAGTCGGTTTGCGGTACGGTCACCAGATCGACTCGCTTAGAGGTTTTTCTCGGGAGTATGGGATCAATCACTTCGCGAAAACCGAAGTAGTCGCTCGACATCACCTCTCGGCGTAATGAAACGGTGGATTTACCTGCCGCTTCCGCCTACGGGCTTGAACCGGGACATCCAACACCCGGCTGACCTACCCTGCTTCGTCACCCCATCGCTCAAACGTCTCACTGGTGGTACAGAAATATTAATCTGTTTTCCATCGTCTACGCCTTTCGGCCTCGACTTAGGTACCGACTAACCCTGAGAAGATTAACTTTACCCAGGAAACCTTGGACTCACGGCGAGAGGGTTTCTAACCCTCTTTATCGCTACTCGTGTCTGCATAATCACTTCCAGAACCTCCATACGTCCTTGCCGGTCGTACTTCACAGGCAACTGGAATGCTCCTCTACCGCTCCGTCAGTAAACTGACGAAGCCCGCAGCTTCGGCGTAATGCTTAAGCCCCGTTACATTTTCGGCGCAGGCTCGCTTGACCAGTGAGCTGTTACGCTTTCTTTAAAAGATGGCTGCTTCTAAGCCAACTTCCTGGTTGTCTGGGCGCTCCCACATCCTTTACCACTTAGCATTAACTTTGGGGCCTTAGCTGGCGGTCTGGGCTGTTTCCCTTTTGACCACGGACCTTATCGCCCGTAGTCTGACTCCCGAGTTAAACTTGGCGGCATTCGGAG
>Ga0206836_10057_pt1 | contig 33645 bp, 32 predicted proteins | sample Alteio_BWOrgCont_28_FD_152871 | JGI IMG/M metagenome (GOLD analysis project Ga0206836, IMG submission 152871) | Enriched cells from forest soil in Barre Woods Harvard Forest LTER site, Petersham, Massachusetts, United States -... | ecosystem: Environmental > Terrestrial > Soil > Temperate forest >...
AGCGAAAGTGCGATGGTGGGCGCTTTGGGCGGGTGCGCTTCCAGATCCATTTGCAGCAGCTTCAGTAGCGATTTGCTTTCGCGCATGGGAACAGGAAGGTGCAGAGTTCGTGTGTGCTCAGTACGATTCTCAAGCTCCAGATGAATGACCACTTCGTTGGCTGCCATGGCGTTTGAAAGCAGGCGCGCGCATTGATCGTTGAGCAGCCGCGCAATCAGAAACAGCAGCGGTTCCAGCAGGCTGACGGGATGATCCAGTTCTATGCGGTCCTCATACGTGGTTTCCGGCTGGAAGATTTTGAGCGGCCGATGGATGGCGCCGCGCGCCAGTTGCTGCAGGTAAATTCCGTGCGGCCCGAAGCGTTCTGCCAGGCCGTTTTCAGGCAGTTCGGCCAGTTGATCGAGCGTGTAGATGCCCCAGCTTTCGAAGACCTGGGCCATCTCTTCGGTGAGCGGGAGCACGGAGATGTCCAGATCGTTGAGATTGGGCGCGACAGTGATGCCGGGAAAATTACGGGCGGCGATGATGGCTGCATCGGCGGTTGCGGCAATGGCTATGTTGGATCCGTCGCCCGCGTGTTTGGCGATCGCTTCAGCGATCTCGCGCGGCGAACCGTGCAGGCGCCGCAGGCCATCGACGCGGAAGACGACGGTATTGGGCGCGGTCTGCTCGAACGACGGCGAGAATGCCGCGGCTATTTGAGGAAGATCGGCACATGTCCCGTGAATACAGGCGAACATCATACAAGCGCCTTCGCTTTGAATTGCGCGGTTACCGGCCGCACGGGCTTGCGCGACGCCGCTTCAAGTTCCACTTCGCGCAGGAGCGAGAAGTCTGGAGCGCCGGTCCAGATGGTTTTCTTGCGCTCGAGATCGAGCATTAGCGACGCGCAGGACCTGGCCAGAGGTTCTTTTTCAGCGAGCGCGAGAATGGTCGGCGTGTTCTCGATGGCGCGGCGGAATCGATACCAGTAGGAGATCGGAATGCGGTTCGAGATGCCCGGGGGAACCTGGCAGAGGTCCAGCACGATGGCGCCGAATCCGCCCGCGTGGAGCAGGTAATCGGCGGCTTTAAAGGCATGCCCGGCGTTATGGCCGCAACGGATCCAGACCAGTTGGGAAAGCGCTACGCCGGCTGCGGCGGCCGATACGGGATCGAACGAATCGTCGGTGTCGACGTAGGCGCAGATCTCAAGCTGCGCGGTAGACGCGGCCAGCAGCGAATGGACCAGCGTGGTGCGGCCGGAGCTCTCCGGCCCGAGGATCTCCGAGATGGCGCCGCGCGGGAAGCCTTCCACCAGTGCATCTAACGGTGCGATGCCGGTAGGGAGGCATTCCCGAATTTTGGCGTCCGGACGCAGTCCGAGTGTAGTGACGCGAGCGGCGTTTGGGTTCATGCAATTTCGCCTTTTCTTCGCCACTCATATTTTGCTCAGTTAGGGTGAAGTTGTCAAGAGTACTTGGGCGCTCGTATTCGCTCGCGCGGGGTTGGAAACTGGGATTGGCTACCAGGTTTTGACGGTAAAGAGATCGACGTTACCAAAGAACGCGCATCGGATACTACGAAATTTGCTTGTCGCGAGTCAGTACGGTGAAGCCGTTCACCACTGCTTGACAGATCAGCCTCACGATTTGCCTTCAAATGCATCCAGCAGATCGTGCGGCATCGGCTTGAAGAATGACTTCGTGATTTTTGATTTGTTTCTGGGCGAGACCGATCGGCCGCTTGGCTGTCTTTACCGGCGTTTTTCCTTGGCTGGTATCGGCAACCCCCGTGGCGCTCGCACCCCCAAAGTGAGATGATCTTGGGCGAGGCTAAACTGGCCTCCGAGGAAAGGAGGACCCCGATGCGTCTTCGATTCCACGCATTCGTTTTGGCAGCCTTCGGTAGCGCTCTCCTGGTGGCGCCTGTCTACGCCGCCGAGCCCGCGAAGGACGCCGCGAAGTCTTCAAAAAGTTGGACTCCGCAGCGCACGCCCGACGGCCAGCCCGATCTCCAAGGCTACTGGACCAATGGCACCTACATCCCACTGGAACGGCCCAAGGAACTCGCCAACAAAGAGTTTTATACCGAGGCCGAGGCGCTGGCTTTCGAGAAAGCGAAGCTGCAGCAGGATCATAGCCAGGCCGCCGACGACATCCACTATGACAATGTGATCTGGCAGGGCGATCGATATGCCAAGGGCGCGCCCAGCCTGCGAACGTCCATCGTTTTCGATCCGCCGGATGGACACTTGCCGCCTCTCTCGCCCCAAGGACTGCAGCGTGCGGCGGCTATGGCAGCGGTGGAGCGCGATCGGCAAGCAGCCGTCAGCGCGGAGAGCCGCACGTTGGGCGAGCGCTGCATCACCTGGGGCGCCGATGGCCCTCCCATGCTCGGTTCCACCTATAACGCCAATTTCCAAATTCTGCAGACCGGCTCCACGGTTGTGATTCTCACCGAAATGATCCACTCCGTCCGCACCATTTACCTGGATGGCCGTCCGCATATTGCCGCTAACATTCACCAACTCGGTGGGGACTCGCGCGGCCACTGGGAAGGCGACACACTGGTTGTGGATTCCACCAATTTCAACGACGAGACCAACTTCCGCGGCCCGCCGGCCACTGCCCGGCAGGACATCTTCTCCAGTCCCGAAATGCACGTCATCGAGCGGTTCACGCCCATCAACGACGACACTATCGTTTACCGGTTCACCGTGAATGATCCGGGCACCTGGATCAAGCCTTGGTCGGGCGAGACGCTCATACGGAAAGCCAAAGGTCCGATCTTCGAGTACGCCTGCCACGAAGGCAACTATGGTCTCGCCGACATCCTGGCCGGTGCGCGCGAAGCGGAGAAAAAAAACAAGAAGTCGAATTAATTGGTCACGGCGCGCAAGTAAGCAAGAATAGCGTCCAGCTCGGCATCGTTGTACGCTCCAATCACAGACGAGTGCCGCCAGGCGCTGCCATCAGCGAATTTCACGGATCCCGGTTCGGCGTTTCGCTCCACGGGCGGCAGGGACGCCAGATCGTAGAACAGCGTGCCTTGCCTGCCATCTCTCAGCACTAATGCCGGCATCGATTCGCCGTCCAGCGTGCCCATCTTTACATTGGGCGTTGTTAACGCCTTGAGCGCTGCTACCGACGCCGGCACTTGCGCGATAGGAGCCGCTACGGGAATTCCGAGACCGCCCACTTCATGGCAGGTGGAGCATCGTCCAAAGCCTCGCACGGCTTCCTTGAATAATTGCGCGCCGCGAACGGCTTCGCTTGAGAGCGCGGGCTCAGACGATGTGGCGGCTGCGCCCTCGGCGCCGGCATCCGGATTGGCGATGCCATTCAGAGCGGCAACGTATGCCACCACGGCCGCTAAGTCAGCTTTCGACAGCACCGTAGCGAAGGATGGCATGCCCGTACCCGCGACGCCACGCGTGACCGTGAAATTAATAAACGCCTGAGTGAAGCCTCGCCCCGCTAGCCGTGGCGCGCCGCTCGATTGGCCCTTCACTCCGTGGCAGTAACCGGTGGCGCAGGTTTTCGCAAACACCTGCTCGCCGTGCTGGATCGCATTCTGCGCGGAGCACGCAAGCGCCATGGCACACATGCTGACTATAAACTTCATCGGGGAACACTTCATCGCAAACTCTCCGGCAGCGCAAAAACCACCAGCGTCGAGCCCAGCCGCCAATCCTGATCCGGAAACAGATTCTGAACCGCGCCTCCCACCACCGAGACATGCCAGCCGGTGGTAGTGGCAACGTATTGCCGCCCGTTCACCGCATACGAAACCGAAGCTCCGCGATGTCCCGCGCCAGTTTGATAGCTCCACAGCTTGTTTCCACTCTTGGCGTCTAGTGCGAAAAACTCACCTTCCGGATTTCCGGTGAACACCAGATCGCCCGCCGTAGCCAACATCGAAGCCAGCAGCACGTACTTGTACGGCATGCTCCAGGCGCGTTTGCGCGTCACCGGATCCCATGCGTCCACGTGACTGTAGGTGGTGCGTCCCGGAGCGAGTTTCAGGGGGAACGACCCGTTCATGTAATTTTGCCCTTCCTGGGCAGGCTCGCTATTCGGCGTAACGTCCTCGCACAGCTCATTGACCGGCACATAAAGGTATCCTGTGCGCGGCGAATACGCCATGGAGTTCCAGCTTTTGGCTCCGGCCGCGGTGGGACAGACGGTCGTTGTCTTGCCAAGCTGCGGCTCAACACGCCCCACCAGCTTGCCGTCTTCGGTGACGCCGGAAATCCAATTCTGCACTTCGGGGACGGAGAACACGCCGAGCAGCTCGCCTGTGGTCCGATCCAGAACCGACGTTATTCCGCTCTTATTCAGATGGACCAGCACTTGCCGCATGCGCCCGCGGATCTCACGATCCATCAGAAGCACTTCGTAGGCGGAGTCCCAATCCCACTGGTCATCGTGAATTTCCTGATGGTGCCAGCGCAGCTTCCCGGTGTCGGGATCGAGCGCCACCACGCTGGCGGTGTACAGATTGATGTCCTTACTCTTGTCGGCGCCGGTTGGCACGCGCTCCTCGTCGTAGAAATCGGCCGCGGCGTTCCCAGTGCCCCAATAAAGTAGATTCAACGTGGGATCATAAGAGCCCGTCAGCCACGGAGCGCCTCCTCCGAATCGCCAACTGTCGCCCTTCCAGGTCTCGTGGCCTTTTTCTCCGGGGCCGGGAATCACGTACCAGCGCCACGCCAGTCGCCCGCTCCTGGTGTTGAGCGCGGTGATGTAGCCGCGATGCGCTCCGTCGCCCCCGGTGCCGCCCACAATCACTTTATCTTTCACCACCAGCGGCGCGGCCGTGATGTTGCAGCCGCACTGGCGTGCGTCGTCCAGGTTGACCCGCCACGCCAGTCGCCCGGTCTTCTGATCCAGCGCGACCAGATAGTTGTCCTTGGTGCCAAAGAAAACCCTACCATCGCCAAGAGCCAATCCACGATTTCCAACAAACCCTGGAATATTGCGCGGCAGGTCGGGATATTTGTAATTCCACATTTCGCGACCCGTGGCCGCATCCAAAGCAAATACATGCGCCCGCGCGGTGATCAGGTACATCACGCCGTTCTGCACAATGGGCGTCGCCTGCAGGTTCTCCGCGTAGTCCCCGGTCTGAAACAGCCACGCGGGCGTCAGCGCTTTCACGTTGGTCGTGTTGATCTGATCCAGAGCGCTATAACGCCACGAAAATTGCGTGCCGCCGTAATGCGGCCAGTCGTCGTGCGTGGCCCCGGCGTCCTGCGCCAGCGCCGAACAGATGGTGAGGGGAATCCCGAGCAGCATCAGCCAAAATCGCATGGTGCCTATCATATGCGAATTGAGGAACGGCGATGTTACCGCATGCGTTGAGATAGAATCGTCTAAACCTGACAGCGCGAAGTTACGGAGGGCAGCGTGGAATTGTTAACGAATTTCCGCCGAGCTTTTTTGCTTTGCACCTTGGTCGCTCCCGTCGCGACGCTACCCGCGACAGCGCAGCCCAATACCCCATTCATTTATTCGGCGGAGAATTCGGCCAGCTACGGCAACTCCATCGCGCAGGGTTCGCTCTTTATTGTCTATGGGACGACCATCGGCCCGGTTCAACTGGCCGAAGCCGCATCCTATCCATTGCCTCCGCAAATCGGCGGGACCTCCATCAGTGTTTCTTCGGGTTCCACCACATTGGTTTGCCCCATGGTTTACTCCACGCTGGGCACCGCTGCGGCCATTCTGCCCTCCAACACGCCGCCGGGCGCGGCCTCCGTATCCCTGACCTACAACGGACACACGACGCCGTTTCCAGCGCAGATCAATGTGGTTCCGTCCGCCGTGGGGCTTTACACGTTGAGCAGCTCAGGATTGGGACCCGGCTCCGTTACAGCGCTGAACGGTGCGGTGAACACGTTTGCAGCCACAGCCCAAGCCGGCGACATTCTGACGGTCTGGGGCACCGGCCTGGGTCCGATCGGCGGCTCCGATTTCACCCTGCCTGCGGCCTACCCAAACTTTCCGGGTGTGGATGTTTTTGTCGGCACGCAGCCTGCGCCGGTGATTTATGCGGGACGCTCAGGCTGCTGCGCCGGCGTGGATCAGGTCTCGTTTCAAGTTCCTGCCGGAGCATCGGGGTGCTATGTTCCGCTAGCGGTCCGTAGCGGAGGCATTATTAGCAACTTCGTTTCTATCGCAATCAGCAGCGGCGGCGGACCTTGTTCGGATACCGCTCCCACCATTCCAATCAGCGTGATGAATCAAGCCGCCGCCGGACAGTCCATTACGGCTGCGGGGCTTGCCGTGGGACCAATCACGGTGCTGCGCGGCTTGGGCTTCGACCAAAGGCAGTATCTTGCCGACAGACTTTCGCAGCTGCTGCACGTCCAGGTTTCCCTAGACGACGTGGCGAAGCTTTTGCTGGCTGGACAGACTCATAATCGACGCGCATTGAATCGTGCCATGGCGAAATATTTGAAAGCGTGGCGGGCGTTGGATCCGGCGGGGAAATCGGCTGTCAGCGAGGCGATGAATCTCAGCCAGGAAGGCGCGTACGCCGTGTTCGCCCAATTCACTAAGCCGGCCACTGTCGCGGCCGCGGTGGGCGGACTTTTTCCGTCTCAAGGAACTTGCACGGTGTTCACATCCTTAACGGCCGAAGCGCAAAGAAGCGGCATGCGGCTGGACGCAGGATCGTCACTCGCACTTTCGGGGCAGGCGGGATCGTGGACTTTAACTGCAAATCGCACGGGTCAATACCAGGTGGTGTTTGGGAGCGCTCCAGCCGGTCCGAATGTTCCGCCAGGCTCTTACACCATCGCGGGCACGGGAGACGCGGGTGTGGCTGCTTTTAGCGCCGCACTGAAAGTGGGCGGGAACATCGTTTGGACCAACAAATCGGGGATCTCCACGGTTAATCGGAGTCAACCGCTGACGGTCACTTGGTCAGGCGGCACAACTCCTGGATATGTCTTAATTGGTGGTTATTTTGAGTCGCAGAGCTCGCCGGTCGTGGGTTTCGTATGCGCGGAGGATACTCTCAAAGGCTCCTTCACCATCCCAAGTTTTGTTCTTTCGGCTTTGCCCGCGGGCGCCAGCGGGGGCGCGATGTTCATCGGTCCTCATCCGTTGTCGCAGCCGGTGACGATCCCGGGTGTGGACCTCAGCTACTTCATCGATGGGAGCAGCGATTCGGAATCGGTGGTCTACGAATAGCTGTGCCGTCTGATGTATAACTTACTGGTATGTCTTATGGCCGCCGTTCGTTTCTGATGACCGCGCTGGGTGGCGTAGCGTTCGCGCAGGGACCCGCGCAAGAACAAAAGCTTACCGGCATACCGACGCCGCGCACTTGGTCGGGCGACCAACTGGTTCGGTATCCCGATCCCGATGTGGTCGCGCTGGACAATCGCTTCCGCCGTTATATAGTCGGGAACACCGTGATTCAGCGCCTCTACACCGGCACGCTCTGGGCCGAAGGCGTTGCATGGAACGGCGTGGGGCGCTATCTGGTGTGGAGCGATATCCCCAATAATCGCCAGATGCGCTGGATCGAAGAGGATGGCCGCGTTACGGTCTTCCGTTCGCCTTCGGGCTTCAGCAACGGCAACACGTTCGATTTCGAAGGGCGGCAGCTGTCTTGCGAGCACGGGAATCGCCGCGTGGCGCGCTATGAATCGAACGGCACCGTGACCGTGATCGCCGACAAATTCCAAGGCAAGCGGTTGAACTCGCCCAACGACATCGTGGTGCATCCCGACGGAGGTATCTGGTTCACCGATCCCACCTATGGCATTCGCGGTTACTACGAAGGCTTCAAGGGCGAGTCAGAAACCAAAGAGGCCGTTTACCGGGTGGATGGCAAAACCGGGCAGATCGAGAAGGTGACCGACGAGCTGAACGAACCGAACGGAATCTGCTTTTCGCCGGACTACAAGAAGGTCTATATCTGCGACACAGGCACCGGCCGTGAGGTGCGGGTTTACGACATCGACGGCAAGGTTCTGCGAAACAGCAAGCGCTTTGTCCAATTTCAAGCCGGCGCCGCCGACGGGATTCGCTGCGACATCGACGGCAACGTGTGGTGCGGCGCGCCTCCCGGCGTCCAAATCGTTGCTCCCACGGGGGACCCCATTGGCATGATCCGGTTACCCGAAAACTGCGCCAATATCTGCTTCGGAGGCACGCGGCGCAACCGGCTATTGATGGCCGCCAGCCAGTCCCTTTACGCCGTTTACGTGGATACGGTGGGCGCGCACATCGCATGAAGACCCTTTGGCTCATCACAGCGATCATTGTTGCTGCGATTCGGTTGCCCGCTCAAACCAGCACCGAATCGAACAACATGGTCCTGGTGGGCCACAACGATCTCAACGGCAATGGCGACGGAGGCGAGGGACTTGTGATCCAGCAGTGGGATTCCGGACAACGTATCCTCTACTTGGCGCACGAAGGCCAAAAGGCGTGCCTCAGCATCGTGGACGTCACGCATCCCGAAAACCCCGTCTTGATCAACCAGCTTCCGTCGCCTGCGCCGGGCATCACGCGTTGCAATTCACTGGGACTTTCGGGCAGCGTGCTGGTGATCGCCAATCAAGCTCTCAAGAAAGGTGAGAAAACAGCGGGCCTATGGGTGTTGGATGTGTCGAATTTCGATCGCATTCGTAACGCGAAGCGCTTGGAGGATCTCGAATTATCCTTCTTCGATACGTCAGGACCAAACTCGCGCGGCGTCCACTGCGTGTGGTTTGTGGATGGCGAGTTCGCGCACCTGACCACTGGCGCGGCCGACTTCGATCCCACGAATCCAAACGATGATCAGTTCTACATGATCGTGGACCTGCGCGACCCGCGGCATCCGCGCGAAGTGGGCCGCTGGTGGTATCCGGGAACGCGCAAGGGCGACGCTTGCCTTCCGGAGTGTTTGCCGAAGCGGCATCCCAAGTTCGACGACGGTTACCGTCCGCATCAGACGGAAGTGTGGCCGGATCATCCCGATCGCGCCTATGTAGCGTACATCGATGGCGGCGCGTTCATCCTGGATATCTCCGGCCTGGCCGAAGTTAAGGCCGGCCGCGCGAGGAGCTTCGCTCCCAATGTGGTGGGCCACACTACGTTCTCGCCACCCTATCCGGCCTGGACGCACACCTTCCAGCCTATTTTCAGCCGAGGCGTGGCGCTGGTTTCCGACGAAGATACACAGGACAATTGCAAGGACGCGCCGAAGCTGGTGTGGCTGCTGGACATTCGCGCGGAAACAAATCCGATGGTGATTGATACGGCGCCGCTTCATGCCAACGATGGAGATCTTTGCACCCGCGGGGGCCGGTTCGGCGCGCATAATCTGCACCCGAACTTTCCCAGCTCAACTTCAGCCAATCTGAAAAACACAACGGTAGCCAGTTGGTTTAACGGCGGCGTGCGGATTTTCCACATTGTGGATGGACCCAAGGGCGTCGCGAACGCTCCGCCGCACCTGGAAGAAATCGGATTTTATATTCCAACCGCTCCGCCGAAGAATCCCACCGCAACCAGCCAGATCAATCACGCAATCGTGGATGAAAATGGATTGATTTATGCGAATGATCGCTTCACCGGCGGGCTATATATTCTTCGATATACTGGTCCGGTACCGATGGATTGAAATGCGAACTCTGGCGTTGATTCTCGTTTCGACGTTCCCTCTCTTCGCCCAGGAGCCCCTCTCTGAAGGTGTCAACCTCGTTGGCAACGGAGTGAGTCCGCCAATTATTCTGCGCAAAGTTGAGCCAGAGTATACACAAGAGGCGATTAAGGCCAGGCTCATGGGGGCGGTAGGGCTGCGAGTGATCATTGATGCGGATGGGAAACCGCGCGACTTCCAAGTCGTGCACGCTCTAGGGATGGGATTGGATGAAAATGCGATTGCGGCCGTCGGTACTTGGCAGTTCCAGCCTGGGACCAAAGGCGGACAGCCGATCAAGGTCCTGGCACAGATTCAGGTGAATTTTCGCTTGCTGCCAAAAACAGGTGGCAAGGATCCCGGGTGGCATCTCGGCCGAGCAGACTTCCACATTCCCGATGGTACGTTGCGGCCGGCCGTCGAGAAAGCCGTAGCTCCTTACGTCGCCGATGATCCGATCGGCGCAACCACAACATTGAAGTTCGACATCGATGAAAAAGGAGCGCCCGTCACCGTTCAGATCGAAAAATCGTCAGACGACGAATGGAGCCGCGACGTTACGAAGGCGCTCGCCAAGTGGAGATTCGCCCCGGCCTCCAAAGACGGCGCACCGGTTACTATTTCTTGCAGCATGGATTTTGTTCGCGGTAACTGACCACATCCGGTCAAAATGACCCCGCGCGGTCGGTTTCGAACATTACCCGGCTCATAAGGCACGCGGGAGCCGGCGTTACATTTAGCGCACAACGACTACAGCGTGGCGATAGTGCCGGCGATGGTGGCGCCGATGATGAACAACAACCACTACCTGGGCCATGAGGGGCTCCACGACCGCCGCACTGGATGCGGCAAGAAATAGCGCAAGGGCAATTAAACGCTTCATTTTATGTTTCTCCTGCCCTGGAGTAGGCATTTCAGGGGCCAAGCGCTTTTTCAGTTCAGCCAGCAGATGGCCGCGGAGCGGAAGCGCTTTGACGGTTACTGGAACAGCCTACATTTTCGTCTTGATGACGTCGACCAGTTCCTGCACGGCGGCGGCGCTCTTGTGCAGCGCGGCATGCTCGGCGGCGTGGAGCTTGATCTCGTAGATCTTCTCGATGCCTTTGGCTCCCAGCTTGACCGGCACGCCAACGTAAAGTCCCTTGATCCCATATTCGCCTTCCAGATACGCGGCGCACGGCAGTACCTTCTTCTTGTCCTTCAAGATGGACTCCACCATCTCCACCGCCGCGGCCGAGGGCGCATAATAGGCGCTGCCGGTCTTGAGGTATTTCACGATCTCGGCGCCTCCATCGCGGGCCCGCTGCTCCAGCCGGTCGATAGTCGCTTGATCCAGCAGTTCACTGAGCGGAATTCCAGAGACGTTGGTGAGGCGCGAGATGGGGACCATGGTGTCGCCGTGGCCGCCCAGCACCAGCGCGGTAACGTTGGTCACCGAAACCTTCAGTTCCTCCGCGATGAAGGTGCGGAAACGCGCGGTGTCCAGAACGCCGGCCATGCCAATGACGCGGCTCTTGGGAAACTTTGAGGCGTGGAATGCAGTCCAGCACATGGCGTCCAGTGGATTGGTCACCAGGATCAGGATCGCGTTGGGTGAAGCCTCGGCCGCCCGTTCGCTTGCACTCTTGACCACTTCGTAATTGGCGATCAGAAGATCGTCGCGGCTCATTCCTGGCTTGCGTGGAAAACCAGCCGTGATGACTACGATGTCCGAGTTCGCCGTAGGCCCGTAATCATTCGCTCCGGTGATACTGACGTCGTATCCTTCCACCGGGCCGGATTCGAGCAGGTCGAGTCCCTTGCCTTGTGGAACACCTTCCACGACGTCTACCAGCACGACGTCCGCTAATTCTTTGCCGGCGATACGCAGGGCGCAATTGGCGCCCACGTTCCCAGCTCCCACCACAGTGACTTTTTTGCGCATGAAGTTTCAAGGTAGGATTACACGTGTGGTTCTGTCAAGCGAAGCGCGCCCCGGGGGAGGCTGACTGGTGAGCTGGTATTTCGAAGATTTTGCGGTGGACGGCGTAAGCACGTCGCGCTCGCGTACCATTACGGAGACCGATATCGTCAACTTCGCCGGGATTTCGGGCGATTTTGTAGAGCTGCACATGAGCGAGACTTACGCCGCGCAAGGGCCGTTTGGCCGCCGGATCGCGCACGGCACGCTGGTGTTCAGCATCGCCGTGGGGCTGGGAGTGCAGATGAACCAGGTACAAGACACGGTGATTGCGTTTTATGGTGTGGATCGGATGCGCTTCACCCAGCCGGTATTCATCGGCGACACCATTCACGCGGTGAAGAAGGTGATTTCCAAAGTAGTGAAGGAGCCTGGGCGCGGCCTGGTTACGTTCGAAACGTCGGTGCTGAATCAGAATGAGGAGCTGGTGCTCATCTATTCCGACAAAGTTCTGTTGAAGATGCGCGAATAATTACGACTGCGCCTTAAGCGGGATCATATTGGCTTGCAGGCGGCGCATCCCGGCCAGCCAGCGGTCATAGTCGTCAGCTTTGCGGCGAAAGTGCTCCACAACCTTGGGGTGGGGAACGATCAGGAAGCGTTCGGCCGCCAGTCCCTGAATTACCGCCTCGGCTACTTCATCGGGTTCGATGGCGTCGTCCAGCAGGAATGTTCCTCCGCCGAATTCGGCGCGCTCCAGCATGCGGGTTCGCACACCCATGGGGCACAGCGCGGAAACCTTGATCCCTTGATCGCCGTAGGTGATGCTGAGCCATTCGGCCAACCCGAGCGCGGCATGTTTGGTCACCGCATAGGGCGCGGAGCCGAGCATCGTGAGCAATCCGGCGGCCGAAACGGTGTGCAGCAGATAGCCGTCACGGCGCGCCAGCATACCCGGCAGAACCGCGCGCGACGCGTACACATGACCCATCACGTTCACTTCCCAGGAACGCAGCCAATCGCGATCCGGAGTGCAGCAATCGCCTTCCACTCCGACGCCGGCATTGGAACAAAAGAGATCGATTTGTCCGTATCTTTTGAGGACTTCGTCCACCAGCATCTGGATATCGGATTCGCTGGAGACATTGGCGTTGATGTCCCAGCCGCCGATCTCAGCGGCGATCTTGCGCGCCGCTTCGTGTTCAATGTCGGCGACCACCACCGCTTTCGCGCCTTCCGCCGCAAATCTCCGGCATAGCGCGCGGCCTATACCATTGGCGCCACCGGTGACCACCACAACTTTGTCTCGCGCATTCATGGGAAGCCCCCCAAATCTTAGACTCCCATCAACGGGGCCGGTATCACTTCTCGAACCCGTATCACTTTTCAACGAAGGTGCGCAGCCGGTCCAAAGCCTGGTCCCATTGCTGGGAAATCAGATCAAGATAGTGGCGCGCATCCCGCAGGCGGCGCTGCTCCAATTGCCAGACGGTCTCGCGCCCCTGCCGCTGGCTGTGCACCAGACCGGCCCCTTGCATCACGCGCAGGTGCTTGGTGATCGCCTGGCGAGTGACCTTGGAGCCTGCAGTGAGCCTGGCGATCGACATCGGGCCGTCGTCACAGAGCCGGAAAACGATCCGCAGGCGGGTCTCGTCGCCGAGCGCCGCAAAAAGGGACGCGGAGTCCTTCGCCGGGAGTGCGCGACTATGGCGCTTGGACAAGGTAATCCCCGACCAGCTTCACCACCATGCCCCAACCTTGGTCGTTGGCGTGGAAGGCCTGGGCGCGGCGCGCGAGCGGGATTTGGTCGAAGCCCGATTCGGTGACGGTAAGCATGACCCCGTCGGGCGTTTGTTCCAGAGCGAAAACGATCAGCGTGGTGGGTTCCTTCGAATAGTCGACCCCAGGTTCCACAGCGTGGGGATGCCAGCGAAAGGAGATCATCCGTTGAGGCTCCATCCGTTCAATGGTGATCTCGATCTTCTTGCCCTCATACTGCTTCTGCGCGGCCGCGACTTCGGCATTCACCTGGGTGGGAACAATCATGCCGTGCATTGTGGCGCCCGGGGTAAAGGGACCATCCACTTTCATGCCGAACCATGTTCCGAACTCTTTGGAATCCGAAATGGCGCGCCAAGCCCGATCCAGGGGCGCTTTCAGAAGAATCTTCTTCTCGATACGATCTGTGCTCATGCAACCTCCTGGTTGCAGATTAGCAGGGCCACACACAAAGCGCAACCATCAGGTTGCGGGTCCTTTTGGCGGAGCTACTGGCGTCGCGACTCGCGCCTCAGGCCTTCGTGGACCAGCATTTTCAAGAGCGTCTGGTAGCCGATCCCCTTGCGGCCGGCGATTTCGCGTGCTTTTGCGAGATCGGGGGTGGGTAAACACAGCGCGATTTGCACGCTGCTTGCCCGGTTCAGTTTGGAAACGAGAGATGAACCCTGGCGGTTTTTCGCAGCCGGCGCAGCGGATTGCCGCTTAAGAAAACTCCGGCCTTGCGGGCTTGCCACCACTTCGCTTCCTCGTCTTCGTTCTTGAACTTCGGAGTTCGCATCAACTGCTCATTGGGTCTGTTCATCGCGTCATTTTCCTCGCGCGCGCAACTCCAGATATTCGCGCTTTTGCCCCGCATCCAAAGTTGCAGGCACGAATCTTGTCGTCGCGTTCCGTCTGGACGATAGCTAGAAGACGGCTGTCGTCGGTTTCGCCGTAATACACGTAGCGTTCCTCGCCATCGGCACTTTGCTCATAAACCAGGATCGGATCGCGAGCCAGCGCTTGTTCAACCTCGTACATCTTGATCCGCTGCGCCTGGATCTTCTTCAGGTTATTCTGATCCCAATCGAACACGACCACTAGCATTGTATATGCAACGCATCGACACTCGGCGACTTGGGTGTATCATTTGCCCTGGATGCGTATCGGCAAGAAGGAGATGGCGGTCGGTCGTTTGCTAATCTCCGGATTAGTCGGAGTTGCCGTTACCACCTTACCTTGGCTGGCGAGCAAGACCAACAATGATTGTTGGCCTGGTCCTCAGTCGCACCGTGCACGACATCAACTTTGCGGTCGTGTTGTACGCAAGTGCGATCTTCTACGCGTCCGTCACGTACCTGTGCCTGCGCGCATTTCACAAACCGTAACCGCAAAAAAAGCGCGGAGACTTGTCTGAAAAGTCTCCGCGCCCGTTGTCTACTACCCGGCTGGGCGGCCTTTACGCCGCGTGAATGATCGGCCGGGTTTTACAGGTGTCCATTCGCTCGGCCAGTTGTGGAATTGCCGTCCTCAGGACGTCTTCCACCCGGTTGGCGAAGATGAACTCCATCTCTTTGCGAACCTGCTCAGGTAGATCGCGCAGATCCTTCTGGTTCGCCTTGGGCATGATCACGGTGTGGATTCCAGCCCGCCGCGCGGCCAGCACCTTTTCCTTGATCCCACCGATGGGCAGCACCAATCCAGTCAGCGTAATCTCGCCCGTCATCGCGACATCGCTGCGAGCCGGCAGCTTGGTGTAGAGCGAGGTCAGCGCGGTCGCCATGGTGACGCCGGCCGACGGTCCGTCTTTCGGGATCGCACCCGCCGGAACGTGCACGTGCACGCCGGAGGTTTTGAACAACGCCGGGTCGATGTCGAAGTCGCCCGCGTGCGACCAGATGTAGCTCTGAGCCGCTTTTACGGACTCCTGCATCACTTCACCCAGTTGGCCGGTCAGGGTCAAGCCCTTGCCGTCCGGCAACAGAGTGCCTTCGATGTACAACACGTCGCCGCCGCTTTCGGTCCAAGCCAGGCCGGTTGCCACGCCGGGAGGCAAATCCCGCCGCGCTTCCTCCTGATTGAACGGCTCTGGTCCCAGCATCTCGACCAGATCCTCCAGGCTCACCGTGAACGGTCCAGCTGCGCCTTCAGCAAACTTCAGAGCAACTTTACGAGTGACGCGTCCGATGGCCCGTTCCAGCCGACGGAGCCCGGCTTCGCGAGTATAGCCGGAAATGATCTTCCGCACGGTCTCGTCCGGCAGAGCGCACTGCTCCACGGTCAGCCCGGTTTCTTTGAGTTGTTTCGGGATCAGATAGCGCTTGGCGATTTCGAGCTTCTCTTCTTCGCTATAGCCGGCCAGGCGCAGGATCTCCATACGATCGAGCAACGGCTGCGGGATAGTATCCAGCGCGTTGGCGGTAGTTACGAACAGCACCTTCGAAAGATCGAAAGGCAGATCGAGATAGTTATCGCGGAACGTTTTGTTCTGCTCCGGATCCAGGATCTCGAGCAAAGCGTGCGCCGGATCGCCACGGAAGTCGTGACCCAGCTTGTCCACTTCGTCGAGCATCAGCACCGGATTGTTCGCGCCGGCGCGACGCATGGCTTGTATCACACGGCCCGGAAGAGCGCCGATATAGGTCCGGCGATGCCCGCGCAGTTCGGCTTCGTCGTGCAAGCCGCCCAGGCTCATGCGCTCGAACTTACGATTCAAGGCACGGGCGATGGATTGGCCGAGCGAAGTTTTACCAACTCCGGGAGGGCCGACGAAGCACAGGATGGGCGCCTTGGCGTTCGGATTCAGCTTCAACACGCCGAGATGTTCGAGGATGCGTTCCTTCACATCTTTCAGGCCGAAGTGATCTTCATCCAGTACCTGGCGAGCCTTCGCGATGTCGAGCGAATCCTCGGTACTCTTCGTCCAGGGCAATTCCAGGACATAATCCAGATACGTCCGGATGACGTTGTAATCCGGCGCACCAGGAGGCAGCTTTTCCAACCGATCCAGCTCACGCGTGGCTTCCTTCAGGATTTCTTCGGGCAAGTCGGCCTTCTCCAGGCGTTCACGCAGCTGTTGCGCTTCAGCCTGTTCGCCGCCTTTTTCGCCCAGCTCCTGCTGGATGGCACGCATCTGCTGGCGGAGCAAATAGTCCTTCTGTTCCTTGCTCATTTCGGTGCGAGCTTCGGTGGTGATCTTGTTGCGGAGTTCCAGCACCTGCACTTCATGCATCAGGTAGCGATGCAGCATGCGCAGCGCTTCAGCGCGCGTGGGCGCCTCGAGCAGCGATTGCGATTTTTCAGCGTCCAGGCTGAACATGGCCGCCAGTACGAAGGTCAACCGTAGCGGATCTTCGTTCGAAGCGAGCAATCCGCGCAGTTCCTGCGGAGTGTTCGGCTGAGCCAGTGTCAAAGCCTCGCCCGCCAATTCCACTAAGGCGCCCTGCAGTGCTTCAATCTCCGGACCCTTGTCATCGGGCAAGGCTAGCGGCACGGCGCGGCCTTTTAAGAACGGCTCCGAACTGTCGATCTTCAGCAGCGTGACGCGCTCCATGCCGAGCACCATCAACTCCAGATGGCCCTCGCCCGAGCGATTCATTTTGCGAATGACGGCTTTGGTCCCGATGGCGTAAAGATCGTCCTTGCCGGGCAAATCGATATCGGCATCGCGTTGTGTAAATACCAAAATCTCTTTCGATTCCGACGCCAGCGCGGCCTCCACGGCGGCGATGGATGCCGGACGACCCGCCGATAACGGCATCAGCAGGTAGGGGAACAGCACCGCGCTTTTCAGCGGCAGCACCGGGAGTGTGTAGACAACAGGTTGTTCAGACATTTTCATTCCCTTCGGTGATCATCCTCACCAATAACAAGCCTTCGCGCGCCACGATGGTCACGCGGGCATTTTCCAGATTCGCCGGCATCATCAAGGAGCGCTCGAAGCGGTTGTACGAGATCTCCATGGAGTAATAGCTGGAGCCCTCTTCCAGGAACGAGTCACGCCGGACACCACTCACCACCAAGCGACGGCCCTGAAGAGCGACCGTGACGTCCCCGATTTGGACGCCGGCCAAGTCGAATTTCACCAGCCAACCGTCCTTGGTGCGGTAAACGTCGGCCGAGGGTTGCCACGGCTCCGGTTGTTCCGCCAGGAAGATCGGCCAGCTTATGCTTTGTTTGCTCATATGTTCAATACCGACTCTGCATGTTGGATGCCGCCGGAGACAAAAAGAAGCAGGTTCCTTACTCAAGAAACCTGCTTCCGTTGCGCTAAACTTTCGTCGGCCCCGCGAGGGGGACGGCTTACTTGTTCTGAACTACAACAAACTGCGTGCCTTGTCCGCGTTTGACCAGCAAAAGGGTGGACTCGCGCGAGGCACCTGTCTTGATGGAGGAGTTGAACTCGGGGACCGTGGTCACTGGTTTCCGGTTCACCTGGACGATAATGTCGCCCTGTTGCAGTCCGGCAGCCGAGGCGGCCGAATCCGGGTCTACTTCAGTGATGACGACGCCCTGGGTGCCTTCGGGAACCTGCAGTTGCTGGCGGAGGTCAGACGTAAGAGCCTGGACCGACACGCCATGCAGCGCTCCCTTTTCGCCGGTATTGGGCAGATTGCCTTCGCCCTCGCCCTTGTTCTCAGCTTCCAGGTTGAATTCGCCGAGAGTTACGGGGACATTGAGAGACTCGCCGTTGCGGGCCACCTTTAGGTTGATGGTGGTGCCAGGCGCGAAGCCGGCAACTTGCAGCCGGAAAGTGTTCACGTCGTCCATGGAAGTGCCATTGACGGCGGTGATTACGTCACCCACCTTCAGGCCGGCCTTGGCAGCCGGGCTGCTGGGTTCTACTTGGGCGATGGCCACTCCGTGGCTGTTCGGCATGCCGAAGGCTTTCGCCATATCGGGTGTCAGTTCCTGCGGGAGGATACCCAGGAATCCGCGAGTAACTTTGCCCTTGCTCATGATCTGATCCATGATGTTGCGAGCCAGGTTGGCAGGGATGGCGAAACCGATACCTTGATTGCCGCCGGTCTCACCGGACAGGATGGCGGTGTTGATGCCAACCAGGTCGCCACGGGTGTCGATCAGCGCGCCGCCGGAGTTGCCGCGGTTGATGGCGGCATCAGTCTGGATGAAGTCTTCAAACCGCTCGATGCCCAGACCCGCGCGACCCTTGGCGCTGATGATGCCCATCGTCACGGTCTGTCCCAAGCCGAACGGCTCACCGATGGCGAGAACCACATCGCCGACTTCGGAATGAGCGGAGTTGGCGAACGGTAACGTGGTCAAGCCGCTTTTGTTGATCTTTAGAACCGCAATGTCGGTGTATTTGTCGGTTCCAATTACTTTAGCCGGATATTCTTCCTTGTCGGCGAAAGACACTTTCACGTCGGTTGCGCCGTCGACCACGTGGTTATTAGTCAGGATGTAGCCGTCCTGACTCACTACAACGCCCGAACCAAGACTGGTGGCGCGTTGCGAACGCGGCTGTTCCTGCTGCTGCGGCATGCGGCCGCCAAAGAACTGCCGGAAAAATGGATCGTTGAAAAGGCCCTGGCCGCCGCCTTCGGGACCACCCTGGTCCTTGACTACTTTCGAAGACGAGATGTTCACCACCGCCGGCATGGCGCGTTTCACGATCGGAGCGAACGTGGTGATAGGACCGGTCTCGGCCGCCCGAGAAGTGTCCGCAAAAACGGGAATTCGATTCGGGCTGCTGATGGTAACGACGAGCGCACCAGCGAGCAGGGCAATAACGGCGAACAGTGCCGCCGTGGATTTGCTGATATGACCCTTCATAGTGTTTAAGCTTCCTCTTTTTTTTAAGCTGCTTCGCTTACTTAACTTCCTCGAGAGCCGCTTCACGCTCGCGACTCGCAGGTTTCGATTCAAATACCAAGTGACCGGCAGGGTCCAGATCCACCATCACCCGATGGCCATCCCTGACCTCGCCTCCGAGAATCCGGCGCGCTAGTGGCGTTTCAATCTCGCGCTGGATGGCCCGTTTCAACGGCCGGGCGCCGTAACTAGGATCGTAGCCCGAGCGGACCAAATATCCGCGAGCCCGATCCGTCAATTCCAAATCGATGTGACGGTCAGCCAGCCGTTTGCGCAGGCTGCCCAACTGTATCTCCACAATCTGCTTCAAGTGCTCCTCGGTGAGAGCGTGGAACACGATAATTTCATCGACGCGGTTCAAGAACTCCGGACGGAAATGAGCGCGCAACTCTTCGAGCACCGTATCCTTCATCCGGTCGAACCCCGCACCTGAGAAGGTCCCCCTGTATTCCAAGATGCGCGGGCTGCCGATATTGGACGTCATTATTACGATGGTGTTCTTAAAGTCCACGGTGCGGCCTTGGCCGTCGGTTAAACGTCCGTCGTCTAGAATCTGCAGCAACACGTTGAACACGTCGGAATGCGCCTTTTCAATCTCGTCGAAAAGGACTACACAATATGGACGACGCCGGACGGATTCCGTTAGCTGTCCCCCCTCTTCGTAACCTACGTAACCCGGAGGAGCCCCGATCAAGCGGGCCACGGTATGTTTTTCCTGGTACTCGGACATGTCGATCCGAATCATGGCTTTCTCGTCGTCGAACAAAAACTCCGCCAGGGCGCGAGCCAGCTCGGTTTTCCCAACGCCCGTGGGCCCCAGGAAGATAAAACTGCCGATCGGACGGTTCGGATCCTTCAGTCCGGACCGGGCGCGCATCACCGCTTCGGCGACGGATTGGACGGCTTCGTCCTGCCCGATCACTCGTTCATGCAACTCGTCTTCCAGATGCAACAGCTTCTGCATCTCTCCTTCGAGGAGTTTGGAAACCGGCACGCCGGTCCACCGGCTAACCACCTGGGCGATGTCTTCCTCGTCCACTTCCTCTTTGAGCAGACGCTTGCCCAGCTGCTTTTCGGCCAGACGGGTTTCCTCGGCGCGCAGCTTGTTCTCAAGCTCCGTTAGTTTGCCGTATTTCAGCTCCGCGGCCTTGTTCAAATCGTATTGGCGCTCGGCTTTATCGATATCGATCCGGACCTGTTCGATCTGCTCGCGTATCGTGCGCAGCTTTTGCACGCCTTCCTTTTCGGCCTGCCATTGAGCCTTGAGTGCGTCCGACTCCGATTTCAGGTCCGCGATTTCCTTCTCAATCTTTTTCAGACGGTCTTTGGATGCGGCATCGGACTCTTTCTTCAGGGCCTCACGCTCGATTTCCAGCTGCATGATGCGGCGCAGGATCTCGTCCAGATCCGCCGGCATGGAATCGATCTCAGTGCGCAATTTAGCTGCGGCTTCATCCACCAGATCGATAGCTTTATCTGGAAGAAAGCGATCGGTGATGTAGCGGTTCGAGAGCACGGCCGCGGCCACCAGAGCGGAGTCCTTAATTCGAACGCCGTGGTGGACTTCGTACCGCTCGCGCAATCCGCGCAGGATGGAGATGGTGTCTTCGACGCTCGGCTGATCGACGAACACTGTCTGGAATCGGCGTTCCAGCGCCGCGTCTTTTTCGATGTACTTGCGATATTCGTCGAGCGTTGTGGCGCCGATGCAGTGCAGCTCGCCGCGCGCCAGCATAGGCTTGAGCAGGTTGCCCGCGTCCATGGCGCCTTCCGCTTTGCCGGCGCCAACCACGGTGTGTAATTCATCGATGAACAGGACGATCTGGCCCTCGGAAGTTTGCACTTCCTTCAGCACAGCCTTGAGGCGCTCTTCAAATTCGCCCCGGAACTTGGCGCCCGCTATCAGCGCGCCCATGTCGAGCGCCACCACGCGTTTGTCCTTTAAGCCTTCGGGAACGTCGCCGCGCACGATACGCTGGGCCAGACCCTCAACGATGGCGGTCTTGCCTACGCCCGGCTCGCCGATCAGCACCGGATTGTTCTTGGTACGTCGCGAAAGCACCTGGATGACGCGGCGAATCTCTTCGTCGCGGCCGATCACCGGGTCCAGCTTGCCTTGGGAGGCGAACTGGGTGAGATCGCGGCCGTATTTTTCAAGCGCTTCGTAGGTGGCTTCCGGATTTTGCGTGGTCACGCGCTGGCTGCCACGAACCTCCTGCAAAGCCCGCATCAAGCGTTCGCGCGTAATGCCGAACTCGCGGAACAGCTTGCCGGTGACGCCCGAATCCTCGGTGGCGGCCAGGAGCACGTGCTCCACGGAAACGTAGTCGTCCTTCAGCCGTTTGGCTTCGTCCTCGGCCTGCGACAACAGCTTGGTAATCCGGTTGGTGACGTACACCTGGTCGGGTCCGCCGACGGAGCCTGACACCTTGGGCATCCGATCCACTTCCTGTTGGAAACGAGTTCTCAGTGCGTCCACCCGGATGTCGGCCTTGTTCAGGATGGAAGGGGCCAAGCCGCCTTCCTGGTCCAGGAGGGCGAGCATCAAATGCTCGGTGTCGACCTGCTGGTTACCGTGTTGAACCGCAATGGATTGGGCGGCGCGGACGGCTTCTTGGAGTTTTTCTGTAAATCGATTGAAGTCCATGGGGTGACTCACTCCCGCGATAACAATCTTAGTGTTGTGTTATCAACTGATATCAGCATATCACCATGATGGAGGTATGGCAAGATCTACGCTTGCAATTCCATCGCACAAGGTGTGGCTTTAATTATTAATAACTTATAGCACTGCCGGAGGCGACCCGACGAAAACGAAGCCACCTTGCTCCCAGTTTCGACGATCGTCAGGATCAGAGGTTACGGGCGGTCTTTGATTGAAGTTTGGTTCGCGCGGAAAACTTGCGGTGGTGGCGCCAGCGTCGGGCCAGGCACTATTTCTTGGGGACCAGGCGTCTGCGAAGCATCACGAATCCGATTAGCCCTGTGCCTATCAGGAGATACGTGCCGGCTTCCGGGGCCGCGGCCAAATCCGATGCCCCGAAACTGAAGTTATCCGCCAATGCATCCGTTCCGCTGTTGTAGGTGCTCGCCGGCACGGTGAGTTTCAGAGACGAGATTGCCGAGCTGGACGTAATTCCCCAGAAGACTTCGGTATTTCCCGTGAGCGTGGGGACCGTGTACTGGTTACCGCCGACCGTGATGCTAAAGCTCATGCCCGCGGAGCTTGCGGTCCACAAGTCCAGGCCAAGCGCGGTGATGTTGGACGGGAGAACGATGCTGATATAGGGGAGCGCGGCACCGTTGGTCGCCGGACTGGCACTTTCAATCAGAGCGTCGCCGGTACCGTCGTTGTAATACGGGTTGGCGCTACTGTCGACGACTTGGATGTTGGAGGAGCCGTAGGAATTGTATCCGATGAACTCGACACCGTCGGATGTCACGCCGGTGGCACTGTAGTAATTCGTCGCGGTCCCAGCGGGCGTCAACCCTGTAAATGTCACGGTCTGATATCCGGCGGCCGTGGCGGCTGCCCAACTGGAGAGCGTGCTGTAGGTAGTGATGGTAGTGGAATACGCCGGCACGAGCGTGAGGGCAGTACCAATCGAAAAGGACAGGATCGAAACCCGAAGCTGCAGTCGCATAAATCACCCCGATGGAAACTTGAAACTGCTAAGTGGACGCCACGCGCGGTTACTCTCCCGGACATTTGAGTAATTGAACGAGCCCCTTGCTGCGAGCGGGCAGTCACCCGTGCGGAATATTCCTGTCGTGTTGCGCTAAAAATATAGTTGACAGCTCAAGAGTGCTCTAATCATGAACCTAAAAATAGACCTGTTCGGCGCGAAAAAGTGCCTCCATTGCGATCCGCGCGGAAGCGGAAGCTGTAGTTCGTGCTTCGGAACCGGACAGAACACACACCTGAATTCACCGGAGCCCAAATGTCCCGAGTGTTCCGGCACCGGCCGATGCCGTGTCTGCGGTGGAAGCGGAAGAACGGATCAACGCTTGCCGGACGTCTCCTCGGACACCCAGGGCAATACCAAGCCGGGCATCGTGGCACGACTCTTCGGGCGATCCGGGGTTCAGAAATAAATAAGGAGAGGTACCCGGTGAAAGTGGGCCCAGTCCTCAAAGCGGCTGCATTCGTTTTCGCAGCAACGGCGGTGTCGACGGCCGCGCGAATCCCTTCCAACACTGAGATCCAGATCCGGTTGACCAAGGAAGTGAACACTTCCACGGCGAAAATAGGCGATGCGGTTTCGGCGCTGGTGATTGCCCCGGTGGTGGTGGATGGTCAAATAGCGATGGCGGCGGGAGCCACGGTCACCGGCCACGTCAAGGAAGTGACGGCGGCGGTGAATCCGGACGATCAGGCGGTGCTGGCCCTGGTTTTCGATCAGATTTCCGATGGGAGCGGGAAGAAGGTGAACATCGCCGCCAAGCTGACCGCGGTGGACGATGCGCGTGAGTCCGTGGACACCGACGGCCGCATTCAGGGCATCATCGCTTCGAAAACCGGGTCTGGACGGCTGGATCAAGGGATCAACAAAGTTTCCGAGAAGTATCCATCGTTCGCGGATCTCCTGAATACGGTGAAGCAGGCTGTACTGAAACCCGCCGATTCCAATATCGACTACAAGGCTGGCGTGGAAATGACCGTCGCGTTGACCAAGCCCCTGGATTGGACCGGCGCCGTCAAAAGTCCGGACATCGCTTCAATTGAGCCGCAAGAGCAGCTCTTTCGTCTGGTGAACAGCGAGCCGTTCCGGACCGCGACCGAGAAAGATCAGCGGCCATCCGATGTCACCAGCCTGATGTTTCTTGGCGACCGGCAACAAGTGGAAGACGCGTTTCAAAAGGCTGGCTGGTCGCAGGCGGCGAGGCTGAACGATCAATCGAAGCTGGAAACTTTCCGGGCCATGGCGGAGATGCGCGGTTACCAGGAGGCGCCCGTTTCGGTGCTGCTTTTGAATGGCCGTGCACCCGATCTGGTGTTCGAGAAAATCAACGACACGTTCGCGGCGCGGCATCATTTGCGGATTTGGCAAAGACCGGGGACGTTTGACGGGAAAGAGATATGGGTGTGCTCGGCGACCCATGACACGGGGATCCGTTTTTCGGACGAGACCCGCACGTTTATTCATAAGATCGATCCGCGGATTGATCTGGAGCGCGCCAAGGTGGTGAACGATCTGCTGCTCACCGGCTTAGTGCGCGGGCTTTCCCTGGTGGACCGGAGTGGGTTGCCGCGGGATATGGTCAACGCGACCGGCGACGCTTTGAAAACAGATGGCGGCATGGCCGTTCTCAGCTTCTGATGGTCTGTCCCCTATAATTGGGCTTGACCGAAAAGACTCGAATCTTCAAATACTACGATCTTTTGGCCAGCATCTTCATTGTGGTGCTGGTGATTTCCAACCTTCTGGGGCAGAAGATTTGCGCGTTTGGGCCGTTCCGCGTAAGCGGCGCGCAACTGCTGTTTCCGATCACTTACATTTTCGGCGACATTTTCACGGAAGTGTACGGCTACGGCGGATCACGACGCATCATCTGGATCGGATTCTTGGCGAACGCGGTGATGGCGGGCTTGGGCAATCTCATTGTCGCGCTGCCGGCGGCGCCGGAGTGGAAGAATCAAGAGGCATTCGCGATTGTGTTTCATCAAGTGCCGCGCCTGGTGGTGGCGAGCTTGATCGCATACTGGTGCGGCGAATTCGCGAACTCCTTCACGCTCGCCAAAATGAAGCTGATCACCAAGGGGCGCTATCTTTGGACCCGGACCGTGGGATCTACCGTGGTAGGGCAGGCCATCGACACGGTGATTCTGGTGCTGATCGCCTTCACTGGCGAAGTTACCAGCTCCGGCATTTGGCGGCTTATTTTGTCGGCCTATCTTTTCAAGGTTGGTTATGAAGTGATCGCGACTCCTGTGACATACGCCATTGTGGGATTTCTCAAGCGGTCCGAGGGCGTGGACACCTTCGACTATAAGACCCGCTTTACGCCCTTCGCCACCGAAGTCTAGCTATCTGGAGCGCACAGCGCGGGACGGGTTCGAAAGGAATAAATAATCGCGGCCCGTTGCGTTGTGGGCGATATGTCCGGAGCGCACAGCGCGGGACGGGTTCGAAAGGAATAAATAATCGCGGCCCGCTGCGTTGTGCGCGATATGTCCGGAGCGCACAGCGCGGGACGGGTTCGAAAGGAATAAACAATCGCGGCCCGCTGCGTTGTGCGCGATATGTCCGGAGCGCACAGCGCGGGACGGGTTCGAAAGGAATAAACAATCACGGCCCGCTGCGTTGTGCGCGATACAAATAGAAGACGCACGGACCGCGAAGGTTTTTAATAACCGCAGCCCGTGCGCTTCCGCCATCACCCAAAGCAAGATTACGGCCGGATCGGGTCTACAGGGCAAGCCGCAACGCTCAAATTGCAGGAAACGAAAGGAAAATAAAACGAAGAGTGCGGAGACCGACGACTAAAGGTCTTTGAAAAGCTGTTGCGCGGAGATTTCGAAATCGAATTCCGGCAATCGAAGGGCGGGGTACTGGAGCAAACCCGCTTCCGTGTATTCGTACAATCGCTTGAGCTGTGGATCAACCAGCCACACGTGAGGCCCCCCCCCCAACGCCGGTAATCTTCCAGTCGGTCCGTCCGGTCGTCAGGGGAAACGATTTCAATGGCTACGATTGGTGGCGTGGTGGCATAACGGCCTTCCGGACGCGCTCAATGAAAACACCTCCCCGTCCACGTAATTCGGTTCGGGGCGGTCGTCGAAGGTCAGTTCGAGGTATTCTTCCACGCCGATCTGCGATCTTGCCAACACTGCACTTATCATACTGCCATCCCCTGTTCCTTGCGCCGCGGTCAAACGCGGCAACTTGAAAATGTTTGACAGCCATGCTATGTCTACATACTGTGGGAGGTTGTCGCCATGGCAACAACGGTCTGGAAAGGGCATCTCACTTTCGGCCTCGTTTCGTTTCCTGTGAAGCTGTTCACCGCTGCGCGCAGCGAAGGCATCAGCTTTAACCAACTGCACAAGTCCGATCACTCGCGCGTCAAACAGGTGATCTATTGCCAGGCGGAAGATAAGCCCATTCCGCGCAGTGAGATCGTTAAGGGCTACGAATACGAGAAGGATCGCTACGTGGTGATCGAGGATGAGGACATCAAGAAGATGGCGCCCCCCAGCGCCAAGGTGATGGAGATCCTCGAATTCGTCAAGACTGCTGAAGTGGACCCCATCTATTTCGAAAGCTCCTACTACATGGCGCCCGACGAAGCCGGGCAGAAGCCCTACGCGCTGCTTTACGATACGCTGAAACGTACCGGATACGTGGGTGTCGCGAAGATAGCGATGCACAATCGCGAGCACATCGTCATCTTCCGGCCAGGCGCCCACGGCCTGTTGATGCATACCATGTATTACGCCAACGAAGTGCGGCGCGTGGAAGAGTTTCGCACTGACACCGGGTTGGTGAAAGAGCAGGAGCTGAAGCTGGCGGAGATGCTGGTGGAATCGCTCGCCGCGCCCTTTGAGCCGCAAAAATATCACGATACCTACCTGGATAATCTGCAGTCTTTGATCGACGCCAAGGTCAAAGGCCAGGAAGTGGTGACGCCGCCCACCGCCGAGCCGGCCAAGGTGATCGATATCATGCAGGCGCTGAAGCAGAGCCTGGCAGCGGCCAAGAAACCGCCTGCATCGGTGGAGACCCTGAACGCCGAGCCCGAGAAGAAGGCTGCCGGGAAGAAGAGAAGCGCCCGCGGTTAATGCGGCGAGATCAACGCGCTTTGGCTTGATATTCCTTCAGTTCATCCTGCAGCCATTGGCGCAGACGCGACGGCGGCTCGCCGGTTTTGGTGGGCGGAGTGATGGCTAATGCTCGTTGAGCGGCGTCGGCGGCTTGCGCATAGTTCTTGTTCAACCCGTAGGCTTCGGCCAGATAACCCAGCGCAGCGGGATTCTTGCCCGCAGCTAATTGATCGGCACGCAACGCGAATCGGAGCGCGGCCGAATAGTCGCGCAACGAGGTTACTTGAGTTTCGGCGACACTGCGCACAGCCTCGATCAATTGCTGCGGCGTAGAATCGGCGCTATCGCCGATTTTCCGGAAATACTGCACGCTCTCCTGGGCGTAAGGCACGGCCTCTGTTTTTCTGCCGGCCTGCAACAGCAGATTCGCGACGCGCCCCTGCAATTCAGCGCGCAGCATGGGATAGATCGCATTCGCCGTGTCGCGCTTGACGATCACGTCCAGAATGTCCACCGCCTTCTGCAAATTCTTCAGCGCCTCCGGAGCGTTCCCCGCGTAGCCATTCACCAGGCCGATGGAACGATACAGATCCACGCGCCGGTACTGAGCTCCGACGTTCTGCGGATCCGCCGTGGCCAGCGCATCCAGAACCGGCCGTGCTTCATTCAGGTTCGCCAACGAGTGTTTGAAATCTCCCAACTGACCTTGACCCCATCCCACCAGCACCAACAATCGTGCGCGATGCTGTTCGACTTCGGCGCTTTCTCGCTCGAGATTTGGCAGGTGCGCCAAAAGTTCTAACGCCGTGGAGTAAGCCTCGACGCCTTTTTGCGGGTCCGGCGTAGCTTCAATCCTTCCGATATATTCATAAGACTCGGCCAGCGATTGAATGGTCTGCGGATTGGCCGGATCGATGCGCAGCGCGCTCTGAAGGAAGCTCACAGACTTGTTCAGGTAGGCCAGCGGAGCATCCGCGTTGAAAGTGATGTATCCACCCGTTTCGCTGACCAGCTTGCCGTAAACTTGCCAACCGCGGCCGGCGTCCTGCAGGCTGCGAACGTCGCGGGGATGGCCGGCGGCAATGCGATCGAAAGTTTCCGCCGATTTTTGCAGCCATGGAAAAGCTTCGCGGTATTGTCCGGTAGCCGATAGCGCGCCGCCGAGATGCTCTTCAACTGATGCGAGAGTTTGGAGTGCCGCGACATCCCCCGGATGCTCGCGAACCAGCGGCTCGACAATGCCGAGAGCCTTGCGGTTGATTTCGATCGCTTTGGCATTGTTGCCGAGCGTGTCTCCCGCGCCGAATTTGCCCCCGAGAATGGTGCCTAGCCGCAGATAGCCTTGTCCGAGCTCCAGACGTAGCGCCGGATCGTTGCTCCTGATTGCGGCCAGCCGATCCAGGTATTCCAGCGTACGAACGGCCATATCGGCCTGTACCGGCATAGTGCCGGGAACCTTCCCGACCGAATCGTACAGATCGAAGAGTAAATAATTGGCCAATTGACGAGCGTCGTTGAAACGCCGGTCGGCATTGGCGCGTTCTTCCCGTGCAATGTGCGCCTGCCAGAGAGTGCCCGCGATTCCGGCGGTCAGCGACAGGAACAGGACCGCGGCTGCGGAAACCGCCAGGCGATTGCGACGCACGAATTTTCTCGCGACATAAAGCCAGGTAGCTTGAACCGCCGTAACAGGCTGGCCATCCAAATAGCGCTGGATGTCGTCGGCCAACTGCGCGGCCGAGGCATAACGCTCCTCCGGGTTTTTCGCCAGCGCCTTTAACGCGATGCTGTCCAGGTCGCCGTCCAACGCTTCCCCTTCGCTAGAGCCCACCGTACTGGGAGGAGGAACATCTTTTTGAGTCACCGCTTCCATCAGCGCCGCCGGGCTGAGCTTGGCAGCATCGAACGGACGGCGACCGGCCAGCAGTTCATAAAGCACAACGCCCAGCGAATAAATATCGCTCGCAGCCGTGGCTGGACGGCCTCGCAGAATCTCAGGGCTGGCGTACATCGGCGTCAGAAAAACATTGGCCGTGGCGGTTTGCTCCAGGCCTGCTTCGCCGTCGATCAATTTGGCGATGCCGAAATCCAGCAGCTTCGGTTCGCCTTCCGCCGTCACCAGGATATTGCCCGGCTTCAGATCTCGATGCACCACCAGATATTGATGGGCCGCATTCACCGCCGCGCACACCTTCAAGAACAATCCCAATCGTGCCCGAACCGAGAGATGGTGCTCGTCACAATACCGATCCAGACGAACGCCTTCCACATACTCCATCACCAGGTACGGCTCGCCCTGGGAACTCATGCCGCCATCCAACAGGCGGGCGATGTTGGGATGCTCCAGGCGCGCCAGCAATTCGCGCTCGCGGCGAAAGCGGTGGACTGAATCCGGCGCGGCCAGATAGGGAGACAGGATCTTCAGCGCGGTTTGTTGCTCATGCTGGCCGTCGGCGCGGCGAGCCAGCCAGACTTCCCCCATGCCACCGCGCGCCAGCAGATGGATGGTCTGCCAGTTTCCAAAGCGTCTGCCGACCGACGCCGCGCGGGCTTCCGTATTGGCAGCGCGCTCGTCATCAAAGGCCCGAACCATGCGCTCAGCTTCTTTGCGCAGCCCCTCGTTTCCATTGCAACGCTGATCCAGGACCAGGCGACGGCTGCCGGCATCGAGCGCACAAACCTCATCGAAGATGTCTTGGAGCCGCCCCCAATCATCATTCATGGGGCTTTGGGTCATAGCGCCCCGCCTTTATGGCGATTCGGAAGAATGAAGCCTATCGTATAGCCAAGCCCGGGCGAAGCGCAAATGCCTCTCGATGGTCGCGTCGGACACTCCGCGCAGCTCGCAGATTTCGGGAACCGTGCAGCCCATCAGGTACCGCAGCTCTACTAAGCGGACCTTGTCGGCATCCACCTGCTCCAGTTCATCCAAGGCGCGGTCCAGATCCAACATGTCCTGTCCCCGGACATCGATCCAGCTCAGGTCGTCCGACATCGGCACGCGATGCTGGCTGCCCTCCCGTTTTTGGGCCAGGCGCAGGCGAGCCTGGTCGATCAGAATACGCCGCAGCTCTGCCGCAACCACCGAAAAGAAGTGATTACGATCCTGCCATTCGATGCGTTCCAGCTTGCGCAGCCTGAGGTAAGCTTCGTTTACCAGCGCGGCCGGCTCTGTAGCCATGCGCTCCTGCGCGGCGAAGCCGGCGGCGATGGCCAGCATGCGCTGGTAGGCCCACCCGATCACCAAGTCGTAGGCGTGCGCATCTCCGGCCTGCCAACGCCGCAACAAAGTGGTGATGTCGGTCGGCTGGCTGGGTTCCGACATAAAGCATATTATCGTCCGAGCAAGGCGGCCGGTGTATATGCGGAGGAGTGTGGAGCTGGAACCCTCCAGCGTGCGGCGAGCTTTACTTGCCCACCAGGTGCTGCAGGTCTTTGTTGTTCTCCTGGCAGATGTACTCCATCAGCTCCTGACCAGGGGCCCAGCGCGCGGTAGTGACTACCGACCAGGGCTTGGTGTAGTAATCGGGATCGTCGATGGTGGCTTCCAGACGCAGTGTATTCGAATCCGGCCGCGTGAACTTTTCGGTTACGTGCAGCTTCTCGCCGTGCCCGTGACCAGCGGCATCCAGCCAGGTTCTGTCGTTCTGCCCAATGGTATCCACCACCAGGGTGTCGCCTTCCCAGTGGCCGACCGAATATCCCAGGTAATCCGGATTCGGGTCCACGGGCTGCTTCCGTCCGTCCATCCAAATGACACGCCACACGTGTGCGCCGCCCTCATAAATGAACAGGATACGGTCGGGCAGCTGGAAGATTTCAGTCGGGTAGGGGGTGTACATCATGCGGGGAACGCCGGGCGGAAGGCAGAACCCCTCCGGATCGTCCTTGGAATGGGTTTCGGTGCGCTCATCGAACTCCTTCTTGCCGAGCGCCGTGAAAGGTACCACCACGGGTCCGCCGTCCGGTGCCCGTCCCTGCTTCTGCATGTCGATGATGTAGGGCACCTGCCACATACCCTTCGCCAATCCGCCAAAATCCGGCTTGCCGGCGTTCACTCCGTAAAAGGGATTGTCAGGCAGCCGGGGCGCCGGGCCGGCTGGCGGACCGGGAGGTTGCCTGCGAAATCCGTTCGGTGCGCGGCCGCCTTCTGGAGCCCCCGCTCCGGGACCTGCCGCGCCGGGGGGGCGGGCCTTCCTGAGCCTGTGCCGGACTCAGCCAGAGGATGGCGAAAACCGCCGAGATCGCAAACGAAGCCAAACGTTGATATGTCACTCTTGAGATCTTCCCGCATTCCATCAGGGAAGGCAAGGTGGGCTATCAACTGTATTGATCCGGATTAGCTGCCGGGCGTGGTCACCGCCGGAGTGGTGCGGTCCCTCAGGACTACGGCCGACACCCTCGTAGGCCTCAGTCTTGAGTGCCGAACCAAGGGGTTCGGCGCGGACGGGAGTGTCCGCCCGACCGCTGAAAATGCCAATTTGGCCGCTTCTTGCTACTTGGTCGCCACGTCCCAATGCTCGGCGATCTTGCCGTCGTCGATGCGGAACATATCGAACCAGGTGGTAGTGTACTTTTCGCTTTTGTTCTTCGGGTCCGGCATCTCGCGCACGAACGATAATGTCACGTAGTTGCCTTCGGCTTGAATCGCCACCAGGCCCGGCACCGTGTCCTGCACCGGCTGGGGTCCTCCCAGCTTGGTGAAATAAGCCTTGAAGCCCACAATGCCGGTGTCGGCGTTCGGGTTGTGCTGGATGTAATCGGCCTTCATGTATTTGTCGGCCTCGTCCAGATGGCGCGCCCGCAGCACCACGCGGAAAAAGTCGTAGCAGAGCTTCTTGTTGGCCGCGAGTTTCGGATCCTTGCTTTTGAGCAGCGCGGCCTGATCGGGAGCAGGCACAACCGGCAGCGCCGCAAAAACGGGCGCGGCGAACAGAGCGAGCGAAAGGGCGCAATGAAGTCGAGTCATACCTGAGAGTTATATCAAACAAGAGTTATAGCAAGAGGGGGAATTTATCACAAGATCGAAAGGCATTGACAAACGAATCCAGCCGGCTTAACATGTCGTTATGCGACATGTCGTACCGCAACCAACCTTGGAAGTTAAGCCACTCTCGGAGCCGGTCCTGCTGATTCTGACCAGCTTGGCGGCGCATCCGCGCCACGGTTATGCCTTGATCAAAGACATTGAGCTGTTGAGCTCCGGCCGGGTGCGCATGAGCACCGGGACTTTGTTTGGCGCCCTGCGGCGATTGCTGGAGGACGGCTGGATTGAGCGCTTTGAGCTGGAAGACACGTCGCGCCTGAAGCAGGGCTATCGTCTCACGGCAGCGGGCCGAGCACAATTGCAGGCTGAGCTGGAGCGGATGAGAGAGCTGACGCGCGCCGGTTTCGCGCGGCTGAAGGCGGCGGAGGCTTTATGAAACGGGCTTTTCGGTTCTGTTTGCTTTTGTATCCGCGCGGCTATCGCGATCGATTCGCTGAAGAGATGCTGAACGTTTTTGAAGAGACGTCGGCCGAGCGTGGCGACCACCGCGGAGGTTGGTATGTTCGATTCGCCTTCGCGGAGATTGCCGGACTGATTGGAGGCGCGGCGGAAGCCTGGTTGGATCAGCCATGTTTCCACAAACGTCCGGCCACCCCGGCTGCGGCCCAGAGTGCATCACGGGGCTGGCAGCCGCAGGAATTAATTGAGGCCCAGCAGCGCGTTGACGCGAATGTCGCGGCCATGGTCCAGGCCATTGCCAATCATCAGTTCGAACGGGCGCGAGTTCTTTCCAACCAGGAGCGCGAAGTGCGGGAGAGATTGCGCGTTCTGCGCGAGAAATACGGCGACGAATACGGAATGAGCGTTTAGGTTCCAGCCGCCGTTTGCGCCGGGAATGCACGCAGCAGCTCTTCAGCGTAGAGCGCGCCTGCCGGTGTCTCTTCGTGCTTGAAGAAGACATAAACATCGCGGCCCCCTTCCAACATCTGCTGGACGCGATCGGCAATCTCTTTGCGATCTTCTGGCGAATACTCGGGCATCCGCAACCGGAAATAGACGAATCCGGATGTGATCACTTTCGGGATCACGATTTTCTCGGACTCCGCCAGGCACAGCGCCACGCCATGCTTTTCGAGCAATCCGTACACCGCGTCGGTGAGCCAAGACGCATTGCGGAACTCGAACGCGCAGCGAATGTCGCGCGGCAGGGTTTCGAGAAAATCCCTCAGCAGCGCTTCATCGCATTTGAGCGCAGGCGGCAACTGGAAGAGAACCGGACCCAGCCGGCGCGCGGTCCGCAGCGGATCGATGGCGCGAAAGAAAACCTCGGTGAACTCCGATGGCTTCAGCCTCAAGATATGCGTGATGCGCATGTGCGCCTTCAGGGGGAATGCGAAGCCCGATCGAGTGTCGTTGACCCAGTTTTCGAGCGTGGATGCCGACGGTAGCCGCCGGAACGTGTAGTTGACCTCCACCGCGTTGAGACGCGTCGCGTAGAAAGAAAGGAATTTCTTGGCTGGCAGCTTCTCGGGATAGAATTCGGGCTTCCAACTGGGGTAAGCAAACCCGGAGGTTCCTGAATAGAGGTTTGGCATTTACTTAAGAACAGAATACTGGCATCCGCGGGCCGGCGCTGCGCATCCCATACAATAGTTTAAACAGTAGTGATTCCGGAAAAGGCCCCTAAGAAAACGTCGTCCGAGCGCCTGCGCGAGTTGTGGCCGGACATCCGCGAGATGATGCGGCCCCGGCGCAAGGTGCTGGCTATCGGCT
>Ga0206836_10058_pt1 | contig 33131 bp, 35 predicted proteins | sample Alteio_BWOrgCont_28_FD_152871 | JGI IMG/M metagenome (GOLD analysis project Ga0206836, IMG submission 152871) | Enriched cells from forest soil in Barre Woods Harvard Forest LTER site, Petersham, Massachusetts, United States -... | ecosystem: Environmental > Terrestrial > Soil > Temperate forest >...
TGGCCACAGAAAATATTTCTCACTATCTTGAATCTAAAACAACCACCGTGGGAAATATAACAACCCAAACATTTAAACTCCCTGGAAACATTGCCCTATCCATTAAGGTAGATACCGATCTTGCTGCACAAGAAGCCGCTGCAGAAAAAGTTGCGCCCACAACTGCGGAGTGCACCATGACAACATCTACAGATGGCAAAACAACGGTCACAATGCAGGCCACTCCCAGCACAACCATGACCATTAGTGGCAATATGACCTTAAATCAAATGACATTAATGATTATGACACTTATGGCGATGGTATTCACCACAACAGCCATTATTAATAAGCTGGTGTCGCAACTTTCTGAAGTCCTTGAATATAATATGGCGGCCGCTTCGGAGCTCATTAAAATCGATACCGTGATGATCGAACAAACAAAAGACAAAGGATTTGATGCCGCAAGTATGATGCTTGTAGGTGGGGTTTTAAGCTTATGCGCCGGTGCACTTTCCTTCAGTGCCGCTGTGCCAGGAGTGCTTCAAAAGCAGAGCAAAGTACAAGAAATGGATCTCAATGAAGTTAAACTGAATAGTGAGGGACGCACGCAGTTTACAGCAAGTATTGATGCTGGAAATAAAGCTAATCTGCCAAAGTATACTCCCGCGGCTGAGAGTGAGCCGGGTGCAGTTAAAATAGGCAACGAATGGTTTAAAATAGAAAAAGGCACAGACCTAGGGACAAAGCAAACACAAAGGAATATGCTAAGCGGCGCCGAAGAGCCCATTGCAAATGGTAAAAAAGCATTATTTGACGAACATAAAGATACTCTTAAAGCAGACGACTCTGTAAAGGATGCGGTGGAACACGCAAAAACTGCAGAAATCGACCCTAATACTCCACAAACTTTTGCAGAAAAAGGCTCGGGAGGGCTTGCCGGAAGTGAAGGGTACACCAAGAAAATTAAAGCCACTCAAGAAGAAATAACGACTGCCGAACAAGCAAAACTTGCAAAGGATTTTCAAGAAACCCCCCAAGCAAAACAGCTTGAAGAGGCGGAGAAGCAAAAGAAAACGATCGAAGATAATATATCCGATCTTGAAATAGAAAAACAAACAAAACAACAAGAAGTGGCTGCTTTTAAAGTTCAAAAAACCGAACTTGAAGAAAAAGTAAAAATAAGAAATGAAAAAAAATCTAAACTTACTAATCAAAATACAGATGAAGCGAAGCGTGCGCGAAAAGAAGAGACTGACATACATAAGGAAAAAATACGAAAAAACGAAGCAAAAATACAGGAAGAAGAAGAAAAAATCAGACTAAATAGCAACGAAATACGCGAAACAAATAAAGAGATTACAGCAAATAGAGAAGGACTTGCTAAGGACGAACGTGAATTAGGAGACCTTGTAGAACAACAAAAAGCTGATAACGAGCTTATTTCTGCTTATAAACAAGAGAATGAATCATACAAAACAAAACTCAAAGATTTAGAGCTATCTTCAGATAAAGATACGAATAGAGTAGATCACTTAAAAAAGGAAATAGAGAGAACGAATAGAGGAATAGCGGAAAGAGAACCTGCTGTAGAGCGAAGAGCAAACATCATAAAAACTAAAAATGAAAGTATCGAATCCCAAAAAACTAAGATAACTGAAGATACTCAGAAAGTTAAGGACATTAAAGCAGTTGTAGCTGAAAGTAAAACAATTGTAGCTGAAAGTAAAACAATTGTAGCTGAAAGTAAAGAATTAATAACTGGGATTGAAACAAAACAACGCAATATCGATAATGAATTAAAAAGCATTGAAAAAGAAGAAACAGCTAAAACTCATAGAAATGGGACCAAAACAGACACTGAAGAAATTGCAGCTCTTCAGGAAGATATCAATACTAGAGAAACTCGAATAAAAGATATTGGCAGCAAAGACGCACCAAACACTGAACTATTTACAGCTCATAAACAAAGAGATGATTTAATCACCGATATTAATAGCAAAAAAGCTCAAATTTATGCTGAATATGGAGTTTCCATAGACAGCACAGGAAAAGCTAGCTTTCCCTTAACGGGTAAACCAAACTCCGATGCATTAGGCTTTTGGAGCAAACACGAAGCCAAGGCAACTGTAACAGACGAAGCTAACCAAAATAAAACTTTATTAGAACGCGGCCAACCAGTTGATGTAAAAAAAGATATTGAAGAGGGAAAAATCACCACTGCCTTTTTAAGAGAAGAAGATGGAAGTATTACTCATTTTCTTGCTAGAGTAGAAGAACAAAAACTAGGGAATTCAGAAGTTATTCTTATATTTAAATCCGTTAAACAAGGCGGAGGTGATGAGGTAAAAATTTATGCTCATATCGGAAACAAACCCTTCGGTGAATTTCAAAGTGACGTTTATAAAATGCGTGCATCACAATTTACAAGACGTGAATTTGCAGAAAAAGGTCAACCTTTCGAGATGATTGACGCCACAGATGCTCAAGGTAAAGTCATAGGACAAAAATACGCAGATGACACCAACCCCGATCTTATCGCCGCCCATAAGCAAACCCAAGATGCATTTAGATTTGCAACAAAGAGAGAAGCTGCACTAGAACTGCTCGAAGAAGAAGGCTTTAAATCTGTAAAATACCAAGAACACAAAAAAAAGACCCAAGAAAATTTAAGTATATTATCCCAAAGCAACCAAAGCTCATTCCATCTGATTACTGGGATGTCCGCCCTGGTGAACAGTACGGTGATGTTTTCGAACTACATCCAGCACCAAACGGATGCAGAAAGAGGGGCGTTGTCTTCGGTTACAAGCCAACATGAACAATTTACCCGTTCGATTAACGAAATTATCAACAATCTGTCCGAGTCATTGCGCCAAGCCCTCGATGGTGCCACAAACACTATTGCGTCACAGTTACGTGCCCTTATCGACGCTCTCGGAACCGTAGCCAATGGCACAATGAGATAACATATTGAATGGGACAATACGGAGGGTAGTTTCTCCGTACAATCACCTCCCACTCACCGCTCGGTTTGTATAAAAGGATTTTCTATGGCGATCAGACCTCCTCACGATGAATTTGAAGAAGACGAAGATGACGATCTTTTTGATGAAGATGAAGACGAAGAAGTTGATATGGACGAGGATGAAGAAGAGGATGAAGAAGAGGACGAAGACGACATGTTGCCCCCAGAACCTGTTGTCACTCCTCCTAAAATGCCTACTCCTCCCAAGCCAAGCGCGCCCGCAGCACCTGTATCTCAGACGCCGTCGGGCTCTGCTATAGCAACAGGTGTACAGTTCCGGGTGGCCTGCGAGATTGGAGAAGCTCACTTTACTTTAGACCAGTTGGAACAGCTCAATGCGGGGCAGGCTTTTCCCTTCCATGCCTCTTCGCAGACCGTGTATATTACTGTTAATGGAATAAGAGTTGGAGAAGGACAGTTGGTTGAAGTCGATGGGCGGCTTGGTGTTAAAATTACGCGTTGGGGAGCACGAGGCTAGATATGGAATTTCGTATTTTAAGCGGCGAGGCACAAGGTGCCGCCATCGGTCTGATCCCGCTTAAAAACTATCGTGTTGGCTCAGACTTCGAATGTGACGTATATCTCCCTGCGCCTTTGGGCGAAGGGAACGAAGATAGTGCTTTACCTGCCGTATACTTTGAGTTTTCTTTAACACCAGACAATGAACTTATATTTAATAATATAGGATGCCCCCTTGTAGGGTATCCTCAAAAAACCAAAACAAACATCGAAGATAACACCCCCCTAGAAGCTCCTTTGCTTATGGAATTTTTAGGTTTAAGATGCGTGGTGTGCCCCGATTTAGACGACAGCGACACCTGGATGCGTTACCTTGACGCCCCTCCCCCATCAGCATCAAAGTCCCAGGAAGCTTTGTCGGAACAAATTTTAAATAACACTCAAGACGAGCCGACCCTGTCGGATGCGGAGCAGTCTGTCTTGCAAGATATTCCCAAATTTGACGACAGCAAAAAACCTAATTTGTTTGATAGATGGTTTTTAAAAACCACGACCCGTTTGCGTAAAATTAAATCTTTAGAAACTGCCATTAAAAAAATAGAAGTTTTTAAGCTTGTTTACGCCGATGCTGTTCTTAAAAATAGAAGAATGATGTTAGCAATTGCCTTAGGTTTATGCGTTATTATATTTGTTTCTATTGTTTATTCCTTGGCCAACACCTATTCAGTAGACTCCAATCAAGAACATCAGCAACAAATTGCAGACAAAATAACCGCAATCCGCAATCTCGAACTCAACTTGCCGGCAAAATATTCCCAGCTACGTGCTTCACCGTCAATTTCGGGAAAAATCGTTATAGAAGGCGTCGTTAAAGACAACAACGATATCGAATTTATAAAAAAATATTTTTCTGCGTACAAAGACTATATTGAGTTTAAGCTTATTACTGCGGCAGAGGCCATTAAAATAATCAATCAAATTATACAAAGCCTCAACTTAACCACACTCACTCCACAATTTAACGACACGACTTATCGCTTGGGCCTTATCGGGATTTTACAGGACATGGGCCTTTTAACCGATCTCGAACTCGCTATTAGTACACGACTTCCTGCAGCAGGAGATGTAGATACCTCGCAAATTTATAGCCTGTCGGAAATAGAAACGGAATTAAACGACATTCTAAGTAAAAATGGTTACGACAAACGTCTTACCGTTACAAAAGACTTACCGAGGGGCGTGGTGGATATTACGGGTTACTTAACCGAAACAGAAATTGCAGGTTTGAAGGCAGAAATAAGTGCCTTTGATGAAAAATATAAGGCTCTCATGCATGTTACGTTCAACGTGAAGGACGCCTTGGCATCTTTGCCTATCCGTATTAGCGAAGTGCATGCAGGAGGGGATTTTCCCTATATTGTAACGCAAGATGGTCAAAAAATTTATCAAGGTGGTGGCGTCGACGGAGTTAAAGTAGAGAGAATTACCAGCAAGGAAATTATGTTTTCGGGTAAGTTTAATTTAATTCTGCGGCTGGATGGCGAAAGCATTCTTTCTACTGCTGCTCCATTACAGGATGAAGATTCGGATGAAGACAATACTTCTCCAGACACAAGTAAGGTAGATCCCACAAAAAAAGACGGCTCCCTACCGGAGCCGCCTTCTGAAATCATCATCTTAGATAAAAATAATCACTAAATCGCAAAAAGAATATGATTTAATTCGTGCTCAATCACACTTCTTTCTTCTTCACGTGCTACGGAAATTTCGCTTACAAGCATATTACGAGCGCGCTCAAGCATCTTTTTCTCGCCAAAAGAAAGCTCTTTATCGGAGCTTAAGCCAGACAAATCACGCAGCACTTCTGCAATCTCAATAAGGTTTCCCGTATTTAATTTATCATTAAGAACACGGAAACGACGGTTCCATGTTACTTTTGATTTTTTAGAGGGAGAACGGAGAATGCCATAAACTTTGTCTACATCAATTGATGAAATTACACGACGCAAACCTACCGTTTTTGCCGAACGTGTCGGAACCATGACTTTTGCACCAGTGGAGTGAACTTTGATAACATAAAACTCTTGAGCACATCCACCAACACTGCTAGCTTCAATCTTTTCTATGGTACCTACACCGTGGCAAGGATAGACCGCTTTTTCACCAATGCAGAAATCATACAATTTTTCAGCGCTCATAGGAAAAGGGCCTCCTGGTTTTTTTTTCGAAAGACGGGAATTTAAACAATTGCGAAAATAAGGAATGTTCCAACAAATCAAAGACCAAACTATACATTACCTTAAACACATTGATATGTCAATAAAATTTACGCAGCGGCAAAAAAGTCTTGACTTACGAACACTTGCCGTAACAGGATGAGTCGTTTTATAATGTGCCAAAATATTGGTCAACCCGACAGGAGGGAATGATATGACGATAAATCTTGTCGATTTTATTGGGAAAATTAGAGATCCTCTTCATAATACCATCCCATTTTCACGGTGGGAAAAAATAATTATGGATATGCCCGAATTTCAGCGACTGCGCCGGATCCGGCAAACATCCTTTATTCATTACGTATTTCCTGGGGCTACCCATTCTCGATTTTCACATTCCCTTGGCGCAATGCATATTGCATGGAAAATGTTTTGCGCCCTTGTTGACAACCAACAGCAGATTTTAAAGTCCCAAAACGCCCATCCTTCTTTACTGCAGACCGTAAACGCCCTCACCACCCTCAAACATGAGCCCTACCTCGTCCAGTGCCTTCGCTTTGCAGCCCTGTTGCATGATTGCGGACATTCCGCCCTCAGCCACTCGGGCGAAAAATTTATGCATACGGGCACAAACCACGAACATTACTCACTTTTGGTTATAAAAAGGCTCTTTCAAGGAACAGGACATACCCATGAGGGCACAAATCACCCCTGGATAGGCCCACAAATGGGTCAGGACGTCTGTGCTGTCCTCGATTTATCTCAATCCCCCTCTGCCGAAGGCCCTCTTGCTAAAAGCGGGCTTCAAACCCTTCTTCATGAAATTGTGAGCGGAGAGGTAGATGCCGATAGAATGGACTACTTAAGAAGGGATTCTCTCCATTGCGGAGTGGTCTACGGACATTTCGATTTAGAACGTATTCTAGATTCCCTGGTCTTTTACTGCGATGAAACAACTCAAAACATGCACTTGGCGATTCGGAAGCAAGGCCTTTTTGCATTTGAAGACTATCTCCATGCACGCCTTAGTATGTATGGTCAGGTTTATTTTCACAAAACCGCCACCGCCTGCGAGGCTATGCTCGAGCACATACGCCACCACCTCCAAGATCCCCATCTACCTGCTCAGCTAGACGAATATTTAGCCATTGATGATCAGTCTTTTCTGCATTTTATGATGGCAAAGATAGAAAACTCTCCAGATAAAAATTATCTCTCTACACTCGCTTACGATCTCATGCACCACCGCAAGCTCTGGAAGAGGATTTACGAAGAGCGCATTCCCCCAGATCACAAGAGCACTGCTTTTCCCTCACACAGCGCAGAGATTGTTAAAAAACTGCAATCGCTCGACATCCCCGTTGAAATCATTGATTCGAAAAAAAATCTCACAAGATTTTTGCCTAAGGGAAAAGATTCTCAAAAAATAAATAAATTTAAGGTCGTTCTCAAAAATATTCATTCCTTTCATAATCTCGTACCTATCGAAGAGCACAGCTCCCTTATCAACCGCCCCGAAAATATCACCATCCGACGTGTTTTTGTGGCACCCTATAAAAAAGACGGCACGCCCACTCCCATGGAGTTGGTTCAAGACGTTGTGGCAAAAAAATAAAATTTAAAAAATAAAGACAAAAGATATGAAGGCAAAATCTCCAAATCCACATCCCCTTCTTTTTACAGTATCCGATGGTACGGGCGAAACCGCTCTGAGCATTGTGCGAGCTGTAAAAGTGCAGTTTGAACAGGACGAAATTGAAATTGAGCGGTTTAATAAAATCCGCTCACGCGAAGAACTTCTTGAAATTTTAGTGCGGGCTCAAGAAAAAAAAGCCACAATTGTCGCCACACTGGTAGACACCGAACTGCGGGTTTTTTTAATTACGCGTTCTATGCAACTGGGAGTAAAGGTGGTCGACGTGCTTTTTCCCCTGCTCGAAACCCTCTCCGAACAACTTGGCAAACGCCCTAACGCAATTCCAGGGCTCCTACGACAACTCGATGAAAGCTATTTTAAACGCATTAGTGCCATCGAATACACAGTACGACACGACGACGGAGTGCAGTCTCACGAATTAAAAGACGCCGATATTGTTCTTATTGGAGTGTCACGAACCTCTAAAACACCGCTCTCTATGTATTTAGGGCACAAAGGCTATAAAGTTGCCAATATCCCCGTTATTCAAGGCGTAGAACCACCAGAAGAACTTTTTCAAATAGATCAGCGTAAAATCATTGCCCTTATGATCGATTCTAACCACCTTTCTAAAATTAGAAAGGCCCGTATTTCAAGCCTCAGTCTGCCCACAGACAATGAAGGGGAATACGCGGCGTCAAACAGTGTTTTCGAAGAACTCGAATGGAGTTTGACTATTTTTAAAAAAAACAAGAAATGGCCTGTTCTTGATGTCACTGGAAAGGCTCTCGAAGAAAGTGCCGTAGAAATTGAAGAAATTATTCTCTCTCGTTATCCCGAACTCAAAGAAGACATAAACATTTAAAAATTGCCCACCTCCGTCGAAAAACCAACACCTCTCCCTCAATATTGAACCGCTCTCTCCCGATATCTCGGAAGTATATAGTCAAGAGGGCCGTACAAATGGTTTCATTTGCAAAAATATTTGAACAAGACACAAAGGTTTCCTACGAGCTTTATAGAGAGCTCGCTGGTGAATTATGCGCACCCATAGATGATATCGATATGGGGTTAGAGCTAAGATACGAGCTCTATTTAAGCAAGCTTATTTACCTTCAGAATTTACAGGTTCAGTGTTTTAAACATATTAATTCTTCTCAAAAAAAGGAGATTTTTTATGAAGTCACTGACCTCGAAAACATCTGTCGGGCCATTAAAGTAACAGAAGAGTTTTTAAAAGAAACAGTGAGAAGCTGTTTTTGCGAAAGTTTAAAATCTGCAGAAAAAAAGGCACACTATGCTTCCCGCAATCGAAACCATCGTTGATTTTTTTGAGCGCATGGGTCTGGATGAAAAAAATTATTTTTCTCTAGAAAATAGAGAAAATAATATGGTTTGTATTTATTACCAAAAAAATAACACGCATAAAAATTGGTCTATTTGGTATTTTAAACAAGAAGAGACCACAAAAAAAATAGTCTCTGCCACAGATCTTTCAAAAGAGCTTGAATTATTTAAAGTAGACCCAGAAGAGTTTATAAAACAGATTTCATCTTCGGTATTATTACAGGCTGCTTTTGCAGACGAATTTATTCGTCAGGTTACGGATATTTTAGGCCCAGATGCCGTGCAAAAAAGTATATTACAAACTCAAAATTTTATGACTAATTTATCAGAAATTGTAGAAAAGCTAATGAATCAAGAACAAACAACTCCTTCAAAAGAAAAGAAGGACAAAAAAGAATCTAAGCCTCGCCTGCGAATTGTAAAATAAAATACGAGGAAACAGCGCATGGATTCTGACGACAAGAAAGATCCTCTTAGCGAAGATCCTATGTTTCTTATGGCGACAATTGGTCAGCTGAGTGTGTGGAGCTTTCATGATATTTTAAATAATATTTTTAAGCTCGAAGGTTTTTCTGAAATTGCCTTTCAAACAGTGAGTAAAATAGAAGACGAAGAAATAAAAGCTGACTTTAAAAAGTGTCATGATGTTATGAATACAAGCATTAAAAATATTACTAATACGGTAAATCGGATACGGGCCCTTCGTGGAAAAATCGAATACTCTCCAGCAGACTATCCTATTCTTTCTCTCATTGAAATGACTCAAAAAAAGACACAATTGCCTAAAAAAATGTCGAACATTGAAGCAGAAAATATTGTTAATATAAGTCTTTTTTGCGATAAAATTATTTTTGAACAAATTTGGTTTCATCTGTGGAAATTACTGCACCAAGAGGCTTCTCAGGGTGAATGTTTTCAAGCCATGTGTCAATTTGAATTATTCAGCATTCCCGAAGAAGAACAAAATTCAACAAACATTCATATCTATATTTGGCTACAACAAGTTGATAGCTCCGCATTCCATCCAAAAGAGCTTGAATACATCGAAAAAAATTTATCTCTCTCCGAAGACCATGTGATGTATTTTACAAAAAAGATGGGCGAAAAAATATCTTGTAAAATTCTTTCTTCACAAACATCAAAAAATACTACAATATTTAGACTTTCCATACCCTGCAAAAAAACCCAAGTTTAATACGACAGGGTGCATTTCATTCCTTCTGAATTCCAGTAAAAAGCCTCCGAATAGAGTAAAGATTCGATTCTATCTCGAATTCATGAGCTTCCAAAAGCATGCAGAGACAATGCATATTTTTTGGAAGTCCACAGCGGGTTCCATGACAAACAGGATGTTTGTCACTTATGCCAGGGAGGCTTTTTTAATGACTATTGTATTATTAGAAAGAAAATTACAGGATCTCTTAAACAGTCACACAACACTTCTATGGCTTGAAGGTGCTAAAACAGATCAAATTGAGGATGCCAAAATTTATAGTAAAAAATTAATTCTTTTACTTGCTAACGGGACAACAAAAATTATTCCATTCGAGCGATTCTCCGTTACAAAAGTAGGTTTACAGTTCTGGAATAAAGGAAGAGCGGGGGTTCTTTATCGGTGGGATGCCATCACAAAATCGACGGGATCGCGGGAATACGGAAGTTGTCTTGAAAAACAAAACGATCATGATTTTAATACTCCACCTTATTTTGTTGCTTAAAAGAGAGCGTATATGCTGAACCAACGGTTTAAAAAATCGACTTCCCAAACGCACACAACAGAGAAAATAGACTCTGGAGCACCCGTGAATGTGGGCGAGACGGAGCATTTTTTAAAGGATGTTTTCCAAACGAACCAACAGAGTTCACCTTCAGAGAAAAATGTCCACAAGTCAAAAACACCAATGTCATTTGTGGTGGGTTTTGTGTTAGGTTTTATACTTCTATGCATGATGCTATTTTTTGTGTACACTACCATATACTATGTAAAGCACGAGCTTTTACAAGAAGCTTCTTGTATCACCCATGGACGATAGTCCAAGAAAGGATTTTTTATGGTTTTTCAATCTTTAAAAAACAAATCTCTTTTTCTCGCTCTTGGCGGAGTACTCGGCATGGCAGTGCTCACCACTTCCTGTAGTTCTTCTCCTGATTATATTAAAACAGAAATTGTCAATAACTCCGATCGCACTCTCAAAACTCCAGACTGGGTTCTTGCCACTCAAGTCCTTTCTGAAGCCAATGGAGATATTGTTTATGTTCATAAAATGAATTTAGATGGAAGTGTACGCCCCGACGCATGTGTTGCCATGGCGCGTGTTCAAGCCTCTGGACAAATGATGCAATATATTAAAAATGCAATTACCACTTCTGGCCAAGTAGAAGAATTAAATGCTTCCGAAGATCCTTCTTACAACGCACTTACAGCATATTTATCTCAAGGTAACATTTCGGGAGCTAAAACAACCGATACTTATTGGGAACAAACTATCGAAGGCGATGAAACAGGACTCCGCCCAGTAAAAAAATTGTTATGCGCTGTAAAGGTTTCGATTGCGAAAACAACTCTCGACAAACAAATGCGCGATGCGATTAATGGCCAACCCGGTGGAAATCCCGAAATTCGCCAAAAGCTTCTCAACGCTCAAAAAGATTTTATTGATAACGCGGGCAAAGCTCAATCTGACGCAACAAAATCTGCTCAAACACCATCGACATAAGTTACGCAGGGGAAGTCTACCATGTTGAAAAAATCTGCACTTCTTATAGGAGGCCTCATCTTACTCGAGATGGGGTTCTCCTCCCCTGTTTATGCCGATACCGATCCTTGTGCAACAATGGCAGATCTCACCACCAAATCTGATGCAAATACCTTTGTAGGATACGGCACAGGAGCTTCTGCTAACCAAGCTGAGCAAAACGCAAAAATTGCTTTAGCGGCCAATATTCGTCAGAAAATTACTTCTACATCTACCGTAACAGAAAACACGAAGAATGCTTCCCTCGAAGCTTCTTCAAAATCTGTGGTCTCTGAAGTTCTTATTGGAGCAAAAGTTGTAAGGCGTTGTTCACAAAAAGATACTTATTCAACAGTTGTGAGTTTGGATAAAGCATTTTTTTTATCTTCCCTCGAAACACAATTATCTTCGCAGGTAACTCAAGCTCAAAAACTCACGACAAATATCACCTCTGCTAAAGGCAATGAGGCTTTGTCGAAAGCAGTCGATGTGGCAAAGCGTTTTTTAGCAAATACTCCTTCCCATTTTCAGGAAGATTTGAACGTGTGTTTAGTTTACGGAGGATGCCAAACAATGAAAAATCAGGACACTTCTGTGTTTGATAATTTGTCCAGCGCCGTAGAAAAAAATGCCGATCAAGATCAATATGTTCTTGTTACAAATGGAGATATTACAGAAAAATTTAGGGATAATATTATTTCTCTTTTAGAGAATGATAATATTCATACCATGTCGGGAGATGATTCTAGCAGCACTCATACAAGGCGTATTAATGCGACATGTAAGGTGAATAAGGGATCTGCTATTTTAGGCGGCAACCGTGTTATCGAAACACGGTGTGTTGTGGAAGGGTTCTCTGGAAAACAAAAAATGTTTCGCAATACTTACACCTGTAAGGCTATGGCGGATAACTCTATTTCGCCCGATGATGCTTCAAACTCCTGCCAGGGCAGGCTTCTTAAGGAATAAGTTACCTCTCAAAGCGAGGTATGAACCTTCTGATGAGGAGATACATTTTTATGAGAAAAAATCCTGAACTAGACAAACTCGCTAAAGAAATACTTGATGATGGTGAACAAGAATCATGGGAAAACGGGAAACTGGGGCGAGATGTTAAGCATATGAAAGTTGTAAATGAAGAAGAAACAAAAAAATTTATAGACAGCAAGGAAACTTTTGCGACATCCATTCGTTTACCCAAAAAACTCGTTAAAAATCTTAAGAATTTAGCAGAAAAAAAATGGACTAAATTACCAAACTTATTTGAAAATGATACTTACACAACATGTAAATGAAAATATAAAAAAAACAGCTTAACTATCCTCTAAAAATAGATTCAACCCTTAAAAATGACTCACAACAGCGTAAGCATTATGATTATGAATCGATTCAAAATTCTCCGCAGTTACCTCAAACGATACCTCGCCCGCTTCTTTTAAACGAACTGCAGCTTCGCGCACCAAGTCCTCTACAAAACGAGGGTTTTGGTAGGCGGTTTCCGTCACATATTTTTCGTCGGCACGTTTTAGAACAGGGTATATCGGGCAACTTGCACTGGCGTCGGCAATTTCAATGCACTGCGCAATAGTGAGAGAAGGGTTTTTAATCGTCATAGTAATTATGCCCCTCTGGCTATGAGCGCCAAACTCACTAATCGCCTTACTACAAGGGCATAGACTTTTAATGGGAACAGCCACCACCAACTCCACCTGACAATTAGGATTCTGGGACACATCGGCCTGAACCGAGATTTTAACCGAAACATCGGTCATCCCTTTTATCTTTGAAACAGGGGCAGACTTCTCATAAAAAAATGGAAACTCCGCTTCCACATAGGCACGGGAAGTTTCCAATACCTTCGTAATATCGAGGGCAAAGGCATTCATTTTTTCAAAGGAAAGATGGGGAGCATGCTCATACAAAACGCTCAAAAAGCGACTCATGTGAGTCCCCTTTTTGTCTGCATCGAGATAAGCAAATAGGGAAAACACCCCTACTGTTGGATAAGCTTGAGGGCCGTAGGGGAAAGTTTTTTGAGATTCAGACGACTCATCGGCCAAAAGCGAAGGCTCGTCATAAAAAACAATAGGATGATTTACTTTTGTAATTCCCACTTTTGTAATGGGTATTTGACGAAAGTCTTCGCTACTTTGCACATCTAACATGACTGATCTTCCTGATACATAAAAAAGAGATTACTTTGAGATCAACGCACTAGGAGTGTGCATACGAAATAAAGGACGACTTGTTTCTTTTGCAGAAGGCCAAGGCATGCTGCCCATAAGAACAACAAGGGCGAGACCATTCCAAACCAAAAGTCTTTTAAACTTCGAACGGGCAACGGGGGTTTTGCGTGCAGCAATACGACCTATTTGAACAAAAATAACGAATATAATCATAGAAATAAGATGCTCTACACCCCAATAACGAATGACAGGCTCGGCCATGGCACCAGGCACACTCGTAAGAGCAGAAAAAGCCAAAGGGCTTAGGCCAAAATAAAGAATAAGTCCTAGCAAAAGCTGCATATGAGTACTGCCCACGAGAGCACCACCAATAGCATTATCGGCACGGCTAAAATTGCGGTCAGAAATCAAACCGCGTATTGAACGAAGAATAACAATAAGCATTAAAATAACAACAATCCAACGCCACCAAGAGTGCACAAATAATACGACTGAGTACATTTTAAAACATCCTTTCACAGAAAAAGCAGGAGCAAATCCCTCAGGGCTCCTGACCCAAGCAAAATGAATATAGCAGGAAAAATAAAAAGAACGAGGGGAAAAATCATCTTTATGGGAGCCTGGCCCGCAAGCTCTTCAAGCGAGGAAAGAGCCTTTTGCCGTAAGCTCACACTTAACAATTCCATATGCCTCGCAATAGGCGTACCAAGCCGAATGCACAGGAGAATTTTTTCAAAAATTTCTTTTGTCAAAGAACATTTCACCTCTTTCATGAAGAGGGTTAACGCCTGAGAAAAGGAAGACCCCAATTGCACATGACTACAAACCCGTATACAGGTTTTTTTAAGATCACAATCTTGCATATGAATTGTTGCCAGCTGAAAGGACTCAAATACAGGAGCTCCAGAAGATACGGAAATCGTAAAATAGTCTATCCATTCCGCCACGTACTGAATATTTATAAAAGAAAAGTGATTTACTTTTTTAAATCTCATAAGCCCACCCTTAAAATAAAGCGTAGACTGATATAAGCTAATATATTCAGAAATATAACGAGCCCTAATAAAAATAATCCGACCGCACTCGAAAAAAAGAAATGAATATAGGAAGGAGAAATAACAGCAAGTAATAAGGCAATAATGCTTGGTGCAACAAGAATGACAATACCCTGAAGCCTCATTTGTGCAGTAGTAGATTTCAATTTTTGACGAATATAAATACTATCGGTTGTTCTTTTTTTCACTTTTTCTACAATTTCTATAAGAGAACTTCCACTATAGTAAGCTATTCGAAAAGACATAACGAGAAACAAAAGGCATTTATTATAATTTTCCAAATTCATTTTAATAATAAAATCGTCCAAACATTGCCCAAACCCCTTACCTTGCCTGTAATTGCGATCAATCTCTAAAAACATATTTTTTATGGGGAAGCACCATTTTCTTTGCTCCAGTAAAAGAGGAAAAAGATTTTGTGGAAGCACCCCTGCACTCAAATAAGATCGAATGGAGTCACATAGCAAAACGACCTCCAAAACAACACGTTTTTCTTGAATACGAAGGTATATTTTATAATAAAAATTTTGGCATATATTTACTACCTTTATAAGAAAAAAGGAAATATTTTCATATAAAAAATAAAGGATAAAAAATTTAAAAATGCCCTGAAGCAAAAAGAAACTAATCACCATGCGATCGCTCATACACCATCTCTGTCTGAAAAAGAGTCGTATTAGGGCATAGCGAAAGTACGCGATATATGGATGTGACCGCACGCTTTCCACAACTCAAACGAGATTGCTGCACCACATAATGAATGCCCGCAGAAATTTGTTCCCGAATAGCACGACTCGGAAGCTCGACTTCAGCAAATAAGACCAAAGTTTCAAGACGCCTAAGCGCATCTTGAGGATGATTTGCATGTACTGTAGTCATACTGCCATCATGCCCTGTATTCATAGCCTGCAACATGTCCAACGCTTCTGCCCCACGGCACTCTCCCACCACAATACGATCGGGACGCATACGCAGGGCATTACGCACTAAATCGCGAATGCTTACACACCCTTTTTGCTCTGCGTTCGCATTTCGGCTTTCTAATTTAACCACATGCTCCTGCTGCAGCTGAAGTTCTTGCGAGTCTTCAATGGTAATAATGCGCTCGTTTTGAGGAATAAAAGAAGACAAACAGTTGAGCAGTGTTGTTTTGCCACTCCCCGTTCCTCCTGAAATCAAAATATTTCTTTTTTCACACACAATGGTGCGTAAAAATTCCATAACATGATGAGGCATAGAACCATACTCGACCAATAAATGAGGGGTTATTTTTGTCTTCGAAAATTTACGAATAGTGAGACAAGGACCATTTAAGGCAAGGGGAGGAATGATGGCATGAATACGAGAACCATCTCCCAATCTGGCATCACAGTAAGGCATACTTTCATCAATACGACGCCCCACAGAAGAACAAATTTTCTCTATACAGCTTTGCAGACGAGCATCGTCCTTAAAAAAAATCAGAGACTTTTCTAATTTACCTTGGCATTCAATAAAAATAGATTGACTTCCATTCACCATAATTTCCGTAATAGAGTCGTTTAAAAGAAGCTTTGTTAAAACACCATGCCCTCTCATCTCATTCAAAATGTTCCAAATATAATGCTTCAATTTTCTTCTATTTTCCTTTTCAAAAAAAGATTCATCTCCCTCCAAAAAACGCCCAAACACCACGTTTAGAATAATTTTAATAAGAATATCTTCGGAAATATTCTCTCCCTGCGAAAAAAGGGAGTAGTGGTTTATAATTTCTCTGCGAACAGTTTCAATATCTTCAAAATAAGTACTTTGTTTATTAAAATAAACGATATCTTCTACACTTACCGTATCTTTATAAAAATCGATATATTCTTCTTTATTAAAAGCACTTTTTATGGACTCATCCTCGAGCTCGAATGTTATTTTTTCTTTCTCAAAAACAAATGTTTTTTCCTTATAGAAAACAGATTTAATATCGGGAGAAATAAAAAATGCAAAAAAATCGTCTAATATCATTTGCGCCAAATAAGGGAAATTTTTATCTTCTAAAATTACAATGTCCGCCCGCGGAACATTCCCTATACTCAGGGTTACGCCCGGGGGAATGCGGGTTATTTTTTTTCGATTATGGTCTATTATTTTCCAAATCATTTGTGAGCTTCCATAAACATGCATTTCCTTCGTTGCCCCATCGATTCGACCCTCCTTACGTATAAGGAATACGCGCGTCGAGCCTCACTCGGGCCGCCTCGGATCTCCACGTTTCTGGAAGCTCACTCCTTGCCATTTCCCTGTTTGAGTAGGAATTCTATTATCCGACTGAATAATTTTTTGAATCCTTTCATTTTTTAAAAATGAATTCAAAGTCATACTGCTATCATCGGACGTAGAAAAATCGCCAGGATTGCGCAAAGAAACAAAAAATTCTCCGTACCGTTTCATAAAAGAGAGTATTTTTACTTCTTCGGGCGTTAAATAGAGGCTGATAGAGTGAGAGCTACTTCGTAAAGTAGATTCTCCCCAAGAATCCCCAATACCCTCAATTTTGACTTTTTTAAGAATCGTTTCTGTCACTTTCCCAAATGTAGGAATATCAAGGCTTGCTACAATATCCACATCATCTCCTACACGCAGCATTTTTTCTATAGAACCCAAGTTCATATCTAAAATAAAAAGTCTTTTTCCCAATGGAATTTTTTGTGTCAAGCGCGTATCTAAACCATCTCGAGACACAAAATTTTTTAAAAGAGGCGTCCCTTTTTCTAAATCAAATTTAAAGTGATTCCCCAGATATTTTTGAATTTCTGAATTCAGGACATAAATCCCTTTATTTTCTCCAATATATTCATATTCTGTGAGAATATTTTTCTCCGAAAGAATATCACCCTTTCGCACATCTTTATTTAAAATAATAATGGCATATTTTTCTTGAGAAGATGCATTTTTATGTGAAAAAGCCCAGAACATACACAATTCCAAAATAGATAAACAAAAAACACAGAGCAGACAAATTCCAATTTTTTTTCCTGTTTTGAATTTTTTCTTTTCCGAAAAAATCTCAGTAGGAGAATCCTCTAGGCAGACCCATCGAATTTTATTTTCCATAACTGTCTCTTAAATATTAAAGACTCTGCTTATCGAATAAGCTTTCTCCATCGATAGTCGTATTTCCACGCACGCTTGACGCTCGTTTTGCGGCTTCGCTTGCAGCACTTTTAGACTTATCGTCGGCTTCCTTCACATCACTCTCCGACTGCCCAGCAACAGCAGCTGTTAGAGACGCAACCTTGCCCTTAATCGCGCCTCCAAAAAAAGCCATACCCGCAATAGAAGCAACGGCCACAAGGCTCAACACAACCGCGTATTCTGTCAGTCCTTGGCCACATTCCCTAGATTGAATAAATTTCGTCATAAAAAATTCCTTTCGCTGAAAAAAAAATACAACGAACACATTTATGAAAGCTCTAACGTGATAAGAATACAGACATGTTAAATACAATTTAACTTATTGATTTATTTTACAAAATGATTTTTAAGGCTGGTCATTTTTTGAACAATCCGTGTTTTAACGCGCACAATAAATGTCCGCCACATGTCTTTTTTACTTTGAACATAAGAAGCATACAAAAAAGAAGATTGTTTCTACGTGCAACTTTAGCAAGGGCCTTGAAAAAAATATGTTATGCGAAAAATCATTTTCTCAATACTTAGAAGAATTGAATCTCATTTCTGTAAAATGCGCATCAGCCCGCAAAGTGGGACTGCTCAACCACTGTTCTTTGGCTGTAGGCGAGGGAATTATTTATACAAAAAAAAGAATATTTCATACTTTTGATATGAAATTTCCCATTGGAGTCATTGCTCTTAACAAAAAAAAAGAGCTTATATGCCCTCCTCAAATTGTATCCCCAGAAAATGTTTTTATTGCGCCTTTAAATGCGTATTATATTATTGAAACACATACCGATATTGTAGATAAAATTTCTTTTTACGAAACCTCAAAATCAAAAAATATTAAAATACTTCCTACAAAATCATCCTTATTTATTTACAATATATCTCATTATTTATCTCGCTACGTAATATTTATTTTATTTTCATTTATCATCCTTTTATTTGCTTGCATGTTACATGCAGAGAAGGCTTTTTCACAGGAATCTCTAAACCTTAAAATAGGACGCACACGCACCCTCGATCTGATTCAAGCTCCTCAAACCATCCAAATTTCCGATCCCGATGTCATTGATGTACAGCGTGTGGGTCTTACCAACTCTGTCCGCATTACTCCAAAACAAAATGGCCAATCCCTACTCACAATACTGTATCCCAATGGTCAAGAGATTTTATGGAATGTTACCGTTGGAAAAAGTAATGCCGAGTCTGCTCACCCGTACAGTCAATTGCCTTATTTAGGAGACAACGGAAAAAACGCCCCCTCTTCTTTAAGTATTATTGCGGCACCTCTTTTGCATATTTCAGGAATATCTTATCGCATAGACAACGATAAAATTATTATTTTAGGCACTCTTTCTAAAAAGGATGCGTTTAGAGCATTAGCGAAAGTTGTATCGGGCCATCCTACTTTATTTTTTCCAGCCTATGAGATCTCATCAAATATAGAAAATGCAGTGATGCAGTCTCTTCAAACAGACTTAGCCCTCATGGGTGAAAAAAATCTAAAAATTTCCATAAATAATAATTTATTTATGGTGACTGGGGTTCCTGCAACGCCTGCGGGCCGTACACGAGCTCTAGAATATCTACGCGGTCTTGTGCCACATATTATCGATTCTTCTAGCAACTTTTCGGGGGATAGCTCCATTGTTCAAATCAACTTAGATTTTTTAGAGGTGGGTAATAACAAAGGCCAGCAGTTTGGTTTGAAGTACCCTGGATTATCTCCTCTCAGCGCTCAACTCCAATTTCCTCCAACAACTTTGTCACAGGGTGTTGCAAACCCCACGCTTCAAATTGCACCTGTGGGAGTAGCGTTTCAGGCCATTCAAAACAGTGGTTTTTCAAGGGAACTAGCAAGGCCTGTCATCATTACGCGATCGGGAGAAAAGGCCTCCTTTTTAGCGGGTGGAGAAGTTCCGGTGGTCACCTCGTCTGCTACAAACTCTGGCACGAATTCTTCGGTGACATACAAGCCTTTTGGAATTTTATTTCATGTTACTCCGCAATCTCAAATAGATGGCAGCATTTGGATTAAACTTGATCTTGAGGTAAGCCAAATTTCTGAATATCTTTCCTATCAAAATGTTCCTGGATTTACCACGCGAAAAATGAGTACAAATATTATTTTAAAAGAAAATAATACGGCAATTCTCAGCGGTCTTGTACAAAATAAAGATATAAAACAGATCGATAAAATTCCATTTTTAGGCAGTATTCCCATTATTGGAGAACTTTTTAAAAGCCGCCGTTTTCAAGAGGAAGACACCGAGCTTTGGATTGCCATTACAGCACTTCAAAGAGATTTAGAAAATATGAGTGCGCCCCTGCCTCAAAGCAATTTCCTACAAAACAAATTTTCGGCTGAGGAGAAAAAAATATTTGGAAGTTTAATGGATTAAAAATGTACATAATTTTCGATTCAAAAAACAGTATTTTACAAATTGGGCTTTCTTACCTAGAAGATGCCGGTATCCATCATGGATTTTTTGGGGGGACACACCTTCTTCAAAAAAACACTTATTTTATAAACATAAATCTTCCTCTACAAAAAAAATACAAAAGAAAATTCGTAGACTTACGTATATTTATAAATTCAAAAAGAATGCATTATTTTATTATAAAATCTTTTAACTTCACAAATAATATAAAATTATTTTACAACACGAAATGGATTAAAAGTATTCGAAAGAACTCTTCTTTATTTCTCTTTTTATTTATTATTGCACTCTCCATTCATTCTATTTTTTATCAAGAAATACCACAAAAACAATCACCTTCACAAGAATCATTAAAAAACATGGAAGCAGGTCATTTTCAATTAGAAAAAACGATTCTTTCCTCTGTCAAAAAATCATTATTTGAAAGAGATTACTTTAGCGATGACATTCCTAAAATAAAGGGAATTGAAGATTTTTATATTTTACCGTTCTCGAAGACAGTTTCGGAAGAAGATGGTTTTGGGTATTTGGTAGTCCCTTTTAAAAAGATCTATCTTTACAATCCAAAAAACAAAATGTCTCATATAGTTTCGTTAAAAAAATGCATTAAAGAAAAAGACAATTTCATCTATTTTATTTATCCTATCTCTCAAAAATTTCTGATGGCTTTATTTCAAGAAGCGGATAATACATCTCCAGAAAATCGTCTTCCATTTTATTATTTTTCTAAAAAAATTTACGATGAAGAACAGATCTGCCCTATTTTAGGGAGACAGGATCCATGAGATTCAAAAAGGATATGAGGTCATTATTTCAAAAATATCATAAAATAACCATATATTCTATTTTACAAAACAAAAAAATTTACTCTACACCTTATTATACAATCATAAACAAGAGGGATGGCTTTTGGAAAATTGGTTCACTCAAATTTATCATTACAAAAAATCATAAAATAATTATCCTCGAAAAAAATATAAAAAGGGTTTATTCTTTAAATGAAGAAATTCCATTTCAGGAATTGAGCATTCTCTTTAAGCTAGAAGAGAATGAATTTTTCCCTATAAGGCCTGCGCCGTACAACAAATCACGTCTAGAAAATTTAACATATTCTCCAAAAAAATTCTTTATATTTAATTTAAAAAACATACGAATATATTGGAAATTCAAAAAAATATGCTCCGCATTTCTAATACTACTTACTTTCTCATTATATACATTCAACATTAATGAAGTTCCTTATATCATCGATATTTTCAAAGAAAAATCGATCAAAACAGACATTTATCATTGGTATATTGCAGCAATTTCATCGTCTCAAGAACTTTTATTAGAAGAAGAAAACACACACACTGCAGTTGCGTCCAAAATCACCCCCATAAAGCAGATCAAAAAGAAAAAAATTGAACTTAAAGAGAAAACAGAAACCCCCAAACCAGATGATTATGTGGAGTATTTTATGGGATTAAAAAATGAAACAAAATAATATTTTACGCCGTAAACGATGCATATTCGAAGAGTACGACTCGGCAACACGGAGTAAAGTGATTTTTCAGCAATATACAAATCCGAAGCATATGGTGAACGTTGAAAAAGGAGCAGAGACGAGGAGCAAGGAGCGACGTGTACAAAAGCCGGAGCCGCTGGCGGAGGCGGTACACGAGCGACACAGCAACGATGTATCTGCTCCTTTTTCAACGTTCACACGATGTGCAGCAACGAAGGAGATGCATGCTTCTGGAAGTTCACAGAAAGGGCAAGGGGTGGTGGAATATCTGCTAGTATGTCTCATTCTATTATTATGCACCTACATCGTAATCGAGATTGTGCGGTTTTTATCTTTTAAAATCGTACTGCAAACTGCAGTTTCCTTTCGCACGAATGAAATTGCAGAAATTCATTATGATCTCCTTCAAAAGGGAATTGTAAAGCAAAATATATTGATTCAAAATTTAAAAGATAAAGGTTTTATAGATCTTTATTCTTCAGCAATAGAAGAAGACATAAATAATTTAAACACCTCTAAAATATCCTACGATGAAAAAAAGGGGAAAGGTGGAGTTTTATTTATCAAGAAACATAGTGTTAAATTAACAATTCATTTTGTTAATGAAGGCAACACGGAGAAGGCTCCGGGTGTTTATGTTAAGGCTCAAAGCTGTCTTCCTGTTTTATTCTCCTATTTTTATAAAAATCAGAGTCGAATCACGGTGGGTAAAAAAGTTTTACAAGAAGATGATAACCGAAATTGCTTGGGTCAATTTACCTCTTCTTCGGCATCCCCCATATTTTGGTTTTCGGTACGTGCGGCTGCGTATGCGCCTTGGCCTGCTTCAACAGATATTTATCAAAAAGGATTTCCTCTTCCTCTCGAAATGAAAATGATGTCTCAAGAAGAAATGGAATTTATAAGAAAAAAATGGGTATATTTTCCATATAAATACTTATTAGAAAAAATAGAGAAATAAAACACATGAAAAAAGAAAGTGGGCAGGCGTTAGTTTCGGGAATTGTATTTATTATGATTGTTTTATTTTTCTGTATTTATTTTGTTCACTATACGGAATCCATAAAACGTGTATATACAAACACTCAAATTGCAAAAGACGATCTTATTCAAAAATCCAGTGAAAAATCGAATATAATAAATGAAATTTCAATAAACAATAGAATCATTTTGTCTCAAATCATTTCTGCTCAAAGAGCTTTTATAGAATCCACACAAATGGGTCTTTACATGAGTTATACCCAGCCCTATTGGGACACATATTCCCAATCTTTCTCGTTCTCGGATAATTCAAAGGAAAAACATCTTTTATCTTCTAAATCTAGACAAAACATAGAAGAATCTTACCATGCACTATCCCTCACAACGGCAAGAAATTATTTTATTGCCGCATCGGCATCTGCGCGAAACAGAGGGCTTATTAAAAAACTAGAGTCTCATATTCAGAGTTATTTTATAGAAGTCGATCACGCTCAAATCCACTGTGCTGCATTTGAATATTTAAAAAAAGAGAATCTTTTAAAAGACAAAATTATTATCCCTGTTGTTTCTCGCCTTTATCAATTCAATTTTAATGCGGAAAAATGCACTTTGTTACACAAAGTTGGTGGTGTTTATCAATTGGTAAATAAAGCTCTTCCTTTTTTAAGTAAGCACGATAAAAGTGAAGTGATATCATTTGAGGATATTGCCCATACAAAATATTTTTCTCAATATCCATTAGGACTTTTTATAGTTCCCGAAAAATTACGATTTTCATTTTTAAAATCTTTAAAAATGAAAACACAAAGTACGGTACAAAATAAAAATCATGATTCCATTTTTACAAAATTTCTGATCAAAATAAAATTCTTAAATAGCTCTATTCCAACAGAAAAAGATTACGGTCATGTTCTTCATACCTATGAAAGCCGTATTATTCATCCTTTTACAGAGGAACCAACACATATTTTTGAAGAATCTTTTTTCTCCCCTCAATGGGCCAGTGTTATTATTATAAAGGACGATTTATGAGTTTCTGCAAGCTTACTCAGAATTCACAAGGGCAATCACTTGTAGAATTTATTCTTATTCTTCCTTTATTTTTTATCATTTGTACGGGTCTTATTTTTTATTTTCATATTCAATTCCGAAATGTTATCGATGATTTTGCTAGCTCTGCACTGTCTAAATCTTCTTCTTTATTTAGTACAGAAGAACGACAGGAGGCAAAGTGGTCGCAGGAATTTTTAAACAGCGAAAAACTTCTTTTAAACACAACAGATACTTTATTTTCTGCGAGCAAAGAATTTAAAAGTAAAAACATGAAGGAAGGGATGTTTATAGAAGCAAAAAGGCTGCAGTCGCAAAAAAAAAGCTGCGAGGCAAAACAGCCTTCTTATTTTATGGAACAGAAGGATTCTCAAAATTTTGAGCTTTTTACCTGTGCAGATGAAATGGGCTACGATAGATTTGCGACGGACGAGATATCTCCTCATATTTTAAAAAAGCAAACAATACATCATTTTAAAATTCACTCTCTCTATGTGCCACAGGGTGATTTCGAATGGAATATGCGCCATAATATGGTGTTTTTACAAATCGACTCGTATTTAAATACATTGGCGGGTATCGGGTTTAAACGAGAGGTGGCTTCTCTCAATTACCCTACAGACCACGGCCGCTTTAATACGCTTTGCTATATGTCTCCGTTTTTATCGGAGTGTCCTATTATTTTTGTTTCAGGAAAATTTGAACGGGCCGCAAGTGACGGCGCAAATGCTCAAATTGCGGCATGCGTTTTAGAGGCCCTCACAACCTGCCCGCCCGCTGCGGATGGAGTGACATCTGCAGCCTGTGTGGCCTACAGAATATCTTCTATTACAGTCTCTCTATTAGAAGGCAAAGCCTCGGGATTATGCCCCGAACTCAATCGCGTGGCAGCCGCAGGTTTTTCAATTTCAGAGTTAAAGTCAAAGGAATTATCGCTACTGAATCGGGCTCAAGAACTCAAATTGAGGTAAAATCCTAAAAGAGGGGAGGAAATTAAAGTATAAGGCTTGACTCACCAATCTCTTTTGTATTAAGCATGGTCTACCCAAGCGGGCTTGTCTCTTTGGCACTTTAGCTCAGTCGGTAGAGCAGAGGATTGAAAATCCTCGTGTCCCCGGTTCGATTCCGGGAGGTGCCACCACTTCTTTTCCCCAATTTTTTTTATCATAAATCACATATATTATTATTGTATACGATCAATTCTCAATCAAAAACTATACAATTATCCCCTGTTTTTTGAACAAAACGCCGCCAAATAGATTTACGGTTCACCATCCTTTAAGTCTTTATCCAAAGCAAAGCCCCATCGTGGCTTTTCAGGGAGACGAAAGATGGCAAAAACGTATTCATGTGTGTTGGTCGGTGTTCAAGCTCGCCTCATCGAGATCGAAACAGTGGTGGGGAGTGGATTTTCGGGACTCAACATTCTAGGCCTCCCCACGGACATCACGAGAGATATGCGGGAAAGAGTGAGATCTGCCCTGGAATCTGCGGGTATCCCCATTCCCGCCAGACGCGTTGTTGTGAATATAGGTCCCAGTGAATATATAAAACTTTCTCGCACACCTCTTTCGCAACTCGATTTTGCTGTAGCAGCAAGCATTGTTCATGCATTATTTCAAGAAGAAGAAAAGAAAAAGCCCCTTGTCACATATCAACACGAAATCCTGTCCGGCGAGCTTTCTTTGGAGGGAAAGCTAAAACCTGTGAACAATTACCTTATTTTTAACTGCCTGCACGAGTATGCCTTAGAAGACACCGTTATTTGCCTTCCCACCCTTCAAACACCAGAAGAGAAATTGGATTTTGAAAGAAAAAAATCCTTTGAATTCAGTCATTATTGTGAGGATTTTTTAGATATTCAAGACTGGCTTTATAAACGGCAGTGTATGGACAAAATAATTTTCTCACCTCCCCAACAAACACCCCTTCTTTGCGCGCAAAATTCTGCGGACTCTTTAAAAATAACAGCAGAGCAAAAAGCCTCTCTGAAAGAAACCATCAAAATTCTTATGCAAAATCCCCAGGTCTGTGTTGGAATTTTAGTCGCCTGTGCAGGCCAACATAATATTTTATTAGCTGGCGAACCCGGTATTGGAAAGAGCTTTTCTATACAACAAATTCCACATCTTTTTCTGCCTATTTCGTCCCTACAAAAAACATCATTTCAACTTATTAATCCCGCATTTGAAGGATGGCAAAGGCCATTGCGTACGCCTCACCATTCTTCTACATCGGCATCGCTTGTGGGAGGAGCTTCTTTAAAGCCGGGAGAAGTCACGCTCGCCCATGGAGGTATTTTATTTTTAGATGAGCTCGCTGAATTTAGCAGAAATAGCCTTGAGGCCCTGCGAGAACCACTGGATAACAAACATGTCACCATCTCTCGTTCGGGCGGCAGCGTGACCTATCCTGCGGATTTTCAGTTGTGCGCCACCACAAACCCTTGCGCCTGTGGATATTTATTTTCGCGCAAAAAGCCTTGCCGCTGCAATCCCCGGGAAAGCCGTAAATACCTTCAAAAGCTTAGCGGCCCCATGCTCGATCGTTTTTGTTTGCAAGTATGGATGCAGTATCAAGAAGAGTGGGAATGGGACATATTTTGTCAAGAAATGGTGCGCGTCGTATCTGAAGAAACGCTGCTAGATGAATTTGTGGAACATTTTATTGAAATACAAAAAGAAGGTGAACAAAAAAATAAACTCACATCCCATACACATGTAAAAAAAATATCTTTTTTCGAAGCACAAAGCTCCCATTTGTCTTTAAGAGGAAAAGAAAAAATATCTCAAATTGTAAAAACATTTCAAAAAGTCTTTCCCCATCTCCCCCTGAATCCCGAATATCTGGACCAAGTTTTAACCTATAGACAGTTGGGTAGCCTGTTTACATCGATTTCCCTGTGAGAAAAAAAATAGTCAAATAATTTCAGATGATTAATAATTTACACTTTTTTGTTGAAAACCATATCTATTGTATATACAATAGATATCTATAGAAGGATAGTTTCTGTGATTAAAGCCAGTGTGAGGATACGAAGAAAGCTTAAAGAAAAGCACAATGTAGATTGGTACGAGGTGGAAGAAGCTTTTTTAAACGGCAGTGGTTCGTATCTAGAAGATTCACGGGATAGCCACAAAACAATTCCTCCCACTCTATGGTTTATCTCTTATACAAACAAAGGAAGAGTGCTTAAAATTATATTTATGGAACGAGAAAGCGGCGATTTATAAATAAAAAGTGTTTATTCACCAAATGAAGTGGAGGTCAAAATTTATAAAAAATACTCATAAAATAACAGAAGAAGGATTTGAAGATGAGGATAAGTGGGAGAACAGAGAGTTGGGTGCAGAAGAGCAGTACGTAAAAAAAGCATCTCCTGAACGAACCAAAAGAATTAACCAATCTTTGGGATTACAGCTCATTTCCATAAGGCTTCCTCAAGAAATATTAGAAGCATTCAAGAAATTTGCCCACGAAGATGGAATTGGTTACCAACCATTAATACGGCAGATTATTACAAAATATACCAGGGATCGGTTGAGAAAAAAAAGTGCTTAAGAGCATTCACAAAAATACAGGGGATTATCCACATACTCATACATATAATTTTCAATTTCACCGGCAAGTCTCATTTTTAATACGGCCTTGAATTTTATTTTGGGCGAATGAAGCAACATATTTCTGTCGGACTGTACCGCGTGTTCTAACCCCTCTTCTTGGGAAAGCTCATCAAACACAGAGATACATTTAGACTTCACGTAGGACCACATTTCTTTTTCATCTAAATGATAAATACGATTAAGGGCAATAATAATTTCTGCAATATTACCCTGAATTGTAGAGTAAAATACATTGCTTTGCAGTTTGGCAGGATCTGGCGCCATAATAAGAGAATTCGTGTAACGAAAGTTAAAATCTATGCCTTGTTTTTTGAGTCGGCTCACACATACACGAATATCGGAAAGATCACGTATAAAAGTACGCACAGGAACACCATTTTTGAAGGCAATAAGAGTGTTTTGCATATGGCCTTCGAAACTGATACCAAATTTTGTAAGATAAACAAGAAAATAAGGAAGAAAAACATCAATATAGGCTTTAAAAAAATCAAAGACAGATAAGCCTCTATCACCCTCTAAATAAAGCGATACCACATCTTCTAAAATAGTATGGCCCGAAAGAGGCGATTGCTCTATAAGTGCGGCACAAGGTATAACAACTTCATCTGCAGAAATAAAATACTCGACATTCTCTCTCAGCAATGAAGAAAAACGATCACTTGAACGATTAGGGAAAACTTCCTTGTCCGCAGGAAAATGAACATACGAACCCATGGCTTCTTTTAAAACATAAAAAGAAGGCTGTGACCTATGAAAAATGGCATCTTCTATTTTAGAAATAACCTTTGATAAATACACACCACTTTCTACGGCACGTGCATTTAATATACGAATATCGCTAGTTGTTAAAACACTTAACGACATTTTAACATGATATTTAAGAAGTTCCTCCTGATTACGAAAGGCAAGGCTTCTTAAAGAAATTAAGGCTTGCCCTTGCACAGGAGTATTACAATCTATAATGGTGCGGTCTTCGAGATAAGAAAGATAATCTTTTTTTATTACATTTTCAAATTGCCATGGGTGAACAAGAATAAATCCATATGTCTCAAATTTATGATCGGGCAAATTGAATGCACTATACATTTCTGATGGCATTTTTTCGGTTAAACTAAACTCGTGTAAATATTCTTTTTTAACAGCACAAAGCTTTAATCCGAAGGTATTTCGTGTTTCAGGAGAATACATCATAAGATCATCTTCCGAAAATCCCAATCTTGTTTTTGAATTGGGGTGGGTAGGATGTCCTGAAACTACCGATTGCTCAAAAAACACACACGAACTAAAATGAGGATCTTTTCGTTTTTCTTCTTGAGCATATAAAACTGAATTTTGATATTGGTTTTCTTGAAATTTTAATGTTTTTACATAAGACCGTATAAGGTTATTATTATAAGAAGAATTTTTTAATTCTGCATGAAACGCATGATCTAATTTATTCGATAAAAGCGGAAAAATCAAACTCAATAGCTGGTCTCTATTTAATTTCACCTTAGCATCAGGGCCCACAGAATGGTAAATATCTCCAAAAATGCACATTCTTTCACATGTAAAATATTTTTTAACATTAAAAAGAATAAAACTTTTATCTGCTAATTGTATTTTTAAATTTCCTTCGCTATCAATCTCGTATTCTTTAAAAATATTTTCTCGAAGACAAGACACCAAAAATCTCTTTTCAACTTCCATGTTGTCTGAAACAGGTTCTGGGGAAATGACAGGAACATCATAAAATTTTTCGTTAATATCTTCTGGATGAAAGATAACATCACCGACTTGATTTCTATAAAATTGAACTTTAACACCAAATGCTTCTTTAAACATTTTTTCGTTTATTACGTCACTTGGGTTACCTTGAGAATAAATCTCACCATTTTTCATAACGAATAAATAATCAGAAAGCCTACATGCTTGATTTAAATCATGCAAAACCATTACAATTGTTTTATTATGCTCTTTATTTAATTTTTGAATAAGATGCATAAGATCTATTTGATAATGAATATCTAAATATGTTGTAGGTTCATCTAAAAAAAGATAGTCACTACCCTGTGCTAGATTCATTGCAATAAAGGCACGCTGTCTTTGTCCACCAGAAAGATTCTGTATTTGTTCGTCCTGAATACTTCCTAAATCGACCATTTCTAAAGCCCAAAGAATTTGCTGTTTGTCCTCTAAAGTCTCTTTGCACCGCAAATCCTGGTAAGGGAAACGTCCTAATGAAACAAGCTCACGCACTGTAAATGTATTGAGAGGCTCTTGTGCCTGCGATAAAAAACTTATTTTTTGAGCAAGTTCTTTTTGAGCATATTTTTTAAGATTTTTATGATCGATAAAAATATCGCCGGAATAAAATTGATGCATACGAGCAATTGCTTTGAGCAATGTAGATTTTCCCGAACCATTTTTTCCTACAATGGAGGTAATTTTTCCTTGTTGAATAGAAATATTAACATTTTTTAAAATTTCTTTCTTATTCAAATGCAAGCCCACATCATGTAACGCAATTTCCATGTGACCTCCTTATAACTATCGTTGTTTAACAAGAAAAATTAAATATGGGGAACAGATAATCGCAACAATAACCCCGATGGGGATTTCTTCTGGGGGAATCAAAACACGAGACAGGATGTCTGATGCTATAATAATTATTCCCGCAAGCAAGATAGAAAAGGGCACAATTTTTTTTATGTTTTCCCCTACAATGAGCCGCGTGACATTCGGCACGAAAAGGGAAATAAAACCTATTGGTCCTGTAGAAGCAACAGCTGTTCCAGCCAAGAAACAGCTCATTAAAAGCAGCAAAAAATGATTCCTACGAACGTGAATTCCTAAAGATATTGATGTTTCATTTGATAAAGATAAAATATTCATCCGTTGCCCGAAAAAAAGGCAAAATAACACGCCAACTAAACACGATGGCAGAAGAAAGGTCAAATCCTGGAGGTTCTTACCCCACAGTGAGCCCGTTAACCACAGCGCAATAGACCCTGTTTCATTGGGAAACATGAGAAGCAGAATTGCCGTAAGGGCAATAAAAATACTATCTAGGGCAATTCCATTTAAAATATTTAAATGATTTGTAAAATCTTTTCTGGCAAATAGAATAAATAAAAGACAAGCAAATAAAGATCCCATAAATGAAAACATATTAGTAGAAAAAACACCACTAACACCCATTACATTATCCGAAAACAAGAGCAATGAAACTACAGCAAAGAAGCTTGCACCTGTATTAATTCCAACAATATTGGGAGTTGTCAAATTATTTTTTGTCACGACCTGAAGGAGCAAACCAGACAATGTAAAATTAATAGCTGCGCACAGCCCTACCAAAACCCTGGGAAAACGATATTCCATAACAACATCGATATATTCTGGATCCATCAATTCTACAAGGCTTCCCCACTTTACATCACCTAATACCAAAGACATCAAAAATAAAATAACAACTGTAAAAAGCATAAATGCAAGTGTCATATAATAAAAATAAGGAATCTTTACCGAGCCCATTTTAAATTCCTTCCCAGTAAATAAAACGCTCCTAAAATCGCCGTCATACAGCCTACAGGAATTTCATGGTATACCGACAAAAATGATGTTATAAATTGACAAATAACAAGCAATACACCTCCTATAAAAATACAAGAAATGACCACATTTTTATAATTCTGCTGAAACACAAACCGAGCTACGTTTGGCACAAGTAAACCGACAAAACCAATACTTCCCGCCACACACACAGAAACACTCACTAATGCTGTTATTAAAAAAATAAGATAGAAAGAGTATCTCCCGTGCGCCAAACCTAAACTCAGGGCTGTGTTTCGCCCCAATTCATATATTTTTAAAGAAGGAGAAATAAGATATACTAAAAATGAGCCAATACATGTAACTATAAATAACAATAATACATGAAACCAATTAACGTGATTAAGACTTCCCGTAGTCCAGGCATACACAGATAATAAATCTTCATGATTTAAAATAAAAATCGATATCGCGAGAGAGTAAAGGAGAGAAGAAATCCCAATCCCTCCTAATAAAAGAAAAATAGGGCGACCATTACTCTTTAAACTCATATAAAACAATAACACAGAGGAAATAGCACATCCTATAAATACAATAGGATAATAAAGCGCATGTCCTAAAGTTATATTAAGTGAACTTAAAATAGCAACAGCAACCAATCCTCCCGAAGAAACGCCCATGAGTTTCGTATCGGCAAGCCTATTTTTTGTCAATATCTGCATTAAAAATCCGCTTAAAGCCAAATCTATTCCCAGCAATAAAGCGCATATATATCGAGGCAAATAGACATCTAATGTTAAATATAAAGAACTCTCGTCGGGAATCATTTTTCACCTTTAATGGGAGAAGTTCCAAAATTGGCGGCAGATAAATTATCAAGCATAACTATGGCCGCTAAAGGACCCTTACTGCGCGACCAAATATCTCTATCGAATTTATATATTTTTCCGTTTTTAACAGCCTTTATATATTTCCATGCCGAAGATTCCTGCAAGAATGGCAGAGAATTTTTTCCCGCTTCATCAAAAATAAAAATGGCATCTGGGTTTATTTTCAATATTTTATCGACTGATAGCTGAAGCATATCAGAATAATACTGACTCCCATTTCCTGTTTTTATATAGGAAACATTTGCAATATCGAGAACAGATGCGAGGTATGACTTATCTGTCCATCCCCAAATGGCCTTACTAGAAACAAAAATGCCTAAAATCTTATCCTGCGATTTTAAACTCTCTACCCGTTGTGTAGCAGCTTGAAGGTTTTTTAAATACACTTTTTCTTCTTTTTCTTTTCCAAGCATTTTTGCAAAAATATGTAAATGCCCTAATGTATCTTGAAAATCACTAGAGCGCACATCGAGTACGGGAGCGATTTTTTTAAGATTAGCAATATAATCTGACTGGTTTTCGTATACACGATCGATAAGAATAACATCTGGCTTTAAAATTTTAATTCTCTCTAAACTGGGATTTGCCACATTTCCTACTTTTGTAATATTTTTTAAAAATGGATCTAAGTAAGCAGGAATTTTACCTGAATTTAAAACCGCATACCCCACAGGAGGAAAATTGAGAGTAGCCAATATCTCTGTTCCAGGACCACACAAGGATAAAATTCTTTTGGGAGGAGAAGACAAATGAAGGTGATTTATTTGTGACTCCAGTTGTGTAACTGCATTTTCTCCATATGAAATCTGTGAAAACAGAGACGACATGGCTAAACATAATATTAAAAAAATTATTTTATGCATATAGATAATTTCTCCCAAAGATTAAGAATAAAGTTGTGATTATTAGGAAACATACTGAAAATATAATGACACCCCAAGAAAATGGTAAATAAGCCACTAAAGTTCCGAGTCCCAAGGTTCCAATGGGAATAAAAGCTCTATCTAACAAAGATCGGGACATCCACTTTCCTCTCGCATGGGAAGGGGTTTGGAGTTGAACAAAAACACGAACCGATGTTCTTGTGAATTGCATCATAAATCCAAGGATAAAAAACAATAAATAACAAACAGATAAATGAAAACCTACTTGCAAAGCCATCAGAACGCCACAGGAAAAAGTGGCACATAGCATTGTTTTTTTTAAGGAGTAATTTTTATTTATTTTTCTTCCTAAAAATGATGCTAAAAGAGCGCCAAAGGAAAAAAACAAGACAAAAAGAGCATAAACACTTTGATTTTCTTGAAAAAAGAA